>Ga0307379_10004226_pt1 | contig 20570 bp, 11 predicted proteins | sample UN2MG_FD_202237 | JGI IMG/M metagenome (GOLD analysis project Ga0307379, IMG submission 202237) | Soil microbial communities from Risofladan, Vaasa, Finland - UN-2 | ecosystem: Environmental > Terrestrial > Soil > Coastal area > Acid sulfate soil | place: Finland: Risofladan, Vaasa | collected... | reverse complement strand
TGCTTATTGTACCATCGGTATTGTATTCATCGATACGCCAGTAGTAAGGCCCACCGCCCCATTCAACGCCTTCGGGTGGTGTATAGCTGGCAGCACTCTGTCGGCCTCGATATATGCCTGTTGCATCAATAGAATCGGCATCGATAACAGCGCCCTGGTCGGTGCTGAAATATACATCATGCTGTGATGCCTTATCTCCCGGTGACCAGCTTATGGGCGTCGCATCCTTGAGGTTTTGTATTGAGCCGATAGCCGGGCTCGGGTCCCAGGCAATCGTCAGGTCACCTCTCATAGCCAGCTTAATCTCTTCGGCCGTCAGAGCCCTGTCGTAGATACGAAAATCGTCTATCTCCCCAGAGACTGGTGCCCCGCTGCCCCTGTTTCCATTGAAGCCGGTTGCCTCGGAGTTGGCACCTATGAAGCCGTAGCGTACATTTCCGCTTCCATAAGTGGGCCCTCCCGTAGCCGATGGCTCCGGATTGCCATCGATGTAAATAGTCAGCGTGCCGTTGTCGAAGACTCCACAGACATGGTGCCACAATCCGTTGTCAACTCGCGTGATGCTGCCGCAGTCAACCTGTCCCGCACTTGTCATAACATCCCAGCCTACCTGACCGGGACCGGCGCCAGTGCCGTCAATCTCCAGGCGATAGTATTGGTCGCGGTCAAAAGAAGCAATGTACTGGGTAGCCGAACTGTTCGTACGAATCCAGGCACAGACACTCACTTCCTTAAGATCCGAACTGTTGTAACTGAGATTCTGAATCGCCACGTAGCCGCCGGTGGGACGCAAAGCGGCATTTCCAAGCAAACCCGGGATGGCCCAATTCGCGTTGAAGAGTGTCCCGTGATTACCGTGGCCGGACCAGTCAAGGGCCGTCGTGCCCATACCTTCGTCAAACGTCCACCAGGCAACAAAATTGGGGTCATCAGTAAGGGCTATGACAGGCATGGTCGTAAAACTCCAGACATCGCCTTTATGTGTCGTGATCCCGTCGAACTCATCGACACGCCAGTAGTAAGTCTTTTCCAATTCAAGCGTGCCGGGATTATAGGTTGTATCTTTCTGTGGCAGACCCACAGCGGCACTATTTACATCCTCAAAATTATCACCGAAATACACATGGTGCAGTTTCGCATCCATACCTGCCGTCCAGCTAAGGATTATACTCGTGTCCACAAATTTGACACCATCAGCCGGTTTGGGATCATAGGCTTTTTGGGAAGGAACCGTAAAGCTCCAGATTTTGCCTTTCCACGGACTGTTCGGATCCGCATCATTGACTTCATCGATTCGCCAGTAGTAAGTTGTGCCGGGAACAAGACCATCCGGAAAAGCAAAACCGGGAAATCCGGCAATATAATATGTAGCCGTCTGGTTTCCTCGGAACGTGTCGCCGGAGCCGTCATTCACGTCGTCGAAATTGTCGCCTAAGTACACGTTGTGCGACACTGCAAAATCTCCCGGCTTCCAGGACATATTCACCCATGTAGCCTCAACAATAGCACCATCGGCCGGGTCGGGACCCAAGGCATACGGATATGACTCACCAGTCCCTTCCATAACGGCCAGGAGTTCGGCATCCGACAAGACCCGATTGTAGACGCGTAAATCATCAATCAGTCCATCAAAAGGAAGCCAGGAAGCACTGCCGGTAATATGGCCGACAAGAATAATGAAATTAGTAGCATTAGCCATATTCCGGTTAATATCTAATGTATCGGTCTCATAGCCATTACCCAACTCACCATCAATGTAGACCTTCATTGTATCATTGGCTCCATTCGTTTCGAAAGCAATCGTAACTGCCACATGATGCCACTGATCGTCAGTTACAGCAACGTTTGAAGTGAAATTAGCAGCGGCCCCAACGCCGTTAGCTCGCACCGTTACCGTACCTGGAACTTCAATTCCCAGAGTTCTATTGCCGCTGGTATGCGTTGCTCCCGGAGGGCCCTGAGAAACAATTGAGTTTCTCTCGGAACGACCTGGAGTCTTTATCCAAACGGCCCAGGTAACCTCACCAGTGAAAGTAAAGCCTGCTGCCGGATCAGTACCGGGCATCTCCAATCGATCATCTGTGCCGTCCAATTCTATTGCACCTTTTTGATACCCGGTGACCCAGGTCGGGTCCCCAATGATTGTGCCGGGATGGTTATTGCCTGAGCTGTCGCTGGCATCTCCGTCAAATTTCCACCATCCCAAAAGATCAGGATTCGCGGCATTTGCTCCGCTCGTTAGTAACAGCCCCAGTACGAAAATAAAAGAAATTAAACAAATCGTTCTTTTACACATAACAATCCTCCTTCAAAAAAAGAGTTAATAAAAACATCCAGTAATATGTTTATCTTTTCTTCATGCAAACTTGCCCAAGATAGTTTTTCAAACGACTTGAAATTATCTCCTTCCTTCCAAAGCCCAATAAGAATTGCTAATTAAAAAGTGAAAAATCCGATTAAACTTCAAAAACATGCCAAAGGGCTAAAATTTAAGAATTCTAACTATTCTTTTTACCATATTTACTATCACTTCGTCAAGAACAAACTTTGTCTAAAATTAAGTGCATTGTATTAAAATACCAATAACCATTAAGAATTGACGATAAAACTGCTTAGTAAGGGCTGAACAGGCCTGGTTTCCTGCATGCGCATGAATAGTAATCTCAGTAAAACAGCGATCAGCAATCACAATTATTATAAGGATTGTAAAAAGCCATCCGTAAAGTACAGCAACAGCAAAGGCTTCATTATACGCAAATATTCACATAAATGGTAAATGCTTCACGCTCGGTGCTTGTTGTAAATAAACTATAATTTAAGTTTTTTAATTTGCTGTGTTATTGCGTATAATACTTCCACGATTACTTTGAATTGTCAAATTATGGGCTATAAATTAGAAAAACTAAAGGATGCGGAATTACTCACCCGTTACACGGCCGGGGAGGAGGCCGCATTTAGTGAAATCGTAAATCGTTATAAAAACAGTCTATACGCGTTCCTGAGGCAATTTTTAAACCGACATGAGCTTGTCGAAGACGTCTTTCAGGAGACGTTTCTACAGCTTTTTAACAGCCGGGAGAGCTTCGATACGACTCGACCTTTGCGTCCGTGGCTGTTCACAATAGCTGCCAATAAAGCAAAAGATGCCCTTCGCAAATGGCAACGAACATCAGCAGTCCCGATTGGTACTATGGCCGATTCGCAGGATTTATCGTTCGATGATATGCTCAACACCGTTACTTCTGATGAGACAATGCCTTACGAGGAACTGCAAAAAAACGAAACTGCCATTCGTGTTGGAGAAATTATAGCGAATATGCCGGAAAATCTGCGTGAAATTTTAGTGTTAGCGTATTTTCAGAGATTTTCTTACAAACAAATGGCCGAGATTTTGAGTATACCTATTGGTACAGTTAAGAGCAGACTGCACACCGCAGTTGGTCGTTTCGCAAAAGAGTGGAAGACATCAGTTGGGAGCAACGATATCAAATGATACCGCTTAATAGGGGGCAGAGAGAGCTGTTATTCGATTACTGTATGGGTTTGACGTCCCAGGAACAAACTGCCGAAGCCGAGGCGTTGATTTCTTCAAATGAAGAAGCTAACGAAATTAACTCCAAATTCAAAACCATCCTTGCACCCCTTAATAGTATAGAGCCTGAACCCTGCCCTGATGCTCTGGCAGAGCGTACTGTTTGGCGACTTAACAGTCTTGCAAACTCAAGCCGGGATAGGCTACAGCAGTTACTTGCAGAGGAACAATCACGGGAAATTACCTCTAAAACCTGGCATTGGGTAAGTTTGGTCAAGAGGTTGGCCACAGCAGCGGTTTTTATGATTGCAGGAAGTGTTTTGCTTACTACACTCAACTATCTTCGTTATAATTCGCGTCTGCAAGCATGTAAGATGCAACAGAGCAGTATCTTTCAAGGTTTAAACAATTACATATCCGACCACGATGGTCAGCGGCCGGCTGTTGCAACTACGGCGGGCGCTCCATGGTGGAAAGTTGGTTATCAGGGCAGCGAAAATCATTCCAATACCCGCAACATCTACCTTTTGGTAAAAGGCGATTACGTCAAACTAAGCGATTTTGTTTGTCCCGGCAGTAAACTTGGCAGGCTCTTGGAGGCAACTCCGTCTCAAATAAGAACTTATAAGGATTTCCCCGACAGAAGAAGTATAACTTACAGCTTCCAGATATATTGCAGCCGAGCGGGAAATGGTAAGCTGCTTTGCCGAAAGGTCTTGATGGCAGATTGGAATCCCCTTTTTGAAGGTTTACCAGAAGACTTCTCAAAGCAGTTTAATCTGCGACTTAACAGAAATTTATTGACCCTTAACAGCAGTAATCACACATATTTTGGCAACCGTCGCGGGCAGAACGTTTTGTTTGGCGACGGCCACATTGAGTTTCTACGAACACGTTATATTGGCATCTCAAAGGATGATATTTTCACACTACATGACACTGATATATATCAAGGCTGTGAAGTACCTTCCTGTGAGACCGACTTCTTCCTCGCCCCGTAGCATCCGCATTAGTTTCTACCCCAAATAGTAGATTGAATTGGCGAATACGTTCTTTATTTCAGCAGCCCGTAGTCTTCCAATGTCTGTCTCAGAGAGGGTCTCTTACTTTCTTCTAACGGTGTCATAGGCAGTCGCAATTCTTCTGAAGCCATATTCAGCATTGCCATCGCTGCCTTGATTGGTATCGGATTAGTAGCCAGAGTCAACATGCTTTTGCACAGCGCAAATAATTTGTTGTGCCATTGCCGTGCCGAGACCAAATCCCCTTCGAGAATTAAATCGGTCATTGCTTTTACGTCGGCAGGCACGATGTTAGCTACGACACTGATAACGCCCTTTCCACCAACGGAAGCCAGCGGCAGTGTAAGTGAATCATCGCCCGAGATTATTGTAATATCACAGCGGGCCGCGATTTCACTTGCCTGGTCAAGACTGCCCGTCGCCTCTTTGATTGCAACTATATTTTCAAGCTCAGCCAACCGGGCGATAGTCTCCGGTGTCATGCCCGCTCCACATCGACCAGGAATGTTGTATAAGACTACCGGCAAGTCAACCTCTTCAGCTATTGCCTTAAAATGCTGATAAAAGCCCTCCTGCATGGGCTTGTTGTAGTATGGATCGACCTGCAATGTTGCATCAGCACCGATTTTTTTTGCAAAAGCAGTCAGCTCAATCGCCTCGGCCGTGCTGTTTGAACCGGCCCCGGCAATCACAGGGACTTGTCCACCCACGGTTTTGACAACTTTTTCGATGACCTTTTTGTGCTCCTCGTGACTCAAAGTGGGCGATTCTCCGGTAGTGCCTACCGGTACTATCCCGTCTATGCCACCTTCCAGCTGGAATTCGATTAGCTCCTCAAGAGTTTGAAAGTCAATTTCGCCGCCCTGAAAAGGCGTCACCAACGCCACCATTGCCCCTGTAAACATTTTAGTCTCCTACTATGAACTACGAACCGAATTTATCTATCAAATTTATCATTTCGGTGGTTGCCTGCCTTATTCCGACGAAGACTGCCCGAGCGATAATGCTGTGGCCGATATTAAATTCAGAAAGACCATCGATGTTCGCCACACTTGATATATTACGATATGTCAGGCCATGTCCTGCATGAACCACAAGTTTGTTTTCCATAGCGAGTTCTTTGCCGGCTATCAGCTCCGTTAATCTTTTTTTAATGGCCCTTTGCCCTCTTGCATTTGCAAACATTCCGGTGTGCAGCTCGACAGCGTCGCAACCGGTCCTGGCCGAGGCGATTATTTGCTCTTTACCGGGTGTGATAAAGGTACTCACGAGAATTCGTTTTTTGTGCATTCTTTTGACGACATCGGCAAGACGTTTTATATACCTGACACAGTCCAGGCCACCTTCGGTTGTAAGTTCAGCTCTTTTTTCGGGTACTAACGTTACCTGGTCAGGTTTGATCTCTTCGGCGATTTTTACTATTGGCTCAGCCATACACATTTCGAGATTCAGCTTGCAGGCGACTGTTTCTTTCAGCAGCCTGACATCCCGATCGCAGATATGGCGCCTGTCCTGGCGCAGGTGAATTGTGATTCCGTTTGCACCGGCTAATTCACATTCAACTGCTGCCCAGACCGGGTCTGGCTCATCGGCCAGCCGAGCCTGGCGCACTGTTGCTACATGGTCGATATTTACATTTAACACTGCCATTTTCTTGTCCTCGATTTATCTGCTGAATTATATCACCGCGATGCTTTAACACAAGAAAATTAAGATAGTAAAATAATCCGGAATTCCTGTCTTTAGCCTGCAGTTACAACAGTTTGGTAAAGTGGGACCCACCCCACAACTTCTCTATTATGTTAAAGCTGCGAGCTTTGTCCGGGGAGCTTTATTCAGTTCTTTTTTACCTGACCAATCTATTTCTTGCAAAATACAACTTTCCCGCTTATTATTGTTCCTGCTTTGGTTGAAGAAAGTTGCTGCCATTAATGTCCGTTTACTCGGCCGATGTTTTTAGTTGCGTCTTGCAGGATTGTGGATTTCCACTTCCCGTGTTCGCGGTTGACAAGTTTACATCTGCAAAAGCAGCCAAGGGAATGACATGAAGAACTAAAAGGCAAAAAATAATAATCAATTCCAAGTAGTAAAAACGATGAAAATGAAGTTAAACTGGGCCAATCGTATCACTATCTTTCGGATATTGCTGATAATACCTTTTGTCAGCTTTATGCTGAAAACAAATGATGCCGCACTCAGCGAAGGCGCGCGGACCGCAATGCGGTATATTTCGATTATTCTCTTTCTGGTCATGGCTATCAGTGACGGTGTTGACGGCTATTTGGCTCGCCGGAAAAATCAAATTACAAAACTCGGTGCTTTTCTGGACCCGATTGCAGACAAATTACTCATGACCTGTGCTTGTCTGCTATTGGCCTCACAACGAGGACACGTCGAGAACTTTTTACTTCCGACCACCGTCGTGGTTTTAATAATCGGCAAAGACTTGTTTTTACTGATCGGTTTTGTGATTGTTTATTTAATTACCTCACGGATCCACATCGCCCCTGTATTCATCGGTAAACTTGCCACCACCCTGCAGTTATCGATGGTCGCTGGGATTCTGATTGCTCCAGAGGTTTCCAGTGTATTGTCAGGCTGGATCTGGTTCTTACGCACAGTCTGGTGGTCTGCTGCTGGAACGGCTATTCTGGCAACTCTTATTTACCTCCGTGACGGAAGCCGTTATATTGAACAATACGAGCAGGCAAACGTATCTCATGAATTATAAAGCATAATACGAGATACGGCTCAAGAGATGCGAACTATGAATATGGATGCACAATTTAGCGAAATACCGGAAATTTTGGAAGATCTTCGTCTCGGCAAAATGATTATACTCGTGGATGCTGAGGACCGTGAGAACGAAGGTGATTTGGTCTGCGCCGCCGAGAAGGTAAGCCCGGAGATTATTAACTTTATGGCAAGATTTGGTCGCGGCCTTATTTGCCTGCCGCTCACAACCGAGAAATGCGATTCACTTGGTCTGTACCCCCAGACGGTTGATAATACGGCTCGCTTCGGGACAGCTTTTACGGTCAGTATTGACGCTGCTGAAGGGATTAGCACAGGTATCAGCGCTGCCGACAGGGCAAAAACAATCCAGACAGCAATCGCCGATGACGTCAAGCCGGGATATCTGGTTCGTCCCGGCCATATATTTCCATTACGAGCACGCAAGGGTGGAGTATTGGTTCGGGCCGGACAAACCGAAGGTGCAGTTGACTTGATGCGACTGGCGGGCTTGAAGTCGGCCGGTGTCATCTGTGAGATTATGAATGAAGACGGCTCTATGGCAAGAGTGCCGGAATTGCTGAAATTCTGCGAAAAGCACAATCTCAAAATTGCTTCGATCGCCAAATTGATAGAATATCGTCTGCAGAGTGAAAGCCAAATCAAGCGCCTTGAGTGCGTCAATCTGCCTACCGACTATGGAGATTTTACATTGATTGGCTATGAGAGCATCACTTCTGCTGAGCCGCATCTGGCATTATGTAAGGGCGGTGTCGGGCAACTCGACAAGAACGGAAGCCCCATCGAGCACGAAGAGCCTGTACTTGTTCGGGTACATTCAGAGTGTATGACCGGCGATTTGTTTCATTCGCAGCGCTGCGAGTGCGGTTATCAATTGGTGACGGCTATGAAAATGATTGAACAAGCCGGCAAGGGTGCTTTGATTTATCTGCGCCAGGAGGGCAGAGGTATCGGCTTGATGAACAAGCTGCGTGCATATAAGCTTCAGGAGAAAGGCCTTGATACGGTTGATGCCAATTTACAATTGGGCTTCATGGCTGACAAGCGCGATTATGGAATCGGTGCTCAAATCTGCCGCGACCTTGGACTGCGGGAAATACGAATATTGACTAACAATCCCAAGAAGATTAGTCGCCTTGAGGTTTATGGCATAAAGATTGTCGAGCAGATATCGCTGCGGGCAGAGCCCGGCGAGCATAATATAGACTATTTGAGAACAAAAAAATACCGCCTCGGTCATCTTCTTGATGGGGATTTATAGTCCATGAAATTATTAGCCGGATTATTACAGGTATTCTTGTTTATATTTTTTTTCTTCAACGCCGGTTGTGAACAGCCGACATCACCTTCCATCCCTCCTGCTAAGATTGACAAAGATTTTAACAGCCTTTCTGTTTGTATACTTTATGCACCCTTGAAAATCGACATTTTGCCTTTGACGGAATTAATTAATGTTGGCGGCGCCCAGGAATCTGAAATAAATATCTACATTAGTTTGCTGGATGCGTTCGGTTCCCAGATAAAATCACCGGGTATATTTCGTTTTGAGCTGTACGATTATGTACTGCGTTCGGCTGAGCCGAAGGGAAAAAGAGTTCTTATTTGGCCGGATGTTGATTTGAATGAACCGGTTCAAAATAATGAGTACTGGCAGGATTTCTTACGAGCTTACGAGTTCAATCTGCCCTTCGATCAGGCTCAAAGCCAGAACTACATATTACAGGCAACATGTTTGTGCCCAAACGGCAGACGCATTTCATCCGAATTCACTCTTAGAAACACAACAAAGATTTACCCCTCAGTTGTGGACAAATAATCTGAGCTTGGCCTACTGGGTGATCAGCGGCAATTATTCTTACCATTTAACAAAATCAGAATTACCAATTCTCTATGAATTTATCCCGCTTTCCTTTGGCTGGGGATATTTTAAAGGTCACCGGCTCATATATGGTAAATAATCGCGGAAAAAAGTGAAAAATACCCAAAAAATCGAAATCAACCCAAATATTCTTGTTAAAATATCTAAAAATTTTCTTGACGGGAAGATGGTGGATATGTTATAAATATATTGAAGAACGATTATGCTCGTGTAGTAAAGACCAAGCCCTAAAAGAAGACGAAGGAGTGAGGTTTTGAAGCATCTTAGTCTTACCGAAGGTGGGGTCTTTCAGTTTATTTAAGAGTTTATCGGAAGATACAGCGCAAAGGAGAACAGATAAACAGCTGCTCAGTTACTCGGGAGTAGAGGGGTCAACGCTTCGCCCAATGCGTATAATCCGTACTTATCACCGGATTGGTTCTGGATTACTGTCCCTGTAGTCTGTTTTAGCGCGGATGGGCCTAAATCTGCTTCAAGCAGAGGCGATGATCAAAAAAAAACTGTAGCAGAGCAGTCACGGAGATGAGTGCTTTAGCAAGTAAATTGACTTACATTTCGTTAATCATTAACGGCTCGATTTGACGGGGCTTTTGAAGGAAGGAGGTAACGCCATATTGTAGCAAATATTTTATCATCCTGGGCAGGCACCTTAAGGGCAAGGTGCGAGAATTAAGTTAATTTGTTGGAAAAAAATGTTTGCTTTGGTGTGTGGCCGAAGCATGGTCTTTTTAACTTCTTTTTTGAAGGAGGACTATTATGTGTAGGAAATTAATCTGTTTTGTTTCTTTTATTTTGCTGCTTAGTATGGCCGCCGCCAGCCCCGCCGGCTTGGATGACGATCCAAACCTTATGGGTTACTGGAAGTTCGACGGCGATACCAGCGATTCATCTGGTAACGGGCGGGATGCAACGCTCGTCGGCGATGCACATGTTGTTGACAATGGTATCCTTGGTGGGGCCCTGTTGCTCGACGGCAGCGGTGATTACGCCACTATAACAGGCTATAAGGGTATCAACGCCGACCGTAGCGATCCCAACAATCCAACCCAACTGCCATTCACTGTTGCCTGCTGGATCAAGACACCCAGTGGCGAGGGTGCAATTGTGAACTGGGGCAGCAGTGATGGAACCGGCGTAGGCGGCCAATACCAAAATTTCCGCCTCAATGGTGGCAGATTGCGAGCCGAACACGGCAACGGCAGGCTCAGAGGCACCGCCCTGGTTAACGATGATGAATGGCACCATGTTGTCATGGCTGTAGCCCTGGGCGCAAATATAGAGCCACCGAATACCCAGCTCTACGTGGACGGCCAGATAGATCCACAAGGCGCTGATACAGTAAACGCGCAAAATACCTGGAACCTCACGGAAGATGCCGATGTTGGCATTGGTGTGCGAGCTTCACACGGCGACCGGCTCTTCACTGGAATGTTTGACGATGTACGCATCTACGCCCGCGTGCTGGATGCAAATGAGGTTGCCGTTCTGGCAATTCGACCCAGATCATGGAAGCCTGATCCCGCAGTAGGTAGCCTGATCGAGGACGTCTCTTACCTTTTAGGCTGGATGCCTGGAGGCTACGCGGCTGAGCACGATGTCTATTTCGGCACGACCGCTGAGCTTGGACCAGAACAGCTTCTGGGTCGTCAGGCCGAAACTACAATCCTTGTAACCGGACTTGTAGAGAACACGACGTATTACTGGCGAGTTGACGATATCACTGCAGACGGGACGGTAATCACCGGTGAACTCTGGAGTTTCGCGACACCTCCCAGAAGAGCCTACGCTCCCAGTCCGTTTGATGGCGAAAAAATTCTGGACACTACGGCTGCTCTCAGTTGGTCCGGCGGCTGGAGCCCGATTATGCATGCCGTATACTTCGGGACCGACCATGATACGGTCGCGGGCGCTACCGGTGCTCCTCCACAGATGGACATTGGCTTTGATCCCGGCCCACTGGAATATGGCACGACCTACTACTGGAGAGTCGATGAGTTCTACGGCACCGAGTGGGTCACGGGTGCGGTCTGGAGTTTCAGCGTCGTGCCGATACTGCCTCCTACGGACGACCCGAATCTTGTAGCTCTGTGGACGTTTGACGGAGATACAGGCGGTGTTGCGCTTGATCAGTCCGGCAACGGCAACCATGTCGCCCTGAGAAATGGTGCACAGATTGTGGCCGGCCGCGGCGGCGACGTGCTGGACATGGGCGTAGCGGGATATGGAGCGATCAGCAACATGCACTTCGACGCTAACAGTACCGGCCTTACAGAGGTTGCGGTTTTATCCTGGATTCGTACAGATACCGCATCTGATCAGTACATCATTTCGCTGGACCGCAGTGATTACTACCGCCTGGAGATTAACGGTTCCGGTGCCGGTGACGGTCAGGTCGGCTGGGATCTCATGACTGATGCAGGCCAGTTAGATAACGGCAGTGTCACGCGAGTCGACGACGGCGAGTGGCATCATATAGCCGGCATCTTTGACAATGGAACTGCGTCCATCTACATCGACGGTTTTGCCGAACCCTCGAAGACGTTGGGCACCTCTTACGGTATAGGCAGCACCCGTTATGGCCTCATAGGTGCCAACTCCGAAGAGGGCACCTTCGACGACGGCACCACCAGCGGCGGACCTCCAATACCTCTGATTGACGATATGGCCATCTACGACAAGGCATTCACAGAGGACGAGATGAGGCAGACGTATGGTAATTTATCCCTCGCCTGGCAGCCGCAGCCGACTCTCGGTGCGGTTGGAGACATCTGGGCTATGGCATCGTTCTCCTGGACTCCGGGTGACGGAGCGGTAGAGCATGATGTTTACATCACCACCGATGCTAATGCAATAGTGGCCGCAGATGCGACTGACACAACTGGTGCCTACCGGGGTAGAGTTGCTGAGGCCTCGTACGTAGCGACAGGCGGTATTGTCTTCGATTCGGTTCACTATTGGCGTGTCGATGAAGTCGCTGCGGACGGAACAATCAGCAAGGGTCGTATCTGGACGTTCACAACCACCGCCGAGATAGTTCTCTATGATGAGGCAACTATTCTGGATTACGACAACACTGTCGATCCGTTCCTTAGCCAGCTTTCGATGGCGATAGACCCTGCACTTGACTTGTCTGGCGGTTGTGACGGTGGAATCGGCGCAATAGCGATTTCGTACACCGGCCAGCCGGCTTCCGGAAGCGTTACAGTCGATGACGTCAACAGCACCGTTACTGTGGTCGGCAGAGGCGCTGACATCGCGGGTATTGCCGATGAGTTTCAGTACGCCTACACGACACTCGTTATGAACGGCTCAATGACCGTCAAGGTCGACAGTCTGGCTCATACCGACAACTTGACAAAGGCCGGAATTATGATTCGCGAATCTCTTGATCCCGGTTCAGCTTTTGCGGCCGTGTTTGCTACCGGCGCAAATGGCGTCACATTCCAGGCCAGAGCGATGACCAGCATGGACGCTACAAATGACAGTTCCGTAGCAACGGCCGAGCAGCAGGCGCTGACTGCACCGGTCTGGCTCAAGATCGAGCGGATGTTCCCAATGGTGAATGCTTATTACTCCACAGATGGTGTGACCTGGATACCGATGTCCTGGAATCCGCAGGTTATTCCTATGAGCCCGGCACCCATCCACATCGGTTTGGCGGTAACGTCACATTCCGGCGCCACCACCTTTGCTGAGGCTGTATTCTCGAATATCAGTTCAGACGGTGGAGTTATGCCTGGGCCGTTAACATCCGCCGAAATCGGTCTGGCGTCCAATTCGGCAGAGCCCATGTATCTGGTACTGGAAGATGCTTCCGGAGCATCGTCGGCTGTCGCTAATCTCGATCCGGCTGCTACACAGCAGGCTGCCGCGACCGACTGGATCGTCGATCTGGATGGCTTCAGCATCGACCGGACTGCGGTTACCGGTATGGCTCTTGTTATCGGCAACCTTGAAAATCCGACTGCCGGTGGCACGGGTACCATCACCCTCAACAACCTCCGACTCCTCGGTGATTGTGCACCGGTTGATGATGAGCTTGAAGGTCTCTAAGACGGTTGTTTTGAAGGACGTTGCTCTGTTGGCAGATAATGCCATAGAGCATAGATGAAGAAATGTCAGATAAGGCCACCATGTATGATGGCCTGGAAGGTAATGTAAACGGGCCTGGGGTTACGAACAGTACCCCCAAGCCCTTTCTATGCTGGTCATGCGTGAGCTTCGTCATCCAGCTTCTGCATAATCCCGCCAAAATATTTAAAATTTTTCTTGACGGGAAGATGGTGGATATGTTATAAATATATTTATTAACGATTATGCTCGTGTAGTAAAGACCAAGCCCTAAACGAGGACGAAGGAGTGAGGTTTTGATGCATCTTAGTCTTATCGAAGGTGGAGTCTTTTCAGTTTATTTAAGAGTTTATCGGAAGATACAGCGCAAAGGAGAACAGATAAACATCTGCTCAGTTACTCGGGAGTAGAGGGGTCAACGCTTCGCCCAATGCATATAAAACGTATAATCCGTACTTATCGCCGGATTGGTTCTGGATTACTGTTCCTGTAGTCTGTTTTATCGCGGATGGGCTTAAATCTGCTTCAAGCAGAGGTGACGATCATCAAAAGAAATGTGGCAGAGCAATCACGAAGATGAGTGCTTTAGCAAGTGAATTTTCTTACATTTCGTTAACCATTAACGGCTCGAATTAACGGGGCTTTTAAAGGAAGGAGGTAACGCCATATTGTAACATATTTTTTATCATCCTGGGCAGGCACCTTAAGGGAAGGTGCGCGATTTAAGTTAATTTGTTTGGAAAAAATGTTTGCTTTGGTGTGTGGCCAAAGCACGGTTGTTTTAACTTCTTTTTTGAAGGATGACTATTATGTGTAGGAAATTACTTTATTTTGTTCCTTTTATTTTTATTTTGGCTCTGGCTACAACGAGCCAGGCAGACCTGGAGGGCTATTGGCCCCTGGACGGCGACGCAAATGACCTGTCCGGCAATGGCCGTAACGGCACGATAACAGGGAGGACCGACCCTAACTGGCCGCTTGACCCCAACATATTCGTAGAAGGGGCCGTTGGCCAGGCAATATTCTTCGGTGGCAACGGTTACGTAAACATCGACGGGTACAAGGGCATCACCGCTATTAACGGTGTCCAGCAGGAATTCAGCGTTGCCAACTGGTTAAAGATTACCGAGACGAGCGGTGACCACGAGATGGTGACCTGGGGTACGGCGGCGGCTGGAACGCGATCGACCTGGCGCGTTCACCAGGGCAGATTGCGAGCCGAGCACGGCAACGGTAACCTCAGAGGCAATACCTACGTTAACGACGGTGAATGGCACCATGCTGCCTTAACCGTAGTCGAAGGTGCTAACTTACAGGTTCCGAATACCATTCTCTACGTGGACGGCGTGCAAGATACAACCTTCGCCGGTTCCAACAATACCTACAACCTCGGCGAAGGTGCTGATGTCAGCATAGGCCGTCGCGCCGACAACGGCACCAGGTACTGGCCCGGATCACTTGACGAAGTCTATATCTTCAGCCGGGTACTGGATGCGAATCAGGTCCCGCAAGTGATGAACGGCATAATGCCGAGCTGGCCGAAGGCCGATAAACAAAGCCCGGCCGAAGGCGCCTTGATTGAAGAAGCATCGACGTTCCTTGGCTGGAGAGCGGGTATGGGTACGACCACGCACAATATCTACTTTGGTACGACCTCAGACCTCGGCCCGGATCAGTTAGTAAGCCAACAGGCCGAGAACACGTACCTGGCATCCGGCATAGTCCCCGACCAGACGTATTACTGGAGAATCGATGAAGTGGACGCCGAAGGTACCGTCACCACAGGCGATGTCTGGAGTTTCTTTACGGCTCCGAAGAGTGCCTATAATCCCAGTCCGTCCGATGGTGAAAAAATTCTGGACACTACGGCTACTCTCAGTTGGTCAGGCGGCTGGGCTCCGATCATGCATGCCGTATACTTCGGGACCGACCATGATACGGTCGCGAACGCTGCCGGTGCTCCTCTTCAGATGGATATAGGCTTTGATCCCGGCCCCCTGGAAAATGACAAGACCTATTACTGGCGTGTCGATGAGTTCTACGGCGCTGAGTGGGTCACAGGCGCGGTCTGGAGTTTCAGCGTCGTGCCGATACTGCCTCCAACGGACGACCCGAATCTGGTAGCTCTGTGGACGTTTGACGGAGATACAGGCGGTGTTGCGCTTGATCAGTCCGGCAACGGCAACCATGTCGCCCTCAGAAATGGCGCACAGATCGTGGCCGGCCGCGGCGGCGATGTGCTGGACATGGGCGAAGCTGGATATGGAGCTATCAGCAACATGCACTTCGACGCCAACAGTACCGGCCTTACAGAGGTTGCGGTTTTATCCTGGATTCGTACAGATATCGCAACCGACCAGTACATCATTTCGTTGGACCGCAGTGATTACTACCGCCTGGAGATTAACGGTTCCGGTGGTGGTGACGGTCAGGTTGGCTGGGATCTCATGACTGATGCAGGCCAGTTAGATCACGGCAGTGTCACGCGAGTTGATGACGGCGAGTGGCATCATGTAGCCGGCATCTTTAACAATGGAACTGCGTCCATCTACATCGACGGTTTTGCCGAACCCTCGAAGACGTTGGGCACCTCTTACGGTATAGGCAGCATTCGTTATGGCCTCATAGGTGCCAACTCCGAAGAGGGCACCTTCGACGACGGCACCACCAGCGGCGGACCTCCAATACCTGAGTTAGACGATATGGCCATCTACGACAAGGCATTCACAGAGGACGAGATGAGGCAGACGTATGGTAATTTATCCCTCGCCTGGCAGCCGCAGCCGGCTATCGGTGCGGTAGGCGACATCTGGGCTATGTCATCGTTAGCCTGGACTCCGGGTGACGGGGCGGTTGAGCATGATGTTTACATCAGTACCGACCCGAATGCAGTTGCGGACGCAAATGCGTCTGACACAACAGGTGTCTACCAGGGTCGAGTTGCTGAGGCCTCGTACGTAGCGACAGACGGTATTGTCTTCGATTCGGCTCACTACTGGCGTGTCGACGAAGTCGGCGCGGACGGAACAATCAGTAAGGGTCGTATCTGGACCTTCACAACCACCGCCGAGATAGTTATCTATGATGTGGAAACGATTCTGGATTATGACAACAGTGTCGATCCGTTCCTTTCCCAGCTATCGCTGGCGATAGATCCTGCACAGGACTTGACTGGTGGCTGTGGTGGTGGAATCGGCGCAATAGCGATTTCGTACTCTGGCCAGTCAGGCCCCGGAAGCGTTACAGTGGATGACGTCAACGGCACCGTTACGGTGGTCGGCCGAGGCGCCGACATCATTGGTACCGCTGATGAGTTCCAGTACGCCTACACGACACTCGTTATGAACGGCTCAATGACCGTCAAGGTCGACAGTCTGGCTCATACCGACAACTGGACAAAGGCCGGGATTATGATTCGTGAATCTCTGGATTCCGGTTCAGCGTTCGCAGGCTTATTTGTGACCGGCGCCAACGGCGTCCAATACCAGGCCAGGGCGATGACCAGCATGGATGCTACAAATGACTCTTCCGTGGCAACGGCCGAGCAGCAGGCACTGACTGCACCGGTCTGGCTCAAGATCGAGCGGATGTTCCCCATGGTCAATGCTTATTACTCCACAGATGGTGTGACCTGGATACCGATGTCCTGGAATCCGCAGGTTATTCCTATGAGCCCGGCACCCATCCACATCGGTTTGGCGGTAACGTCACATTCCGGTGCCAGCACCTTTGCTGAGGCTGTGTTCTCGAATATCAGCTCCGTTGGTGGTGTTATGCCAGGACCGTTAAAATCCACCGAAATCGGTCTGGCGTCTAATTCGGCAGAGCCCATGTATATGGTGCTTGAAGATGCTTCCGGAGCAACATCGGCTGTCGTCAATCCCGATCCGGCTGCTACACAGCAGACGGCCGTGACTGACTGGATCATTGATCTGGATGAGTTTAGCATCGACCGGACTGCGGTTACCAGCGCGACTCTTGTTATCGGCAACCTTGACAATCCGGCTGCCGGTGGCTCGGGTTCGATCACCATCAGCAACGTCCGGCTCCTCGGCGATTGTGAGCCGATAGCACACTGGGCCTTAGATGATGGCGCTGGAACCATAGCGTCTGATTCAAGCTACGGTGGCAAGAACGCCGGTGTTGTTAACGGCGACCCCAATTGGGTGGCCGGAACAATAGGCGGTGCGCTGGAGCTTAACGGTGATGATTACGTTGACTGCGGCAATCCGGACATCCTCAACATCGGTACCGGTGACTGGACTGTATCCGCGTGGATACAAACGACTCAGACCGAAAAAGGCACCGTCTTTGCCAACGGCGGCGATGATTCGGACGGAATACGGTACGCACTCGCTATGAATGAAAGTAACGACGAAAAAATGACTCTGACCCTTGATGACAACGTCGACAAAGTTCAGGTAAAGGGTGCTACCGTTGTTATTGATGGTTCGTGGCATCATGTGGTTGCAATGAGAGCCGGAGCTACAGCGAGTGTATATGTCGATGGGATCCTGGACGGAACCGAAACCTTACCTGAGGGATACGACCTTTCCGGAGCATCTCAGCAGAACGCCCTTATCGGAGCTATATGGAGCCAAAGTGACGGCGTAATAAAGAAGTTCTTCGCAGGCCTGATCGACGACGTTCGGGTCTATGACCGGGCTTTGTCTGAGGCTGAGATTGCGGGTCTCTAAGACGGCTGTTCTGTAGAATTATGTTTTATTGGCAGACAGCATGCTTTAATGCTGTCGTGTGATACGAAGCCATAGAACATAGACGAAGAAATGTTAAATCAGGCCACCATGTATTATGGCCTGGAAGGTAATGTTCACGGGCCTGGGGGTACCAAGGGTACCCCCAGGCTCTTTCTATGCTGGTCATGCTTGAGCTTCGTCATCCAGCTTCTGCATAACTGATTTAGACAATTTTTGTTTTACGCTGTCATCTCTTACGCCTGGAGGAACATGTTTAGAGATTTCAGAAAATTACCATCACTGCGAAATTACATTGACCAAAAAGGGCACATCTGCGATTATATCCCGAGGTTTAGCTTTTTTTGCTCTGTTTGTTAACGGAACTTTTTGTGGTTATGTTGGTCTAATTCAGGAGAGAAGCTTTGACGGAAGCGGCAAACATGGATATCCGCCAACAGCAGGATTCTAACGGGCGTATCAGCATTGACGATACCGTTTTGATCGAGCAGTATCGTCATGGCGATTCTGATGCGTTGGAACGTCTTATAATTAAATATCAGAATCGTATCTATAACGTGATACTAAAAATATGTGCTGATCCCAACGATGCCGCGGAACTCACACAGGAAACATTTGTCAAAATAATAGAGAATTTGAGTAAATTCGAGGGCAGAAGCAGTTTTTACACCTGGGCATTTAGAATAGCAGTCAATCTGACCTTAAATTATTGCCAAAGGACTGCTAAGCTGTCGCTGAGATCCCTGGATGCCGAGGATGAACAACACGACAGCCAAACAAGGCGGGTGTTAAAGGATTTTTTGAGCGATGACAGCTCACCTGACCCTGTGGCGGTAGCTCAGAACAAAGAGCTGTACGAAATAGCTGTTAAAGCACTGATGAAATTAGATGATGCGCAAAGAACCGTCATAGTATTGCGTGACATCGAAGGTATGAATTATGCACGGATTGCAGAAGTTTTGAAGATCCAGTTAGGTACGGTTAGAAGCAGATTGAGTCGGGCCAGAAGTAAGTTAAGGGATATTATGGAGGCCATTTAGCGATGAAAGAAAATCCAAATATGGATATATCTGACCAGCGTATTGACGAATTGCTCAATAGCTACATTGATGGCGAGCTGGATGCCGGTCAGCAAACCGAAGCAGAACAGCTGATAGCTCATGATGAAAAGATAGCACAAAGATTACGACAACTGCAAAAGTGTAAGATTTTGTTGGGCTCTCTGCCCATAGATGAAGCCCCGGCTGAGATTTTGGAAAACGTTAAAGCCTCGCTGGCCGGCAGCACACGGATTGATGAGCAGACGCTAATTTTTGACCAGCAAATTGGAACAAGATATCTGCTGGTTCGCAAAGTCTTGTCCGCTGCCGCTATGATTGCTTTGGCAGCTGTTTTGTCAGCGGTAATTTATCCGATTTTAGCCCCCCAGACTGTCCCTGAAGGCCCCGTTGCTGTTGAGGATGGAAGGCTTCCGGAAGAAGTCGATGTGACAGCACCGAGAGCCAGTGTTGTTGTAGCGTCGAGATTCAGTGGCAGACTTGAATTGAAAACAAGCGCTCGGGCCTCTGTTGATGCGTTTATCAAAAGAGCGATTGCGGATAACGGCCTTTCAGATTCCATCACTCAGACACACCGGCAGGACAGACGCATTTATTCTTTAAGCTGCAGCAGGGAAGACTTGAGCTTACTATTGGCTGAAATAGGCTATATATGGCCCCGGCTCGATAAGGCAACATTATTCGTTGACACCGAAATATTCGGCCAGCAGGTTGCGATTGAAGCCGTTACAACTGAGCAAATTACTGAGATTGTCAATCAGAATAATGACCAAAAGTATATCGATTTAGCAAGGGATTTTGCTGTTTTGAACGATATGACCGAGCGTTTGCCTGGCAGGGAGATTCTATCGGCCATAGAAGGCGGAAGCTACAGTTTGGCCCCCCAATGGCTGGTACCAAAGCCAATCCTGACCGGCAAACGTGAAGCAATCAGGAAATCGGCTGGACAGGGCCGGGATAAAGAAAAGGTTCGTCTGACTATTGTAGTAGATTAGTAGGGATGCTTGATATACAAAAGTGCTGTCTCGTTGTTGTTGATGTCCAGGGTAAGCTGGCGCAGTTAATGCACGACAGGCAGACTCTATTTAATAACATTCAAATCCTCATCAAAGCGGCTAAAATCCTGAATATCCCAATCCTGTGGTGCCAGCAGTGCCCCGGTGCCCTCGGGCCGACAGTTCCTGAAATAGCACAACTCCTAACCGAAAATGAGCCGATCAATAAGGCGAGTTTCAGTTGCTGCCGAGCCGATCAGTTCAACGCTAAGCTGAACGAATCAGCACGTAATCAAGTTCTGCTGTGCGGGATAGAAACCCACGTCTGCATTTATCAAACAGCCGTTGATTTGCTCCGAAAGGGCTTCGACGTCAATGTGATTGCAGACGCCGTCTCTTCGAGAGCTCTGGAAAATAAACAGATCGCAATAAGTCGCCTGGCTGCCGAAGGAGCCAAAATCAGTTGCACAGAAATGGCCTTGTTCGAGCTGCTCAAGACAGCCAAACATCCAAAATTTAGACAAATCGCCCGGCTGATAAAGTG
>Ga0307379_10004224_pt1 | contig 20574 bp, 21 predicted proteins | sample UN2MG_FD_202237 | JGI IMG/M metagenome (GOLD analysis project Ga0307379, IMG submission 202237) | Soil microbial communities from Risofladan, Vaasa, Finland - UN-2 | ecosystem: Environmental > Terrestrial > Soil > Coastal area > Acid sulfate soil | place: Finland: Risofladan, Vaasa | collected... | reverse complement strand
CGCTCGCGAGCGACCGGAGTGACCGTCCACGGCTGCGTCACCACCGCGGGCCGCCCGACTCGGCTGCCCGCCTGGCTGGCCGCCCTCGCCCCCGAGCGCTGACCCCGCCGGGTCGTTGCGACCAGCGGGCGGTGGGTACGTTCGCGTGCATGGCTGACACTGCAACTCCGAGCCGCGTGCCGCTCGTCGACTACCTCGTGCTCGACGATGGCGAGCCCCACCTGACTGCGAACGAGTGCATCGCCTGCGGTGCCCGCTTCTTCGACCGCCGCAACGCGTGCGCAGCATGCTTCGGCACCGACTTCCGGTCGGCCAAGATCGCCACGCACGGTGAGCTGCGAACGTTCACGATCGTGGCGTTCGCCGCGCCCGGCGTCGAGGTGCCGTTCGTGTCCGGCGTGATCGACTGCGACGGCACCAGTGTCCGGGGCAACCTGCGCAACGTCGAGCCCGATGCCGAGCACGTCCGCACTGGCATGCGAGTGAAGCTGACCACGTATTCACTCGGCATCGACGATCAGGGCACCGAGGCCATCGGCTTCGCCTTCGAACCCGCCTAAACCCACGTTTGTGTCGGACTTCGGGTGACCCGGTCCACCGAAAATCTGACGCAAACGGTACGACGACGACCGACACACACCGACTGGCCGTGAGGCCGAGACAGGAAAGCGAGACCATGAGCGACGAGATCTGGATCCTCGGGATCAACATGACCAAGTTCGGCAAGCACACCGACCGTGACGTCGTCGACCTCGCATCGGAAGCGGTGATGGCCGCGCTCGCCGACGGCGGCGTCACCATGGCCGACATGGGCGTGTTGGCAGCCGGCAATCTGATGGGCTCGGGCGGCATCGGCCAGCAGATCCAGAAGCAGGTCGGCCAGACCGGCATCCCGGTCTACAACGTGTCGAACGCCTGCGCCACCGGCGCCACCGCGCTGCGCACCGCAATCATGTCGATCAAGGCCGGTGAGTCCGACATGGGTCTCGCCGTGGGCGTCGAGAAGCTCGCCGGAGTCGGGTTGCTCGGGGGCGGCGGCAGGGCCAAGAAGGACGGCAACGAATGGGAACCGCAGGGCCGCTACGGAGCCATTGCGTCCACCGACGGTCGCATCGGCACCGACACGATGCCCGGAGTGTTCGCTCAAGTCGGTATGGAGTACGGCCACAAGTACGGCGGTGCCGACTTCGAACTGTTCGCCAAGATCTCCGAGAAGAACCACGCTCACTCCACACTGAACCCGCTGGCGGCCTACTCGAAGCGATTCACGCTCGAGGAGATCATGGGCGACATGATGATCGCCTACCCGAACACCCGGCCGATGTGCTCGGCCAACTGCGATGGTGCGGCCGCCGCCGTGGTGGTCAGCGGCGCGAAGCTCAAGACACTGTCGCTCGAACAACAGCGCCGAGCGGTCAAGGTGTCGGCGTCAGTACTCACGTCCGACCCGTGGCAGGAGGCCTGTCAGGTCCTGCCTGACGTGAACACACTCACACGCAACGCGGCACAGACCGCCTACGAGGCCGCGGGCATCGGTCCCGACGACCTCGACCTCGTCGAGCTGCACGACTGCTTCGCAACGGCCGAGCTGGTGCACTACGACAACCTCGGGCTGTGTGAGGAGGGTGGCGCGGTCGACTTCTTCAACTCGGGCGCGCCATGGCGCGATGGTGCACTGCCGGTGAACGTGTCCGGCGGCTTGCAGTCGAAGGGTCATCCGATCTCCGCAACCGGCATCGCCAACATCTGGGAGGTCTGCCATCACCTGCGCGGCGAAGCCGGCGACCGTCAGATCAAAGGCGCCAAGGTCGGCCTCGCCCACGTGATCGGGCTCGGCTCGGCCTGCGGTGTGCACATCCTCGAGAAGTCCGCCGCCTGATCTCGTCACGCCTCACATCTTGAGGGTGAACCCGCCGTCGACGACGAAGATCTCGCCGGTCGTGTACTTGTTGCGCAGCAGCGCGAGCACGGCCTCGGCGCAGTCGTCGGGCGTCGCCGACCGCGGCACGGGAGCGATCTTGGCGATCGCTTCGTGCTGCGCATCCCAGTCCGCTGTCCAGGGGGTCGCAACGAGACCGGGAGCCACCGCATTGACCCGGATCGGCCCGTAGCTCTTCGCCAGCAGCAGCGTCATCTGGTTGAGTGCCGCCTTGGTCATCGAGTACGCCATCGACGAACCGACCGGCCGCAGACCGGCAATCGACGTGATGTTGACGATGTTGGCATCGTCGGACTTGCGCAGGTGGGGAATCGCCCGTTTCGTCAGCCACCACGTACCGAAGACATTGACGTCGAAGGTCTTGCGGAAGATCTCGTCGGTGAGGTCGTCGAGTTCGTGGTGCGGGATCGACGTGGTCCAGCCGGCGTTGTTGATCAGGAAGTCGAGCTGGCCGTACCGATCGATCGAGGCGTCGACCAAGCCATGGGCTTCGTCCTGCTTGCTGATGTCGGCGCGCACGTAGCACGACTCGCCCGGCAGCGACGCCGAGACCGCCTCGCCAGCTTCGACCGACGACGACGAGTTGACCACGACCGTGGCCCCGAGCGCCGACAGCCGTCGCGCGGTTTCTTCGCCGATGCCGCTCGAGGACCCGGTGATGATGGCGACACGACCGCTGAATTCACTCATGAACGGGACCGTACCCCCGGCAGGCCGCATCTGAGCTGACCGGACATGCGCCCGCGGTCTCAGCCTTGGCGGTCGACCGGAGGCACGACAACGACCGGCCGGTCGCAGTGGTGCACGACGTGGTGGCTCGTGCTGCCGAGCGCCAACTCGTCGCCGACACCCCGCGAGCCGACCACGACAAACGATGCGTCGAGCCCGGCGCCCATCTTCATGAGCACGTCGGCTGGACTGCCGTAGACCAGCTCCGCACGCCACCGGAGATCACGATCGTTCGCGAGCGCCGCACACCACTCGAGTCGCAGCATGCGTTCGAGGTCGTCGCGATGCCCCTCGGAGGGGACGTGTTCACCCTCGATCATCGTCATCAGGCCGATCGCATGGAACACGGCGAGATCGAGGTCGAAGCGGCGCGCGATCTCGGCAGCCATCGACAGCGCCAGCTGTGCGTTGCTCGAACCGTCGACGCCGACGATCACCGGACCCGAGCTGATGATGCTGCCGGGAGAGGGATCGGTGTCTGCCATCACCGCCGATCCTAGAGTCGGTGTCGTGACCACTCTGCAATTTCTCGGCGCCACCGGCACGGTGACCGGCAGCAGGTTCCTGGTGCGGACCGACCGAGCCACCGTGCTCGTCGACGCGGGCTTGTTCCAGGGGGCCAAACGCGATCGCCTCGCCAACTGGGAGCCGTTCCCGATCGATCCGGTCACGATCGACGCGGTCGTCGTGACCCACGGCCACATCGACCACAGCGGCTGGCTCCCCGGCCTCGCCCGCGACGGGTTCACCGGGCCGATCTTCGCAACCACCGCCACCTGTGAGCTGTGCGAGATCCTCCTCCCCGACGCAGCGCACCTCCAGGAGGAGCAGGCCCGCTTCGCCAACGAGCGGGGCTTCAGCAAACACCATCCGGCCCAGCCGCTGTACACCTCCGAGGACGCCGACGCCGCGATCGCCCTCCTCGAAGGTGTCGAATTCGACGTTGCCGTCGAGGTCGCCGACGGCATCGTGGCCCGCTTCGTGCCGGCCGGTCACATCCTCGGCTCGGCCAGCATCCACCTCACCATCACGGACAACGGCGAAACGACAACGTTGCTGGTAAGCGGCGATCTCGGCAGGGGCAACCATCCCTTGATCCCCGGCCCACGTGTCCCTCCAGCCGCTCGAACTGTGCTGATCGAGTCGACCTACGGCGACTCGCTCCATCCGGAGGAGTCCTCCGAGATCGCCGAGTTCGCCGCCGTGGTGAGCCGGACTGCAAAGCGCGGCGGCGTGGTCCTGATCCCCGCGTTCGCCGTCGATCGCACCGAGGTCTTGCTGACCGTGCTGCGCGACTTGATGACAACGGGGCGCATCCCGATGCTGCCGGTGTACGTCGACAGCCCGATGGCCCTCCGAGTCCTCGACGTCTACCGCTCAGCGATGAGGACGGCGAACCCGCTCGAGTGTCATCCCGCGCCCACCGACGCCGCAGGCAACCTGTTCGATCCGGGCGGAGGACTTCACGAGTGCCCCACCGTCGAGGATTCGAAGTCGCTGAACGAGCTCACGGCGCCGGCCATCATCATCTCCGCATCTGGGATGGCCGCCGGCGGCCGGGTGTTGCACCACCTCGCCCGGCTGCTCCCCGATCACCGCAACAGCGTGGTCTTGTGCGGATTCCAAGCGGCGGGCACGAGAGGGCGATCGCTGGCAGACGGTGCCCGGAACGTGAAGATGCTCGGCCGCTACGTTCCCGTTCGAGCCGAGGTCGACGTCTTGCAGTCGTTGTCGGTACATGCCGACGCGGATGGCCTGCACGGCTGGATCACGGCGCTCCCCGAGGCTCCCGACACCGTGTTCGTCGTCCACGGCGAGCCGAGCGCGAGCGCTGCGCTGGCTGAACGGCTGGTCGACGACGACGTCAACGCCGTGGTGCCGACGCAGTTCGAGGTGGTCCGACTCGACTGACCTGCGTCGACACGCCACCTGATGACCCCGCTCCCGCGACGCTCCATGACCTAGGGCCCTGCAGGCCAGGGCCTCGTTCGTGTTGAATGGGTTCATGGACGAACGCCAGGAAGCCACCGAGATCCTCAGCGAGTCGGAATGCTGGGAACTGCTCGACCACGCCGCCGTCGGCCGACTTGCCGTCGACATTGCGGGCCAGCCCGACATCTTCCCGATCAACTTCGTGATCGACAAGAGCGGCATCGTCTTTCGCAGCGCGGCAGGAACCAAGCTCGCCGGTGCCGTACTCAACCGGCTGGTCGCCTTCGAGATCGACGGCTACGAACCCGGAGATCGCACGGCGTGGAGCGTCGTCGTCAAGGGCCAGGCCCGCCCCATCGAACGGATGCAGGAGGTGTTCGACGCCGAAGACCTGCCGCTGTTCCCGTGGCTCGCCTGGGACAAGCCGAACTTCGTCCGCATCGAACCAACGGTCGTGACCGGTCGGCGCTACCACATCGTCGACGACGCCATTCCCGACGAGTCGCTGGGTTGGTCCGCCACCGACGACGACCCGCATGCCGAGTCGCTGGCCGCTGCCCCGACGCCCGGGGAACCGTTCCATCCGGGCGAGCCCAAGCTGCACGCCGACTGAACAGCGGCGGGCGACGCTCAGGTGCTCGGCACGACGACAACCGCGATGGCGGCGTCGTGGAGGAGCCACGTGCTCACAGAACCCAGGAGCCCGGCGGCGATCAACCCGTGACCGCGGGTGCCCACCACCACCATGTCGGCTCCCGATTGCGCCTCGGCGAGGGCTTGACGGGGTCCTTGCAGCACGATCGAACGTTCGGCTCGGCCAGTCGGGTCGATCGCGTCCAGCGCGCCGGCGATGCGCTGTTGTTCGGCCTCGATCTCGTCGGCGAATCGGTCGCTGGCCACTTCTTCGTCGAGCCATGGCGCGACCTCGATCGCGGCAATCGCTCGCACGCGAGCGGTATCGCCCGCGAAGTCGAGCGCCCAACGCAACGCGTCGCCGGCATGGTCGCTGCCGTCGAATCCCACCACGATCGTGGAGATCGCGTGCTGAGCGGCTCCGAGCGGAACGACCACCACGGGCGCATGAGCGTTGGAAGCGCAGTATCGGCTCACCGAGCCCAGCGGATGATGACGCAGCTCGCCGGCGCCCGTGCGACCGATCACGAGCAGGTCGGCATCGACGCTGGCATCGATCAGAACGTGCGGAGCTTGGCCCTCGACCACCAGCGGCTGCACATGGGGGGCGTCGGGGTGGCCTGTCGCGGCCACCTCGATCGCGACGTCGACGTCGTGCCCGGCCGTGGCGGCCAGGCCGAGTTCGTCCACGCCGAACCCCCGCTTCGCGGTGAACAACGCCATCATCGCCGACACGTGGAAGGCGCCCAGCGCAGTGATCTCGACGTCGCGTCCTGCGCTGTGGGCAATCGCCCAACGCAGCGCGTCGATCGCTGCGTCCGATCCATCGATTCCGACAACCCAACGAGCACCCATGGCACCGAGTATCGCCCTCGCCAGAGACGCCGCCCAGGGTCCGAAGACTCACCGGACGGAACGGAACGGAACAGCGCCGAGGATGACCTAGTGCCCTGGCGAACCGTCGAACGCGCGACGGACAATCAGCATGGAGGGATCAACGTGGACGAACCACTCGAGGAGCTGTCCGAGTCAGAGTGCTGGGCACTGCTGCGCACGGTCGATGTCGGTCGTCTTGCCACGCCGACTCCCGGCGGCGGCGTGGACATGTATCCGGTGAACCATGTCGTCGATCAGGGTTCCATCGTGTTCCGCACTGCGAGGGGCACCAAGATGGCGAATGCGATCGAAGCGGCCGAAGTCGCCTTCGAGGCCGACAACGCCGCCACGACCTACGACGAGCAACACGACGACCCGTGGAGCGTGATCGTTCACGGCCATGCCGAGCTGGTCACGATCGCGACCGAGTTGTTCGACGACTTCGAGCCCGCCGTGCGCCCGTGGCACGTTTCGAACAAGCCGTACTTCATCCGCCTGCTGCCGACCGCCGTGTCCGGTCGGCGCTTCCGCATCGAGCCCAGCTCATGACTCCAGCATCCGACACACAACGCAAGGAGACACCATGGTGCCGCACCTGATCGTTCCGGTCGACGGGTCGGACGCATCGTGGAGAGCCGTCGACGTCGCTGTCCAACTCGCACGTCGCAGCGACATCGCCATCGATGTCATCGAGGTCGTGTTCGACCAGCACGACGTCGTCGAAGCCGAACTCCGTCTGGCGGAGCGCCTCGAACAGCACGACACCTTCGGGGTGAACGTCTCGACCGAGGTGCGCGTCGCCGCCGAAAGCGTCGCTCAGGTCATCGGCAACGAGGTCGAGCGGCATCCTGAGGTCACCGTCGTGCTTGCGTCGCACGGGCGGGGCCGTTCGGCAGCACTGCTCGGCAGCGTGACCGAGGAGCTGCTCGAACGGATCTTCGGTCCGGTCCTGGTCGTCGGACCCCACGTCACGACGAGTGGATTCGATGGCCCCATCATCGCCACGGTCGACGGCTCCCACGAGTCCGAGTCGGTGTTGCCGCTGGCCGCCGCCTGGGGCATCGAACTCGGGAGCAGCCCGTGGATCGTCGAGGTGGCCGACCCCGACGCCGCAGTGTCGTCCGACGTGAGCGAGACCGCGTATCCGGCACGACTCGCCAAGAAGCTGGCGAAGGACTCGGGCCACCCGGTTCAGTACGAGGTACTCCACGGCGGACACGTCCACGACGAGGTCTCCGACTTCGCCACGGCGATCCATGCGTCGTTGATCGTCGCGAGCACGCGCGGACGCACCGGTATGTCGAGGTTCGTGATCGGCAGCACGGCGGCAGCGATCGTGCGCCACGCACCGTGCCCGGTGCTGTTGGTGCGCCCACCCCATCTCGCTCAGTGACGTGCCGGCACACTGCGGAGGTCTGATGAAGCGTTCACCGGGTGGGCCAATAGCATGGTGTCCGCCATGGACCGCGCCGAGCTCGCAGGAGCGTTGATCGACTCCTGCCCCGACGGGTTGCTGCTCGTCGACGCCGACGGCTTGATCCAGCTCGCGAACCCGATCGCCGAAACGCTGTTCGGCCGAACCGAGGACGACCTCGTCGGATCGTCGATCGACGAACTCGTTCCCCCGGAGTTCCGTTCGGCTCACCCGCGACGACGCGCGATTTACACCTCGGCACCGACGAGTCGCCCGATGGGAACCGGATTGGAGCTGTTCGCTCAGCATTCGTCGGGCGAGATGTTCCCTGTCGAGATCAGCCTGAGCCCGTGCACGATCGATGACGCCGTGTTCACGATCGCGACGATCCGCGACGTCAGCGATCGTCAGGAATCGGCATCGCAGATGGCGATGCTGCAAGACCGCGAACGCATCGCCCGAGACCTTCACGACATGGTGATCCAACGGCTCTTCGCCGCCGGGATGAACCTCCAGGCGGTGCAGTCCGCGGCACAACCCCAGATGGTGGCGGACCGCATCGCGTCGACGATCAACGAGCTGGACGACACCATTCGCGAGCTCCGTTCAGCCATCTTCCGGCTCGGCCAGCACGACGAACGCCGCACCCTGTCGGCGCAACTCACCGAACTGGTCCACGAACGAGCCCGGCACCTGGGATTCGAACCGGTGCTCCGACTCGTCGGCGACCTCGATCAACTCCCCGACTTCATTGCCGACCAGTTGGTTGCGACCGTCACCGAAGGGCTGTCGAACGTGGTCCGCCACGCCAACGCCACCGTCACCGACGTCCGCGTCGAGTGTGTGGGCACGAGCCTGTCACTGTCGATCAGCGATGACGGTGTCGGGCTCCCGGACGAACCCAAGCGGTCAGGCGGGCTGTCGAACATGATGTGGCGCGCCGCCGAACTCGGGGGGAGCTGCACCGTCGGCCCCAATGAACCGGCCGGCACCCGCCTACAGTGGCACGTCCCGGTCTGACCGACCCCAGCCGAGTGCGCAGCGAACCCGTTGCGATGAGCGAAACCGCCGCACACGGTCACCGCGCTCATCGGCAACCCGGCCACCCGCGCCGCGATGAGCCACACCGCCACACGTGGCCACCCCACTCGTCGGTGGGCCGAGCCCGCCGCGCCGCTCACATCTCGTTGCGGTGGCGCTCGACGAGGCGCGCCGCCAGGGCGGCCGCTTCGGTGCGTCTCGCCATGCCGAGCTTCGCGAGGAGATTCGACACATAGTTCTTGACCGTCTTCTCCGCCAGGTACATCTCCTGCGCGATCTGGCGATTGGTGTATCCCTCGCCGATCAGGTCGAAGATCCGTCGCTCCTGCGTCGTCAGATCGTCGAGTCGCCCCTCCTCGCTGTCGCGCAGGCGCCGGCTCGCGAGCCGCACCTCGGCATCGTCGAGGTACCGGCGCCCTTCCGCCACGCCGCGGATCGCGTCGACCAACTCATTGCTGCGGATCTGTTTGAGGATGAATCCCGACGCACCGGCGAGCCCTGCGTCGACGAGCGCCCGGTCACTGTCGAACGACGTGAGGATCAACACCTTGACGGATGGGAACTCCGTGGTGATCTCACGGCATACGTCGATCCCGTTGTGCTCGCCGTCGCCGAGGCGCACGTCGAGGACCGCGACATCGGGCGTGTGCTCCCGAATTCCTGCGAATGCCTCGGCCGCAGTGCCGGCCTCACCCACCACGGTGAGGTCGCTCTCGGCGTCGAGTGCGGCGGCGATGCCCCGACGCACCACCTCGTGGTCGTCGAGCAGGAAGACGCGGATCATCGGGCCATCATCGCTCACGCGCGGTGCCGTGGCGCGCGATGGCGCTTCACGCGATCAGCGGAACGACGGCGATCGGGCGGTGGAGGTGGTGCAGCAGCCAGGTCGACACCGAGCCGAGGAGCGCCGCGCCAACGGCGCCATGGCCTCGCGCTCCGACCACGACGAGGTCGGCGTTCTCGGCCTGCGAAGCCAGCGCCGAACGAGGGGTGCCACGCACGAATTCCCGTTCGAGCGCGACGTCGCGGGCGCGTGCCCGCTCGGCAACCGTGTCGACGAGATGGTGGAAGCGGTCGGCAGCGAGGTCGCTCGCGTCGGGGAAGAAGAACGCGTCGGCGCCGACCGCAAGCGGCGTGGCATCCCACACCCAGGCGACCACGACAGTGTCGCCGGGAAGGGCGAAGTCGATCGCCCAACGCAGGGCCGCCATCGCATTCGGTGACCCGTCGCAGCCAACCAGGATCGTTCCGGCCCGCTTGGACTCGGCGTCGCCGGGCACCACGATCGTGGGCACCGAGGCGTGAGTTGCGCACTGCGTGCTCGTCGAACCGAGCAGGAGGCGGGCAAAGCCCCCACGACCCCGGCTGCCGATCACCAACAACTCCGCGGACTCCGAGGCCTCGAGCAGCACTTGCGCCGGGCCACCGTGACCGACCGACGCAGCGACGGGGAGGTCGAGGCGCTCACCCAACTGGGCGGCGACCTCGGCCACATCGTGCGCAGCCGCATCGTGGATCCCGGTGTCGTCGAGTTCCGCCATCATCGGCGCCGACATCGGGTAGGCGCCGACCACGGGCGTCTGCCAGGCCGTGACGAGTTCGACCGCGGTCGCTCGACCCGGGATGTTGGTCGCGGCCCACTCGAGCGCATGTGCCGCACAGTCCGACCCGTCGAGCCCGACGACCCACGCACCACGATCGACTCGAGGAGCCGAGTCCGAGCTCACCCTCTCGTGCGCCATCACCATGGGTTCACCTCTCTCCAGCGGGGAATCCCCCGGCCCCCTCGTCGGCGACGCGTCAACGGCCACCCCGATGATTGAACCGCCCGCCGACCCACAACGGCAGGGCCAAAGGTCACGCAGACGTCCGGTCGGAAGATGCATGGACGCGCTGACCTTGGCCTCTGGCCTGATGCACCGCACGGCGCCACGATGGTGTCACCCGACCGGACGACCCAGGAGGCGCCATGACCGAAGACTTCCCCGCACTGCGCAACGAGCTGCGCCAGGGCTATCGCGACCTCATGCAGGCGATTCCCGACCAGATGAAGGGATTCGGCGACCTGCATCGCGCCGCAGTCAAAGATGGGGCGCTCCCGCAGGTCACCAAGGAACTGATGGCCGTCGCGATCGCCATCTGCACGCGTTGCGACGACTGCATCACGTTGCACATGCATGACGCACTTCGTGCCGGAGCGACGGCGGAGATGGTCCACGAGACGATCGGTGTCGCGGTGCTGATGGGCGGCGGGCCGGCGTCGACGTACGCGACCCACGCCCTGCGCGCGCTCGAACAGTTCAGCGCCTAGTGCTGTGGCCTGTTGACCTTGGCCCCTGTCGCCAGCAGATCGATCGGTGAATGCTCGATGATCATGTCGATACATCCTCAGCCCTGGCTGGTCGACTACGCCGCGACCGTGGCGTCGTTCGACTGGGACGAGGCGTGGGCCGCGCTGCGTTCCGACGGAGGCACCGGACGACCCGACAGCGTGAACATCGCCGACCTCGCGGTCGACCGGCACGTCCGCGAGGGACGAGGCGATCGAGTGGCGCTCCGGTTCATCGGCCGCGAACCGAACGAGTTCGACGAGCCCGTCGACATCACCTACGCGCGACTGGCGAGGCGAACGAACCGATTCGCCGATGCGATGGTCCGACGCGGCTTCGGGCCGGGCACCGGCGTGGCGACCCTTGCCGGTCGCATCCCCGATCTGTACGTGGCCGCGCTCGGCACGCTCAAGGCGCACGGCACGTTCACTCCGTTGTTCTCGGCGTTCGGGCCCGATCCGATCGCGCAGCGGATGAACCTCGGGCACATCAAGATCCTGGTCACGACACCGTTGCTGTATCGGCGCAAGGTGGCGCCAATCCTCGATCGCCTGCCTCATCTCCAACTCGTCCTGGTGAGCGGGAGCACCGAGGACAAGATCGGACGGGCGACCACGACGGGGCCACAGGTCATGTCCATCGGGGCATTCCTCACCGAAGGCAGTGACACGTTCCAGTCCGCTCCGACCGATCCCGAAATGCCGGCGCTCGTGCACTTCACCAGTGGCACGACCGGTCAGCCGAAAGGCGCGGTTCACGTGCACGCCGCGGTGGTCACCCATCACGTCACCGGTCGGCTGGTGCTCGACCTGCACGACAGCGACACGTTCTGGTGCACCGCCGACCCGGGGTGGGTGACCGGGACGTCGTACGGCATCATCGCCCCGCTGACCAACGGCGTCACCAGCATCGTCGACGAAGCAGAGTTCGACGCACGACGCTGGTACGAGATCCTCGACCGACAGGAGGTCGACGTCTTCTACACGGCACCGACCGCACTTCGCATGCTGCAACGAGCCGGCACCGATCTCGCCACCGTGGTCGATCTCTCACACCTACGCCTGCTCGCCAGCGTCGGCGAGCCGCTCGACCCCGACGCCGTGCGCTGGTGCCAGCAGACCTTCGGTGTCCCGGTGATCGACACGTGGTGGCAGACCGAGACGGGCGGGATCATGATCTCGAATCATCGCTCGCAACCCGTACGACCCGGCTCGATGGGACGGCCGCTGCCGGGCATCGAAGTCGGGCTGCTCACACGCGACGCCGACGGCGATGTGGTGCTCGACTCCACCGGCGCTCCACTGCGGGTGAACGACCCGGAGCAGTCCGGTGAACTCGCCCTGCGCGCCGGATGGCCCTCGATGTTCCGCACCTACCTCGACCAGGACGAACGGTACCGACGGTCGTTCGTCGACGGGTGGTATCGCACGGGCGACCTCGCACGATGCGACGCCGACGGCTACTACTGGTTCGTCGGTCGCGGCGACGACGTCATCAAGACCTCTGGACACCTGATCGGTCCGTTCGAGGTCGAGTCGGCGCTGAACGAGCACCCCGCAGTCGCCGAGACCGGCGTGATCGGCAAACCCGATGCCACTGCCGGCGCGATCGTCAAAGCGTTCGTCGTGCTCGCCCGCGAGTACGAACCGACTGATGAACTCCACCGGGAACTCCTCGGCCATGCCCGGGCCCGATTGGGTGCCGCGGTGGCGCCCCGCGAGATCGAGTTCGTCGACGACCTGCCGCACACCCGCAGCGGCAAGATCATGCGCCGCGTACTCAAGGCGCGCGAGCTCGGCGAGGACGAGGGTGACACCTCAACCCTCGAGGCCCCGCCCGACACCACGGAGCCACGACCATGACCACCGAAGTTCCCCCAGCCCGGCTCTCCGGGAACCACGATCTCGAGCGGCGCCTGCTCGGCGACATGATCCGCATCCGGGTGTTCGAAGAGCGGTGCGCCGAGCTCTACGGCGAGTCCAAGATCCGCGGGTTCCTCCACCTGTACATCGGGGAGGAAGCGGTGGCATCGGGGGTGATGAGTTGCCTGCAACCCGACGATGCCGTGCTGGCCACCTACCGCGAGCACGGTCACGCACTCCTACGCGGCGTGTCGGCGGCCTCGATCATGAGCGAGATGTTCGGCAAGGCAACCGGGTGTTCCGGCGGGCGTGGGGGTTCGATGCACCTGTTCGACGCCGAGACACGGTTCTTCGGCGGCAACGCGATCGTCGGCGGGCATCTCCCGCTCGCTGTGGGCCTCGGACTCGCCGATCAGATGCTCGGCCGCGACGGCGCCGTCACCGTCTGCTTCTTCGGCGAAGGCGCGATGGCCGAGGGCGAGTTCCACGAGGCGATGAACCTCGCGGCACTGTGGAACGTGCCGGTGCTGTTCTGCTGCGAGAACAACCGATATGCGATGGGGACGTCACTGCGGTCGAGCGAGTCGCAGGTCGACCTGGCGCTCAAGGCGGCGAGCTACGCGCTTCCCGCTTGGAGCGTCGACGGCATGGACGTCATGGAGGTGTACCGGGCCACCACCAAGGCGCTGTCGGCGATCCGTGCCGGCGGCGGCCCGATGTTCGTCGAGTTCCAGACGTACCGGTTCCGGGCACACTCGATGTTCGATCCCGACCTGTATCGCGATCCCGACGAGGTCGAGCGCTGGAAGCAGCGCGACCCGATCACCACCTTTGCGAACGGGCTCCTGACCGATGGGGTGATCGACGACGCAGACTTCGACGCACTGTGGACGGCAGCACGCGACGAGACCGAGGCCGCCGTCGCCGCCGCCGACGCAGCTCCGATCGAGGCCGTCGGCACGCTGCTCGAGCACGTGACCCGCCCGGTCGAGCCGACGACCGTTCCCGACGCCTCCGGCTCGAGAGACCAGGACGAGGTGGACGAGGTGTGGCCGTGAACGAACCGGCGACGATGACCTACCGCGAGGCGATGCGCGAGGCACTGCGCGACGCGTTGACCACCGACGAGCGCGTGTTCATCATGGGCGAGGACGTCGCCGACTACGGCGGCACGTACGCGGTCACCAAGGGCTTGCACGAGGAGTTCGGACGCGATCGCGTCCGCAACACACCACTGTCCGAATCCGGGTTCGTCGGCGCCGGCATCGGCGCTGCGCTCGGCGGGCTGCGCCCGATCGTCGAGATCATGACGGTGAACTTCAGCTTGCTCGCACTCGATCAACTGGTGAACACCGCAGCCGCACTGCTGCACATGTCCGGCGGCCAGTTCAACGTGCCGCTGGTGGTTCGCACGACCACCGGTGCCGGGCGTCAACTTGCCGCCCAACACTCGCACAGTCTCGAAGGTTGGTTCGCGCACGTTCCCGGGCTCAAGGTGATCGCTCCCGCCACGCCCGCGGACGCGCGATGGATGCTGCCGACGGCGCTCGCGGACCCGAACCCCGTGATCGTCTTCGAGCACTCCGGCCTCTACAACGACCGCGGGCCGGTCGATCCCGATGGCGGGCCCGTCGACATCGATCGTGCCGTCGTACGACGTTCAGGCGACCAGCTCACGATCGTCGCATGGGCGGGCATGCTGCCGAAGGCCCTCGAGGCGGCCGAGCAGCTCGCTGCCGGCGGCGTGTCGGCAGAGGTGATCGACCTGCGGTCGTTGCGACCCCTCGATCTGCCGACCGTTTCGGCCTCGGTGGAGCGCACCCATCGCGCCCTCGTCGTCGACGAGGGGTGGCGTACTGGGGGGATGAACGCCGAACTCGCCGCGGCGATCACCGAGACCTGCTTCTGGACGCTCGACGCTCCCGTCAGCAGACTCGCAAGCCTCGAGGTGCCGATCCCGTACGCCAAACACCTCGAGACCGCGGCGATCCCGCAAGTCGACGACATCGTTGCGGCGGCGAACGCCCTCGTCGGAGGCGCGTCGTGACCGACTCCGCCACCTTCGACTATGCGATGCCATCGCTCGGTGCCGACATGGACGAAGGGCGCGTGATCGAGTGGCGTGTGGCCCCGGGCGACGTCGTACATCGGGGTGACGTGATCGCCGTGGTCGAGACCGAGAAGTCCGACATCGACATCGAGATCTGGCACGACGGCATCGTCGACGAGTTCCTCGTCCAGGTCGGTCAACTCGTCGACGTCGGCACGCCAATTGCCCGGCTCCGCTCCGAAGGCAGCAGCACGCCTGCACCAGACCCACCGCCAGCCGCACCGGTCAGCGCTTCGGCTCCGACCGCGAGGCGTGTTCCGGCGTCACCACTCGCACGTCGGCTCGCCACCGAACGCGGCATCGAGATCGCTGCGCTACGGGGCAGTGGGCCCGGCGGCGCCGTGGTCGAATCCGACGTCGTCGCCGCCACGATCGATGCTCCGCCGGCCGATGACAACGGCGTGCCCCCTGAGGTCATCGCACCGCGGCGGCGATCGCCCGACACCATGCGTGCGCTGATCGCCGAACGCATGGCGACGGCAAACCGCGAGATCCCCCACTACCACCTGTCGCGCGACCTCGACGTCGGCGAACTCGAGACGTGGCTGGCGGCACACAACGCGCAGCGATCGATCGCCGACCGGATCCTGCCGGCGGCCTGCTTCATCCGAGCAGTCGCCCTCGCAGCCGCGCGCCATCGTGAACTCAACGGATTCTGGGTCGACGATCACTTCGAAGCCGCCGAGGCGGTCAACGTCGCCATGGCGATCTCGCTGCGTCGTGGCGGCTTGGTCACGCCGCACATCGAACGAGCCGACGAGCGTTCCCTCGCCGAGGTGATGACCGCACTCAGCGATCTGGTTGCCGCCGCGCGCGCCGGCAACCTCCGCGCGAGTTGGATGACCGGAGCGACCATCACCATCACGAACCTGGGCGACACTGGCGCCGACTCGGTGCACGGGGTGATCTCGCCACCCCAGGTCGCCCTCGTCGGCTTCGGCCGCACTCGTCAACGACCGTGGGTGATCGACGGCCGCGTCGCCGCCCGGCCCGTCGTCACCGCCACGCTTGCCGCCGACCACCGCGCCACCGACGGAGCGGTCGGAAGCCGTTTCGTCGCCGCCCTCGCCGATTTGATCGACCGACCGGAGGAACTTCTGTGACCGACCACACCACTCCCACCCACGACCACGTCGAACTCGCGACGATGATCCTGTCGGCCATCGCCGACATCGCCCCGGAGTTGGAGCCGGAACTGGCAGACCTCGATCACGATGTCGATTTCTGGATGGAACTCCAACTCGACTCGATGGACCACCTCGCGGTCATGACCCGGCTCTCGGAGCAGACCGGGGTCGACATCGCCGAGCGCGACTACCCGCACCTCACCACGGTGAGCGCGCTGCGCGACTTCCTCGCTGCGGGAGGCTCCTGACCCGGTGATCATCGTCTGGCTCCTGGGGCTGGTCGGTGGCTTGGCAGCCGCCGCATACGGGAGCAGACGGGCGGTGACCGCTGCGCTCGACGCGTCGAGAACGTCCAACATCCCGCCGGCCATCATCGGGCTGACCGTGGTCGCCATCGGCACCGACCTGCCCGAGATCGCCAACTCGATCGTGTCCGCGCTGAGCGGCCACGGCGACCTCATCATCGGCGACGCCGCCGGATCGGCGCTCACGCAGGTCACCTTCATCCTCGCCCTGCTGTGCCTCGGCGCCGGCCCGATTCATGCCGACCGTGACACGGTGCTCGCCACCGGCACCATGACGACCATCGCACTCCTGGTCGCCGCGCTTCTGATCCGCGACGGCCTCTTCGCGCGTTGGGAAGGTGGATTGCTCGTTGCGGCATGGGTACTGGCGATCGTGGTGATCGAACGGCGGCAGCCGCCATCCACGCCAGCGCTGGCGCTCGCCCCCCGGCAGACCGATGGATCCACCGGCCGACACGTCGCGGTTGCACTCGGTTGGCTGTTGCTCGTCGGAGTCGCAGCGACCGTCGTGGTGGAGAGCTTCATCACCCTCAGCGACGAGATCGGGATACCGCAGCTGATCGCCAGCGCGATCGTGCTCTCGCTCGGCACATCACTGCCGGAACTCGTGGTCGACTGGACAGCGATCCGCCGCGGTGCGGTGGCAATGGCCATCGGAGACCTCTTCGGGTCGTCGCTGCTCGACGCGACATTGGCGATCGGAATCGGGCCGGCGCTTCGAGCGGTGGCCGTGTCGCCGACCGCGGCGACCACCTGCCTCATCGCTGCGATGGGCGTGATGGCAGCCTCGGTGATCGCCGGATCGCGCCCCACCCACAGCCGACCGTCGGCGACACTGCTGTTCCTCGTGTACGGCGCGGCAACCGCAGCGTTCATCGTTGGGACCGGCTGACCATTCCTCGGTTCGCCATGACCTCTGGCCCTGTCGAACCGCGCCTTGCTTGTCGACACTGGGGACATGACGAAGACCGAGCAGACACGCGCCACGAACGAGTTGGCGCGAATCGATGACGTCCTGGAACGCTACGGACGGCCGGGTCCCCACGCCACCGTGATCATGCAGTTCCCGGCGCCTGGACAGATCGGCGACGACCGCAGGGTGCGCTGGCATGTCCGACGATCCGAACTCGTGGCCGCCGGCGCCGAGGATGCCGCGCTCATCAACTTGGACGTCCTCGTCGACGCACTCGAGCCGCGCGGCGAGTGGGTGCTGTTGACAGCGGACGGGACCGACGCGACCTTCTGCTGGTTGACCGACCACACCGTCAGCCATCTGGCCCATGTCGGCGCGTGCCCGTCGCTGCTCGCAGCACTCGATGAGCTGACCGATCGAACACCCGTGGTCGTTGCCGTGGTCGACCATCTGGGCGCAGATCTCTTCGAACTCGACCACCTGGACCTCGTCGAGATCGGCTCGGTCAAGGGTGACCACGTGCAGACGCACCGGCACACCGGCGGCAACCACGACGGTTACCAACGCCGCGTCGAGGCGGTCTACGAACGCAATGCCGACACGATCGCTCGCCAGATCACCGCGCACGCACTCCACGCCGGCGCCCGCCTGGTGGTGCTGACCGGCGACGACCGTGAGGCAGCAGCGGTCACCGACCACCTCGATCCTCACCGATTCGACGTGTCGACGGTGCAGGCGGGCGCCCGACACGACGCTCACGTCGCCGACCGTGTTCGTCACGCAGCGATCGACCGGTCACTGGAGGATCGTCGGATGCGGCGTTCCGCGGCGGTCGACCACCTCCGCGAGGAGCTCGGGCGCCACGCGCTGGGAGTGCAGGGTCGCGCCGATACTGCGGCAGCGATTTCCGAGAGCAGAGTCGCGACCACGTTCCTCGACCGAACCGCTGCAGTCGCCGCCGACGCACTTGCCCGCGACACCTTGCTGTTCGGCGGCACGGTGGTCGTCGCGGACGATCTTGGCGTGACCGACGGTGTCGCGGCCATTGTTCGCTATACAACTCAGTGAGCCGTCGACCCGACAACGACCGACCAGCGACCACTGACGTCACGAGGAGCCCCGATGACCGACACACCTGAGAACCCCGAGACCGGGATCGACACGACTGACAGCAGTCCGAGTCGTTGGCCCCTGATCGCGGGGGCGGTGGTGATCGTGGCCGCGCTGGTGGCCGCGCTGGTGTTCATCAACAACGGTGACGACGACGACAGCAGCGACTCGGTGGCCACCAGCGAGGCGAGCCAGACCACCGACGTGTCCGAGACCACTGCGACCACCGACGTCCCCGAGACGACGCAAAGCCCGGAAACGAGCGCAGCCACGACAACCGCACCGGCGACCACCGAAGCGCCACCGCCATCAGAGGACGTCAGCACCGCGATCTGGCCATGGACCGACACCGACCTTCGGTACGCCGACCCGGTCGAGGCGGCAACAGGTTTCGCGACCGACTACCTCGGATTCGTCGACCCGATCGCCGGCGAGTTCATGGCCGGCGACGACCGGTCCGGTGAGGTCGAGATCCGCACGTTCGAGAGCGGGCCATCGACGGTGGTGTTCGTCCGCCAGCTCACTGCAGACGACAGCTGGTGGGTGCTCGGCGCGGCGAGCGAGAACATCACGATCGACGAGCCCGATGCGTTGGCGGAGGTCACGAGTCCACTGACGGTGTCAGGCATGGCCGTGGCATTCGAGGGCACCGTCGATGTCCAACTTCGGGCCGACGGCAACGGCGAGCCGATCTTCGAAGGCTTCGTCACCGCCAGCGGCGGTCAAGAGCCGGGTCCGTACAGCGAGACCTTCGACTTCACGAGCCCCGGTCAGACCAGCGGCGCCCTCGTGATGCTGTCGCTCAGCCCGGAGGACGGCTCGACGCTCGAGGCGTCAGCACTGCGAATCTTCTACCCCTGATCGTCGGACTGGGCGCGGCCTCCGACGAGCGCGAGCACCTGCGCCACCGCGTCCTTGCCGTCGGGTGCGAGGTCGAGACAGCCCAACGAGGCCGCCGCATCGTCGGGTCTCGCTGTCTGCTGACGGACCAGCACCGGAGTGCCCGGCGACTGTTGTCGGTGGGCTCCGACCAGTTGGATGGTTCGTTCGTCGTCGGGGTCGAGCAGCACGATGATCGCGTCCGCATCGTCGGCAAGTGGGCACCGCCCCCCGTCGAGCACCGGGCACCCGGCATTGCCGCGCGACGCCGGACCGGCACACATCGCTGTCGCCAGGCCTGCTGCGTCGGCAGCCCGTTCTCCAGCCCACCGCCGACCGGCGACCTCGACGAGCACGCGCGGTCGGCGCTCGCCTGGCGGCCACGTGGCCACCGGGCCGACAGTCCCGACCGTCAACCGTACGATCCCATTGTCGTGGCCCAACGCAACCGGGCCGCGCCGGCTCAGCATCGAGAGCATCGGGCCGTTCTCGAGCAACACGTCGGCCTGAAGATTCGCGAGCCCGACGGCGCCGGCGTGACGAACCAGAACGTCGAGCAGGTACGGCCCGAGCCAACCGCGCCAATCGGGGGCGACTGTCACCGCGAGGTCACCGTCGCCATCGTCACGAATCGCGTAGCCCGCTTCTCCGGCGACCACCTCGGGCTCGCCCTCGCGGTGAACGACGGCGATCACGCCGAAGCCACCCCGCGAGGCGACGTCGGCCCACTCCTGACACCATTCGAGATGCGGCTTGAAAGCACCGAAGAACCGCCGGTGACGGTCGCCCACGGACAGCGTCTCGTACAGGCTGCACATCCGCTCTCCATCGTCGAACGAAGTGGGGCGCACCTCCATGCGAGCGCCGCCAGCGAGCTCGATGACCTCGGAGGGGTCCACGTCGTCCATGCCACCGACATTCTGACCCATCAGGCGCACCGCGAGACGACCAGCTACCCCTTGGGGTATTCTTACGACATGTCGATCACCCGTGGACTCCTCGTCGGCATCGCCGGCTTCAGCCTCCTGCTGGCGTCGTGTGGCGGCGACGAACCCGAAGCTGACGTCCCCGCGACGGCTTCCACCGCCGACAACGTCGAGGGGGCGACCACGATCAACGGGATCTCGACGATCTCCGTCGACGACGCCGCCCTGATCACCGACAATCCGCCCGAGGATCTCGTGGTGCTCGACGTCCGCACTCCCGAGGAGTTCGCCGAGGGCCACCTCGAAGGCGCCGTGCTGGTCGACTTCTACGACGCCGACTTCGCCGAACAACTCGCTGCGCTCGACGCCGGGGCCCCCTACCTCGTGTACTGCCGCTCGGGGAACCGCAGCGGGCAGGCCCTCGATGTGATGCAACAGCTCGGGTTCA
>Ga0307379_10004223_pt1 | contig 20584 bp, 19 predicted proteins | sample UN2MG_FD_202237 | JGI IMG/M metagenome (GOLD analysis project Ga0307379, IMG submission 202237) | Soil microbial communities from Risofladan, Vaasa, Finland - UN-2 | ecosystem: Environmental > Terrestrial > Soil > Coastal area > Acid sulfate soil | place: Finland: Risofladan, Vaasa | collected... | reverse complement strand
TAAAATAATTAGTAATCTCATAAGCAGCAAGTTTATCAGCATAATTAACACAATAATCATCTCTGGTAGTATAACAATATGTATATACTACTGGCTTATTTATCTTTCTAATAATACCAGTTACATCTCTGGGATGAACTCCGATATATATTATTCCTTCAATCTGTCTGCTTAACAAAACGTCTATACTCTCAGAGATCTCCAAAATACAACTGCTAATATCAGAATAATTATTACCAATTCGTTTATTGAGTCTCAGGTTGGTTAGTATAATATGGAATCCCTGTTCCTCAACAAATTTATTAATCCCATCTATTATACTTGAAGAATTAAAAACCGTTATATCTTCTGCAATAATACCGATAGTATTAGTTTTACTAGTCCTTAAGCTCTTGGCAATAGTATTTCTTCTGTAGTTCATTTCATTAACAATTTTAAGAACCCTCCTACGGGTCCCTTCACTTATTTGTCCATTATTATTTAGAACATACGATATTGTAGCTGTCGAAACGCCAGCTTTTTTCGCAATATCCTTAATTGTAGCCATCTTTATCACTCCCCTCCTTCTGCCCTTCCCCCGACCGAATTCAATATCATTACATAACTATATCAAAGGTATCCGTTTTAATTAAAACTTTAAAAACTCCATAGGTGCCGATAGCATATCTAGCCAAGGCCATTCCGGTATCATCCTTTTAAATTAACCCTTCATCTAACCTGGGCTGATACAGGCAGATCTTTCTTCCTGCATCCCTCTTTAATTGATCTGAATTTGGCCCAGTTATTATAGATAAACTTTCTTTTCTCAACTTTAGTGCAAACTCTTTTTCTTAATTTAGTCGGTAGTTTTCCAATCATTTGCTCAAGTTCACATAATTTGGCTTTTAAATTCTTAAGTTCAATATCGCTTGCGCTGTTTCCATGGAACTTTTTATACAGATACTGCCTTTTCCATTTTGCAATAAGTCCTGGGAACAATTCATTATTTTTGCCTAGTTCTATTATGCTATGACCCTGAAGTACACTCTCTACCATCGCTATCTTGAACTCTTTTATATATTTTCTTCTATGTACACCTATTAACTCGTCCTTTCTATTTGATTCTCCTGCTCTTATTATTTTAACCTATATTAACTTTCCTTTAAATGTGTCTAACTGGAGGGGTTCACTCCACTTTTGGTGTTCCAGTTCCTAAGTTAACAGCAATCATACCTTCTGCCTTGGCTTTTTTTAAACTATGGTGTTTACTGTCTATATTTTTCTTGAAATAGCCTTTAGCAATTCACTAAAACGGTTAAGTTTTATCTCTCAGTAATCCATACCATCATTTCACCAGAGGTACGGTTTGCCCAGGCATAATATGGTATAAATTTTACAGTAACAGGTCGGTATTGTGACTCTACTTTGGCTTTGTACAGTTCATCCTCCACCCATGGTGAATTATATCTTTGTGCTTCAGCATTTATAACTGTTATCCCACCCAGTAGATTATCATCAAACTCTGCCTTTAATTCAGATTTATGGGGTAACACAATTTCGTGTAAATTCGGCCCATTATCAATCTCTTCAAGACAATAAACAAAAGGTCCACGCTGCAGTGCGACTTTCCCTATATTTGCCCTGACATTGGGATGTGCTTTTATACGCTGTATCATCATTGGTAAAACCAGTTCAACAACGTCCCCGTTTTTCCAAATTCGTTTTAATTTGGCATAACCATTCACTTTGGTATTACAAACATTAATCTCCTCACGGTTAATACATATTTTTGCATTATCACACCATCCGGGAATACGCAGCAAAAGTGAAAATTCCTTCTCTTCATCCAGAGAAACACTAATCATCACTCTCTCATCCCATGGATACCGAGTTTCTTGCTTTATTTTTACTTTACTTTCAGATATATTTATTTCTGTTTCGCTATTAATATATAAATGGGTGTATATTTCATCCTTATGTGTTGAATATATGTATTGACCAATAGAAGTCAATAATCTTGCAATATTCGGTGGACAGCAAGCACACCCAAACCAAGATTGTCTGGTTACTTTTACATGTTCCTTGATCTTACTTTTTTCGCTTGCCTCCGGCCAAACCTCAAGTGGATTTACATAGAAAAATTTCTTTCCATCAAGGGATATTCCGCTAATAACTGAATTATATAATGCCTTTTCCATAATATCCGAATAGGTGTTATTTACATCCATTTGAAGCATTCTGTGTGCAAAGAATACCAAGCCTATTGATGCACAGGTTTCAGCATATATGGTATCATTAGGCAAATCATAGTCGAATGTAAAGGATTCTACGTATGAAGTGGATCCTATACCTCCGGTGATGTACATTCTTTTTGATACAATATTTCTCCACAGCTTTTTACATGCTTTTATTAATGTCTGATCACCTGTTTCTATTGCAACATCTGCCATACCCGAATATAAATATACAGCCCTGACACTGTGCCCTTCAGCTGTAGTCTGCTCACGTACAGGTAGATGGGCCTGATAATGCCTTAAGCTTAATCTTCTCCATACTTTATCTACTTTATCTGCTTTCTCCCCTCTGGTCTCAGCCTCTTTATTAAAATAATTTGGAGCTTTGCCTCGTTCATCAATAAAATATTTACTCAAAGCAAGATATTTCTTTTCACCGGTAACTCTATAGAGTTTAACCAGGGCAAGTTCAATCTCTTCATGACCGGGATAGCCCTTTTTTTTATCTGGTTCTGTTCCAAATACTGCATCAATATAATCTGCAAATCGACACATCACATTAAGCAGCTTGCGTTTTCCTGTAGCTTCAAAGTAAGCTACAGCAGCTTCCATCATATGTCCTGCACAATAAAGCTCATGGCAATCACGAAGATTGGTCCATTTTTTATTAGGTTCCTTAATTGTAAAATATGTATTTAAATATCCATCATCCTGCTGTGCTTTTGCAATAATATCAATAATTTCATCAGCCCTTTTCTCCAATTCAGGATCTGGATTTACAGCCAAACTAAACCCCACAGCCTCCAACCATTTAGCAAGATCACTGTCCTGAAAAACATATCCATAAAACTCACCTTGGGATAGGCCAGCAGCAATTTTAAAGTTTTCTATAACATGGCTGAGTTCTGCATCAGGAATACGGTCATTCAATGCATCCCATTGGTATGGGATCACCACATTCTTAACCAGACCAATATATCTCCCCCAAAATTCATCATTAATTCCTACCCTTTTATTTAATACAGGTCTTTTAAAATGATTCTTTGATTTCACAAAGAGTCAATCCTTTCGTAAAAGTTTAAATATAATGTTATTACTATTATTGTATATTATTGCTGTTTTTTATTTTTCCTTCATCGGAAAGTATACTGTATACTTTTCATCTCTAATTTTATACATAGGAATAAATTTAATATTTGTATTCTGATTATATGTTTTATATCCATTCATTCAATTCATTCCCTCTCGTTATGAGGAGTAAGTATACTTTTAGAGATTAGTTTTTTATTTATATTAATTCTTCAATGTTCTTTGGCAATTTAATAATTTTAGCCTTTTACTTCAAAACGAACTACATTCCATGATAACTTTGGTAACATTATATCAAACTCTTTTCCAATTGATTTCTTAATCGGATTCAGTCTGGGAATAACTTTATTTGGTTCTTTAAAAGTATTTGAGGCAAATAAATCATTACCATCCATTACCAGATGCTCTATAATTTCTAAAGATCCAAATCCATCTAAGCAAAGTTTCAGTTCAATATCATTTTCTCTATCATAATTAATCGAAAAAAAGGTTAATTTATTATTATCTGCATCATAGGTTGTCGATGAATAAATTGTTGGTAACTTACCGTACTTATCTGAAACAAAATTATCACAACTCATTAAGTTTTTAATAACTACTCCTCTACCGTATTTACTTACCTGCATAAAAGGATAAAAAGTAGTATGTTTTAGCACACCTCCACCTTTTTCTGTGTGAATAGGTGATAAAGCATTTACCAGCTGTGCCAGGCAAGCAATCTTAATACGGTCTGCATTATTTAAAATTGTACACAACATACCACCAACAACAAGCGCATCTAGTAGAGTATAAGAATCTTCAGCAATAGACGGCGCCTTTTGCCAGCGTTTTAGTTGCATATCTTTTATATTCCAGACGTTCCATTCATCAAGACTTAAATACATGGTTTTTTTACTTCTATTTTTAGCTTTTACATAATCAGCAGCCGCTTTAACAGTGTTAATAAAGTTATTCAAATCAAAAAATGAGCCCAAAAAATTATTAATATCACCTTCATACTCATAATAGCGGTGTAATGAAATGTAATCTACATACTCATATAATGTTTCTAAAATAATCCGGTCCCATTCCGGAAATGTAGCCATTTCTGCACTCGAACTACCACATGCAACTAACTCAATAGTTGGATCCACCCATTTCATAATCTTTGCTGCCTCTTTTGCTTTTTTAGCATAATCATCTGCTGAAAGTTGACAGATTTGCCAGGGTCCATCCATTTCATTTCCCAGGCACCACACTTTAAAATTATGCGGATCTTTATGACCATTTCTAATTCTTAAATCACTCAGTGCAGTACCGGATTTAATATTGCAGTACTCAACAAGTTCACCTGCATCTTTTGGTGTTCCAGTTCCTAAATTAACAGCAATCATACCTTCTGTTTTTGCTTTTTTTAACCAATCAGAAAATTCATCTATTCCGAAACTATTATCTTCTATCGAGAACCAGGCATAGTCCAGGCGAGTAGGTCGTTTATCTTTTGGTCCTATGCCGTCTTTCCAATCATATCCAGAAACAAAATTTCCGCCTGGATATCTAATAATAGTTACATTGCATTCTCTAATTGCATCAAGGACATCTTTTCTAAAGCCATCTTTATCAGCTTCTGGATGATCTGGTTCATATATACCTGTATATACAGCTCTTCCCATATGTTCAATAAACGAACCGTATATTCTTTCATCTATTTCTGCTAACTTATACTTTTTATTAATTGAACAACTTGCTTTTTTCATAATCGACCTCCGACTGAAATTTCTAACATATAGACATATCTCTCTTTATATCGAAATACAATTATATGAACTTTATTTTATATATGGCCACCCTTCTGAATCCCAATATAAAAGTCTTATTTGCAGTGTTGCCATTCCGTTATTCAAAGCATCATATGCATGATTTATTAATATTGTAGTATTAGCTGACTGGTATACAGCGCAGTGACCTGGGCCCTTCCACCGGTTGTCTCCTGCATCTATGAGGGTTCCGCCGCCCTCTATCATGTCAATCCCGTTTTTATCCACATATTGACCTGTTATATTACCTGAACGTCCAACCATTATTTTATAAGTGCTGTCAAATCCCCTGCCTGGTCTAATCTAGGACTACTTACCACCTAGTTCTTTTATCTCTATATAACATTTTCTCTTAATCATTTAATTGGCTTACTAGTTGATGTCATTTTAAGACTGTTAGATGTTTTACATTAATCGAAAAACCTTTAGATTCAGAGCTCTTTTCACCTTTGCTCAAAACTTTAAATTTATGTTTTCCATACTTCAAATCTTCTACTTCCCAAATCCAAGGGATCCCACTTAAAGGACCGTATTGATCAACAGTTTCTATAAACGTATTATCAATATATATATCCGCTTTACCTCCAAACTGAAGTTGATTACCAATCCAACTAATACCCTTTCCTAAAAATTCAATTTCAAAATAAGCACCTGGTTTTAAAGATATATGAGTCTGACACCCAGTTAGCTTTACTGCCCAATCTTTGTTTTTAAATATCCTAGCATCAAACTTCATACTACTATTAGCCATCTCTTTTCTTACCATCACAGGATGCCCTAATACTTCTACCTTCCAATAAGTACCGCCAGGCCCATAAAATACGTTATTATGGTCTATTCTTAAATCTGAAATAGGATCATAATAAATATAATACTTTTTATTTTCTTTTATTTTATAGAAAGGTTCCAATACTACATTTATTCCTTCTTCAGTAATCCATGAATAAGATAACTCTTTTTGGGGATTTTTTTTAATTATGTTTCTTATGTTTTCTAAATCTTTTTTACTATACTTTAAATTATTCACCCCATGTGAAGCTAAAACTACAGGTCCATACATTAGTGTAGCAGGATATTTTTTATCTTCTTCAAGCGATACTAATTTAAGACTGGAAGGAAAACTCACCTTAATTCTATCATTATTATTCCACTTCTTTTCAATTTCAGCCCACCCATTATTGGTCTTAAAAGATGTAGGCACCTTATTTACCTCAATTATTAAATCTTCTGTTATCCATTCAGGAATCCTTATACCTATTTTAAAATTTATTGGTTTTTTAACTGATATAGAAATGTTAGTTATGTTATTATTTGGAAACTCTGTATCTTGGTTTAAAATAATTTCATAGTTATCCTTTTTGTATTTTACCTTTGAAGGTAAAAAAAGATTTATATAAATGCCATTATTATTATAGTAATAAATTTGGTTATAATATTCAGTCATATCAAGTGGATATGTACCTGTACAGCATGACCAAGGTTGGCATGTTTCTTTTACCCCTCCATTAATATTATAATTGGAAAAGTACATTACTTCCCCATTAGGTTTTATTAATGGCATTGCACCTACACCATTGTATATAACTTTTTCTGCCCAGTCACCATAGATTGCATTACCACTAAACTCCATTAGATATCTTACTAGCTTAAATATAGCCCAACTACCACATGCTGTTTCAAAATGGAAATCTTCAGAATAGAGAGTTTCTGTTCTTTGACTTGGATACATGAAAGTTTCTCCTGGACCATAACCACCAGTATTATACAATTGAGTATCTTTTATTATGTTATAGGCATTTTTTAAAACTTGAAGATATTTTTTTTCACCTGTTAAATAATAAAACATAGCCGCTGAAGACAATGCATTTATATGGCTATAGGCATGGTACCTACGGGATACACTTTTTCCCCCAGTGTTCATAAGACCTTCATAATCATTCCTTTCAAAAAAAATGTAATAGTCTTTATATAAAAATTTATCCCCAAAATCTTTAAACCTCTTATTTCCGGTAATAACATAAGCTCTATAGAGGTTTTCTGGAAGAGTATACCATTCTGCCGAACAGTCAAAACAACAATCATTGTCTGCATATATATTTTTCCGACTTAAGTTTTTCTCAGCCCAACTGGTTATTTTATCCAGATAGATTATCGCATCTTCAATTCCTGTATATTGGTAAACGTCCACTAGTCCCCCTGCCATTTTGTCGAAAGCGTAATGATAAACAGCATTTTTCGAATAGAAGAAAAAGCCATCGGGCTCAATTGTTTTTCCCCATTCATAGAGTAGATTTTCTATTTTGCGTAAGAATCTTTTATCTTTTGTAATACTATAATACCTAGCAAAAGCTGAAAGCAACTGTCCAAAAGTGTTACCAAAATCTAGCTTATACCAACCTCCTAAACTTTTTCCTGTTGCTTTCAAGCCAGCTCTTTCTCTAAAACCATAAAGTAGAGAATCATCGGGTATATCTAAATAAAATGTAAAAATTTCATCGAATTGCTTTTTAAAATGGCAGTCTTTTAAAATAACACCTTCTAAATTAAAAGATTCTAAGTACTTTTTCCCCTTATTAGGAGTTCTATTTTTAATATTTTTATTCTTATTCACATCAATATTTTCTTCTGTCAATTTAACCTCCTTAATTAATAATAATAGCGGTCTTCACGAAACTCTGAAACCCTTTACTCATGCGGGTTTCGGAAGGCAAATTTGATTTTTAAAATCTTTTTACCCTATAACCACCTCCATTCCAAAATTTTCCAAATATGATAATAACCTTTATATATTGAAAATTTTTCTTATGTTTTTGAAATTTAGAAAGTTGCGTTTTTATTTCCTTTTATTTCCGTGTTATCAATTATATGATTTAGCTTCTCTCTATAATATTTAAAATTGTCCCAGGATGCATTGGGAGGGATGAAGTGATCACCATATGGTATATACCCTCCCCTGGAGATAAGATATTTAATTTTTCCCAGCTCTTTATCTATAGCGTCTTTGCCTTTATATAGAGCGTTTTTATCAAAACCACCACATATAACCAACTCCGGATATTTTTTACGGTATTCTATTAGGTCATTTCCAGCCTGCTGTTCAAAAGGGTACATCATATTAACACCTGATTCTAAAAACAGTGGTATTAGTTCGTCTACTTTACCATCAGTATCTACGACAAATTTATCTATTCCTATCGTTTTTAAAAAACCAGTTATCTTTTTATAATACGGGCTCATATATTCTTTAAAGATTGATGGTGATATTAATGAACCTTTCTTTCCAGCCATATCCTCCCAGAAATATGCCAGGTCAAAATCTACTTTTGAGGTCAATTCTTCAGCTATTCCTAACCAAAGATTACAAAGATGCTCAACCATATCAAGTATTAGTTTGGGATCATCATAATATGTCATAAATAATTTTTCTTCTCCCATTAAAGATCTAAGACATCCAAAAAAACCTGTTGTGCCTCCCAAAATACCTATTATGAAATTTCTTTGCTCCGCATTTTTTATGTAATTATTACTGTTTTGCATATATCTATTATTTATACTATTCAAATTCAATCGTTCTTCTTTAAGTTCTTCCCAATCCTTTCTATCTTTAACCGGAAATTCAAGCCACATTGGCATGGATGTACTATCTTTAAACTCTCTTGTTCTGATTCCTTGATTATTTATTTTTTCTATATAGGTATCATCCTCGAATATTATTTTCTCTTCAAAATCAGGATAAAAGAAATAATTAAAGGTAAACATCTTAAAACCACTATCGAAATTAAAGAAATTGCTTATATCATAGTCTTCAGTAAATAATAACTTACTATTATAATACATGTTTGGTAATGCTGGTCCTACTACTGATTTATTGTATGGTACTTTTTCTGAAAGTCCCTTCATTCTCGGAAGTCCTTCCCGGTACCATCTCTCCACGGTACTATCCCAGTATCCAAACTCCCACTTCAAGGTTCTGGGGGCCGGTTCAAAATTTATAATTTTTTTAAATAATTCTCTCACATTAATATTTTCTTCTGTCTTATTCCTTTACAGCACCGGCAGTCAGACCAGATACTAAATATTTTTGAAAAACTATAAATACAATAATCAATGGAACTGTTACAATTACAGACCCGGCAAACGCTTCAGACCAATAATACTGGAATTCTCCAGTATATAATTGTAAAAAGCCAGGTGGGATTGTCCATCTATCTTGTTTTGCTGCTAAGGTCAGAGCAAATAGCAGATTATTCCAAGCAACTAAAAAAGAATAAAGTCCCACGGCAATTATACCGGGCTTAATCATTGGTAAAACTATTTTTATTAGAGTTGCCATTTTACTACACCCATCCACATATGCTGCTTCTTCAATCTCTTTAGGTACGCTATCACAGAATCCCTTTATCATCCATATTGAGAAAGGTAGAGCAAAGGAGGTAAAAGCTAATATTAAACCCAGATAAGTATTTAATAAGTTTAATCTAGTATAAATTACGTAAATTGAAATAACCAATAACACTGCTGGAAACATCTGTGAAGCTAGCATAAATAATAGAATGGGTCTTTGTCCTTTAAATTTAAATCTTGAAAAGCTATAGCCGGCAAGAGTAGCTACAATAAGGCTAATTAATGTAACTGAGCCGGATACAATTATTCCATTTCTAAAATAAACAAGAAATCCACCTTTGTCATTAATCTGATTTTTAAAATTATCTAAAGTAAATACCTTTGGAAAAATTGTTGGGGGAATAATAGTTGCTTCAATATTGAGTCTCAAGGATATTGATATCATCCAAAAGACTGGAAAAAAAACTACGCAGATTAGTATCATTAAAAAGAAATATATTAATATTGTTTGTAAAATTTTTTTAAGTCTATACTTATTAATATCAATCATCTACTCTTTTTTTCCATTAACCTTATGTAAAAATAAGAAAATATTAGAAGTATAACAAGCCATGCAATACCAATGCTGCTAGCATACCCTAATTCATAATGCGTAAACGCCATCTTATAAACATAAATTGCTAAAGTAGTAGTCGAAAAAGCAGGGCCACCTTTAGTAGTTGCCCAAATAATATCAAAAGCATTAAAATTCCATATAACCATTAAAGTTGTGGCAATCACAATAATATTTCTTAAGTATGGAAGGGTAATGTAGAAAAATTTTTTAAAAAGATTTGCTCCATCTATTTCAGCTGCTTCGATTATATCATTTGGGATAGTCTGTAAAGTAGCTAAAAACATCAGCATATAAAAGGGAAATTGAGTCCATATGTGTGCTAATATAATACCAATTAATACAAACTTTGGATTACCAAACCAATTAATATTTGTAGAAATTATATGTAAGTTTTTTAAGACAAAATTAATAAAGCCATAATTATGATTAAACATATATAAAAAAAGAAGGGAAGTAACTACTCCAGGTATTACCCATGGAATTAAGGCAATTCCTCTAAAGAAGTTCCTAAAGACTATCTTCTGATTAAGCAATAGGGCAAATGATAGCCCTACTGTAAAGCCTCCAAGAATAGTTAACGAAATTATTACAATAGTATTCTTAAGTGCACTCCAGAAGAGTTCGTCCTTAAATAAGTTAAAATAATTTTTAAAATTTATAAATACATCACTGCCTGGTTTAATAAGACTATAAGAAGTTGAACTTAATCTCGCTGCCACAATTACTGGATATAATATTGTAAAACCTATTAATAGAATACTCGGAACCAATAGTCCCATAGCAAATATATTAGACCTTAATGCACTATTACTTAACTTGCCTTTTATCACCACAAAAAAAATCCGTCCTCTAACAAAAACAATTACAACCTTTTAACAATCTTGAGGAAGTAAACTACTCCCTCAAGATTGTTTCATTATTTCTTCTATTCACCTAGTAATACTTTTAAAGTTGCTTCAGTATTTGTAAGAATATCTTCAATTGGTTCATTGGTATAAATCACCTTGTGAAAAGCCTGAAATATAAACTCAGCCGCAGAATTATACTGAGCACTATACGGCATTTGAGCACCATAAGGCATTGACTTATCCATCAGTTCAACAATAGTTTTGCTTGCAAAGAATTCCGGATATTTGTCTTTATCATTTTGACTCTCTGTGCCACTAAAAAGTCCTATATCTTGTACAAACATTGCAGCCTCGTCGCTAGAGTTCATGTGTTTAACAAATTCCATTGCCATTTCTTTATTTTCGCTTTGAGAAGAAATACAATTCCCTCCTCCTAATATAGGCAACCTAGGTGACGAAACCTTATCTGTAATAGGTGGAACTAAAGGTGAAAATGTTTCCGCAAAATTTAAATCTACATTTAATGTCGGAACTATAAAGGAAAAGAAATTGTGGTCCACTGCAAATACAGCTTTCTCCTGAGCGGAGAGTTCTCTAACTTGCTGTACATTAAGCCCTGTGGTCATTAATTCTTCTTGGGCTAATCCCCTAAGCCATTCACAAAATGCTTTCATTTCAAGTGTATCAAAGTTCGCACCATCCTTTAGAGGATTTGCTCCAAAGGACCACATTACCCACATAAATTCCATAACCATGGAAGAATCATTTGTATTAATTGCTAAAGGATATATGTCTTCATCTAAAGTATCTCTAGCTTTCTTTAATGCAAGGGTAAATTCTTCAATAGTAGCAGGTTCTTCATCTATTCCAGCTTCAGACATTAAAGTTTTGTTTGCCCATAGATCCTGAGTAAGTATACTCTGCGGAGTACACCATATTTTACCATCCACTTCTACCCAAGATCCATCAACAAGTTCCCCAATATACTCGAGATCTAATTCCCTCTGGTCAGCTAATGCACCCATTGCAGCTAGCTCATATGACCAGGCTGGGTCGACAGCAAAAACATCAGCAGGATTTCCACCAGCGGAACTGGTTACATAATAACTTTTAATCTCGCTCCATGGCATTGCCAAATTTTCAATAGTTACATTTGGATGAGATTCTTCAAATCCTTTCATTAATGCTATATAAGCTTCTTTTGTAGATTCCTCTGAAGCTGTCCAGTTTGCATAAACTAGGGTAATTTTTTCCTCTGATGGAGCTGCCTCCTCTTTAGCTGCTTCAGTAGTCTCAGCTGCTGTTGTTTCTGCTACTGTTTTTGCTTTACAGCCAGCAAACGAAAAAGCTGCAACCATTAATATACTTAATACCAACACAACTACCCATAATAATGATTTTTTCATTTCCAAATCCTTTCTTTGTAAAACTTTCAATTATTAAAAATACATATATTTTTCCCTATAAACCACCTCCTGCAACGCTTTACTTTTTACATTATTTTTGATAAATTTTTTTTGAGATTTGTTTGGGATACGGTTCTAATATAATATTATATTAGTCATCCTGAATAAATCTCTTTTTATTTTATACCTGTCACCTCCTCTTGTTTCTCTCCGTATTCTTATTTATTTTTATTTTTAGAGTATGCCAACTATCTAAGCATAATATAATATTTTTTCACCTTGAACCTTGTTGGAAAATTTCTTTAATGAGTTAGTTAATCGATTAAGTAAGATGTAGCATAATCTTTATTAAATGTCAAGATCATATTAATTTTTTTTCATTTAATTCCGGACAAGTCAGCCGGATTCCCGATGGCAAATATGATAACTGCGGCAGATGTAGCAGCTCTGCGAAAAAAACACCCCGGTGCGATTGTAGTTTGTTATGTTAATTCCACAGCAGAAGTTAAGGCAAATGTAGATGTATGCTGCACAAGCGCAAATGCCGTGCAGGTTGTAAATTCTCTGCCTGCAGACAAGGAAATTATTTTTATTCCGGACAAATATCTTTCAACTTCCCGGCGCAAAATACGCCAAGAGCGACCAACTTTTTTCGCAAAAATTTTTCCGGGCTGCCGCTCAGCGCTGACTAGATCATAGACGGTTCTGGAGCTTATCTTCAGAAGCTGGGCGCACTGATCAATAGTTAAAATCTCATCTTTGTTTTCTTCAGGCATTTTGAGGCTACCCCCGCTTAAATTGAATTTAATTACATTATATTTGAAGATAATTGAAAGTGTCAAGAGGAAAAATAAATAAAAAAGTGCTTTATCTAAAGTTTATTTAGAGATAATATATTATCCAATATTTTAGTTGACAAATAATTTTAAATAAATATACTTAAGTTAAAGTTTAAACATAAACATATATTTTTAAGGCATTTGAGATGGGGAACGAGAGTTTGAAAAGCACAGGAGAGTTATTAAAAGAAATACCAAGAATAACGCGCGACTTGCTTTATAGTTGGGAGTCAGGAAGATATATAGTCTCAAATGGAACTTTAAAAACCAAAGAAGGCTATAATAGGAAAGGGTACAACCCTGAGACAGTAGTAAAAATAAAAAAGATGTTTAAGCATTATCAAGAAGGAATGTCTCCGAGAAAAGCAAGCGAAAAAGCAGATGAAGAAATTGCAAAGATACCCACATTATTTAACTACCATGACAGAAAGAAGAAGATAAGTGTCGGGAAAAAATAAAACAAACCGAAGATTGAAACTTTCTTTAGAGAAAACATTCGAAAATGTTACATTAAAAGTACCGCTTCAAATAAAAATAAACACTTCTTTAAAAGTTATAGCTACTATTGAAACAGAAAATATCAAGAACTGTGAAATATCAATTTCATATCCTTCGGATTATCTAGAATTAGAAAATGGAATGCCATTAGTAAAATTAGCTATTAGGTCACTATCCCATGAAGAAGATATCTTTTGGGTGTTAAAAGCAATAAATTTAGCTACAGAAAAAATTTGGATAGAGATTAAGGCGACAGGTGATGGGTTAATGCAAAATACTGGTTTCCCAATGGAGGTTATTTAATGAATAATAAATCATCAGTAAAAGTTTTTAAAGAAAAGGAAACAGTTATTGATACTGAAAAAGAAAACCTTGCGCTTAAAAAAATGAAGAAATGGTTAGACAAAACCTTTGCTTTTAGAAAAAATATTGTGGGAGAAGTTAAATTAGATATAGGCTACTTTGCAAATCTAATTGATATCGGCTCCAACATCGGTTTAGCTTTATCTACTGACGGTGTTGGGACAAAGATATTGGTTGCCCAAATGATGAATAAGTATGACACAGTCGGGATAGACTGCATAGCAATGAATGTAAATGATATCATATGTTTAGGAGCCGAGCCACTGGCACTACTAGATTATATTGCAGTGGAAATTCCTGATGAGAACCTTATGGAGGAAATTGCTAAGGGATTATACGAAGGTTCAAAGATTGCGAAGATAACGATTCCTGGTGGAGAGACGGCTCAGATAGGAGAAATTGTAAAAGGAACTAGAAAGGGTTACGGGTTTGATTTAGCGGGGACGTGTGTCGGTATTGTGCCTGTAAATAAGGCGATTATTGGTCAAAACATAGATAAAGAAGATGTAATAGTTGGCTTGAGAAGTAGTGGAATTCACAGCAATGGCTTAACCCTAGCTAGAAAGGCCCTTTTTAAAAATTGCAAATTAAGTGTTGATGAATATATACCTGAGTGCAAAAGAACTCTTGGCGAAGAGTTGCTTGAGCCTACCCATATTTATGTGCCAGAAATAATGGAAATGTTAAACTCGGGTATGAATATAAAAGCGCTGGTTAATATCACTAGTGATGGATTTCTAAATTTGACAAGGGTTAGCAAACCGGTAAGCTTTATTATAGAAAATCTTCCCGAACCACAACCAATATTTAATTTAATTCAACGTTGCGGAAATATAACTGATGAAGAAATGTTTTATGTATTTAATATGGGCATTGGATTTTGCGTAGTTTTGCCAAGCGAGGATGCAGATAAGGCTATTAAAATCGCCAAAAAATATAATGTAGAAGGTTTCAAGATAGGATATATTGTTGAAGACAATGAAAGAAGTGTAGATATTAAACCCAAAAGGTTAATAGGAAAAGAAAAAAAATTTTTAAGATATTGAACTGTAAAATGTATAAAATGAAGGGCTGATTAAATCAGCCCTTTTTTTTTAAAAGAAAAATAATCATTTCTGGTAATAATCAGGTGATCTAAGATGTTAATTCCAAGAATAGCGCCGGCTTTGCAAAGCCTGTTGGTTATTTCAATGTCATCTAAACTCGGTTCGGTACTTCCTGATGGGTGGTTATGAAGAAAAACTACACTGGCTACGTTGGCTAAAATAGCGGCTTTAAAAACTTCTCTTGGGTGAACGATTGAACTGGTTAAACTTCCCATGCTGACAACCTCATAGCTAATAATCTGGTTTTTGATGTTTAGGTGCAAGCAAATAAATTTTTCTCGGTCTGAGTGCCTTAATTCCTTTTCTGCAATTTCTCCTTCGGCAATTGCCTGTGAACAACTAAAAGACGGATTTGAAACATAAATTTCTTTAACCAAACTGATTTGGATTCTAGGAATATAATTTCCTTTTGAATCATTTTCGTTAACTGTAAAACCTAATTGCTGATAGCCTTTCATTTCTTCTCCTCTCGTTAAAATAAACATTTACCTTTGCTACCAGCGTTAAACTCAAAGGTTCTGCTTTTAGTCATAGGTGGAGCTTTAGGGGTTTTCAAAGAAAATGAGAGGGATAAATAGCGGAGCGGTTTATGCTCGCAAGCTAAAGACTACCTTGACTTTAAAAAGCAGGTTCTTTGGTAATTTCTCGTTAGAAAAGAAAATGTCGTCTCGTTCACCGGGGCTTTTTGAAAGAAGCGACCAGCTTTGATAAAAGCCAGCTGATATTAAAAAAGGGGGTTAGGGGTGTGGGGCAAAGAATGCCGGAAAAGATACCAAGATACTTTAAAAGACATTGTGCCGTTTATAAACTAAACTCTCGTTAAAAAAAGAGAACATTTGTAAATTGGGGCTTTTTAACCATCGCTGTTTTTGAAAAAAACAATTCGTTAAAAAGGGGGAATGGGGTGTGGGGCTGAATAAGCCAACAATTTACAGATTTCATAAAATTTATGAGCTAAGCTCTCGTAAAAAATTTGTAAACTTCTTCTATCACCAGGTTGGTTTGTATAGCATATTGATCCAATTCAGATAACTCAACATCTTTAATTTCTTTTGAAAAATTAAATGGTTTTGTTGGTTTTAAAGACTTAGGCATATTAATTTTATGTGTTGTTAGAGGAATACCCTCTTTTATATTTCCATATTGAATAAACCATTGTGAATGAGAAACATCATTTCTTCTTTCGCAGCACTCCATAATTGAATTTGCTACTTCTTTAAACTCTTTAGCTTTCTGTTTGCCATATCTTTCGACAACCAAAGACCTGAGTAGCTGAACTTTTTTTTCAAAATTCAAAGGCGAGGTGATTCGTCTTCCTATCTGCTGTTTTATACTTACATTACCTCCAGCGTTGATAAGCTCCCAAATCCAAAAATCAACCACGCCCTCCAAATGATTTAAGAGAACAACAACTTCTCCTATCTTTGTAAGATATTCTTTCGTTTTAGGATCTTGGTTATCAATTATTTTTGCTGGCATTTATCCATTTAATAATATTAATCATTAATAAATTATTTTAATTTTATTATACCAAAAGGTTGTGTTCATTTTTTTATAAAAAGCCTTTAAAAGCTTTCATGCCGTTTTCAACATCTATATTAGCCAAGGTAATGTAAATGGTTGTGGTACTGATGTCTGAATGGCCCAAGATTCTTCTTAAAGTTTCAATGTCTTTGGTTTGTCTGTAATATTGAGTTGCATAGGTATGCCTTAGTGTATGAGGTGAAATTTTTTTGCTTAAGCCGGCCTTTTGAGCGTATCTTTTAACCATTTGTTGAAGGTATCGTATAGATAGCTTTTTGCCTTTCAGGGTTGAGAAGAAAAAACTGCTTTCCGGGCGTTTCTTTCTCCAGCTGTCAAGAAGGTCCGTTAAATAATCCGGAATGGCAAGATCCCGGTCTTTATTGCCCTTGCCATTCTCTACTCTTAGTTTGCCTTTGGTTAAATTAATATTGCAGGGTCTTAAATTAACGACTTCGGAAATTCTTAAACCACAGTGAAGCATTAACGACATCATGGCCTTGTTTCTTAGCCCGGTGGGGTATCTTTTATTGGGCTGTCTTAATAAATTTTGAGCTTCTTCCGGCTCTAAAATGACCGGTAATTTTTTTCTAGGCATTTTTTGCTAATATACTACATATTATGCGTATTAAGCGTAGTATATAACAGGGTTTTTAGGGTGTCAAGTATAAAGCGAACTATATAGCAAAAATTAATTAAGCAAGCGAGATAAAAAAACTAATCAAGATTTATAACATCACTAATATCCCCAGAGACGATTAGTTTTATATTTATTACATTACTGGGTATATCAACATTTATCTTTAAATTATTAGTTTGGCCTGGTCCAACAACTATTAATTTGGGTGAATCAAGTCCCTCAGGTTCCCAACCTCCCTGACATCTTAAAATGCCGTCATCCCCAATAAAAATAAAACCAAGATTAAATTCTTGGTCATATCCCTCGGAAGCATTAGATAATTCTACCTGCAAAGATGCTGATTCAGAATCATTGGTTCTTGTAAATCCTGAGATTTTTATATTTCCCTTATTGGGGATATTAAGGGTATCTCCTATTATTTTGAATGAACTATTTGATAATGTTGTTGGAAAAACTGTTTCAGTTAAATTATTCTTAAGATTGATTTCTGGGTAACCCGATATTAATAGTGTATAACCACTACTTTTTTCAGAGGCTTTAAATACTAAATAATAAGATCCGCGAGCATCGTAGTCAACTGAATAAAATCCAAAGAGTTTATCTCCTGATATTCTGAAATTACCGGGGATTTGGAAACGACCAGAAATATTTATATTTGTGTTATTAGTATAAGACTGCTAAAATGGCAGAAAAACACTGTCCATGCCCCCTAAAAATGAGGTGTCTAATTCGTAAAGCCAGTCTTGTTCTGTTTTTAATTTTATATCCGGGAGGTTACCCCAAGGCTTAACAGTCACAAAATTGCGTGAGGGATTTTCAAAAGCTAACCTAACATTAACAAATTTCCAGCCAGGGTCCGCAACTGATAAATAAGTGTCAGGCATCCCAGTCAAATCTTCTGCAGGGAAAGGCGGATGGTAAAATTTTGTCGTTTCCTCAAATTCCAAAGGTATAATATTAAGTTCCTGGGTATCTAAATTAGTTTCTAAAGAAGATTCAGAAGGTTGCTCCTCAGAATCTGCTAATTTAGAAGAGTCAGGAGGGTTAGTGTTGGGACTAACTTCATCAGCAATAGAATTATTGGAAGAACAAGAAACAATCAAAAAAAGAACCATAAAAAATATCAGCAAAAGCGAGAATTTTTTGGAAAAAATAAACATTTCTACCATCCTTAAAAAAGATGACAATTAAGTATAATTATAATGTTTTTAAATTTTAATTAAATCACCTATTTTATAAAGGCTCAAATTCTTTGACGATATTTTGCTTATGGTTATTGCTAAAATATCTTTCTCTTGTCTCTTTCATAACATCATTATAAGGTCTTCCAAAATTATTTGCACTTTCTTTTTTAATCTTTTCTAAAGACCTTTTATTAAAGCCCTGATCCAAAACCTCAACGGTTTTAATCAGTGTAGCTTTTCTTTGCTTGGAAACAATATAAGCCAGTCTTGAGGCTAGCTTTCTTTTATCAAGCTCCTGAACGTATTTTTCAATATCTTCATATAAGGGATAATAAACCGGATATTGCGTGTCGGTCTTGGCTTCTTGTTTGATTTTTTCGCCATGGGGTAAAAAGATTCTTTTTGCCTGAAGCTCCGCGTCTGAGCGATCAAGACCAAAACAAACCAATGTGCCAACATTGCCTAAAGCGCCTCTCATTCGCTCGTCAAGCTGGCTTAACTGCTGATGATTTAGATATTTTTTTTACAGAATCGCTTAAGGATAAGAGGGCAATATCATTTATAAATTATTACAATAAAACAGTCCTGGACAAAGAGAGAATTAATTTTGGGGAATTTAAACACCAGTGGGCTATCCAAGGAATGAAAAAACAAATTTACCAGGAGTTTGATAACCATTTTGAAGAAAAAAAACAAGAGGTCCTTAAAGATAAGGATATAATAACTTTCTTCAATAAATATTGCAGGACAGATAGGAATGAAGCGGCTTTCTGTTGTAAATTGTTTCATACAATTTTACCTAATGAATTTCCTCCCCTTGATAACCCAATCAGAAAACATTTTAAAATTCATAGAATAGATTTTATCGAATCATTGCTGATAGTTAAAAAAGCATACGAACTTTTTATTAGTGATAACAAAGACAAGCTTCAGTTATTTAGGGAGAAACTCTATGAGCCTAAATTCAAAGTTTTTAGGGTTCGCGAGTTATCTGACTTAAGAATTTTAGATATATATTATTGGTTGAAAATAAGCAGAAAAAGAGAGTAGTTAAATAATATTTGTCTAATAATTACTTTAAAATTCCTCTTGACATCTTCATATAACTTCAAATTTACTGTAATTACCTCAATTTTAATGGGGGTATTTACTTAAAAGGCTAATCTTTGTACTGACTCAAGTTATGCCAAAGGCGGTAATTACAAAATTTACTGTTCTAATAGCGGAGGTAATTGTCCTCATAGTTGTTGCGGCACTAATTATACTGGCACTTGCGGTTCTGGTTGCCATGCACCTGGCCACAATGTGATGATCTGCCCCCAGAGTCCTCCCGGAGGGGTTAAACTCTATACCGATACCAAAATCAAGCTACTGCTTATACCCCTTGCTGAAACTGGGCATGTGGTACTGAAAGTGGCTCTGTTCCTATGATATAAGCAAGCAGTATTTTCCAAAATCCGTAGCTTTTTATAGTAATTTTTTATCTTCAGGTTTATCAAAATAAAGTTTTATCTCTTCCAAGATCCGTTACCTGCTTTGGAGACAAAATTCGTTACTTATTTAAAATTTTATCCTTTCACTAGTAGGACTAAATTCATAATAAATTTTCTCATCAAACCAGGCACAACTACAATCTACATCACCCTGGCCAACATAGACGTTGAAAACGGCATGAAATCATTTAAAGACTTTTTATAAGATCGTTACTTAATTTATTTGAAGTTAGATGTTAAAAGATATTAGGAGTAACAACATTTGTAACCCAAGGAAAGATTTTTTGGGTTACAAATGTTAACTACCATATCGGGTAGGCTTATAAGAATTGCCCTATAAGCCGAGTTATATACCAACTAGTATCATGCTTCTTATTTTATCCCGCAGAAAATATACTGATACACTAACTAAAATTATCAACCTCCCCACATTTTAATCAAAAATACCTGTATGTCACCAGAGCCACTATATAGGCCACTGCCGCCATACCTATTACTGCAAAAAACCCAAGATGAATGGAAATTATTACTGCCGCAATTGATCCCACTACTGAAGTACAGCCGTTTATAGCCCACAGCCATGGAATAATCTCTTTCCTTTTTTCTTTAACCCTGGCTATAGCTGAAG
>Ga0307379_10004221_pt1 | contig 20588 bp, 17 predicted proteins | sample UN2MG_FD_202237 | JGI IMG/M metagenome (GOLD analysis project Ga0307379, IMG submission 202237) | Soil microbial communities from Risofladan, Vaasa, Finland - UN-2 | ecosystem: Environmental > Terrestrial > Soil > Coastal area > Acid sulfate soil | place: Finland: Risofladan, Vaasa | collected... | reverse complement strand
GCGAGTGGTCGTATCGGTTCGACCACACGGAGGTCGCTGTCGGCGACTCGAGCTTCGGGCTCAACGACATAACGATGCCGCTGATCCGCATGACGGGCATCCGCGTCAACGGGTTCACCGGCGACAGCCTCAACAAGGACGATCTCAAGAAGATGAACTACGGCCTGAGTCCGTACTTCATCCAGCCGCTGATCCTAGAGGGCGATGCGCGGGCCGGCTCGACCGTGGAGCTGATCGTCAACGGGCGCGTGTTCGAGACGCAGGAGGTGCCGGCCGACCATCCCACCAAGCCCGGATTCGGCACGTACCGATTTGAGGATATCAGGCTGACCCCCGGCGCCCTGCACGAAATCCGCATCCGGATCGTCGATCCGGACGGGATGGAGACCGTGCTGGAGCGCGAGGTCGTGGGCAGCGCGCTGCTGCTGCCGGAGGGCGAGTCGGCCTACCTGGCGGGGATCGGCACGCGAAGGGACGTGGGCAACTGGAGCACCGAAGGCGCGGTTGCCATGGGCAGGTGGATTCACGGCCTGACGCCCAGGCTGACCGTGGGCGGCACGCTTGCTCTCCAGAGCGATTTCTTCGACGAGGGCAGCCGGTCCATCACCGACGAGGAGGACCGCTCCTACCCCAGGTGCGGCATCAACATGGGCGGGCAGGTATCGTGGCTGGCGACCGAATCGCTGATCCTGTGCGGGGACGTGGCCGTCAGCCACGGCAACGGACAAGGCCAGTACAGCGACACCGCCCTTAAGATCAAGGCCGACTGGTTCCCCACCAGGTCGATCCACACCCACGCGCAGTTCTTCAGCTTCGGGTCGGACTTCTTCGACGGACAGCGGCTGGACCTGCGAGACCGCCGCGGATTCGTTCTGCTCGGCGACTGGAGGGCGCACAAGAAGCTCACTCTCAGCGCGACGGCCGGCAGGATCTGGAACAACCTCGACGGCAAGCAGGACCAGACGCTGTGGGTGGACTTCCAGAACCTGAGGATTTCCTCAACGGTGATCCCGCGGACCTCGGTGCAACTGGAGGCCGACAGGCTCGACCAGAGCTGGGGCGACCAGCCGCTGGTGTGCTACCGGCTTAAGGTGCGGGCGACCCCCTTCAGCAACTTCGACGTCAATGCCGACGTGGTAACGGGCGACACGCTGACGTTGGACGACCAGTCTGACTTCTTCTCAGGGCTTCGGCTGCCTGGGGTTCACACGCGCAGGACGAGGCAGGTGTCGCTCACCGCCAGGAAAAGGCTGACCAAGGGCATGAGCCTGGGCGCGAAGTACTACCGCTACCCGCAGCACGTTCGCAGCTCGCTGTTTCACTCGTACCAGACCCAGGGCAATCGCCGCTGGCAGGTGCGCACGGAGCTGGGCTGGGCGGAGAACCTCCGCGAAAACACCGGTCTGCCGTTCTTCGAGAACCGCCTGGAGTACCTGTTTGACTTCACCGGTCGGAACCGCCTGGGCGTCGTAACGCGGCTCGAGAACGAAGAGTGGTCGGTGCTTGCCTTTGCCAGTCTCAACGGTCTTTGGGCCTTCGAGGACCACCGGCCGAGGCTGATGACGACGCGAACGATCGACCCCGAGCGAGGCGCCATCACCGGCAAGGTCTTCGTGGACCACAACGGCAACGCCCGCCTCGACCCCGGCGAGCCCGGCGTCAAGGACATCAAGGTCCGCATCGGGCGTCTGTACCACGAGATGACGGACGACAGCGGGCGGTTCATCCTGCCCAGCATAGGGAGGATCGGCAAGGTTCGGGTCTCGCTCGACATGGACACCGTGCCGGCTCTCTACAACGTAACTCACGGCACCCAGATCGCCGAACTGGAGTCCGGCCGGCTGACCGAGGTCAATCTGGCCCTCCAGCCGGTCGTCTGGATCGTCGGCAAGGTCATCTGCGAGAATGGGGGCGACAAGCCGATGCCGCTGGTCGGCGTCCGCGTTTACCTGATCGACGCGGGCACCGGCACAAACGGCCCCGATTCCTACACCGCCAAGGACGGATCCTACTACCTCGGCGACGTCAAGCCGGGCGAGTACATCCTCAGAGTTGATCAGAAGACCCTCCCCAAGCGATACAGAATCGCCCAGCCCGAGCTGAAGGTCTCGGTCCGTCCGAGAAAGGACATGCAGGAGGTCCAGGCGCCCGACTTCAAGGCCGCCCAGCCCAAGACGCTCGCCGGGTCGGAGTAGCCCCTCCTACTTGATCTTGACATCGACCGCCAGGACCCGGTCCGGGCCGGAGTAAAACGTTACCCGGTAGTCCCCCGCGCCGGCCTTGGCATGCAGCTCGTTCGGGCTGAACTTCAACTGCCGGCTCTCGTCCTGCTTTGACCAGACGAAGTCCTCCCCGGCAAGCGCCTCCTTGTGGCCCTCGCGGCTGATCGCCACGCGGAAACGGTTGCGGTCGCACTCGTCCGGCAGCTTGACGATCACGTACATCGCTTCGTCGTCAGGGCTGAACTTGTCGGTGAACTGCCAGCCGCCTCCCTCGCGGCGCCGGGCCGTTCGGAGGTTCTTCTTGGGCGATATCACGACCTGTTTCTTGACGGCGGCGAAGCACTCCAGCATCTCGTCGATGACCTGACCGGTCGCCTTTGCAGCACACTCGTCAGGGGTCAGGTGAGGCGGGTCGCCGCGGGAGAAGACCGTCGCGCTCAGCTCGGGCGTCTCGGCCAGCACGGTCCCGTCGTCCACAAGCACGAGGCGCGCCGCCACCGAGACGCGGGCTTCGTTGTGAACGTAGAAGTCGGTCGGGTAATACCAGTGCGTGCCGAATCTGTAGTAGCGATAGCCGAAGCCCGGCTCAGACCATCGGTAGACATAGCTGGCCGAGGTGAAGGTCTTCACCGACCCGACGATGAAGACCTGCACGTTTCCGGCCTCCTTGAATCGGACAGCGACGGCCTTCAGCTCGGCCGGATCGGCGGGATTCGCCGCCTGCGCCTTGGCGATCGCAGAGGCGTCTTTCGACCCCAACACCTCGTATGTGCCGTTTTCCTTCAGGGCCGCCGTGAAGCGCCTCGTGACGAAGTGGCCCGCCCGCGGCCGCAGGCTCTCGTTGTCGAACTGAAGAACGGCCACCGTGCGCATATCCTGCGTGTAGAAGGACGGATACTGCGTGATCACCATGCTCCGCCCGCACCCGGCCAGGGCAGCCATGCCGAACGCGAACGCCAGCGCAGCCGGCGCCATGATGACCCGTCGGTTGCCCATGAGGATCCCTTCCGTTTGAGGCCGGCCGCGTGTCGCCACAGAGCATGCTTCTCCGCTGCGCGTAGAAGCATGGCACCCGGCATCTGGCAAACGGCGCCAGAAGCACGGCACCCGACTCACCCAAGGCGCGGTTCGCGGCGGTCACGATTGCCGTTTCTTGGGCGGCTTGCGGAGCAGCAGATCGGTGACGGCCTTCAGTATCTCCGCAGGCTCGGCCATCCTGCCCACGCCCTCTGCGCCGCAGGCCAGGCGCCCGGAAGCCGGGCCGACCACGTGCGCGCCCCACGACTTGAGGCGCTCGATGTTGGCCTGCGTCGCCGGCGCCTGCCACATGCGCTCGTTCATGGCCGGCGCGAGCATGATCGGGCACTGGCCGGTTGACGACAGCACAAGGCAGCAGACCAGCTCGTCCGCGATGCCGCCCGCGATCTTGCCGATGATGTCCGCGGTGGCGGGAGCTATCAGCAGCACGTCCGCCCGTTCCGTCGGCGACAGGTGCGCCGCCTCGAACCGCTCGGTGGATTGCCAGAGGCTGCTGTACACCTGCCTGCCGGTGAGCGTCTGGAACGTCAGCGGGGCGACGAACCTGGCGGCGGCCTCCGTCATCGCGACGCTCACACCGGCGCCCGCCTGCACCAGCTTGCTGGCAAGATCGGCCGACTTGTAGCAGGCGATGCCCCCCGTCACGCACAACAGGACCTCATAGTCGGCCAGAGGTTGCTGCCGCTCGCTCGCCATTGCCTCACACCTGACCCCGCGCCCGGTTTCTGCCGCGAGTCAGTGCAAATCCTCGGGCCTCGGAACGTCGCTCTTGTCGTAGTCGATGCCGATCTTGTCCTCGAGGATTTCCTGAACGACCACCTCCATGTCGGTCATGCCCCTGGTGCGCTCGACCATCGGCCTGGCGCCCTGGACCAGCTCCACCATCCGCTTCTGGATCAGCGCGGTGAGCTTGAACCGGCCGCCGACTTTCCTGACGATCTCATCGCTCTTCAATGCCTCGATCATTCCGCTAACACTCCCGGTTTACCAGATCGACGACCTGGCAAACCGCCTTGTCCAGGTCGTCATTGACCACCGTATGATTATACACGCCGCTTTCGGCGGCAGCGGACATTTCCCTCTCGGCCGCTTCCAGGCGGCGCGCCAGCGACTGGGGCTGCTCTGTGCCCCGCGTCTCTAGGCGGCGCCGCAGTTCGTCGCGCCCGGGCGGCGCTATCAGGACGAACGTGGCGTCCGGGATCTTCTCATGCACTTGCAGGCCGCCCTGCACGTCGATGTCCAGCACAACGGTCCGCCCCGCCTCCAGGGCCTGCTCCACGGGCGCCCGCGGCGTGCCGTAGTACTCACCGAAGACCTCGGCCCATTCCAGCAGCTCGCCGCGTTGGATCATCTCTTCGAACCGCCGCCGGTCCACGAAAAGGTAGTCTCGCAGGGGGTCCTCGCCCTGGCGCGGCCGGCGAGTCGTCGCCGAAACACTGAAGCTCGCGCCGGTCCGACGGACCGCCTCCTTCACGAGGGTGCTCTTGCCCACGCCCGATGGCCCGCTTATCACGACGACCTTTCCCTTGGCCTTCATCAAACCGCTGCGCCGTGCCCTACTCCACGTTCTGCACCTGCTCCTTGATGCGGTCGATCGCAGCTTTCATCTCGACGGCCGTCCGGCCGATTTCCGCATCGTTCGCCTTGGAGGCCATCGTGTTGGCCTCGCGCAGCATCTCCTGGGCGATGAAGTCCATCTTTCGGCCGGCCGGCTCGGGCGAGTCCATAGCGGCGAGAAACTGTCCCACGTGCGACTGTAGCCGGACGAGCTCCTCGGTAACGTCGCATCGCTCCGCAAAGATCGCCACCTCCCTGGCCAGGATGTCCGAGTCGATCTCCACCTTTCCCGCGTTGGTCAGCTCCTCGACCCGGGCGGCCAGGCGCTGGTGGTAGTCCTGAACAACCTGCGGAGCTCTGTCCGACACGACGGCCGCCTGCGACTCGATGAGCTTGCAGTGCCCCTTGAGCTCGGCCGCCAGGGCCTCGCCCTCCTTGCGGCGCATGGCGGACAGCTCCTCCAGGGCCTTGCCGATGAGGTCCATCAGACCGGCCTGGGTGCGGCGGCAGAGTTCCTCCATTGCGGGCGGCTCGCACACACCCGGCAGGGCCAGAAGCGCCCCCAGGTCGATCCGCAGCGTCGGGTTGGCATCGACATCGAGCACCTTGAGCTGCGCGATGTAGCTCGCAAGCGCCGCCGTATTCACGCGGCAGGCGGCCTGGTCGTCCGGCAGCCTCATGCGAACGGAGAGCAACACGGTGCCTCGCTGGATGGACTTGCGAACCAGCTTGTCGATCTCGCTCTCCGCCGAGGACCAGTACTCCGGCAGCTTGATGACAGCCTTGAAGTAGCGGCTGTTGACGGACCGGATCTCAACGGCGTACTCGACGCCTTCGACGATTCCCTGAGCAGCTCCGAATCCGGTCATCGAGCGCAGCATGGCGTTTGGTATCTATTCCACCGGCTGGGTTGTGCGCGGCGCGCTGGCGGGCACAGTGGACAGCGGCGCGCTGGCAGGCTGAGTGGTCGGTTGCGAGGCCGTCGCGGGCGTCGTCGCCGGCAAGGTGGCCGGCTGCGTCTCGGGGGGGTAGTCCTCGGGCCGGCCGTAGAAGCCCGTCACAATACGGCTTGGCTCGGATCCTCGCCGGAGCGCCCGGGCCCTGAGCGTCTGTCCCGGCTGGACCGGAATGGCGTTCTTCAGATACTCCGCCGAGTACTCCGTCGGCTCCGTGCCGTCCGTGGTATAGAAGATCTGCGTGCCTTCCTTGGCCCGCGGCACGGTGATTGTAACCCCCACTTGCCCGGTGATCGCTCCCGGCAGCGGGTCAAACGTCGGCGCCTGCACCTTCTCCTTCTCCGGCCGGCACACCAGCGTGGTCGCGATGCCCAGCAGCAGGAACAGGGCCGTCAGGACGATCGTGACCCAGGTGAACACGTCCCCTGTCCGCGTGCCGAAGGCGGAGCTGCCTGCGCCTCCGAAGGCGGCACCCAGCCCGCCGCCCCGCCCCTTCTGGAGCAGGATCACGATGACCATGAGTATGCAGATGACGAGGAAGAGCGTCAGTAGGAAAGTATCCATGTTCGTCCTTCTGTTCGTGCTCCTCGGCGCGGCGATGGACGCAGGCTCAGCCCTGCTCGCAGCCGGCCTTGACGATACCGGCAAACTCGGTCGCCTTCAAGCTCGCCCCGCCGACAAGGGCGCCGTCCACGTCGGCCTGGGACAGCAGCTCACCCGCGTTTGAGGCCTTCACCGACCCGCCGTACTGAATCCGCATCTGGCGGGCAAGCGATTCGTCGTACAGGTCCGCCAGCAGCCCGCGGATCATCTCGTGGACCTCCTGCGCCTGGCCCGGCGTCGCCGTCAGCCCCGTGCCGATGGCCCAGACGGGCTCATACGCTATCGTCACCCTGGACACGTCGGCCCGCGAGACGCCCTCCAGGCCCACCTGCACCTGCCGGCGCACCACATCCGTGGTCTGGCCGGCCTCGCGCTGCTCGAGCAGCTCACCCACGCAGAGAATCGGCCCCAGCCCGTCGGACAGGGCCTTGAGGACCTTGCGGCTGATCAGCTCGTCGGTCTCACCGATGACGTGCCTCCGCTCGCTGTGGCCGAGGATGACGTACTCGCAGCCTACGTCCTTGAGCATCGCGCTGCTGATCTCTCCGGTGAAGGCGCCGTCACTTTCGTAGAACATGTCCTGGGCGCCGAGGGCGATGCGGCTGCCCGCCAGCGCCCGCCCCACGGCCGGCAGGTACACGAAGGGCGGGCAGACGGCCAAGTCCACCACGTCCACGCCGCCGATCTGCTCGGCCAACTCCTTCGCCAGCGCCGCCGCCGAGGCCGCCGACGTGTTCATCTTCCAGTTTCCGGCAATGAAGAGCTTGCGTGACATCCAGTCGTCCTTCCTGTCTTCCCGGCCCTGTGGCGCCGCGGCCGCTGCGGTCTTCCGGCAGTCCGGCCAGCGGGTCCTCAGACGGCCTCCAGGGCCCTGGGGAAGCTGCCCAGCACGTGCATCTCGCCGCAGTGTTTGCCGGCTTCCTCCAGCGCCTGGGCGAAGTTCGAGTCTTCGCAGTGACCCTCGGCATCCACAAAGAAGAAGTACTCCCAGTTCCGCCGCATCGACGGCCTGGTGTCGATATTGGTCAGGCTGATCCCATGGCGCGCGAAGACGTTGAGCACGGCCACCAACGCGCCCGCCCGGTGCGCCGTGGTGAAAAGCAGCGCGGTCTTGTCGTTGCCAGTCCGGTTGACAGGCGTGCTGCCGATTACGAAGAACCGCGTCATGTTGTTGGGGGTGTCCTCGATGTTCGCGAAGACGACCTTCAGCCCATACAGCTCGGCCGCCAGGGTCGATCCGATGGCCGCCAGGTTCTTCTCCGCCCGCGCCATCTCGGCGGCCCTGGAAGAGCTGGCCACCGGCAGCAACTGGACCTGATTGAAACTGGTTGACAGCCAGTTGCGGCACTGCGCGAAAACCTCGGGCTTGGAGGCCACCACCTTGACCTGCTCCGGCGGGCAGTTGGCCAGCAGGTTGTGGTGAATCTCCACCAGCACCTCGGCGCAGATGTGGATATTGACGTTGATGAAGCAGTCCATCGTGTCGATGATACCGCCGCCGACGCTGTTCTCGATGGGCACCAGCCCCAGGTCGCAGTGCCCGCGGGCCACCTCCTCGAAGACCGCGCGGATGTCCGCCAGCGGCAGGTACTCCACCGACGCGCCGAACTTTAGCTGCGCGGCCAGGTGCGAGAAGCTGCCTTCCGGCCCCAGAAAGCCGATCCGCAGGGGCTTTTCCAGGGCGAACGAGCCGCTCATCATCTCGCGATAGATCGCCTGGAGCGTCCTGGGCAGCAGCGGGCCGCGGTTCAGCTCGGCGATGCGCTGGAGCACCGCGTTCTCGCGGTCCGGGGCGTAGATCGGCGTGCCATCGGCCTGCTTGGCCTTGCCGACCTCGATTACGACCCTCGCGCGCTCGTTGAGCAGCTCGACGATCTTCTGGTCCAGATCGTCGATCCTCTCACGCAGCGAGTCGAGGTTGTCGGAGCCTTTTGGGGTCTTCTCGCCCATCCGGTCCTCTTGCCTGCGGGCCTTGGGCCCCCGCCCGCACCGCAGCCTGCCCTTTCTACCGGGTGCCCCGCTGGCGGTCAAGGTGCATTTGCCGCGGCGCGGTCTGCCCGGCCGAGCGGTCATTTGCCCCGATGCCGTGTCCCGGCGGGACATGCTTCTGCAAGCAGAAGCATGGCACCCGGCCGGTGAGTCCCTCACAACAGGTTCACCGGGTCCACGTCCGGCAGGACCTCGGCCCCCAGGCCTCGCGTGAGTTCGGCCATACGCGGCCGCAGCACCTGCTGGATCAGCCCGGCCTTGCCGCACTGAAGGAGGATGTGAAAACGAAGCTGGTTGCGGACCTTGAACACGCCGGCCCGCTGAGGGCCTATCATGCTCACCGAGGCCGGCAGAAGCTCCCGCAGCAGCCTGGCCAGCTCCGTGGCGGCGCGTTCGGCCTTCGCCACGTCCGCGTGACGCACGATGAACCGCACGATCCGCGAATAAGGCGGCAGGGCCGCCTCCTCTCGCAGCGGCAGCTCCTGGGCGGCGAAGCCATCGTAGTCGTGCCGCGTGGCAAACCTGATGGCCGGCTCGTCCTCGTGAAGCGTCTGGACCACCACCTCGCCCGGCTCGTCACCTCGTCCGGCGCGGCCGGCCACCTGGACCACGAGCTGGAAGGTCCGCTCGGCCGCCCGGAAGTCCGGTATCGCCAGGGCGGTGTCGGCCGACGCCACGCCCACCAGCGAAACGCCCGGAAAATCCAGACCCTTGGCCACCATCTGCGTGCCAAGCAGGATGTCAATCTCGCCCGCCGTCACGCGGTCGAAGACCGTCCTGAACTGCCTCGGCGAGGTCATCGTGTCGCTGTCCATCCGCGCGACCCGCGCGGCGGGAAACTTGCGCCCCAGCTCGCTTTCTATCCGCTGCACGCCGTAGCCGAACAGCAGCAGCTTGCCCTTGCAGGCCGGGCAGTGCGCCGGCAGGGCGGCCGTGTGGTCGCAGTGGTGACACATCGCCAGGTCCGTCGCGCGGTGATAGACCATGGGGCGGCTGCAATGCTCGCACATGAAGATCCAGCGGCACTTCGGGCAGAAGAGATAGCTGGCGTAGCCGCGGCGGTTCATCAACAGGATGACCTGCTTCCGGCGGTCGAGTGCGGCGGCGATCTTGAGCGTGAGCGTCCGGCCGATCAGCTCGATGCGGCCGCGGGTCATCTCCTTCCGCAGCGGCACGATCTGGAGGCGTGGCATGGGCAGGTTGCGGACGCGCTGCGGCAGGCGGAGCATGTGGTAGCGGCCCTGGCGGACGTTGTGCATCGATTCCAGAGAGGGCGTCGCCGTGCCGAGTATCACCGGAACGCCCGTCAGGGAGGCCCTCTTGACGGCCACGTCGCGGGCGTGGTAGCGCGGAGCGTTGTCCTGCTTGTATGTCGGCTCGTGCTCCTCATCGACGACGATCAGTCCCAGCCTGCGCGTCGGCGCGAACACGGCGCTCCTGGGTCCCACGACCGCGTCGGCGTGTCCGTCGCGGATCTGCTCGTAGTAGAACGCCCGCTGCGAGCCGGTAAGTCCGCTGTGCAGCACCGCCACGCGCGGCAGCCGCGCCACCAGCCGCTGGAGCGTCTGAGTCGCCAGCGCGATCTCGGGCACCAGGAGTATCGCCTGCCGGCCAGCCTCCACGACGCGGCGGATCGCCTGGATGTAGATCTCGGTCTTGCCGCTGCCGGTCACGCCGTAGAGAAGCGTCGTGGAGAACCCGCCGCCCAGCGGCCCGGACAGCGACTCCATGACCTTCTGCTGGTCATCGTTGAGCTCAAACGGGTCGGCGTGTGCCTGGCCCTCGGCGAGCTGCGGCAGGCGCACCGGCCGGCTCTCAAGGCGGACCAGCCCGCGCCGCACCAGCCGCTGAACGCTGTCCCGCGCGGCGGCGCTGTGGTGCAGAAGCTCCTCCAGCGCCAACTCCTCGACGCCCTGCCTGCCGGCCTCGTACAGCTCGTCCAGCAGGCGCTTCTGCTTGCCGCCCAGCGACGAAGGCCACTCGTGAGGCTGCTTCTGGAGCACGGCGACGGACTGCGACCTCGCGGCGTGCCGGCCGACCGCCGAGGGCACCATCGCCGCCAGGACGATCCCCAGCGGCACCAGGTAGTACCGGCTGATCCACTGCGCCAGCTCCCAGAGCGTCTCGTCCAGCAACGGCGTTTGGTCGATGAGTTCGCCAACGGCCTTGAGCTGCATCTCCGGCGTCGGCCGGCCTACCTCGGCGACGAAGGCGAGGGTCTTCCTGTCGCCCCGGCCGAAGGGCACGCGAACCCGCTGGCCCACCGCCGGCGCCGGCCAGTCGCTCGGCCAGATATAATCGAACGTCCGCCAGACGTTGGCGTTGACGGCCAAGCCGACCACCGTGCCGGCGGGCGTCGGCGACGCATCCCCTGAGGCGTCGAAGAGCTTGGCCATGCCCTCATGCTACCGGCCCGGGCCGGCAATCGCTACTTCACCGCCGAGGCGCCGCGCCGATAAGATACTGGCATGACGACGGCGAATCGCTCCCGACGCCCGGGCAGGCTGTACCGCGCGAGGAAGCCGCTGCTGGCGGCGCTTCTGATCGCGTGGCCGGCTGCCCTCGTCGCCAGTCACATTCCCGCCGAGAAGCTCCCGCAGATGCGGGTGGGCGACGCGAACCTGCACTTCGCGGGTTTCTACGCGCTGGCGGGGCTGTTCTGGCTGACGCTGAGCGCCTACGCGCGATCGCGGCCGGCCAGGGCGCTGCTGGTGCTGGCGATAATGCCGCTGTACGCCGCGTTCGACGAGCTCACCCAGCCCCTGTTCAACCGCAACGCCGCATGGGGCGACTGGTTGGCCGATATCGCCGGGGCGGCCGCGGCCGTGGTCTGCCTGGAGATCGTCGCGCTCATGCTACAGCACATGCCCGCCCCCGACAAAGCGCAGGACCATGAGCCATAGGCTCGGTACCTCCCCGCTGGCAGCGCAATCTGTGAAATCTGTGCAATCCGCCTTCGTCCCGGCAGGCCGGGACTACGGCGGACAGGTCTGTGGATTTGTCTTTCCGTCGAGGCTCACTCCTCGAAACCCGCCTCGGCGACCTCGATTGCGCGGAGCAGGGCCCTGGCCTTGTTGAGCGTCTCGACGTACTCGTTGGCCGGCACGGAATCGGCGACGATGCCCGCCCCCGCCTGGATGTAAACCTTTCCGCCGGCGATCACCATGGTCCGCAGTGCGATGCATGTGTCCATGTTGCCGCCGAAGTCCACGTATCCGACGGCCCCGGCGTAGGGCCCGCGGCGCGTCGGCTCCAGCTCGTCGATGATCTCCATCGCCCGGATCTTCGGCGCGCCGGAGACCGTGCCGACCGGCAGCGTCGCCCTCAATGCGTCGAACGCGGTCAGGCCTCCGGCGAGCCTGCCCTTGACGTCGCTGACGATGTGCATGACGTGGCTGTACCGCTCGACGGCCATCACGTCCGAGAGCTTGATGGATTTCGGCTCGGCGACGCGGCCGACGTCGTTGCGGGCCAGGTCCACCAGCATGATGTGCTCGGCTCGCTCCTTCGGATCGGCCAGCAGCTCGGCCTCCAGGGCGCGGTCCTCCTCGTCGGTCTTGCCGCGGGGCCGCGTGCCCGCCAGCGGGCGGTTGGTCACGATGCCGTCCTCGACGCGGCAGAGGATCTCCGGCGAGCTGCCCACCAGCGTCGTATCCGGCGTTGTCAGCAGGAACATGTACGGAGAAGGATTTATCACGCGGAGGGCGCGGTAGATGTCGAACGGCGAGACCTGCGTCGTGACGGCCAGCCGCTGCGAAAGCACCACCTGGAAGATGTCGCCCGCGCGGATGTACTCCTTACACGCATCGACGGCCTTCTCAAAGCCCTCGCGCGAAAAGTTCGACTCGAAGTGCTTCTGGGGCAGGTGCTCGAAGCTGACCTCCCGGACGGCGTGTCCCTGGGGCTCCCTCAGTCGGCCGATGGCGCGCTCGATGGCCTCCACCGCCTCGGCGTACGCTGCCCCCGGATCCCCCGTCACGTGGGCGTTGCAGACCACCTTGACGGTCTTGTAGAGGTGGTCGAAGATCACAACCGTGCGATACAGGCCGAACGCCATGTCCGGCAGTCCGCGGTCGTCCGCCGGGCTGTCGGGCAGGTTCTCGTAGTATCGGACCATGTCATAGCCCGCGTAACCGACCAGGCCGCCCATGAAGCGCGGAAGCCCGCGTAGGTGCACCTGCCGAAAATCATCCAGGATCGTCCTCATCTCGGCCAGCGGGTCATGGCTTTGGAGCTTCTGTTCCGGCGCACCTCGCCGCCGGACGGTGATGTCGTCGCCTCGGGCCTCGAAGTGCGCCTCCGGGTCGGCCGCAACGAACGAGTATCGCGCGCGGCCGCCCACCTCGGCGCTCTCCAGGAGGAACGAGGACGCCGCCGGGGCAAATCCGGCCGGCTGCGCCAGGCGCTGGTATGCGGTCACGGGGGTCAGTACATCGGCCAGAAGCTCCCGGTACACGGGGATGGTGTTGCCCTGACCGGTGAGCTTCAGGAAATCGTCGAAGCTGGGATGGTAATGCTTCATGCCTGCACCATTGTATAGGGATCAGATCATGGGTCATAGGTCGCAGGGAAATGGACCCGGACGCGCGGCGCGCGTGCCGCCGCCGCCGCGGCCCGACGGAACAGGGAGCGGCTCGGCGCGGCGCTAGGTGTCGCAGCCGTCGCCGAGCCCGGACCACGCCACCCCGGCCGCCCCTATGACGCCCGCATCGGGCCCCAGGGAGGCCAGGTGGATCTCCATTCTGACCGGGGTGAGCGCCCAGTGAAGCTGCCGGAAGTACCGGCGCACGGGGACCAGCAGCTCGTCGCCCGCGCGGGCCATCCCGCCGCCGAGCACCACGCAGTCGGGATCGAATATCCGCGAGATGTTCACGCACGCGACGGCCAGGTGGTACGTCGCCCGATCCCACACCTCCGCGGCCAGCTCATCGCCCGCCTTGGCCGCGTCGACGATGTCCTTGGCGTTGAGCGTCTTGCCCTGGTCCAGCAGCTTGCTCAGCGAGCTGTCGCGGCCTTCCTCGCGGATCAGCCTGGTCGCGTACTGGGCAAGGTAGGTGGCCGAGCTGTAGCGCTCAAGGCATCCAGCCTGGCCGCAGGCGCACGGCTCGCCGCCGGGCTGGACGACGACGTGCCCCCACTCGCCGCCCATGTCATGGGCGCCGTGAAGGATCTTCCCGTCCACGACGATGCCGCTGCCCACGCCGGTGCCCAGCGTCAGCAGGACCATGTTGGCCGTGCCGACGCCGGCCCCGCGGATGAACTCGCCGTAGGCCGCCGCGTTGGCGTCGTTCTCAAGCACGGCAGGCAGACCCAGCCCCTTGGACACCAGCTCCCGCAGCGGAACGTTGTCCATTCCGGGGATGTTGGGCAGCGTGATGATGACGCCTTCGGAGATGTCGATCGGCCCCGGCGAGCCGATGCCCACGCCGAGAAGGTCGCCCTTCGCCAGGCCGTGCTCCTTGACCATGCGCCGGGCACTGGCGACGATGGCGGCCACCACCGCGTCGGGGCCTTCGTGGATAGGGGTCTCGAACTCCCGCGTTGGCGTCGGGCGCCTCTGTTCGTCAAGAAGTGCGACCTTGATGAACGTCCCCCCCAGGTCGATGCCTATGCAGAACTTGGCCATGATCCTTGCCCTTGTCGTCCGCCGCCGCCGGCGAAAAGGGACAGATAGATTACACGCCCTGGGCCGATACGAGAATCACAAAACGTCGGACGGGCAAACTGGACGAGCAGGGGTGAGTATGCCGGAAGGCGCCGCGCGAGCGCTGGGTCAGCCGCCCGACGAGCGGCCGTGCTCACTGAGCCACCGGTCAACCACCTTGATCCGCTCGGGCTTTGACGCGGATGCATCGTAGCCGACAAGCTTCGGGGCGATCTGTTTCAGGACGGCGAGCACGGCGACCTCCAGGGGTCGGTTCTCGTTGTCGGACTGGAGAGACTTCTTCAGCGCTGCCAGCATGGGAACGACGGCCCCCTCGCCCATCGCCTGAAGCTCAGCGGCGGCGGCCTTGCGGACGGACTCCTCCGGCGCCACCAGTTGATCAACCAGCGCGGGCACCTTCTGCCTGTCGGCTTCCAGGAGCTTGCCCTTCGCATCCGTGAGGCTCTTGTTGACCAGCGCAAGCTGTTCCGCGGTCAGCCGCTGCTTGAGGTCGCCCAGGGCCGCAGTGCACAACCGGGCCGTCGCCTGCCACTTGCCCCTCTGCGGCGCGGCCTGGAGGTGAGCCGCCAGCCGCTTGGCCGCCTCGGCGAAAAGCTTCTCATCCTTCTCGGCGGCCATCGCCTTGGTCACGCCCGGATCGTCAGCCTCGAGCATCGCGTCGATCCACTGCTTCCACACGTCCGGGGCCTGGGCGTTCCTGGCCGCTGCAAAAGCGTCATACGCCTCACCCATCGCGGCAGCCGCCTCGGCCGGCCGATCCGCCTTCAGAAGGTCCTCGCCCAGCTTGCGAAGGGCCGAACCCAGTTGCGGACTCTTGGCCGCCCGCAGGGCGTCCACCAGCTTCTGCTCGATCTTGATCCGCTGGTCCAGCGCATCGGGGCGACCGGAAAGAGCCGACACCACCCGCGACAGCTCTGCCGCATCCGCTTTGGACAGAATCCCCATCACGGCGTCCCACGCCTGCTTCTGACTCGGCGGCGGGGTCCGTTCGCTGAAGGATGATATCGAGGTTCCTGTCTCCCCCCAGCGTCCCAAGGGCCGCAATGACCGCCTGCCGAACCCCCCGGTCCGGATCGCTGACCAACGGCTCCATGGCGGCGGCCAGATCGGCCTTGCCGAACCGCCGAAGCCCGTTGACCGCCGCCAGGCGGACGGTCGCCTCCTTGTGCTTCAGCGCGGCGCGGAGCACCGGCACAAACTGCTCGTCGCCGACCGCACCCATAGCCGTCAGTAGCGCCTCGATCAGATCGACGCCGTTGTCGCCCTTGCCAGTCTGCTGGTAGCGGTCCAGTAAGGTCTTGGACGCCTGGGCCCGGAGCTCGCCCTCCAGTTGCTGCTTGGCGGCGATCCTTGCCAATGCCCTGGCCGCCGCGGCTGCGACCTCGCTCTGTCTTGCATCAATGCCGGCCAGCACCGCCGGCAGCGCCGCCGGGTCGGCCAACTGCCCCAGCGCCGTCAGGACGGCCTTCCGGACCTCGGGAACCTCCTCAGCCTGCAAGCGATCCAGAAGGGCCTTACTTGCATCGGGCCCCGCCAGGCCGGCTACCAGAATCGCCGCCCGCTGCCGCACGCGGACGTCCCCGTCGCCGAGCAGCACGCGCACCTGCGCGCGGACCTCGGGCGATATCTTCTCCGTCGAGACCAGGCGGCGCTCGCTGAGCTTCACACCCACCAGGCGGACGTCCGGCAACTTGTCCTTCAGCAGACCCAGGAGCATAGCGTCCCGCTGGGCGGGAGCGGCCATTGCGTACATGTCCTCCATCGCGCGAGCCAGGCGGTCACGCAGTTGGACATTTTCCCTCTCCAGCTCGGAGCTGGACCGGGCCAGGCTCTCGGCCAGGTCGGCCAGCCACTCCGAGCGCGGCTTGTTGGCGTTGGCCTGCCACCACTTCTTCCAGCGGTCGCGGTCCGCGCCGAAGGTGCGTATGTTGGTGAGCTTGACCAGCGACTCGGCCGCCGCGTTGACTACAGTCACGTCGGGATCGTCCAGTAACTGCACCAGCGCGTCGACCGCCCTCTTGTCCAGCACTCGCTGGAGGGAGGCGATGATCTCCAGCCGAATCGGCTGAGACCGCTTCGCATCCAGGGCAAGCTGCACAAGTCGGCCCGTGACGCCGTTGTTCTTGTAGATGGCCAGCGCACGGGCGGCCGCCGCGCGAATCGACGGCTCGTCCCCGGTGAGCATCGCCATCAACGGCTCGATGAACTCCTTCCGGCCCTGGCCCGACCTGGCGACGGCCTCGGCAACCGCGATGCGGGCGCCGGGGTTGGCAGGATCGGACAGGAACCCCCTAAGTGCCTCGGCGGCCTGCGGATAGGTGCGGCTCAGCAGCAGTTGCGCCGCTTCGATGCGCGTCTTCGCCGAGCGGGCGGTGTCGGCGAGCTGGCCGCTCAGCGTCCTGAGCTCGAGCTCCTCCGCCCCGCTCAGGTGGGGTTGGGTCGCCTGTCCCAACACAGACGTGAGCGACAGACCGACAATGGCCAGAATGCAGGACAGCCATGCCGATCTGGGGTTCATCTTGCCCGGTCCTTGCGCGCAGTCATACTCCACCCACCTTAGTCGATCATCGACCTACTAGTCAAACGAACGACAGGGAAAAAGGTTCCCTGGCAACCGTCGAAACTCCCAGACCCGGGCGACGCCATGCGGCGGGGCAAATGGCCAAGACCGTTGATTTGCCCCGGCCGGCTGGTACGATTACCCCCATGAGCCGGGAACGGTCTGGTTCCGTCACCTACAAGCAGTCCGGCGTGGACATCGCCGCCGGCGATCAGATGATCGATCTGATCCGCCCGCTGGTCCGCCGAACGGAGAACCCGCGCGTGCTGGGGTCCATCGGGGGCTTCGCCGGCCTGCTCCGACTGGACTTCCGCGAGGGGCTGTTTCGGCGCAACTATCGCGACGCGGTGCTGGCCGCCTGTACCGACAGCGTGGGCAGCAAGGTCAAGGTGGCCATACAGCTTGGCCGCCTGGACACCATCGGCATCGACGTCGTCGCGATGAACGTCAACGACCTGATCTGCTGCGGGGCCGAGCCGCTGCTGTTCCTGGACTATCTCGGGGTTGGCCGGCTGGACCCGAATAGGATGGCACAGATAATCAAGGGCGTCGCCGATGGGTGCGTTCAAGCCAACTGCTGTCCATTGCTGGGCGGCGAAACGGCGGAGCTGCCCGACCTCTACCGACGTGAAGACTTCGACCTGGTCGGCTTCGCCGTGGGCATCGTCGAGCGGAGGCGCATCATCAGCGGATCGGACGCTCGGCCGGGCGACGTGGCCATTGCGCTGGCCTCAAGCGGGTTGCACTCCAACGGCTACTCGCTGGCGCGGAAGGTGCTGCTTAAGCGCGCGGGCTTCAAGTTCTCCGACCGCCCGCCGGAGTTGGACGGGGCATCGATCGGCGAGGAGCTGCTGAGCCCGACGATGATCTACGTCAAGTGCGTGCTGGACATTCTCGGCCGATACCGCGTCAAGAAGGTCGTCAAGGCGATGGCGCACATCACGGGCGGCGGGCTGCCGGGCAACCTGCCGCGGGTACTGCCGGACGGCTTGACCGTGCGGATCAAGCGCGGCAGTTGGCACGTGCCGCCGATCTTCAAGCTCATCGAGTCCGCCGGACCGGTCGACCCCCTCGAGATGACGAACGTCTTCAACATGGGCGTCGGCTTCGTGATGATCGTCGCGCCGGGCTTCGCCGGGCCCATCATGAGCCGCCTCCGCCGGCTCGGACAGCGATGCTGGGTTCTCGGCAAGGTCCGCAAGGGCGGTCCGGACGTGCTCTGGGCCTGACCTGTGCGGCGCGCGGACTGGAGCCGCCAGGCAAGGCCGCCTGATGAGCCGAGGCTTGCTCTGTCGCAACGGCCGGACATGCCTGCAAGGAACGTCACCATCCGTACCTTTCGTCCCTCTGACCGCTCGGCGATTCGCGAAATCTGCGCCGCCACCTGCTGGATGGGTGACCGCCGCCCGGAGGCCGTCGGCGACGACTGGATCTGGGCCGAGTATTGGACGCGATACTTCACCGACGCCGAGTCGCAGCATACGTGGGTGGCCGAGTCGCCCAGAGGCGAGGTGTGCGGCTACCTGACCGGCACGACGGACATTCGTCGTTTCGAGCGGTACGTACCGCGGCTGCTGCCGGGGATCGCGTGGAGGGTGCTCCGCAAACGGCTGATGCGGCAGGGCAAGCCCCGGCGGGCGCTGCTGAACCTGGCGGCCTCGGCGCTTCGCAGCGAGATGGACCTGCCCATCGGAGTTGCCCGGCGATTCGCTGCCACCTGGCACTTCAATCTTCTGCCGGCTGCACGGGGCGAGGGGCTGGGGTCGCAACTGTTTGACACCTTCCGGCGGTGCGTCGTCGCGGCCGGAGTGCCCGGCATCCACGCACAGATACTGAGCATCAATGCCGCAGTGGCGAGGTTCGTCCGAAAGAAAGGCTTTGCCTTGGCTGCCCGCCGACGTACCGGCGCGTTTCGCCACGTGCAGACGGGACCGACGGACATCGAGACGTGGGTCCTGGCCTTGCCAAGAGCACTGAGCCGGCGCCATTAAGGGCTTGTGAAAACCGTCCGGCGCCCTCACAATATCTGCTGCGCCACGGACCGCTCTTGACGAGCACTCAAAGGTTCCCGTCCCATGGAGTCAAGGATGTCTCCGAAGCCGACGATTCTCGTGGTGGGGTCGATCAACATGGACCTCGTCGTTCGGACTCCGCGCATGCCGGAGCCGGGTGAGACGGTCCTCGGCAGCGGCTTCAAGACCACACCGGGCGGCAAGGGGGCGAACCAGGCGGTGGCGGCAGCCCGGCTGGGCGGCAACTGCCGCATGATCGGCCTGCTCGGCGAGGACGCCTTCGGCGAAGGGCTGCTGGCGGGCCTGAAGGCCGAGGGCGTCGAGTGCACCCACGTGGGGCAAAGGCCTAATGAGTCCACCGGGGTGGCCATGATCGTGGTGGACGCCAACGGCGAGAACTCCATCGTGGTCGCCAGCGGCGCCAACCACAAGCTCACGCCCGACGACATCTACAGCAGCGAGGAGGCCTTCAAAGGCGCCGACGTGGTGGTGCTCCAACTGGAGCTGACGCTGCCGACGGTGCGGGCGGCAATCGACCTGGGCCGACGCCACGGGGCGAGGATCATCCTGGACCCTGCGCCGGCCGTCCGGGCCATGCACAAGGAGCTCTTCCAAGTCGATATCATCTCGCCGAACGCCAGCGAGGCCGAGACCCTCACCGGCAGAAGGGCGATGGAGGAGCGGGTTGACAAGCAGGTGGTCTCGGAGCTGATCGGGCAGGGAGCCAAGGCGGTCGTGCTCAAGCTCGGCGCGCGGGGGTGCCTCGTGGGAATGGCCGACGGGCATTTCTACAAGGTGCCGACCTATGACGTGGAAGTGGTGGATACGACGGCTGCCGGCGACGCGTTCACTGCGGCCTTGGCCGTTGCGGTTGGACGCGGCGAGAACATGCACTTGGCGGCCAAGTTCGCCACCGCGGCCGGCGCGCTGGCGTGCACCAAGTTCGGCGCGCAGTCGGCCATGCCCACCGCCGACGAGGTCGCCATGATCATGAACGACCAGGCGATTTGAGGTACTGCGGCCGGAGACCTGGGACCGGGGATTCGAAGTACGTATGGAACATCTCTGGCCGCGCCTTCGTCAAACAAGTGTTGCGCGAACTCGGACCGAGAGAGGTATATCCTTCGAGACCGATCTGCGCCGGTCAAACCACGGAAAGGACCCGAAGATGAGGACAGCCGCATACCCCTGCCTTGTGATGGCGGCGGCCTTCCTGGTCTCGTGCGAGAAGTTCAAGTATGAGATCGAGATGGCTGTCCAGGGCGAGATGCTGGCACGGCAGTTGTGCGTGTCCCGCTCGGTCACCGACAAGGAGGGCGACAAGCCCGAAACCGTCCCGGATGAGGTGGTCGGGCGGCTTGCGAAGCTGTATGAGAAGCACAAGCCCAACGAAGACGGCACCCGGCATACCTTCCGCGGCCGCTTCAAGGGCCGCACGCCTGACGACGTGGGAGGCGCGGGGTTCTTCACCAACCTCAAGACCTCGATGGGATCCACGGTGATGTACATCGAGCGATTCCGCGGCAGCGACGACCTGCTCAAGCAGGTCAACACCCGATCGCAGGCCGTTGACAAGGCGATGGACCTGATGATCGGGTGGCTCGAAACCGAGCTCGGCAAGACGAGCGATTTCGACAAGCTCCGCAAGTTCCTGGACAAGGATCTGCGCTACGACCTCAAGAACCTCAGCTTGTACCTGTGGGTCCTGCATAGCGACGCGTCGCGGGAGGTCAACGCCGGCAAAGAGGAGAACACGACCAAGGCCCAGGCGGAGATCGCGGCCAGGGCGATCCAGTATCTCCTTGAGCGCGACTACGTCAAAGCCCAGGACGTGCCGCTTGTGTACCGCGTGCAGCAGACGGAGGCCTCGGCGCAGGTCAAGGCGCTGGTGGCCCTGCTCGGGCGGATCATCGCAGCCAAGGCCGGCGCAGCGACGCCCGCCACCTTGGAGAAGATCAGCTCGCTGGCGGCTGACGGCGACGCCGC
>Ga0307379_10004220_pt1 | contig 20589 bp, 14 predicted proteins | sample UN2MG_FD_202237 | JGI IMG/M metagenome (GOLD analysis project Ga0307379, IMG submission 202237) | Soil microbial communities from Risofladan, Vaasa, Finland - UN-2 | ecosystem: Environmental > Terrestrial > Soil > Coastal area > Acid sulfate soil | place: Finland: Risofladan, Vaasa | collected... | reverse complement strand
AGCACCTCGTGGACCCCTGTGAGATGGCACGCTATTTCTCCGCCGTGCCGGAAGCCCTGGAAGCAGCCTGCAGAATCGCAGAACAGGCGGAAAGCGGAACCCTCCTGCCCGCAGAATACGTCTTTCCCAGGTACCGGGGTTTGTCCGAGTCCGAGTCCTTCGGCCTGCTTCGACGGCTTTGTTGGCTGGGCGCCGGCAGACTTTACGCAGAACATCCCGAATCTCAAGGCAATAGCGCGGGTTTGAGGTCGGCCTTCGCCGCGGCACAACCGCCGTCCCTGTGGAAACAGCGTTTGGATCACGAGCTTCAAGTGATCCGCTGCAAGGGTTTTTCCGGGTACTTCCTGGTGGTACGGGATATTGTCCGCCGTTGTTCGAGGACCTGCGGCCGGGGGAGTTCCGCCGCCAGTCTGGTCAGCTATCTGTTGGGAATCACCCACGTGGATCCGCTGCGCCATAATCTCGACTTCGATCGCTTTCTCAACTACCAGAGAAGCGATCCACCGGATATAGACGTGGACTTTCCCTGGGACGAGCGGGACAAGGTGCTTCGCTATGTATTTGCCCACTATCCCGGGTGCGTCGGCATGGTGGCGGATCATGTGACCTTTGGCCCCCGCTCGGCGGTGCGGGAATCCGCCAAGGCGTACGGACTGCCGGAGCGGGAAATCGGAACAATGGTGAAGTACTACAAGTACGCCGAGACCCGGCGGATTCCCGGATATCTGCTCTCCGCCGCCCGGGCAATTCAAGGCCTGCCTCGACACCTGGGAACGCACTGCGGAGGCGTGGTGATCACCCCCGGGGCCATCACGGAGTACACCCATGTGCAAAGCTCGCCTTTGGGCTACCCCGTGATCGCCTGGGACAGAGACAGCGCCCAAGGGGCCCGGCTGGTCAAGATCGACCTGCTCGGCAACCGCTCTCTCGGAGTGCTCCGTGACACGATCGAGCTGGTGAACCGTCAGATCTCCGGTGCATCCGCCCCGCCGGGGTCAAAGCTCACCTGGGACGGTCTCGATGGGGTGGAAAACCGGGAGACCCGGCGGATGATCGCCCGGGGGGACACCGTTGGGATCTTCTACGTGGAGTCCCCGGCGACCCGTCAGCTACTGCGCAAGATGGGTAGGGGAGACTACGAGCACCTGGTAATGGCCACCTCGATCATCCGTCCGGCAGCTAACCGCTGCATCCGGGAGTTTCTCCTGCGCTTGCACGGAGCACCCTACCGGTCCTTAAGTCCGGCCCTCGATCAAACCTATGGGCTGATGATCTACCAGGAGGATGTGTCCCGCGTGGCCATGGCTGCGGCGGGTTTCAGCCCCGGCCAGGCGGATCGGCTGCGCAAGACCCTGTCGGGAAGAAACGGCTCAGCAGACCTGGAAAGGTACCGGAAGCTTTTTTTCTCCAAAGGCGCCCGGAGTGCAACCCCCGCGGCCGCCCTGGCTCGATTGTGGGACATGCTCTGTTCCTTCCGGGGTTATTCCTTCTGCAAGGCCCACAGCGCCTCCTACGCCCTCGTTTCCTTCAAGCTGGCCTATCTGAAGCGTCATTTTCCCCTCCAGTTCTTCGTGTCTGTGATCAACAATGGAGGCGGCTACTACTCCCGCCAGACCTACCTCAACGAGTGCCGCAGATCGGGAGTGGCCGTCCTGCTTCCCGATGTCAACAGGGCCGAGATGGCCTACACCGCGGAGGGTAGCGCCTTGAGGATCGGTTTGGGCCAGCTGCGGGGCATTAGCCGAACCTTCGTTCAGAAGCTGCTAGACGAACGGGGAAGGGGAGGTTTGTTCACGGGGTACGCGGATTTTCTCAGGCGGCTGCGCCCGGGTCTTCTGGAAATCCGCGTGCTCGTGCGTTCCGGTGCCCTGGACCGGATCTCCGAAGGGATGTTCAGGCCTCAGCTGTTGTGGCGTTATCTCCGAAACGACAGAACCGGGGGGTTGTTCGCCGAGGAGATTCCGCCAGTCCCCGACTACCCCGAGGAAGTGAAGCTGCTCGACGAGATTCGAACCCTTGGGTTAGTGGTCTCCAGGCATCCGGTTTCCATCTTTCGCTCCCGGGCCGGGCTCTTGAGCAAACGGCTGGGGTTCCCGCATCTGATTCGCTCCGTGGAGTTGCCTCGATGCATCGGCCGGCAGGTGAGCCTGGCAGGACTGGTGGCCGGCGGCAAGGAAGTGCTCACCCGTACCGGCGAGCCAATGGTGTTCGTCAGCTTCGAGGATGAGTATTCTCTGTTCGAAATCATCCTGTTTCCTTCTCTGTTCCGTTCGGTTTGCCGCCGGATCGACGGCGGAGGACTGTTTCTGCTGGCCGGGGTGGCGGAGGAGGAGTTGGGGGCCGTCTCCGTGAAGGTAAAACGGATCTCTAGGATATTCTGACTTGACACAGACGGGGTGAGGAAAGTATTTTTCTATTGATGGCGGAGAAGGATCGAGTATATATTTTCCATATTTTCCGTAGAGACGGCAACTCCCTGTTTCTGAATCCCTTCGGAAATCCCGGGAAGATCGTCGGCGTGTTGGAGAGAAGTGAGGTGGAGGGACGCTACGGTATGGAGCCCAGGGTGGAAGCCCTGACCATGTTTCGCAACGAGCTGTACAGGCAGATCGAAGTCGGAGTGAAGAACTGGTTAAGCGACGTGCGCTTCATTCCCAAGTTCCTGATCTCCGCCCTGGCATTTGTGGTTGTCTATTTTTTCATGTCCTTCGTGGTAAGGGACCCCCTGCCGGTGATCGACGAGCTCGCCTTCGGCCTGGCTGCAGGCGTGGCCGTGTTCTTTCTTCAAAGTCGCCGAGACATAAGCTCAAAGGCAGCCACAAAAAAACGTCTCGACCTGCGGGTGATTGTAGACAGGATCACCTTTCGGGAAAGTGATTTCGTGAAGCAGGTGGAGGCAGCCCTCCACAGAAACGAGACGGGCAGCATCGAGGATGTGGTCAAGCAGATCGTGGAGCCGGCCAGGCAGGAGTTGGGCGAGGATGTCCGCGAGGAGGCGGCTCAGTTCATCCGAGCGTTGGAGAGCAGGTTCGATTTTAAGAAGCTTCAGCGGGAAGAGCGCATGCTCAAGCGCGTCATGAGCAGAAGTCCTGTGGAACTGAAAAAGAACTTCGCCCGGCTGGTAGAATCGAAAAAGTACGATTTCCCCCTGTACGCGGTTTACAAGAGTTTCAAGAAAACAGTAGCAAATCAAAAATAACCGGGATGACGCTCTCCGCCTTCCTCTTTTTCAGGTAGTGGGAAAGCAAAGCCAGGCCCACGGCCATGTTTTCGTTGCGTATGGTCACGTCCGCAGAAGTGCTGAGCTGGGTAGGGGCGAAGTTCCAGATCGCCTTGATATCCTGCCCCACCACCAGATCACAGACACTTTGGGCTGCATCCTTGGGTACGGTGATGATCGCGATCCCTACGGAGAAGCTTTGAACGACTCTCTGCAGGCTTCCCATCGGTAGAACTGTAAAACCGCCGATGATTTTCTCCTGCTTGGTCGGATCGTTGTCAAATACGGCGACCAGCTTTAGTCCGTACTCGTTCAAGCCCGGATATTCGATCAGGGCGGATCCGAGCCTTCCCACCCCGATGAGGATCGCCGTGTTCTCCGTGTTTATCCCGAGGAAATCCCCGATCGCCCCTTTGAGCCCGGAGACCGAGTATCCTGATTTGGGCTTGCCCTTGTACCCGATCACGGACACGTCTTTTCGCACCTGGGTGTCGTCTACGTGGAAGAAATGGGCCAGATATTTGGAGCTGACATATTGCTCGCCTTTCTCCTCCAGATCGGAAAGGATCTGGTGATAGTAGGGAATTCTTCGCAGGGTTTGCACGGGAATCGTAGGTTTTGGTTTTTTGGGTTTTTCAGTATTTTCCAAGGTGATAAAACGTAGCAGAATCGGTCCGAGAAAGTCAATCGCCGATTCTCAAGCGCTCCTCCATCTCGGACTGCAGCTCGAGGGCTTTTTGTGCCGTGTCGATGTTGGCCCGGGCAGGGGTGTAGCTTGGGTCGATCTCCAGAACCTCTTTCCAGAAATCGATCGCCTCTTCCAGGTCCCCCTCGGCGTAGGCCTGAAGACCGCTCAGATACAGGTCATCGATCCGGTTCTGGGCGGCAAGACGGCCCCGGTCACCTAAATTGAGCTTGGCTTGTACGCTGAACTTATCGAGGGGATCGACCCGGCCGCTCAGATCGAGGTTGTAGTTCAGCACAAAGCTGACTTTTTCCAGATCTACGCTGCCGCCGATGCTGACTTTCGGGTTCTCTCCCTTCCACTGAAATCCGGTCTGTATGGAGAGGAAGTTGGTCACCGTAAAGTTGAAACCCGTAGCCAGATACCAATTCTCAGCAGGTGCATCCTGCGGGAAAAAGCTGAAGGGCAGGTTGAAATCGAGAGCCCAGGTGATCGGACGAGCCGGGCAGTAGGCAATCCCCAGGGTAGCCATGGTGGGAAGAGGATCTCCAAGCGCCGGGATCCCGACATTCTTCACCACTCCACCAATGGAAAAATTCTTGCTCCGGGAAATGAAGAACTTCAGAAAATTGAAACGGGTCAAAACTCCTACATCCAACATCGCTGTCAGTACGGACTGATCCGGGTAAAACGCGTTGGGAATGTTTCGGTAGGCCGTCTTGAGGTTGGCCCCGATTCCCAAACCGTAAAAGTTGAAATCCGAAAAGAAGTTGTAGGACACATTGAGAGTGGCTACGGTTTCAGAGATGTAACCGCGGTTCTCCCTCTCTCCCCACTCATTGTATTCGGTGAAGGGCACGTAGAGGAATTTGCCCCCGACACCGATCCCCAGATCATCGTAGCGGATCGTATACACTACCCCTTCGAGATTGGAATCTGCGATCCAACTGTGGTGATAGAAGGAAAGCTCGGTGATCTCCATGGAAGAGCTGGCCGAAGGATTGGCCTCCAGGTACCCCGAATCCAAGGCTACGGCGGTGTAGGCCGTACCCATGCCTTCGAGCTTTCCGCCCAGGGGGATCAGCAAGGTGGGAAAAGCCGTCAATCCCGTGTTGGAATCTGCAAATCGAGACAACGATTCGTTGAGATTGTAGTAGAAGTCGGAAAAATCCGCGAACACCGGAAGGCTCAAGAGACAGAGAACTGTAACGAGCAGCAAAATCCTCTTCATCTATAGAGAATATACATCCAAAGTGTGCAACTTTCCAGGGTTTGGGAAAACTCCATCCACTAGCTAAACTATCGGTCGTTTCAACATTTCGCTGTACGTAGACGGATATTTTCCGTCGATAATGATATAGACTATAGTAGAGCAAACGAAAATAATCCTCAAAACGGTTTTGGGGGCAAAAACAGCGTTGTATTCTCCTTCGGTAAAGGGAAAAATTATTCTCCTGGCTCTTATCCTCTGTCTGGTTGCGGCGGTCAGCGTCCAGGCTCGCGGCCGGGCGGAAAGGCAGTCGCGGGAACGCCTGGCGGAGGTGGAGCAGCTTATCGAAGAGAAACGCTACAATCAGGCCATCCTGCTGTTGTCCCAGGTCGTCAAAGAGGACCCGGACCGCTTCGACGCGGCGGAAGAGCTGATGAATAGGATCCGTACGTTCCGGGGCGAGATAGACGCCGGTTTTGCCGAACTGAATACGGCGATCGGGGAGAACGATCTGGAAAATATCGTGACCCTGATCGATAAGTTGGAGGATCTGAACCCATACCCGAACGAGGCGGAGGCGGAGTTGCTCGATATGCTGCGGGCCGCCGGGGTCGAACAGCTCTACTTTGTGAATCGGTTCCGCGACATCATGGCCAGGGCCAAAGCCCAGATCGATGCGGGTCAGTACCGCCAGGCCATTACGACCTATCTCGAAGGATTCGAGATCAACAAGGATCGATTCGACGATGCGGGGTACGGCAACATCCTGGTGAACTCCGTGAATACGGCCCTGGGAAACATGAGACAATCGATCGATGATTTCCTGGCTCTGTCCTCGAACCTGGATCAGGAGGACACCCTGATCAGTGCAGAGGGGGAAGCCTTAAACCAGGCCGCGGCCGCGGTTGCCGCAGATCTGGAGTCGATGATGGTGGGGAAAGGCACGGTGGACAGCTCCGGCCTGACCTTCCAGGTTCTAAACACTCAGATCCGGGACAACTCCGCCGACGACCAGTACGATTTGTTTATCTTCTTTGCCGGCCAGCTGGTATTCGGCCCCAGTGACAGCGCTACCGAGGGGATTGCCAACGCCATGGATGCGATCTGGCGGCAGGATTCCGCGAGCCTCGAGTCGGGGTTGCTGCAGCGGGGTGAAACCGCCTATGCAGCGGTGGTCGAGGAGTTTCGAACCCAGTCCATGGATCAAGCCTTGGAGAGCGTGGCCGAGGCGGGGGCCCTGTTCACCGCTCTACTCGATCTTCAGGCTCTATGGCCGCTGCGGGTCGCTCCGACCCGCAGCTACCCCCCCGGCGAATCGGGTAAGACAGCCGTTGACGCGGCTCTGCCCGTTTTTCTGCGCACCCAGGAATACCTCGAGGCCCTCGACGACTATCGATCCCTCATCGAGACCAGCCAAAGGACTTCGGTTTTGGAGGAGAAGGAGGTCACCACCACGGCGCAGATCTTCGAGGATCGCGAAGAGCTGGACGATCTGATTCAACAAACCACTTCTTTGGACTCGGCCTGGCAACAGCAGCTGGCCTTCTATACCAATGGCGCCGGGGTGGGATATTCGTTGAACAATCATGCGACTCAGGCCCGGGAGGTGATAGCGGATATCAACGACACCTTGGCTGCGATCGAAGCCCTCGACATGCGCCTGCTGGATCGGGTGGCCAGGGTGCAGGGGGTGGAGTTCGAGGAGCGTTTTCAGCGCTACAAGGCCAGCTTCGAGGAGGGAGTGCGGCTGCAGGAGGGTGTGGAGGCGGCCCTCGAACCGATTCGGGATGAAGATGGACAGATCGTCGAGATACCGGTCCGAGTAGAGCAATTCCCCTCCCGAGCCGTGGCCATCTTCCAACCCCTCGTCACTGACCTGGAGGAACTTGCCGAAGGTGCGGGAGGCATGCTGGAAAACACTCTCCAGAACAGAGAATATCTCGACCGCAGCGAAGAGCTTCAGATCCACGTTCGTTCCCTCGAGAGTCTGGTCGATAGAACCGCTCAGCTGCAGGAGGAACTGGCAACACGATCCGAGGCCGCCCGGCAGGCTGCCCTGCAGGCGGAGCGATACCGGCGGGAAGGCATGCTGCGCTACCAGCAAGCCCAGGCTAATGTAAGCTACGAGCGCTACGCCGAAGCCCGACTGAACATCCAGACCGCCCGGGAGGCCTTCGACAACTCCTTGTCCTTTCAGGAAGATCCGGAGGTACGGCGAATCCGGGATGAGGATCTGGTGGTATTGTCGCGGGCGATCATTAACCGGGAAAACGACCGCGTCATCAGAGAGGTCCGCGAGCTGATCGATGCGGGGCGCAGGTTGTACGCCCAGGGTGATTTTACCGGTGCAGAGCAGACCCTGCTCAAGGCCCAGGCGCGGTGGGCGGACACCAATCCGGCGAAAAACCCGGAGGTCAGCTTCTGGCTCGCCCTGGTGAGAAGCGCCGTAGATGCCACAACGGGTAGGGAGATTGCCGTGACCGATCCTCTGTACAAGGAGATGAGCCAGCTGTACAATCTGGCCTACGGTGATTTTCAGGCTGGCAGACAAGCCGTTGAACAGGGGGAAACAGGAGTTGCCCTGCGTCTGCTGCGGAGGGCGGAGGAGCTAATCGCCAAGATCCTGGTGCCCTTCCCGTACAACGCCCGAGCCCGAGTGCTCACCTTACGGATCCTGCAGATCAGCGATCCCGACGCCTTCCGGCGTAGGATCACCGAGTTGTACAACGATGCACTTGCTCGAAGAAACGACAGCCCTCAGGAAGCCTATGCCGTTTTTAAGGACATCGAGCAGCTTCAACCTCAGTATCCGGGACTGCAGACGGCGATCCGCAATATCGAAATCACCCTCGGGTTCCGCATTCCCCCGCCGGATCCGGCTAAAATCGCCGAATCCCGCGACTTGTACCTCCAGGCGAAGTCCATTCGGGACAGGAATCTGCGGGACCTGTATCCGGTCGCCCTGGATCAGTTGAACGAGGCACTCCGTCTGAATCCGGATAACCGGGACGCCGTGGCTTTAAAAGACCAGATTCTGATCGCTACGGGGGGAAAGCGGGAAGATGTGCTCTCCAGTGACGATCAGCGCCTGCTGCGGGAGGCCGAGGCCAAGTACCTGGCCGGCCGGTACTTCGAGGCCCTTGCCATCATCGAACAACTCCTCAGGAAACCGAGCAATCAAAGGAACCAGGAGATCCTGGATCTCGAGAAGCGGGTCCGGGCAAAGACGGGGTAAGTGAGGTGTATATCTGCACACGGACAGTACAGGCGACTTTTCTGCTCAGTCTCCTCTTCCTCGTTGTGTTGTGTGCTCCTGTGGGCGCTCAGAGTTTCTTCTGGGAAACCCCCCGAGTGTTGGTATCCGGAGGAGCTCGGTTTCCCACCGCCGTATCCGGAGGCGGTCTGGTTGCCGTTGGCTGGCAGGTGATAGAGCCCAATCCCGAGGGGGGAGGGCAGGTCTATCTGTCGATTCAAACCTCTCGGGACATACGTACCTGGAAACGGAACAACCGCTTCGTCGGACCCATATCGTATGAGGATCGGGAAGTTCAGCTGTACTCGATCGCCATCGATCGCAGCGGTACGATCTATCTGGCCGTGGCCGCCGGAGAGAACGAGATCGCTCTGTACCGTTCCTCCGACGAAGGGCAGACCTTCATTCTACTTTCAACAATAGAGGCGGGTGCGACCAGCCTGGCGCCCAACATCTCTTTAACCGATGGCGGCAATATCCTTCTGTTTGTCACCCGGGAGAGGGGCAATTCCCTGTTCATCTACAACAGCGTCAGCGAGAACGGAAGAAGCTGGAGCCCCTTCGAACCGCTGGTGGCGGGGGAGGAGCTGCCGATAAATTTCCTGCCGGCCCACACCTCGCTGAACGGGCGGGAATATGTGGTATTTCAGGCCTGGCCCAGCGCTACGGGGGCGGAGAGGAACTACCAGCTGTTCCTGGTGTCCAGCAGCGACGGGGGCTACACGTGGGACGCTCCGATCCGGCTCCCGCTGTCGGAGAGCATCAGCGGCGAGGAGTTCGAGCAGGACGCCTACTCGAATCAGCGGCCCTTCATCAGCACGTTGAACGGGAACATTGCCGTCGCCTGGGAGCGCCAGCGGGGCGCGGGGGTCCCGCAAGTATTTTTCGCAAGCATCAGCACCGATGGCACGGTGGTGGGTGAGGCCGAGGCGGTCACAGCCGGTGAGGGTGCCGCCCACTTTCCCAGAATAGTGCGCCTGCGCGACAAGATCCTGCTGTTCTGGTTCGACAGCCGTCGGGGGGAGGACCACATCTTTTTGGCGGAGAAACGAGGCGCTCTGTGGCAGGAAACGGATTTGAGCGACATCAACGGCTCGTCCTACTTCGCCTATCCGATCGATCTGAACCAGCAGCTCTACGTGTTTTGGGAGAACAGGGTCGGCGATGCCTCGAGAATCATGTTTCTCGAACCGGATCAGACCGTCAATCCTGCGACGGTAAGCCCCCTGAACTTTGACCCGCGGCAACCCTCCCGGCAGGACAGCGTACAGATCCTGTGGACCCTTCCCGGAGATCCTTCAGGTATCGCCGGAGTCGGCTACCTGTGGACTCAAGACGGGGATGAGCCGCTGGAACAGGAACTGCGCCTGCTCGCAGATACTACCTCTGTCCAGCTGGCCGCCGATCGCGACGGTAACTGGTACTTCCGCCTCGCGGTTCAGGATTATGCGGGCAACTGGTCCCGGCCGGCGTCGATCACCTTTGCCAGGGACACCCTGCCGCCGGAGACACCCAAGATTGTGCCGCTTCAACGGGATGAGGAGGGGTTTGTCTCCTCCAATACCTTTGCCGTAACCTGGCAGCCGCCGCCTACACTTGAGGATCTCAGCGGCTATTCATACTCGCTTGTTTTCCTCGGTTCCGTCGATCAGGAGGATCCAACCGTCGAGCCCCGGCTTGCCCCAAGGCCTCTGACCTCGGCTTCGGAAACGCCCACCTACAACAACCTGGACGACGGTCTCTGGGCATTTTCCGTAGCGTCTGTGGATGAGGCCGGAAACATCAGCGATCCGGCCACGGTGCTGCTCAGACTAAATAAATACATCCCGGTAACCTACATCAGTTACGTGAACACGCTGGCGGACCCCCTCGGGATGTTGTCCCTCAGTATCGGAGGGCGCGGATTCTCGGTGGGCGGGCTGGTAAACCAGGTGATTCTCGATCAGGATGGCCAGCCGCCCTACGACTACTCCTTTCCCCGCGCTCAAGGCTTGTTCAATGTGGTCAGCGATCGGCTGATCCGCGGGCTGACCGTAGTGGACATCGAGGAAGGGCTGTACCGGGTCGGGGTGGTGCATCCGACCCGAGGGAGCGTGTTTACCGCCCCCACCCTGCGCATCGAGAGCCCCGGAACCGTGAAATTCGGGGATTTCTCCTTTGCCTACACCCGGCCCTGGCGGAGCGTTCGCCGGGTTGCCTATTACTTGAACTCCGATAACCTGGTGGTGTGGTTGGTCTTGGCCTTTCTGGCCGTACTGTTTCTGGTCTCGGTGGGCAAGCTCGCCGGGATTGTTCAAGAGAACAGACTGCTGAACACCGAGGTGATGGCGGTCATTCGGGGAGAGGTTTCAATCTACAGGAAGGAAGAGAGAATGAAAGAGTTGGAGAGAAGGGGAGTCGGGCTGCGGCTGAAGTTCACCTTGCTCGTCATGGTCCTGGTGCTGATCAACGTGCTGATGGTGTCCATCCCTCTGGGAGTTTTCATGATCAACCGCCAGAGCGAGAACTTAACCGAGGGCTTGCATCAGAGGGTCGATGTCCTGATCGGCAGCGTGTCCTCCAGCGCAGAGAACAGCCTGCAGATTCAAGACAGGATCGAGCTGGGTCTGCTGCCCGATCAGATCGCTTCGATGGAGGAGGCTCGGTACCTGACCATCACCGGTGTGGGGATCGGCGATTCACAGAACTTCGACTACGTCTGGGCCACCAATGAAGAACAGATCGATTCGAAACTTCAGGCCGGCACCTTCGATCAGGAGTCGGTGGGGGCGGTACGTATGCAGGACGATCTGAGCGCGGTGATCAACCGGTTGGCGGAAGATGTGAACACCAAAGCGGAGCAGCGAGTGGCGAAACTGGCCGCGGAGGTGAACAGGCTGTCCGTTCAAGCCCGGGAGCTGGCCCGGCGGGCGGCGACGGATCCGCAGGCTCAAGCGGAGCTGGGAGAGATCTCTCAGGATATCAGCGAACTGGACTCCCAGATTCTCAGTGAACTGCGACAGATCGGCTCGGTTACGGGAAGCTTTCCGGAGTTCGATCCTGAAAGATTGCTTCCCTTCTACACCTTCTACCGCCCGATCGTATACCGTGTGCCGGGGGAGGAGATCTACTTCCGGGGCGCCGTGCGGATGGGCGTCTCCACCGAAAGAATACGGGCCGAGCTGGCAATCTCCCGACGCAACCTGATTATCCGTGCCGGCATCGTCGCCCTGATTGCACTCGGCCTGGGATTGCTGGGCGCCATCATCATGGCCTCGATCACCATCAACCCGATCAAGAAACTGGCCGCCGGTGTGGCGGTGATCCGGGATACCGAAGACAAGGAGAAGCTGCGGGAGTATGTGATCGACGTGCGCTCCAAAGACGAGATCGGGACCCTGGCCACCACGGTCAATCAGATGACCCAGGCCCTGGTCAAGGCGGCTATCGCCAGCAAGGACCTGACCGTCGGTAAAGGGGTCCAAAAGATGTTCATCCCCCTGGAGCTGGATCCAACGGATCCGACCGGGGGAAAAGGGAGTACAGGTGGCGAGCAGGATGATAGAATCGAGATCTTCGGTTACTACGAAGGGGCCAAGGGGGTTTCGGGAGACTACTTCGACTACCTCAAGCTGACCGACAAGTACTACGCCGTGATCAAGTGCGATGTGGCCGGCAAGGGCGTGCCCGCGGCCCTGATCATGGTGGAGGTAGCCACGATTTTCTCCACCTTTTTCAGAAACTGGACACCGAAAGATCCGGGACTCAAGATCGATCAATTGGCCTACCTGATCAACGACATGCTCGAGGAGCGGGGGTTCAAGGGCCGTTTCGCCGCCCTGACCCTGGCCATCATCGACTCCGAGAGCGGCAAGAGCTACTTCGTGAACGCCGGGGATACCAACCTCCACATCTACCGGACCGCCCCGGGGAAAATGATGACGAACAAGCTTCCCGACGCCCCTGCCGCCGGAGTCTTCCCATCGGATCTGGTGGAAATGCAGGCGGGCTTCAAGATGGTGACCCAGCAGCTGCAGGCCGAGGACACCGTGTTTCTGTTTACAGACGGGATCGAAGAGGCCAAGCGCTCCTTCCGCAACGAACGCTTCCAGCCCGTCACCTGCGACGAACCGGGGTTGGAGGAAAACGAAGAGCACGGTGGGACCCACCTCAAGGGCAGCGACAACGAGGAGCTGGGGATCATCCGCATTTACGACATCATCAACGCCGTGTTCAATCGTCAGGTCTTCCGGCTTCTCAAGTTCCACAACCCGATCCCCGAGGAGGATCTGGTCTTCGATTTTACCGAGTGTGCCGGTACGGTGGAGGAAGCGGTCCTGGCCATGGTGTCCGTGGAAAAGGTGTTCCGTATCTACCCGGATCCCGATGCGACCATGGACGACCGGGTGTCCGTGGACAAGAACATCGATGCCTTCCTGAAAAAGTGCTTCAAGCAGTTCGATCGCTATTTCCGGGCGCCCATACAGAGCGAGGAGGAACAGCCTGTCGTGACCTACGGCCGTCTCAAGGAGGACGAGCAGTACGACGACCTCACAATCCTGGCGATTCGAAAAAAATAGAGCTTTTCAGCCTGAACCTAATGAGCTCGGGCTCCGAAGATCAAAATAGATTCTTCTGGAGAGAACGATGAAACGGCTTTTTTCAAGTGTGATTCTGATCGTGGCCACGGCAGCTCTTGCCCAGTCTAACACGGTGGTGATCCAGAATGCCGAAAACACGGTTTTCCACTACGTGCTGGATCCGCCGGAGCTGACCGCCTTCGATACCTCGGCCGGCATCTTTCAAAACGTGGTCTATGATTACTTCGCCGAGGCGCCCGCCGCGGAGGATGATTTCGCCGGCTTTGCCGAGCTCGCTTCCGGGCAAACCCTTTGTTTTGAAAATTTATCCGAGGGGAAACACCTGCTGGTGGGCTTTTTCGTGATGCCCGGGCAGAGGGGGTTCCCGGTCCGGGTGATCGGCCTTCAGGCCGGCGGTGACCTGGATGAGCGGACCTACCGGATATTCAGCGAGCCGAGCTTCATCGTCGCCCGGGCGGGCAGGGGGCGGATCGCCGCCTATCCCCCGATTCCCCCTTCAGCGGCAGCTTTGCTCAGGGAGGGCGCCGGGGTGCAGGAGCCCGCCGTTGCGGCAGCCGAGGCGGAGCGAGGGTTTTTTCGTTTCCAGATCGACAATCAGTACGAGGATTGGGAGGCCATCCCCACATTCCTGTCCTTTAACGCAGATCGTACCCTGACCAGCTTTACCAGAGAGCAGTATGGCGGAAAGTTCGAAGTTCTGCCTATCAGCCAATCACGGCGCTGGCGTGCCGGAGGTTCGGCCCTGAATGAGATCAAGGTGGTGGACAACCTGCAAGCCGTCTACCTCTACCTCTCAACCCATTCCGCCCTGTCCGCCGACTTGTCCGTGTTCCTGTACTTTCACAACGACAGAAATCTCAGGCGGCTTGGAGTGCAGAACCAGTTCACCCTGGAGCTGGCGCCCTCCCGGGCCGAGGAACCGGGCCTGGTTGTGCTCTGGGAGAAGGACAGAAAGCCCGTGGTCGTCGGGAAGTTGGCATCCGGGAGTTTTTTTCTCGAGGCAAGAATCGAGAAGGAGCTGCTCTTCGATCTGCTGTCCGCCAGACCCGAGATAACTTTTTTCGATTTGACCACCAGCTTCTTCGACCGCCAGGAGATGACCTACGAGGAGTTTTACATCGCCACGGTAGCTCTTGCCGAGATTCCCACGGGAAAAACGATCTACTGATCCTTACAGGTTGAAGCGGATCGCCACCACCTCCCCGTCCTGAACCTGGTATTCCTTTCCCTCCAGCCGTAACCGGCCGTGCTTACGGGCTTCGGCAAACCCGCCGTCGGCCAGAAGCTGGTCGCAGGAGATCACTTCCGCCCGAATGAATCCCCGCTCCATGTCGGTGTGGATCTTCCCGGCCGCTTTCAGGGCACTCGCGCCTTTCGGAATGCTCCAGGCCCGTACCTCCCGATCCCCCACGGTGAGAAAGCTGATCAAATCGAGGCGGGAATACAGGGCATTGAGAAATCGGTTCTTGGCCGGATCCTGAAGACCCAGATCGGCCAGAAACTCCTTCTGGTCTCCCGGGGACAATTGGGAAATCTCCATCTCCTGAAGACCCTGGATGGGAAACACGTCGATCTCCAGCTCCCGGGACTGCCGCTTGACCTCGGCGATGTCCACCGAGGTTTCTCCCATGTTGATTACCACGATCATCGGCTTGGAGGTGAGGAACTGAAAACCAGCGAGCAGAGTCTTGTCTTCTTCTTGGATCAGATCGGCGCCGATGCACAGCCCTTCTTCCAACCGAGCCGAGATCTTTTCAAGACTCTGGTACTCCCGCTCTCCTTTTTTCCCCTCCTTCTCCAACCGTTCCAGCCGCTTCTCCACGATCTCGTAGTCGCTTAAGACCATGGAGTCCAGCAGCTTCCGCAGATCCCGCAGCGGATCCACCGTGCCCAGGGAGTGGGCCACCGCTTCATCCACGAAGGCCCTCAGTACGATCGCCACCGCGTCGCTGGTTCGAAGCTCCCCCAGGGTCCCGGAGGCGATGCCCCCCTGTTCGCTGAACTCGAGATGCAGGTCTTTGAGAAGCACCGCAGCGTGGATCGTTTTCTTCTTCTCGAACAGGGCGGCAAGCTGTTCCACCCGCGGATCAGGGACCGCGACCTCCGCCAGGTGGACCTGTTGATAACCGCCCGCCTGCTGTCCGGACAGGGCGTTGAAGATCGTGGTTTTCCCGCAGAAGGGCAGGCCGATGAGACAGGTTTCCATAGTTCTTTATATCAGGAAGCAAAGCCCTCCGGCAATTGCCTTTTTCCCTTCGTAAAGGTAATAATGTAGGTTCTAAAGAAATGAAGCTGCGTTTTTTCTGCGACCTGTGCGGCACCGAAGTTCCCCGCAACACGATACGCTGCCCTGCCTGCGGCCGTTATTTCACGGCGATCCAGTGTCCCCGCTGCCGGTTCAGGGGGGAGGAGAAGGACTTTGCTCAAGGCTGCCCGAAGTGCGGGTACATGAAAATTCCCCGTACCGCTGTCACCGACGGGAAAACGAAGAAGGCTCGGAGGCGGCAGCAGTCCGGCCCTTCCGCACCTGCCGCTGTCTACCGATTGATCGGCCTTATCCTGTCCCTCGTTTTGATCGCCCTCGTGGTTATCCTGTTTCTCCGCTGAATCCGATCTCGACCCGATCCCGACACAACACCGCCCCTCGGCGCATATCGCGATGATCCTAAGGGTTGCCGACCTAGTTGAGAAGTCCTAATCCGGCGCCCCAGAACAAGTGGTTAGAGCCCGGCGGGTCGAACTCCCCCGCCACGGAGAAGGAGAGAAACAGCTGGGTCTTGGGGATCAGCCAGTGCGCCTCCAGGGCCGCCTGAAAGGGAAGATCCAGACCGAAACCCTCGTTGAAGGGGAGGGTGCGCAGGGACAGAGAGGCTCCCAGGGAGAGAGGTGTCAGGTCAAGGAGCAGGCCGAAACGGCCGTAGACCCAGCCATAGATGCCAGCCTCCGGAGTGGTGCTCGAAGCGTCGGATACTGTCCAGGGAGAGACAATCACCTCCGGGGAAAACAAGAGCGCCACAGGACCCAAGTGGACACTGGTGGGCAGACCCAGGGACAGTCCGCTGAAGTTGGCCAGGATATCGGTATAGACATTTTGGTAGGTCAGCTTGGCCTGTGCGGCGCTGCCCAGGCTCAAAGACCCCGAAGGGGTAAGCAGGGAGGCCTTGAATGCGGCGCTGGCAAACCAGGGCAGATAGAAGGTGTCTTGGCGATAGCCGATGATCCCGCCCACAGAAGTGTCCAGCTCGAAGCGGTTCCGGCCTCCGATGCCGAAACGAAGAGCCAGGCTTACGGGCACCCGTACATTCGCCCCGTCGCTGTCGCTGCTGCTGTGGGCGAGAAACAGGGATGAAACTTGAGCGCTGCCGCCGGGAAGCACTTCGGTTGACGGGGCGTACAGCAGCCCGGCGCTTCCACTCCACAAGCTGCGATACCGAAGAACGATGGTGCTGTCGATCCGCAGACCAAGCTCGGCTGTCACGGTCCGTCCGTTCTGTTCCGAGACCGCCTCGATGCGCACCGTGTACCTGCCGTCGGCAATGGGCGCCCCGCTTGGACCGCGGCCGTCCCAATCAAAGCCCTGCTCCCAGGTGGTGAAGCGGCCGAGATTCCGTGTCAGCACCACCCTTCCTTCCGGGTCGGCGATACTGGCCTGCCCGCTTCCATAGCTGGTCACACGGAACCGGATCCTGGCCGTGCCGAGCAGGCCGGCGTTGCGGGGATTGAAGGCTGTTCTTCTGGAGTGCAGGTCGGACAGGGCGAAGGCCGCCTCCTTCAGGGTCACCCTAACCTCGGTCACTTCGCGCATGTAGATCTTCACCGGGCGGCTGGTCTCTTCGTATCCGAAGGCCCGGATACGGAGGTTGTAGGAGCCGATGGGAAGTTCGTGCAGCCTGCCTGCGGGAAGCCACATAGAGTCGAACTTGATCTCCGCCTCGGGAGGAAAGGCCTCCACTTTCAGAAAACCGCTGATCTCCTCCAGTTCGAAGTAGTAGGAATCGTAGTCACCGGAATAGTCGATCCATTCGCTCTCGCTGTAGTATCCCTCCATCTTCAAGTTGAGCTTGTGCCGTCCCGGCTCGACATCGTCGAGGAGCAGGGGAGTGATCCCCATGTAGCGATTATCCAGGTACACGTTGGCGCCGCGGGGATAGGACCTGATTTCCAGGCCGGTAACTTCGGCCTCCGGTTCGGAGAGTACCGTGCTGTCCTTTTTGTCCCTCTTCGCCGCATCGTCGAGCAGAGTTCCGCCGGTCGTGGAGCAAGCCAACAACCCCAAGAGAAGGAGTAGCCCGAGAAGTACGATTCCTGCCCGCCTCATGGTACCAATGTAGCTCACCTGCAACAGGGAATGCAATGTGGCTTTCGGCTTTTTTTGTGCTCGGGAACAACCGATAAACTAGTAGAAAGAGCATGGCACGAAATTTCTTTGTCTTCCGAGCAGCACGCAGCTTCTACAGGAACGTCAGCAGAGAGAATCTGCCCAAGCTGGTTCTGTTTGTATCTCTTCTGGTTATTCTGGGCGGGGTTTTCGTGTTTGTCGCCGAAAACCGGGCAAACCAGGGGATGTTCGGCCGCTTATTCGATTCGATCTGGTGGGCATTCGTCACCATCACCACCGTAGGCTACGGGGACCGCTACCCGGTCACTCCTCTAGGGCGGGTTTTGGCCATCGTGCTGATGCTGATGGGGATCGTGACGATTTCCACCCTTTCCGGGACCATCGCCAGTATTTTCGTGGACCGGAAAATCAGGGAGGGTAAAGGCTTGCAGGATATAAACACCCGTTCCCACGCCGTGTTGTGCGGCTGGAACGTCAACGCCGAGCGGATATTGGAGGGTTTGAGCTACCTGTCCGGGGGAGGCAAGCGGGCCGTGGTCCTGGTGAACGAAATGGATCCGGAGGAGTTCCAGGCGCTGAATGCCCGCCATAAGGACATGGATCTGCGTTTTGTGCGGGGAGATTTCAGCAATGAGAAAGCTCTACGCCGGGCCTCCCTGGCTTCGGCCAGAGCGGCCATCGTTCTCTCCGACACATCGGGCAAAAACACATTGACCAATGCCGACGAGCGGACCATTCTGGCCGTGTTGGCGATCAAGGCGATCAATCCGGACATCGTGACCAGTACGGAGCTGGTCCATCCGGAAAACGAGGGCCACCTGCGCCGGGCCAATGTAGACGACATCCTGGTCTACGGCGAGTTCAATGGCTTCCTCCTGTCCAGCGCCACCCTTTCCCCGGCGATTCCGCGGGTGACCAGGGAACTGCTGTCCTATCAAAGTAGGAGCTTCTTGCAGCAGGTCGGAATTCCTCTCGGCTTTGTGGGCAAGACCTTTGCCGAGCTGTCCGAACACTTCCTGAAGTCGGGAACCGGGGTGCTGATCGGCTTTCTCTCCGAGGAGAAGAAGATGTCCTTGGATGATATTCTCTCGGAAGGGTCCCCGGCCATCGACGCCTTCATCAAGGCAAAATTCGCCGAGGCGGAGCTGGATGTTTTTGAAGGGGAGAAAGAGGAGCTGGAGATCAGGCTCAATCCGGGTTCAGAGTATGTAATCAAGGACAACGAATCCGCCTTCGTGATCGGAAGCTCCGCAGGCTGAGGGTACAATGGCAAAACGAAGAGAAAAAACAAGTCCGGCTCGCTTTAAAAAGATAGAAATGCTGGCGGACTTTACCGACCCGGAAGTAGAGTCCATACGCCGCATCGCCAAAGAGGTCAGGGTTCCCGCGGGAGAGGTGATCATGCGGGAGGGTGAGGTGGGCGACTCGATGTATCTCTTCGCCGAGGGGCAGGTTCTGGTGACCAAAAACCTGACCCTGAAGACGGGAAAGCGGGGATTTAGCCAGGCGGAGAAATCCATGGTTCGACTCGACGCGCGCTACGTGTCTTTCTTCGGCGACATGGCCATGTTCGAGAAAGACGTGCGCAGCGCCACCATCACAGCTTCTACCGATTGTTTGCTCTACGAGATCAAACGGGAGGACTTCGAGCGGGTCATCGGGCAGAACTACGCCCTGGGCTGCAAGCTGGTTCGCAAGATCGCCACGGTGCTTTGCCACCGCGTGCGTCAGGGCAATCAGGACATCCTCAAGCTCACCACCGCCTTGAGTATCGCTCTGTCAAAATAGGAGGGTTTCCATGGTCAGACCGCGACTACACCTCAAGAGATACCTCCTGCCGCTGCTCCTGTGTTCCGCCGCCCTGTCGGGAGCCCAGGAGGTACGAAGCGAAGCTCTACCACCCCGGGGATTTCGCTCGATCGAGCTGGGCATGGAGTTGGAGCAGGTCAAAGAGCTGCTGATCGAAGATCCTCTGTTCGACTACAGGGGGGATCCGGATATCAGCTTTCTTCCCCAGCCGCCCCAGACCTTGATCGAAACCTCGGGAAGCTCTTACATCCGAAGGGCTTACTTCCAATTCGACCAGGACCGACTGTACATCCTGATCCTGTCCATGGACCCGGACAGTCTCGACTACTACACCCTGTATTCGACCCTCTCCGAAAAGTACGGCCAGCCGGCCAGCCTGGATCCCACCGAGGCTGTCTGGCATTTCGAGGACCTTCGCCTGTCTCTTGAACGTCCCCTCGACGTCAAGTATATTGACAGGGCAGTCTTCGAAAGACTGAAACAGGAGGGTCAGGTTCAGCAGGACCTTTGGGAAATCTCGAAAGATATCTTCCTCGACCAGTTCTAAGGAAACAAAGGCGGTGAACAGAAAACTCTTTCCACTCAGTGCGGTTATCCTACTGTGTATTTCCGCTGTCTTGTCCTGCAGCAATGGGTTGGAGGAACGCATCGATGTAGTCCTGTCCGGCGAAACCTTCCGGGTCGAAGTGGCCCGTACGACGGAGCAAAAGCGGCAGGGGCTGATGCTCCGCGAGTCCATCGGGCCGCGGGAGGGCATGATCTTCGTCTACGATACGGATCAGCATCTGGCCTTTTGGATGAAGGACACCATCATCCCCCTGACCCTGATCTTTCTGTCCAAGGACGGGGAGATCCTCCAGGTGGAGTATCTCAAACCGTTTTCTTTGAAAACCGTGATTTCCGCACGGGCGGCCCGCTACGGTCTGGAGCTTCCGGAAGGGGTTCTCGAGGAGTTGGGTGTGGGGGTCGGGGATCGTGTGAACCTTCCGAAGGACTTCCCCTGAGCCCCTCAGCCCCTCAGTCTTCCTCTCCCTCCTCCAGTTCGGGAAACAGCTCCAGGGCCGGTTCCTGAGCAGCGGCGCCCTTCTTCTCCGGTTCGTTCACCAGGATTTCGACTTTTCGCTCGATCTTGGCCAGTTCCTTTTCCAACTCCTTGGCCAGCTTCATCCCCTCCTCGAAAATAGACACCGCCTCCTCGAGGGGGATCTTTCCTTCCCGCAGCTTTTCGCTCAAGTTTTCCAAACGGTTGAGGCGATCTTCAAAACTCTTCATTCCTCTTTCTCCTTGACTGCGGCCCGAAGCCGTCCTTTGTGGAGTCGAATCTGGACGATGTCCTCGGTCTCCACCTCCCGGCTGGACATCAGGACCTGTCCGGTTTTCTCGGCTCTGACCACGGCGTACCCCCGCTGAAGAACCGCCAGAGGCGAGTTGGACACCATGGCCTGAGACAGAAGGGCCAGGCGGTGACGGGAGGGTACGAGCATCCGCTCCAT
>Ga0307379_10004218_pt1 | contig 20593 bp, 17 predicted proteins | sample UN2MG_FD_202237 | JGI IMG/M metagenome (GOLD analysis project Ga0307379, IMG submission 202237) | Soil microbial communities from Risofladan, Vaasa, Finland - UN-2 | ecosystem: Environmental > Terrestrial > Soil > Coastal area > Acid sulfate soil | place: Finland: Risofladan, Vaasa | collected... | reverse complement strand
GAAGTTCGCGCGAGCCACCGTAGTCGTACTCTGCCTGGTCCTGCTTGTCGGTCCGCTGGCACTGGCCAAGTCTCAAAAGGACGACAAGAAACCCGCGCCGCCGCGGGAAGCCCGAACCATCCCCTTCGAGAACCACGACGCAGCCGAGCGATTCGTCGATGCCCTCAACTGCGTTTTGGAGGCCCAGGGCAAGCGACCGCCGCTGGAAATCGCCCTTCTGGAAGACGGTGCCGTCGAGATCGAAGGACCGCTGTACCTGATCCGTCACGTGAACGCTCTGGTCGGTCTGGATGGCCCGCCGAACCGTGCGAGAGCAGCCTCCGGAGCCACAGCGCGCCGCGAGCGCGGGCCTGATCGGCGCGAAGCCCGCCCCGAGGGTCGCGCCGCTGACCGGGCTCAGCGCGAAGCTCGCCGGGCCGAAGGTGACGCCGGCCGTGCCAAGAGCGAATCGCGGCGGGAAAAGCAGACGGCCGATTTCGTCGTGGGGATTTTCGCGCTGAAACACGCCCGAGCCTCCTCAGTTGCCAGGCTCGCGGACATCCTTAGCGTGGGCAGTCCCCACCCCTGGGCGGCAAAGCACGATACCCGCACCAACACCGTCATCGTCAATAGCACTCCCGACATGGTCGAACGCGCCGGACGACTCATCAAAGAGCTCGATCGTCCTGTGGCCGACCCTGACGGGGTGCAAACACCCGTGGTCACGCGACTGATACCGCTGAGTCACGCCGAGGCCAGAACCCTGGCCGAGGTCGTCTCGCGCGTTTCGCGGCGCGCCTACCGCGAGCTGGACGTAGTGCCCGACTTGTGGACCAACACGCTGGTGCTGGCCGGACCGAAGCAGCAGGTCGACGAGGCGGCATCCTTGATCAAGAGCCTCGACATCAGCCCCGCCGCAAACAAGGCCGGGCCGAAACCAGCGCCGCCCGCGGCCAAGGGCAAGAAGAAGCCTGAGCCGAAAGCCGGCAAGGGCGACAAGAAGCCAAAGCCCAAACCCGCCCCCGGCAAGGACAAGAAGAAGCCCGACTCCGCCGACGCCAAGAAGGGCAAACCCAAACCTCCGCCCGCCAAGCCTGTCCAGCCCAAGCCGCCCGCTGCGGTCATCGAAGGCGGCAACGCGCCTACCGATGCGCCCGCGGCCAAGGACACGCCGGCCGAGGTCGAGAAAGAAGCAGCCAAATCCAAGGACAACAAGGCCGGCCCCGAGGCCGGAAAGCAGCAAGAGGAAGAGAGACAGCAGAAGAAAGAGCAGAAAAAAGAGCAGAAACAAAAGCAGAAAGAGAAGCAGGAGCAGAAGAAGCGCGAACAACGCGCTGCTGACATGCCCCTCACAGACGTCTGATATCCAATCCCGCCGGCGGGGAGGGATCCGCGCTCCCGTCTCCCCGCCGGCGCCCTTGCTTCCTCCTGTATGCGTCAACCGCCGCCGGGGATTCGACCGATCCCCCGCGGCGGTGCCGTTTCGCTCGCCACAGGACTGAGTGCCACTGCTATGGCACTCCTATAGGTCTTCGTCGCGATCGCCTTCGGGTCGGGTCCCGCTCTCCGCGGCGCCCTTGTGCTTCGGCCTCTTCTCCGCCTTGGCCGGTTTCCTTGGCGGCTTCGCCTCATCCGTCCCGGCCGTGAACAGACCGGCGCTGTCGGACGCGGGCATGTCCGGGGCGTCCGTCATCGTCGATCCGGCCGGCGGAGTCCGTCCTGCGCCGCCCGCCGACGCGCGACCGGACTGCGGAGCCAACTGCTTGCCGAGCTGCTCCACCAGGTCGGCCACTCGGGCCTGGGTCACCGCAGGGGCGCGGACCACCAACAATCCGGCGAAATACTCGATCGACCCCGGCCCGCCATTGAGTTGCCAGGTATCGGGGGCAACGGACTCGGCGATGAGACCCTGGATCTCTTTTGCGATACCGGTCTCGACGTCGGCAAACCACGAGAATTGACTGTTCTTGACTGCGGAAGAGAACTCCCTGACGCTGCTCATCCGTCGGGTCACAGCCGCCTCGATAATGGCCCGCACGTCATAGACGGCTTGCACCGTGCCGAGTTCCGGCTGGGGCGAGCGCAGCGTGTTCGGAGTGCTGATCTCGATGACGTTGTCGCCATATCCGAAGGCGATCAGTCCGCCGCCCTCGCCTATGCCGGCGCAGAGCAGATCGAGCAGGCGACCCAGGCTGACGTCCTCGAGCTGCATGGACACGGGCGTGTCACCGTCGATGCCGACGGCCTGGAGTTCGGCCCAGTTCACCCAGATGTTGACCCCGCTGATCTCGCGAAAATGGGCCAGAACGTCCTCCAGCGGCTCTTCCTCGAAGGAGACCGCCGGGAGGCGGAACTTGAACGCCTCGAAGCCGGGCGCCTCGACCTCCGGCGTGCCGCCCAGCACGCCGACCACCTCACCCAAAAAGGAAAGCGTACCACCGGCCAGAGCCGGACCAGTACGTTCGGTGCTCCATCGACCATGCGATCCCGCCGGCCCGGGGCCTCGCAGTCGCATCTGCAACAGGAAGGCCATCATCAGCGACGCGGCCACCAGACCGACGATGCGCCAGGCACGCCGGTGGTACGGCCTGGCCACGGCCGCAGCCAGGCGGTCCGAGGGGCCGAAGTCGTCGAGCACCTGACGGATGCGCTGGGGACGTTCGCCACCCGAGGCGGCGATCGCAGCCCAGTGTTCATCCAGGTGGGCGCGGAACTCCTCGCGGATTTCGTCCTTGCGATGGGGCGGGAGACGCAACCTGGCGGCCACGTCTTCCAGGTAGCGCTCGAATTCGGGCTCGGACATGGCTGGGCTCCTTTCTGCCGGCGGCTAGAGGGAGGCCAGGGCCGGCTTCAACAGACTCTCCACCAGAGCGTTGAAACGCTGCCACTCGTCGGCTTTGGCACGAAGCCGACGCTTGCCCTTGGGCGTCAAGGCGTAGTATTTTCGTTTGCGCGTGGTGCCCGCCTTCCAGGATGCCCGGACCGCGCCGGCCACCTCCAGACGGTGCAGAATCGGGTAGAGCGTGCCGGCCGACAGTCCTACCGCCCCACCGGCCCGCGACCGCAGCGCCTGCAGAATCTGGTACCCGTACTTGGGCTCGTCGGCCAGGGCGGCCAGGACGATGGTCTCGGTGCTGGAACGGATCAGGTCGGCGTCGAAGGCTTCCATCGGGTCGGGACTCCGTGGGCACGGACTGAGCGGACTTTCCGCTTAAATATAGCCTGCCGATACTATCGTGTCAAGAGCGTTTTACGTTTCTCACGAATGCTTCACGGACCCCGGGGCGCTCCGCTAGGAGCGGTGGGCTGTTCCGGTCGATCGGGAGGCGTCCGGTTTACTCGGTCCGGCAGGATCGATAGACTGCCCGGTGCCCGAGCAATGTCTGGCGTGGGGCGTCGCCAGAACTCTCTATCGACCCGCCGGAAAGGGGCACATGGCCAAGGAGTGGATCATTCAGCCGCCGTGGGAGCGATGCGAGGAGGCGGCGGTGCGCTGGAACGTGCCGCCGCTGGTGGCCCAGCTTCTGTACAACCGCGGGATCGATCTGGACGGTGATCCGGGTCCCTTCCTTTGCCCACGTTTGAAGGACCTGCATCCGCCCGAGTTGCTGCCCGGCGCCCAGACGGCGGCGGCGCTGCTGGCCGATGCCGTCCGTGCGGGCCGGCGGATCGTTCTCTACGGCGACTACGACGTGGACGGGATCACCGGAGTGGCCATCCTCTGGCGGCTTCTGACCAAGGCCCGCGCCGATGTGGGGTACTACGTGCCTCACCGGCTGGAGGAGGGCTACGGGCTCAACGCCGAGGCCATTCGCAAACTGGCCGAGGAGGGCGCCCAAATAATCGTATCGGTGGACTGTGGGATCACCGCGGTCGAAGTGGCGGCCACGATGCCGGACGGCGTGGAACTCATCATCACCGACCATCACCAGCCGAAGGAGCGCATCCCCGAGGCCGCGGCGGCCATCGTTCACCCCACCGTAGGCGGTGACTACCCCAACCCACACCTGTGCGGCGCGGGCGTTGCCTTCAAGTTGGCTTGGGCGCTGGCCCAGGAGTTGAGTGGCGCGGAGAAGGTGGCCCCGGAGTACCGAGACCTGCTGATGGAGGCGCTGCCGCTGGCTGCGCTGGGCACCATCGCCGACGTGGTCCCGCTTGTGGGTGAGAATCGGATCATCGCCCGCTGCGGGCTGGCCCCTCTGAAGGACACCGAAGACGTGGGGTTGCGGGCGTTGATCGAGTCGGCCGGTCTGACCGGTCAGCGGATCGGTGATTACGAAGTGGGCTTCCGCCTGGCGCCGCGGCTGAACGCGGCCGGACGCATGGGCCACGCCCGCCTGGCGGTCGAGATGCTGATCCGGCCCGACGCCGACCGGGCCCGGGAGATCGCCCTGTACCTCGAGGAGCACAACCGGTCGCGCCGCTCGCTGGAGCGACGGATACTCCAACAGGCCCGCGAGATGGTCGAGCAGCGCGGGATGGATGGCGACGCGTGTCGGGGAATCGTGCTGGCCGCCGAAGGCTGGCACGCGGGAGTGATCGGCATCGTGGCCGCCCGGCTGGTGGATCGCTATCGCCGCCCCACGGTGCTGATCGCCGTAAACGGTGAGAGCGGCCAGGGATCGGCCCGTAGCGTCGAGCACTTCGAGATGCACGAAGCCCTGACGGCGTGCAGCGAGCATCTGCTGGAGTTCGGGGGGCACTCGATGGCGGCGGGGCTGAGGATCGACCCCCAGGCGGTCGAGGCCTTCACCAACGCGTTCATCGAGCAGGCCAACAATCGTCTTACCGGCGCCGACCTGCGGGCCAGGCTGCGCCTGGATGCCGAAGTTTCGCTGGGCCAACTGGACCTGCGCACGGTCGAGGCCGTCGAGAACCTGGGGCCTTTCGGCACGGGCAACCCCAAACCACGTCTGGCCACGGGGTGGATCGAGTTGGCCGGCGAACCGCGTCGCGTCGGCGGTAACGGTGAGCATCTGCAAGCGGCCTTCCGCGACGGAGACGCGGTCATGCGGGGCATCGCCTTCGGTCAGGCGGCCGCGGCCCAGGATCTGATGGAATACCGCCGGTGCCGGATCGCCTTCGAGCCGACGGTCAACGAGTATCAGGGGCGCCGAAGCGCTGAGATCCGCGTGCTCGATTTCCAGTTTCCGGACGGTACCGGCCCCGGGTCGGTCTAGCCGGGAGCACCCTCCACGTTGTGTTAGCCGCCGGTTGTCGTATATGGTAGGCTCGAATTGCCCGACCAGGTCGACGCGGCGCGGACTCGTCGCACCGCGGGTTGGACTGTACTATGATCCGCATCCAGTTCGACGAGCTCGAGCCGGGGATGGTGCTGGCCGCCCCCATTCGACACCCGAGCCGAGCCAACCACTGTCTGCTGCATGCCGGCTTCCAGATGGACGCCGAGATGCTGCGCCGTTTGGAGCGGTTTCCCATTCGTAGCGTGTGGATCCGGCATCCGGGGTTCGACTTCCTGGAGCAGGAACTCACCGACGCGATACCCAATTCGCGGATCAACCTCTACCGCAGTGTGAGACGTAGCTTCTCGGGCATCGCCGAGCGAACCTGCGGTGCGTTCAGCCTGATCGAATACCGGACGGTGGTCAGCAACACGATCATGGCCATGGTGGCCGACAAGACCAACGCCGTGTACGCCGAGCGCATCATGGAGGGGGAGAGTGAGCTGTTCTCCCATTCGGCCAACGTCGCCTACCTGGCCCTGGTCATCGGCATGCGGCTGAAGGAGTACGTCTGCACGGAGCGGAGACACACCAGCCGGATCGATGCCGAAGACCTGACGAACCTCGGCGTGGGCGCCCTGCTTCATGATCTGGGCAAGCTGGGTCTGGACAAACGCCTCCAAGGAACCCACCTGTGCGACCCAGAGGCAGAAACCGGAGACTACCGCAGCCATCCGCAGCAAGGGCACCGAGGGCTCCAGGGCCGCATCGAGGCCACAGCGGGCACCGTGGTCCTGCACCATCACCAGCGGTTCGACGGAACGGGTTTCCCCGAGCTTCCACCGCTACCCGGCCGGGAGAAGGCCCTGCCGATGAACGGGCATCGAATCCACATCTTCGCGCGGATCGTGGCCGTTGCCAACGCCCTCGACGGGCTGATGGTGCGGGCCCAGCAGAAGGACCTGCCGCTGGTGGCAGCCTTGGCGGCCCTGCGGGAGAAGCCGCTGGCCGACATGTTCGACCCGATGGTGCTGGACGCCGCCCTGAGGAGCGTGCCGCCGTTTCCGCTGGGAAGCCGGGTGAAACTGTCTGACGGGCGGTACGCGGCAGTAACCGATCTCAACGAGGCCGCCCCCTGCCAACCCAAGCTCCACGTCATAGAGTCGACCGGGCCGCCCGGAGAAGGCGATGTCTTCGAGCAGATCGACCTGAGCGCTCCGGACGCCCCCTCGATCGTCAGCGACGGCACCCGGCCGGTGGAAGAGTACCTGTACACGCTGCCCAAGAGGTGTGACGCCCGTGAGGATCGCCGAAGAGGCAAGGGCGGCGACGAGCGACCGGGGGACGCCGCTGATTAGATTCGGCGCTCAAAAACCGGTAGAGCATCCCGGCCCGGGTGGTGTACGCTAAGCACATGAGACGCAACTTGCCACCGGCCGAGATGGAACGCGCGGTCCGCGACCGAGACGGTGCGTACGACGGCATCTTTCTGCTGGGCGTTCGGACCACGGGGGTATTCTGCCGACCGTCCTGCCCGGCCAGGAACCCGCGACCGCAGAACACGGAGTACTTCGCCACGGCGCAGGAGGCGCTGCTGGCCGGCTACCGCCCCTGCAAGCGGTGTCGGCCCATGGACGCCAACGGCCGGCCACCGGACTGGGTGGAGCGATTGATGAGCATGGTGGAGGCCGACCCGACGCAGCGTCTGACGGACGCGGACCTGCGGGCGGCCTCGATCGACCCGGTCCGGGCCCGGCGGTATTTCGGCAAGCACTATGGGATGACCTTCCAGACTTACCACCGCGCGCGGCGGATGGGTTTGGCCCTGGCCCGGATTCGTCAAGGCGGCGAGCTGACCGGCGTGGCCCTGGATCACGGCTTCGAGTCGAACAGCGGGTTTCGAGAGGCCTTCGCCAAGCTGTTCGGCCAACCACCGGGGGCGGCCCGCGGCGCGTCGTGTATCGTCAGCCGACAGCTCGAGACGCCGATCGGGCCCTTCGTGGCCGGCGCGACGGACGAGGGCGTCTGCCTGCTGGAGTTCGCCGACCGTCGAGCGCTGGAGACACAACTCAAGACGCTGCGCGCCAGGCTGGGTTGCGCCATCGTGCCGGGCGACAACAGACATCTTCAAACACTGGCCGACGAGTTGGCCCGTTACTTTGACGGCAAGCTGACCCGGTTCACGGTGCCCCTGGTGATCCGGGGGACACCGTTTCAGGAAAGCGTGTGGCGTCGCCTGCTCGAGATTCCTTACGGTGAGACCCTCTCGTACGGCGAGTTGGCCCGAGCGGTGGGCCGCCCCGGCGCTCAACGGGCGGTCGGTCAAGCCAACGGCGCGAACCGCATCGCCGTCGTGGTGCCTTGCCATCGGGTGGTGCAGCAGAACGGCGAGCTACGCGGGTACGGCGGTGGCCTGTGGCGCAAACGGTTCCTGCTGGACCTGGAGCAGGCCCATGGCGAAGGGGGAACTGCCGGGCTGTTCGCGCCGGGTGAGCATGCCCGCTGACAACCCGTGCGATCCATTTCACGTGAGTCGGGGCCGCTCCCCGATGATCGCCGCCCGGTACGGCATCCGCCGTAATACGGTAGCGTGAATCAGCGCCAGCGGAACAGGCCCAGGATGTTGGAGTACTGGTCGGTCCAGACCGGCGCGTTGGGGTCGGGAGGAACGCGTTTCCATAGGGGATGATCCAACAGGTTGCCCAGGTCCTCCGCCGTGCGGGCCAGGGCGGCGTAGTGCGAGGGGAGTTTTCCCTCGGCCTGTTCGTCTTGCCTCACCGCCAGATCGGCCCGGGCCGCGCAGACCAGATCCATTTCCCGGGCCAAGTTGCCCAGGATCGGCTCCAGGCCCAGGTACCGGTTCGAGATATGGAAGACGAGCAGGCCGTCGTCCGCGAGCTTTTCCAGATAGAGCTCGACCGCCTCGCGCGTCAGCAGATGCGTGGGGATGGCGTCAGAACTGAAGGCATCCAGGATGATCAGGTCGTACTGCCGATCGGGCGCGTCGCCGAGCGTCAACCGACCGTCACCCAGGACCACGTCGCACGGTGCCCGGCAGTGAGCCAGGAAGGTGAAGTAGCGCGTGTCGGCCGCGATACGGGCCACGCCGGGATCGATCTCGTAGAAGGTAAAATGCTGGTCCGGCTCGGCATACGCGGCGATGGCACCCACGCCGAGTCCGATGATGGCCACGCGGGCAGTGGGCCGCGATTCGCTCAAACCGTCGAAGACGTCGCCGACCGGACCGGTGCGGTGGTAGTAGGCCAGCGGTTCATCGCTGCGGGCCGGGTCGGTGCTCTGTATGCCGTGCTTGGTGCGCCCGTGGACCAGGACGCGAAGCCGCCCACCCGCGGCAACCTCCACTCGCTTGGTGCCGAAGAAGTTCCGCTCGACGTGCAAGCGATGGCCCTTCTCGAGACCGGCGTAATACGAGACCGTCAGCAGGAGAACGCCGAAACCGAGCCCGAAGCGGAGTGGGCGGTCCTTGAAGCTGAAGCAGATGATCGCCGGCACGCCGAAGGCAAACAGACGACCGAACACGCCCTGCGTGATTCCGGCAGTCTGGAGCCCAACCATGATTGCACCGGCCACCACTGCCAGGGCGATCGGCAGGGCAACGTCCAGCCGTTTTGTCCGAGCGGTGTCCGGTGCCGTGCCCCTCCGAGGCATCATCATGCAGGCCAGCACCATGACCAGCGGGTACTCGACCACCGTTGCGAAGATCAGCGGAGCGATGATCGCGTTGAAAAGACCGCCCAGCACGCCGCCCACGGACATCCAAAGATAGAACTCGGTCAGGTGGCCGGCGCTCGGCCGGCTGCCCGCCAACCGGCCATGGCAGACCATGGCCGCGACGAAGAACACGAACAGGTGCAGTGGCACCAGCAGCCAGCCCGCGGCCCGCAATTCCAGGAAGGTCAACAGGGCCAGCGGCAGCATCACGAACGGCAGAAGCCGGACGTTCACGGCGAGCGGAATGGGCGGTCGCTTGGCGAAGACCAGGACGAAGGTCAACAGGTACAGGGCCAGCGGGATGACCCAAAGCAGTGGTACGGCCGCCAGGTCGGTGGTGATGTGAGCCGTGACGCCCAGCATCAAACTTGAAGGAACGAAAGCCAATACCACCCAATGGGCGCGCCGGCGGAGAGTCGGAACCGCAAGAGCGGTGTGGGGGATACCAACGGTCGCTGCGACGCCTGTTGGCCTGCGCGGCGTTGTCGCGAGCGCCGGCGAGCAGGTCCGCCAGACCGCCGCAGCGCAGCCGGCCGCCATGACGATCAGGACCACGTAGCCGGCGGTCCACACCTGCGCCTGGGCGTCCAGCGGAAAGGCCGGCTCGATCAACAGCGGATAGGCCAGCAGGGCCAGCAGACTTCCGGCGTTGCTGGCGGCGTACAGGAAGTAGGGATCGCCGGCCGACGGATGTGCCGTGCCGGCGAACCAACGCTGCAAAAGTGGTCCGCTGGTCGAGACCACGAAGAACGGCAGTCCGACCGTGAGCAACAGCCGCCACAGCAGCCAGGGCGCCGGGTTGGCCGCTGCCGGTGGGGCCGGTCCGCTGGCGGCCGCGATCGGCAGCGCGGCCAACGGGATCAGCAGCAGCACCAGATGGATGACCGCCTGACGGCGAACGCCCAGCCAGACGGTGGTCACGTGGGCGTATGCGTACCCGGCCAGCAGGACAGCCTGGAAGAAAACCATGCAGGTGTTCCACACCGCCGGCGTGCCGCCGAACATCGGCAGGATCATCTTGCCGACCATCGGCTGGACCAAAAACAACAGCAACGCGCTGACGAAGAGTGTGGCCGTGAACGACACGACCAGTGCGCCGCCGTGTGCCGTCCGCGGCCGGGTGGAGACCGCCCCGGGCCATTCAGCAGCGACCGGCGGTAATGCGGCGTCCGCCAAGCAGGTTGGGGCGGCAGCGCCTTCCTGAGAGAACTCGCGGTTCATGCGGTAGTCAATCGGAAGATCGGGCGGCACTCCCCAGGAATCGTGGTGCACGGCCCGGTTTTGCGGCCGGACCGACAACCCGGCCGTTCGGGGCTAAGCCGAGGGGGCCCTACGTCCGATATCATACGTAATGTCTGACCCGGCATCCATCCGGACACCCCCGGTCTACGCGCTGCTGACCGGGCAACCGAACCTGGCTGCGGACGCGGCCCTGATCGAGGCGCTGCCCGACCTGGAGCCCGAGCTGCAGGAGGTCGCACTGGACACGCTGATCGCCCGGGCCCGCGACGGTGGTCTGGCCGAACTGGTGGGCCGCTTCAGCGAATTTGACGAGCACGTGCGAGAGTCGATCGTTGCTCGCATCAACGGGCTCTACGCGGGCGTCAGGCTGGCGATCGCCGACGAGCGGGTAGCGTTTCAGGTCTCGGCGGTCGAGCTGATCCGCCGCAGCGGTCAGTGCAAGCTGACCTACCTGTTGGTCGACGCTCTTCGCTCGCGGAGCGTCGACCGCCAGGCCCGGGAACTTGCGGCGGCGGCGTTGAACGAGGTGACCGCCGACTACGTGGCCCGGCGGGCGTGGGGCGCCGCCGACACCGACGAAGCGACGGCCCTCGATCGCGACGGGGCGTACCTGGCCCGGGCACTGCGACGGGCGATCGAGTGTTGGGAGCTGCATTTCCGAGGCGAGGTGTTGCTGGCCGCAGTATGGTTGGGCGATCGGTTGGAAGAGGTCCTGCTGGCCAAGGCAACCGCGGCTCGGTCGCGTTTTGCGCGGGCACTCATCGAGACCATCTACGGCGGCTACAACCCACAGGACGGTCGTCTGGCGTCCTTTGCCCTGAGGGCCCTGAAGAGTCCGCAGCTTCGAACCGAAATGGGCAAGCGACTGGCGTCCTGCCGGCATCCGGATTTCGTGCAGGCACTGATCGATGAGTCCTGGCTGTTGGCCGATCCGCGGATCGCCCGGGCGTTCCAACGGGTCCATCAACTGGCCTGGCTGGATCCCGTTGAGGAATGGCTGCTGGAAATGCCGGCGGACCGTGCCGAAGGAGCGCTGCGGTTGATCGCGGCCGCCGGTTTGAAAGCGGAGGAAAAGACGGCCGCGTACGCCGAACTGTTGTCGGCCGGCGGGCCGGCGATCCAGGAAGCGGCATTCTGGAGGCTGGTCGAGATCGAGGCCGATGCGGCGACCGACGTACTTCGGGCCCTCGCCCGCCGGGGCGACGGTCGGCTGGCGGCGGTGGCCGGGCGGGAGCTGGAGCATCGCGGAGGCGGGGAAGACGAGCGGGCCACAGCCGACGATTCAGCGGGCGAATCCTCTGCCGACGGTGAGTCGCGGGCTTTCAGCAACTTCTGGCTGACCTTTGACGAACTCGACGACGAGGCCCAACGGAAGGCGGGTGCGGCACTCGCTAACGGCACCGACGGCCTGCCGGCCCATCTGGGTAGAAGATTGGCGTCCGCCGAGCCGCGCGATCGAGCCCGGGCCCTGCGGATGGCCCGTGTTCTCGAAATGGGCGCGGCACTGGCCGAGCAGGTGTATCGAGCGGCCAACGACGCCGACGCGGTGGTTCGCAGTTCGGCGGCGGCGCTGCTGGGTGATATCGGCGGAGCGACCACCCGGCGCATTCTGCGCCGGCTGCTGGATGACCCGGACCCGCGTGTGCAGGCCAACGCCATCGAAGCCATCGACCGGATGGAGGTGCCGCAGCGCGACGAGCAGTTCCTGCCGAAACTGGAGGCCCCACACCACCGCGTCCGGGCGACGGCCGTCGCGGCGCTCTTGAGGATGCAGGTGCAGCAAGCCGGGGAGGTGCTGCTCGACATGCTGGAGGATCGGTCCCGGGCTCATCGGATCGCCGCCCTGTGGGTCGTCGAGCGGCTGCAACTGGGCAGCCTGCTGTACCGGCTCGAACATCTGGCCCAACACGATCCCGACAAGCAGGTACAGCGTCGCGCCCGGCGGGTGTCTCGCGCGATCGGCAGTTGGCTGCTGTCACCGGAGGCGGCACCGGTGGAGGGTGAACTTCTATGAGCGGGTCGCTGTTGCTGCAGACCTCATCCTCCGAGCGCCTCGAGGCCCTGCGCCGGCAGTTCAGCGGCGGCGGGAACTGGTCGGAATCGTTCCTGACCCTGCTGGCATTCGCGGCCCTGTTCGCGCTGCTGTTGATGATCCACCGGCTGCAGCAGCGGCGGCAGCGCAGGGACATCAACGATCCCTGGAAGCTGTACCGACAACTGCTGAAGCACCTGGGTCTGTCCGCACCACAGCGCGAAGTGCTGCGCCGAATCGCTGCCGACCTTCGGCTGCAACATCCGAGTGTCTTGCTTCTGGGCCGAACGATCTTCAACCGACACGCCACACGCTGGCAGGAGCGCGCCCGCCACGTCCGCCGCGACGACCTCCGACGAATCGAGGAGATCGTCGGCAAGCTGTTTGCCAGAGCATAGCCCTCTCACACGGCATTAAACGCCGGGCCGGCACCGGTACCTTTATGGGCTGGCGGCCAAGGAACGTGGGTTGGTGCCGCTGCATCCGGAGGATAGAATAATGGGGGCACGATCGGGGATTCCAGACGAACAAACAGCGAATGGCAAAGGCGGAGAGAGGCAGGACTGAGTGCTGAGGACTGTGGCCGGGGCGGTGGCCGGGCGGCAAGGGGGTAGGGCGGAGAAATCCCATGGACGGCAAGACGGTAACACGACGCGAGTTTCTCGAGGCGGGGGCGATGGCGGCAACGGTGGCGGCGGCCTCAGGACCACTGAAGGCCGTCGGCGCCGAGAAGGACAAGACCGACCAGCCCATGCTGCGGCGAACGCTCGGACGCACCGGATTGCAGGTCACCATCCTGAATCAGGGCGAGGCCAAGGTCGGCGACCGACACCTCAACATCATGCACGAAGAAGGCGTCCGGTTCTTGGACTCCTCCGGCTGGTACCAGGGCGGACAGCACGAACGAGACTTGGGCCAATGGCTCAACAAGACCGGCCACCGGAAGGAATACTGCCTGATCACCAAGGACGTTCCTCGGACCACGGATGAATGGGTGACCATGCTCGACCGGCGGCTCAAGAACGGACGGCAGGATTACTACGACCTCTACTTCCTCCACGGCCTCGGTGGCGGCGACTATCCCTCCGGCTGTACGCGCTGGCCGCAGGATCGAGAATGGGCCAAGACCGCCGAGAGAATCAGGAAGTCCGGCAAGGCCCGGTTCGTCGGCTTCAGCTTGTGCATCAATCCGGTGGCCAGGCGCATCGAACTGATGCACCGCGCGGTCGAAGGCGGGTGGGTGGACGCCATCATGGTGGCCGCCGACCCGATCTTGCTCCGCGACAACGCGGCCTACAACAAGGCCATCGATGCGTGCCACAAGGCCGGCATCGGGCTGATCTGCATGAAGGAGATGCGCGGTCGCAGCCAGATCAAGGAAGTGTTCCCGGAGTTCGAGGCCCGCGGTCTGTCGTCGGCGACGGCCGTCCTGACGGCCATGTGGACCGACGAACGTTTCGCCGCCGTCAGTTCGCACATGGACAACATCGTCAAGCTGAAGGAGAACGCGGCCGCCGCTCGCAACTTCCGCCCGATGAGCGAGCGGGAGGTCGGCGCGGTGCGGCACATGCTGGATTGTCATGGGACGGGATTCTGCATCGGTTGCGACGGGAGCTGCCGACGGGCCGCCGGCACCGAGACCGCGTTCGATCAGATCGCCCGCTTCCTGTGCTACTACGAGGAGAACGGTGACCGGGAGGAGGCCCGGCGCCTGTTTGCCGCCCTGCCGCCGCAAGCCCGCGACTGGGCCAAGGCCGACCTGGCGGCGGCGTCCAGGGCGTGCGTCAGCAGGCTGGATTTCCAGCGGATTCTGGCCCGGGCGGCCGAGAAGCTGGCTTAGCGCTGTCTCCGGTCTAACCGTGTGAGGAACACCTCTTCCCTTGTCCTGTGAAATGAGATGGTGCGGGCGATCACGGCACGGCCACGTCCGCGACGGCCAACGTCGCAGTGCCACCGGCCGCGGTGTCGACCGTTATTGCACCGCCCTGTGTGACGGGCGTGGTGGGCGGACCCACTCGGATTTCGCCGGCTGGCGCTTCGGACGCAGCCACTTGGACGAATCGTTCGTCCAGGCGTTGGCGGATGTCGGCACCGAGATCAGCGTCGGTGTTCACTCTACCCGCCAGCACGGTCAGGGCGGCGGGATGTGCGTCGCACCAGGCCAGTACGGCGGCAAGATAGCGCTCCGTCGGGTCGGCCGGGCCGGTCTCCGCTGCGGCACCAACGCAGACGACGTGGAACGACTGCCGCCCGGGCCGCCGCAGCGTCAGCGCGACGGCGTCACCCACAGGGGTGGGCACCAGATGATAGGCCGCCACCTCCAGGCGCGGACCGGCCAGGACGACAAGATACCGCCCGGACGGACCCGGAACCGGCTGGACCTTCCAGTCGGGTCCCAAGCGGCTTGCGATCCCGGCGGCATTCTTATCGCTCGACAGTCCCTGGAGGCACACGGCGTCAGCGCTTGACTCGCGCAGTAAGTCTGCAACAGCCTTCTCGGAGAGGCCGGCCGGTCCCTCCTCGGCCATGTTCCAGGATACGACCCGGACGAAGCCCTCACCGGCGGGGGCCCGGCCGACGTCCCCCGGCGTCCGGTAGAGCAAATATACCACCGCCGCCAGGACCAACAGTGAGGAGACCATCGCGGGACCGGCGGGGAATCGACGCGGGGCTCGGGGCATCCTCTGCTGTCTCCACTTGTCGCCCGGTTCCGGCCATCACCTGGGCCGGTCGAACGCCGTACTCGGCGTTTCCGCGGCTCGCAGGGACGACCGTACTTCACGGCCGAAGGACCATTCTCTCGCCGGACGGCTCTATTCCGCCGGTACCTCGTGGAACGTCAGTTCATCAGTGATCAGGTCCAGAGTGGCCACCGTCCTGGGCCGGGCCCGGTGCAGCGCCCCTGGGTTGATGACGCGAACGTGCCCGACCCGCTCGTCCTGCGGGTAATGTGTGTGCCCGCAGAAGATGTAGTCCACCTCCAGCGTCTGCGGTGCGGACGCGAATCCGGGCTCGTGGCCGTGGAACACGGCCATCTGGCGATCCGCCCATTCCAGCATCAGCGGAACCGATGCGGGCGGCGTCAGGTCAACGGTTTCGAGGTAGGCCCGCAGCCCGGGGCCGGGAAAATCGGTGTTGCCCCAGACGAAGCGGACGTCGCGACCGACCAGTTCGTCGAACACGGCTTGGCCGCCGACGTCGCCGCAATGGACGATGCGCTCGACGCCAAGCTTGTCGAAGACGCCCAGCGCCCGGCGCATCATTCCGGGGTGATTATGCGTGTCCGAACAGATGCCGAGCAGCATAGCGTTCGCCTTCCCGGGACCGGTTGCGGTCCGATTGTAACGCAGTCGCGGTCGCCCGCGAGCGTCCGCCGGGGGGCATTGGAACCGCCCCGGCAACACCGCGCCAACGGTTTGCGTCCCTCAGACTAGGGAGTTAGCATCATCTGTTGTGCGGGCCGACGTGGTGCCGCACTCGCCATCGTTTTGGAGAGTCTGGAGACAGCCCCATGAAGTGCCTCTCAACGGCCCTCGCCAGCCTGCTGCTGTTGGCCACCGCCCCCTCGGTGCTCGCCCAGGACGCCCAGGACACCACAACGGCCAACCCCCGAGTCAAGATGGAGACCAGCCTCGGGGATATCGTGCTCGAACTCGATGTCGAGAAGGCGCCGATCACGGTGCACAACTTCCTGCAATACGCCGCCGACAAGTTCTACGACGGCACCATCTTTCACCGGGTGATGAGCGGATTCATGATTCAGGGCGGCGGATTCACGCCGACCATCGATCAGAAGAATGAGGGGCTGCGCCCGCCGATCCGGCTGGAGGCGCAGAACGGGCTGAGCAACCTGCCGGGCACGATCGCCATGGCCCGGATGCCCGCACCCCACTCGGCGACCTGCCAGTTCTTCATCAACGTGGTGGACAACTCCGGGAAACTGGACTACCCCCGCCCGGATGGAAACGGCTACGCGGTGTTCGGGCGGGTCGTCGAGGGAATGGACACGGTAGAGAAGATTCGCAATACCGCAGTCGAGGTCAATCCCAAATACCAGGGCGGGCCGGTGGTGCCGGTCGAGACGGTGCTGATCAAGTCGGTCCGCATCCTCGACGATTACGACGTGGAGTACGCCGCAACACTGGCCGCGGCCGCCATGGACGAGATCAAGGCTCAGGAGACTGCGGGCAAAGCTGCGGAAAAGGCGGGGCGCAAGAACTGATCGCCAAGGTCGAGAAAGACACCGGCGGCAAGATCACGACCACCGATTCCGGACTGATGTACGTGGACCTGCAGGTCGGCGACGGCCCCAGCCCCGGGCCCGCGGACTCGGTTGAAGTCCATTACACCGGATGGCTGACCGACGGGACCAAGTTCGACAGTTCCGTAGACCGCGGCCAACCGTTCACCTTCAGCCTCAAGGGCGGCGTTATCCAAGGCTGGCTCGAGGGCGTGGCTTCGATGAAGGTCGGCGGGAAGCGCAAGCTGATCATCCCGTCGGACCTGGCCTACGGTCCACAAGGCAGGGCGCCGGTCATCCCTGGAGGTGCGACGCTGATCTTCGACGTCGAGCTGCTGGGCATCAAGTAGATTCAGTAAGTCGCGCGGGCATGCGTCCTTCGGAGTGAACGACGGCGCGCACCATTGGCCGGCACCCTGATACGCAGCCCCTCAGGACGCGAACCCGACGCGGTTGCGCCCCGCTTGCTTGGCCTGGTAGAGGCACTGGTCGGCCCGCTCGAACATCTCGCGGGCATCGCACCGCTGCTGAGCGAAGTCGACGTGGACCACCCCCAGGCTGGCGGTGAAGCGGACCGTGTGGCCGTTGTGTCGGAAGCTCGCGCTCTCGATGCTCCTGCGGATGCTCTCGGCCAGATCGCGGACCGCGCCGGCGGTAGCCACCCCGACGATGACAGCGAACTCCTCACCGCCGTATCGGGCGGCCATGACCGGGCCTTCTGATATCTTGCGGAGGCAGGCCCCCACCAGTCGCAGGGCGTCGTCGCCGGCCGCATGGCCAAAGGTGTCGTTGATCCGCTTGAAGCGATCGAGATCCATGAGGATCAACCCCAGGCTCCCCTTGTTCTGCCGGGCCCGACGGATCTCGGCCTCCAGTCGCGTGTCGAAGGCCTGACGATTGGCAATCCTGGTCAACGGATCGGTGTTGGCCTGGTGCTCGAGCACGGCGGCCTGCTCGCTGAGTTCCTCCAGTTGGGCGCGGGTGGTCTCCTCCCGGCGGGCGGCTTGGACGCGCCCGAGTTCCGCGTCGACGGTCAAGGCGGCCAGTTGAGCCATGGCCATCGACTGGATGTCCTGGTAGCTGAACGTCTGTCCTATGTCTACCGCGAAGAGGGACGCGGTTTCCTTGACCTGGGAGTCGAAAGCTTCGAGTACGGTTTCGAGCTGTGTCGCGCTGATGCCGGTCAGTTCGACGCAGCGGTGCTTGACCATGTCGAGGGTCTGCGAGTCGGTGTCGCCGCAGAACAGGTCGGCGATCATGGCCGCCGACCACAGGACGCCGCCCAGAGCCCGGCGCCGCCCTTCGAGGGCGTCGTGGCCCTCGCCGTGGTGGGCAGCGACCGCCTCACAGAGCATGTCCGGCAGGCCCCAGTGGGCCAGCAAGTGGCTGCTGATGGTCGCGTGGGTCACGCCGAGGATCTCTTCCTCCACCTCCTGAATGGGCACTGTCCTCAACGCATAGGCACGAGTGACCGGCTCATATTCCTGAGCGGCGCAGCGGACGGCGGCCATCATGCCGATGTCGGCCAGCAGCCCGCCCACGAAGGCCTCGTCACGCCGCAGATCGGAGACGGCATCGGCCAGCAGCTTGGCACCGACGGCCATGCTCAGCGAGCGGCGCCAGTACTTCTCGAAATCGAAGCGCCCATCGGCCGGGCCCTCGAAGCAGTCCATGACGGAGAAGCTCAGGACCATCACCTTGACCGTGCGCAGGCCCAGGATCACCGTGGCCTGTTGCAGCGAGGCGATCTTTTTGGGCATCCCGAACATCGACGAGTTGGCCAGTTTGAGCAGCTTGGCCGACAGCGCCGGGTCGTTCTGGATCACCTCGGCGATCGCCGCTGCCGAAACGTCCGGCATCTGCGTCAACTCGATGAGCTTTAAGGCTACGACCGGCAGGGTGGGCAGGTTGTCGGCGTTGAGTACCTTGGCTTCCACCGAAGCGGCCAAGTCGAGGGTGGTCATAATCAACTGTCCCCTTGTCTTCACATGTGTGGCGCAGCCTGCCCGCGATCTCGCCGCAGGGCTGCAACCGGATCGGTGCAGGCGACACACACATCGACTCGTCCCGGAAGATGCCGTGTCCGCACTCATACCGCGTCGGCACGAGCGGACCGCCGTCCCCTCCCCTTGGGAACGGATCTCCAGGACTCCCCTGGCTGTGTTGAATCGGCCGATCGTTGTGCGGCCTTGACTGAGTCTGTCCAGTTTGTGTGGATTCTGGAGGGCGCGGTGCTCCGGGCGGGCAAGCGCCTCCTGCCGCTGTGTGGCGGGCGGACCTCAGCCGCCGGCGCCGCCCGGCTGACTCCGATATTCTCTTCGCACGGGCCACGTTTTACTCAAGTGCCGCCGATAAGCCTCCGATGATCGGCCGTCGTCAGGAATTCATGGCATGTCACGTTGTTGACAAATGGAGATTGCGTATGCCAACGGATACGACCAGACGCCGCGGCACGACCACGCGCCGCAGTTACAAGACGCACAACAACCCCAGGACCAATCGAGGCGATTGGGGCAGTTGGGGCGGATCGTACAAAACGGCCGGCGGTAGCTACAACCGGCCGAAGACCGCGAACCCCAAGACTACCGGTCACACGACGGCCTCGGGCGTCGCCCCGGGCTACAGGAACATCAGCAACACCTTTGCCGCCAAGGTGCAGTCCTTCCGCACGCTGTACCAGCAGACCAAGGGCAACGCCAGGCAGCCGCGTCCCACCGCGGCCACGTTCAAGACGTTCGCCAACTGGGTCAACAAGGGCGCGAACATCTACTACATCACCAACAACCAGATCAACAAGTGGTGTCATACCGACCAGAAGTACAAGACCAACATCGCGGCCAAGAGCGCCCTCTGCAAACGGTTCGGCAAGAACACCATCAAGGCGGTGTGCAGCAGCAAGACCGGCTTTATCGTCGCTGCCGCCCCCACCTGGAAGGGCAAGACGTTTACGTTTCCGTACTAGCGGTCGCGCGGCCCAAGCCGCAATCCTGAGAGACCAAGACCATCCACAGACGTGACAAGCCTGCAGGGGCGGCCCGACAAACGGCCGTCCCTGATTTTTTTGATGAAGGATGTGGAGACGATCCAGACTCCGAGCAGGACCATGGCGCCGCCGAGCAGGCCGATGGTGTTGATGCGTTCGCCGAGAACGATCGCGGCCGTTATCCAGGTGACGACGGGTTCGAGGTAGAGATAGGCGCCGGCGGTGGTCGAGCCGACGTCGCGAACGGCCGCGTTCCAAAGCCAATGGGCCGAACCGGTGCAGACGACGCCGAGGAACACGACGGCCGACACAGTCTCGAGGTCCAAGGGGCCGACCTGCCACGGTTGTGCGAAGGCCACGAGCGTCGTGGCCAGCGCGGCGACACCCACGGCCGCAAAGGTCACGGGGAGAGGGCCGCTTCGGGTAATGGCCCTGACGGCCAGCAGCGTGTAGGCGGCCCAGGTGATGCAGGAGACCAGTTGGAGCAGGTCGCCGAGCTTGGCGTCGGTGAATCGCACTCCGGTCGATAGCGAGACGATGAGCACGCCGCAGGTGCCGAGCAGGATTCCGCCCCAGGCGCGTGCGCGTAGGCGCTCGCGCAGAAAGATGAGGCCGCCAACGGCAATGGCAATGGGGGCGAAGGCGATGATCCAACCGGTGTTGGTTGCCGTGGTCTTGAGCAGGCCGACGGCCTGAATGAGCAGGTGGGCGGCCAGGATCGCACCGAGCAGCACACAGCGGGATCGGTCCTGAGCGTGCGGCCAGACGCGGCCTCCCACGAGACGGGCCAGGGCTAGCATTGCGGCGCAGCCGATGATCATGCGGGCGGCCACCAGGGCGAACGGCGTGAGGACCTCGAGGGCGATCCTGGTGGCGACGAACGACACGCCCCAGAAGACGACGACGGCCAGGGCCTTGATGGAAAGGCGTTCGCGGAGTCGCATCAGGTTGGCATCCTCGTGCCTTGGCGCGCCGTCGGTCACATCCCCTGGCCCGGCTGCGACAGGGCGATGGCACTCGCGACGCATGCGACAGAGCCGTGGCACCCGAGGGGCCGATCCGTGCCCACAGGGGTCGGGCGATGGGGCAATTGTAGGGCAGGCGCCGGGCGGCGGCGCGGTGGTCGGGGCGCTGGCCCGACTCCGGGAGGCCCCGGCCGGTGGGCCATGCGGGTGGCGCCGAACGGTCGGAGAACGTGCAGT
>Ga0307379_10004217_pt1 | contig 20598 bp, 35 predicted proteins | sample UN2MG_FD_202237 | JGI IMG/M metagenome (GOLD analysis project Ga0307379, IMG submission 202237) | Soil microbial communities from Risofladan, Vaasa, Finland - UN-2 | ecosystem: Environmental > Terrestrial > Soil > Coastal area > Acid sulfate soil | place: Finland: Risofladan, Vaasa | collected... | reverse complement strand
TAGAAGATGATTTGGAAATAACTGAAACTGCTAAACAAATAGATGAAGATACGGAAACAATTACAACTCCATGGGGAACTGAAGTAAAGGCAGGAGATATAGTAAGAGTTCTTGAAGAATACTATGCACTATCTAAAGAACATCAAGAAAGAGAAAAAGAAGCTTGGGTCTTTTTAATTAGCAAAATGATGGGAGAAAGAGAAGACGGATTAAAAGTGGTTGATATTATTCTTTCTCCAAGTGGATCTAGAGAAATTAAGTTTATATATAGATGATTTTATTGCGGGTTAGACTGGAGGTGGTTCCAGCAGAGTCTCATAAGCTCTTGACACAGGTTCGACTCCTGTACCCGCTTCCATTTTTAAACAAGAAAGGATTAGAATATTAAACATTGAAACCGTCAAAAATAGAAGATTTAGAACTAACCGAAGAACAATGTATGAAATTATCTCGTTTTAGAGGAGGATGTAGTTGTCACATTAATCCACCTTGTTCAAATTGTGTTAATCCGATAACAGAAGAAGAAGCAGAATATCTTGGTTTTATAGAAAAACAAGAAAACACTACTGCATATGTTGAGTATATGTCAATGGCAGATAGACTATTTGAACATATTAAAAATGGAACAGTAGAAAACCCCGAAGAAAAAATAGAAACAGAAAAAAATCAAAATATTCTATGGGAACAAATGACAGAAGATGAAAGAATAAATGCCGATGATACAATATCAAGAACGGTACTATATTTGAAAGGAAATAAATGAAAGAAGAATCCACTAAAGACTATTTAAGTGATTATGCAAATCAAATATATTCATTATTGTGGAGAAATGAGGGGCATAAACCTAATCCGATTGAAGATACGTTTCGTGAGGCAATAGTTAAAACAGCAATGGATATTTGTCATGAATGCGGAACACCAGAAGATAGCGCAAGATTTTGTGCCGAGACAATAGCAGATTGGATGAAGAATGATATTCCTAGCAAAGTTACAAGTACTAGAAAATTTAAACGTGAGGAAATACAATGAGTTGGGGTGACGGACAATATATGGATTATTGCTTTAAAGTTAAGGATTATATCGAGAACAACCCACATACATCTATTAATGATATTATAAGCAAAAAATGGAAATATGTTTCCAGACATGTTAATATTCTTAGATGCGACTTTATAAAAGATATTATTAGCCTTCTAAAATGAAAATAATCAGGTCAACAAAATATAGAGATGGATGTTGATGGATATAAGATAAATCAATTTTTTTAGGATTCAAAAAATAGGAGCATGATGTAATTTATAGGATGTTGGCCCAGTGGCGACAGCAACGGTCTTTATTATGATAGAGTCATGGTGTAATGGTAGCATCACTTTCTCCAAAAGAGTGGGTCTCAGTTCAAGTCTGAGTGGCTCTGCCAAAATAAAAGAAGGCAAAATAAAAGAAGGATTTTAACCAAAACATAAACCGTATATCATCGGGGGTTCGAGTCCCTCACATCCTGCCAATGAATCCCCAGTATATGGGAATATACTTTTATGGTGAAACAGGACATCACAATAGTTTCCTAAACTATTATTCCCAGTTCGAGTCTGGGTAAAAGTACCACATTTTTAAAAAGGAAATTCTTTTATGTATTTTGAAATATATTTCAACACTTAAATAGGAGTTCATAATGAAAATAAAAATAACAAGAGATCAATGGGAAAAGATTGGATTTAAAGCTGGATTTATTAAAACCGCTAGACGCAAGGACAATAATGGCAGACCAATTTCTTTTTCAGAAAAATATGTTCTAAAAAAGAAAAAGCACGGAATGGACGATCCATACTTTTTTATGAATGGTTCTCTTAGCAGCCCTGAACTAGCAATGGATTTTAAAGATGCCTTACAAATAGATGGTGGTAAATTAGAGGATATTGCATATGACTGGACTCGTGATTGGGTAGCAATTGCTGTAAATACACCATCTGCGAAAATATTATTTAAAGACATTGATAAAACGGAAACAGCAAAAGCTAAAACAAATGTAAAGAAAATAGCATTTAAAACACCAGGAACCCAAAATCAAAATCCAGATGAAGATAATTTTGCTGTTGAACTATCTGGAAAACAAAAGACAATAGGTAGCATTAAAAGCAGAATAAATAAAGAAATTCATGCATTAGGAAATTATTTTAGTCAAATACCTTTATCGGAAGTATTTGATATCCTAAAGAAATATAATGTTGTTCCAATACAAGAAGATGGAACATTGTGGTCTGGTTTTGTTACAACACAAGGGGATTGTGGTTCTGAGAAAACTACCCAAGGACCTATGAAATTTGATTTAGCTTTTAAAACCGATAATGGATATATTCTTAGCAATAATGTATTACTAATGATGGTTTGTACTATGGCTAGCGGTAAATTAGAAATGGTATGCTATATCAGCTAATAATATGAAGATTTATCGTTTATCAGGAAAGACATGGAGAGATAAAGCAAAGAAAAACTTCATTACTTTATATCATTTTTCCCCAGAGCATTTAACAAAACTAATGCCAAGGTCTAAACTTTTAAATACAGGAAAGGTTGGACTATTTATGTCTCCTAGTTACAAAAGTGCTATTTCGGATTGGGCAGGGTATGTAATGGGGAGAAAAAATTCCAAACACCAGCTCGCCATTCAAAGAGAGAAATTATTTGAGGAAAGTGATAAACTTGAAGAAAATTTAAAAAACAATCCAAATCAAGAAGCACTAGTAAAAAGAATAGAAGAAATAAAAACAAAACTTGAAAGATTAAACGAGACAACAAAGATGGAAAATAAAGCCTATTGGAATTCAATCAAGGGATATAAAAATATTTTTCTTCACACCATTCAATGTCCAAGAGAGATATATGAAGATTCTGAAAAAATGATGAAAGATGTGTATAAATCTGATCCAGTAAAAAATTTTGGATTTTGGAGTTGGGAGGCTCAAATATTTATAGAAGGAAAATATCTGTCACAACTAAGTATATCTAATGTTAAAAAACTTAATGTATCTCAATTCTCAGATGAATATAGAAACGTGTCTTTTAATAGGTTCCTTGATAATCCAAATAGACTTTATAATGAACAATTTAAAAGAGAAGAGGAACAGAGAAAAAGAAAACAAGAAGAAGAACGAGCAAAAGATACAAATCCCAATAGGTACGATTACAAAAAAGAAATGGAACAAAGAAGAAAAGAATTTGAAGAATATCGCAAGAAAAATCAATTGTATTAACTACTAGAACTACTTGAACTACCTTCGTCATAAACAGTAGTTCCTACAGTATTTTCTCCTGAAGTAACGTCTAGTAAAGAATGCCAACTGACTGTCCCTTCAGAACTTGTTCCGGAAATTCTATAAATAGGTTTTAAAATTGGTATAGATCCTTGTATCTGCTTTTTCTCAGAAATATAATAACCTTCGGCATTTGACCAAGGCATATATGTTGAAGAATAGAATATATAAAAATTACCTTTCTGATATAGTGGATATGAGTTATATTCACCAACATAATCATATGACCCATTAACGTCTGAATTTCCAAATCCAGAAATAAGTATTTTATCACCAAATGTTGCCATGTTTTTCTCCTGAGATTTACTGTTTTTATATTATTCCTAAAAACGTGTGAAAAATCCTTTCAAAAAAGATCTTGATTTCAAGCAGGAAAAATGTATAATGTTATTGAACAATAGAAAAGGAAAAATATGAGATTCCAACAACAGAATAATAATCAAAGCAATCCAATGCCCGAAAAGCTTGGACTTGGTTGAATTCTGTAATCAAGTTTTCAAAAGCCTATCGGGTGAAACTCGGTAGGCTTTTTTGTTGTAGTAAAATTGTGGAGAACGCTAATTGGTTTGCGGCTTGTCTGTTAAACAAGTGATTGCGGATTCGAATTCCGCCTCCACAGCCATTTTTGTATAATATATTCTGCGATAGCACAATGGTGGTGCGTCTGACTGATGCGCTTATAAGCGCAATCTATTAATCAGATGGTTGCAGGTTCAAATCCTGCTCGCAGAGCTTAATGGTATACATAAAAAGAGGAATTAGGCTACCTTTATAGAATAATATTCTATGGAGGTAAAAGTGAATAAAATATGCGATATATGTAAAAAAGAGTTTAGTGTTAAAATAGAAATTGACGGTAAACAAAGGAATTTGCAAAATAGAAAATTTTGCCTAACTTGTTCTCCTTTTGGGAATCACAATACATCAAAAGATCCTCCTAAAATTGGAGAAAGTAAAGAGAGTAGAGCAAAGAAGTGCAAAAATAAAAAAGGTGTTGTTTATAGAAAAAGGATTAAACAAAAACTTATTAAAATGTATGGTGGCAAATGTATAGTGTGCGGATACAACAAGAATGAATTCCCATCGGCATTTGCTTTTCACCATAAAAATCCAGAAGAAAAGGAATTTAAAATAGCAGGATGTAGCATTAGTATTAAAAATTTAATAGAAGAATGTAAGAAATGTCAATTGTTATGTGTAAGATGCCATGCGGAAATTCATGACTCTTGGAATAGAAAAACAGAAAAATATCCAATTCCCAAATTTTAAGGAGTAAATATAAATAATATGAAAACACATAAATTAAAAACATGGCCAGAGTATTATTCTTTGATTAAACAAGGAATTAAAAAATTTGAAATTAGAAAAAATGATAGAAATTTCCAAATTGGAGATGTTTTAGTTTTAATGGAATACGACAATACTAATTCTTGTTACACAGGGAATGACTGTGAAGTCGTTGTGGACTATATTTTCCACGGAGGGGCTTTTGGTTTACAAGAAGGATTTGTCGTAATGGGGATATCATTGTAAGGAAACATATTATTCATGAAAAAGCATTTATTTTACAGAAAAATGGAAAGATATATAGATCTTCCTCATATAAAAGGAACTGATTTTGGAGAACCAGAATGGAAAATGGTAATGGATATTTCAGAAAACGCTAAAATTTCCGAATTAATTCATTCTGCATTTAATTATGAAGCGGGGGATTCATACGCATGGCCCTCAGATAATTTATCAAAAGAAGAATTTGAGAAACTATGGTCATTAGGACAAAGATCATTCACTTTCCTGTGTGGTTGCCATGAGGTTTTAATATATGACATTAAAGTAATTACACAAGAAGAATTTCAAGAGATTAAATATAAAGAAAAAGAAGTTAAAGAGAAATTGGTAGAAAATAAAGCTAAAAAAATTGCGGAAGAAATAATGTATAATTACGATGTCGTTAGTTTTGTAGATGATAGTGGTAAAGCATATGATATAATTCCAGAAAAAGAGTTATTTTCTATGGTTAAGGATTTATTAAATGAAAAATGAAACATACTATAATAATGACAAGATAAATATAATATCTAAAGCAGAAGCCCGAAAGATAAGACCAGGATATTACAAAGATGAATTAATGAATCTATGCAGAAGATTTATTGATGAAAATGAAATAAGTTGCGCAGAAGCCGTTCACCAGATGGAATGTGTAAGTAATAATTCATTAGAGTTTATTGAGGATATATGCGAACTAATTGGGTATAAAGGAGAAATATGAAAGCAGAAGAAAGAGAAGACGGAATAAATCTTATACCGGAAAACCAATTTGAAACAAGAATACTAAAAAGATTAAAATCAGAAGTAATAGCAAAATCTAGTTTTGAAGATGCATGGGAACAAAAAGGAAAATTAATTATAACTTTTGATTATGATTGGGGCAAATAATGAAAGATAAAGAAATAAGAGAAATGGTTTTGGAAATAATAAAAGAAGTTGATTATGATATTTGGAAATCTTATTTACCACACTTTTCAGAAGATCCTAAAATGTCAGAAAAAGAAATTCAAAACTTGATAGAAATAGCGAAAAAGTATATTAATGAAACATAATTCAGATATAATATCTACAGGACATGATGTTGAATCATTCTTTAAAAGAATAAGAAAAAGAATTGATGACAATCCAATATATTGCGTAGATTGTAGAACAAAAATTTCTGTATTTTCAAGAGTTCCTTTATGCCTTAAGTGTTATTGGAAAGGTATTCAAATAGAGGAAGAGTCAAAGAAAAGAACCCAACAATGGATTGATTACTATGCAGGGAACGGAGAAAAGCCAAAATGAAAACGCCTGAAGACAAGAAAACATATATTTGGGAATACTTTTCGTCTATACCTAAAAAGTTTAGACCTAATGGATTAACAAATAAAAAATTAGAAAAAATAAAAAGTCAAATTTTTGAAAATGAAGACTTTTGGGATGATATTTATTGGCGTCATGGTTTAAATAAAGAATCATTAGAAGAATTATTAAAAAACGATATTCATACTTTTAATCATTGTGTGGGTAACTTTTGGGGAATGATTTCAGAAATAATGTGGAAGAAGAAAATGATTAAATAGTTCCTTCGTATAAAGGTTAATTACTTCTCGCTTTGGACGAGAAAATAGACGTTCGAATCGTCTAGGAACTGCCAAATAAAATATTGCCCTATAGCACAATTGGTGGTGCAAATCAATATTAAAAGAAGAAGATGAAAAGATATTTAAAACCATAATAAGGAGAAAATAATGCCAATTACATTTAAAAATATAAAGCCTTCAGAAAAGGCAGTTAAAATGCTATCGTGGGAAAATGTATCGTTTAATGATGGACAAGAAGACAAATATCCTGTAAAAAAATTAGTTTTAACTATAGAAGCTGGTAATATGGCAGAAGTAATGGTGGAAAGGTATTTACCCAATGGTACGGATGATTTAGTATATAATGCTATTTCAAAAGGTTACACTTGTCCCGCAACCATAAAAAACTATTATTATGTTGAAAACAGTGAAGTTCCAATAGAAATTTCTGTGTCAGGACCAAAGCGTAAACAAAAAACACAAAAGAAAATAAATAAAGAACGCCTTAAAGAAATGATTAAGAAAAATTACTGTTAACTAATAACTATTCCTGATGAATCTTCAGATATTTAGGTGGTATTTTTCCATAAAAAGCGACTGTATTCTCGTATAGTCCTTCACTAGCATATTCGCTAGAGTAATTTGTATCTTGAATACCTAATATACTGGCTAATTGCTCCCTAGCCTTAACATCTTCAAAAGGCTGTTCCATAGTAACAGTAGGCATATAACCATCTTTTTTCATTTGTGCCACGTCAATTTCAAAAACTAATGGTCCATAATGATCAGTTACAATATCTGGGTCATCAGTTGTAAAAACAGCACTTCCCATACTTCTATTACTCATCCCTCTAGTTTTATCCATTGGCAACAAACCATTTTTTAATATTTCTTCTTTATTTTTAGTGTCTGTTGCATGGTAAAGTCTGTAATAATCACTAATATCGTCCCAAAAATTTTGATTAAAATCCTCATAATCTATATAATCGTATAGATGGTGATCAAAAATATTACTTAACCAGTTTTCTGATTTTTCAATTTCTGGGTCCTCAAAATCACATATAACATAGGTTTCATTTATTTCATCAAAACTAACGACAATTATCGTATGTCTTTTTAGATTAACTTCTTTCCAATCAAATCCAAATTGATTTAAAAGCATTTTAATTTCATAAATGCTTGACACTTCAGAAGATGGCAGCAATTCAGAAAGTAATTTAGGACTTAATCCCTTTGTTTCTGCCCATTCCTTAAAATAAGAGTCTTGTTTTGGATTCTCTCCTTGATACTTTGGATCATTGTAGAAACCAAAAGATTGTTGTTCTTGAGCAGCTTTAAACCAATTAAGTTTCATTATATTTACTCCATACTTTTTCATAAAACTCTTTTAGTGCATCTTCATCCTGTGGAATCTTACCATGCCGATAACGGTCTATTCTTAATGCTTGTTGTACAGTCAAAACTCTTACAACTTTAGCTTTGGATGGATTTTGAACAGTAAACTCGTTTCCAAATCCTCTTTTTACCTGATAATAGTCTTTTTTGTCAACTTCACTCATATCTATCTCTGCTACATATTTTCTATTAGGATATATAGGAAGCCAGTTTTCCAAATGAGAAGTTATCATTAACGTTCCCGGAGTCACTCTACCAAAAGCCATAGAAGACATATCTCTAGGACCTTTTAGTGGATCAATTGTAAAATTAGGATTGTCAGTTATATGCCAGTATGTCCCATGTTTTATCTCTCCAGTATAGTTGCGTTCAAATTCTTCAAATGTTGAAGATTTAAGAGCTTCTGACGCTAATCCTCGCAAACTAGATGGGCTGAAATTACTTAAAAAATCATTTAACTTTGGAAGTTCTTGGGCTATTTTAAACCAATTAAGTTTAATATGTTTTTTCATATGAATCTATCCAATTTTTATAATACTTTTCTTCGTCTTTTTGTTGTGGGATTACCATTGTATTTGTATTTGTCAGTTTTTTCCAATCGTTTACAAATTGAGATGGTAAGGTTCCATATAAAACTTTATATGAATAATCTGTTGTATCTATGAACTCACCATATTCTTTACTTTTAACTTCCACTAACGAAAGTATTTTTGTAGATCCTCTATATCCTATGTTTTCTGGATATCTTCCACTGGTCCAGAACTCTCCAAGATCTTCCTGATGATGTTTTGAAAACTTTAAGGTTCTGGTTAATTGGTCCATTAATTTTCTAAACATTTCTTCTCCAATGGCAGGAGATGGCTTTTGTGGTATTTTCAAATTATTAAAATTTTTATCTTGTTTTTTAAATCTTTCGTGTTGAGACAATATATCTAAATAAGCTCTTTTCCACTCATCGTCTGTAGTATATGCCACCTGTCTAGTTAATGTGTAAATAAATCCATCTCTCAATATACTACGGACTCTTTTAATTAAATCATTATTATCTAGTTTAAACTTATTTTGTAAAACAATCATTTGTCTTTCTACAAAATTATCTCTTATTCTGTTAAAATAAGGAATATCTATTTTACTTACTCCGGATAGGTATATAAGGCTAACTAAATAATCTGATGTTGATTCTATTGGAGAACTAATATTTAATGACATAGCGTCTTCGTCTATATATAGGGATTGAGTATCTGATTGAACAATAACTAAAAGAATACTATCATCGCTTTTTGAAACCCCCATAACATCAAGTGCGTTTTCTGGAGCTTCAATAGCTTCATATAAATCATTTGTTAAATAAATTCCTGGAAATGATGCTTTGGATGGGGCAAAAGCATCACCTTTATCTTTTTTATCCCATAATCTTTTTTGTGGGTTGGCAAGCAATCCTTCCGAAGCTATTTTTTTATAATTACTCATTAGAGTGCCATGATACCATATTCCTCTAGAAGCCATTTTATACAATTTATTAGAACTTGCGGACTTAATAATATTTAATTGTCCAGTAGTTTTTCTCCATTGTTCTTTAAAATCATCTGGTAATGTTCCATAAATAATTTCAACATTAAAATCTTTGTCTAATTTTACAATTGAAATTATACGATTTGAACCACTAAATCCTATATTTTCTATAGATCTTGCTGTCATCATATCTGCTTTATCAAGAACTCTAGATGGTCTTGCGGCATTTTTAACCGTTCTGGTTAGTTGATCCATAAATATCAAGTATTTTTCTTCATATTCGTTTGATTCTGGTTTTTTAGGAATAAGTGTTTCGACATAATCACTATATAATTTATCTTTTTGTTCTTGAGGTATATTCATTAACTTTATTTCATTATTTTTATCTGTCATAGATTTTTTCCTATCTGTAGAAATATTTCTATAAAATGAAGCTTTCCACAAATAGTTTTCTATATAAGAAGCTTGGCGACCTAAAACTACTTCCCATCCATTTTCTAGTATTTCCGATATTCTTTCTAATAATTTTGGATTTAAAGGACCATATTGCTTATCAATAATATTAACCCCTGTTTTTATATATTTATCTTTAATGTCATTAACATATGCCGGATTAGATCCTAATTCGTTAGCTATATAAACCTCGGATATTAGCCACTCATAAGAACCTTGACATGAATTTCCCAATACGGATTTAACATAATGTGTTAAACTATCTTCATCTGCGACTAAAGATCTTGGTTGAAGTTCCATTATAACTATAACTCTATCTTCTTGTTTTGCAATATTACGTACAGCGGCGATTCTAGCTGTTAATAGATTTCTTGTAACATATATGCCTTTAAGAGAAGCTTGACTAGGAGTCATAAAGCTAGCATCACTATGATCGCTCCATGCTCTTATTTTTGGGTCAACTATTAACCCATTAGATAATATAGAAGGAAGGTTACTTGCTTTTGTTCCATGATACCAAATAGAACGTTCCTGTTCAGCACCTTCATATCTAGCAAGTCTACACTCTTTTTTCTTGGAAATATCATACCAATTTTGCATAATAAATATTTCATTTTTTTCTTGCAATAATCCTTGCCATGATGTATAATTCGTTTATGAATAAAAAACATAAAAATATCAATATAGAACCAAAAAATCTAGATGATTGCCTTATTATACTTCAAAAAGATATTCCAGAAAATATTAAAGAAATGTTAAAAAATGGAGAAATTACTACGTCTTCTTTGCATCATACAGCAGGAAGAATAATGCGTAATAAATGGAAATTATGGGGAGACTCAGAACTTGAACAATGGTTTCAAAGTATAGGAATATGGCATCCGGATGATATGTCTAGTATTATTTTAGATTCTTTTGTTAGTTTAATTAGAGGTGAGCCTATTAATCTTGAAGAACAAGTTAAATTCTATCAAGATTATTGGAAAAGGATAAAGGAAAAAGAAAAACATTTCACTGTTCAATATAGCAAAGAAGGGAAGGTTAAAGTTGTATGACAAATACAGCAAATGACGCAGTTAATAATTCTCCTCAATACAAATAAGGATTAGATATGTATATTACAAGCCAACAAACTAAAGAACGTTTTATTAAAGATAATTCTCTTCCTATTCAAGCTATTAATTCTGACGTTTATTTTCAATATATGCTAGAATTACTAGATCCTTATTATGGATGTATTAAAAAATATCAATTACTTTTAGATACCATAAAAGTAATTGGAGAACAAGAACTAATAAATGCAACTATACAATTTAGAAATGAAATGGTTAATTTTATAGAAACATGTGGATCATACAAACATTTTTCAAAAGATATGGATATGCCAGAACCAGTTACGACATTAAATAATCATAATTTGTATCAAAAGATGAATGCTAATATGAGTTTCGCATCTATTGATCTTATAGAAGCAAATTATCAATCATTAAAGTATTGTTGTCCAGGGATTTTTACTGATCATAATGTCTCAGAATATACCACTTATTGTGATTTCGCTAAAATGTTTACTAACATCGAATATATAATTCAATCTAAAAAAATAAGACAGGTCCTTTTTGGACTTCTTTCTCCTTCCAGACAGCAATGTATACAAAGATTTATAATGTCTATGATAAAACAGTATTTACTATCTCAACCTAATGTTAAAGGAACTGATTTTGTAACAACATCTAGTGATGAAATTATTTTTGAAACATCTAAATCACAAGATGAGGTTAGATCTTTATTAACAAAAGACAATATTTCATGTATTGTTCCAGGACTAGAAAATATACGATTAAGAATAAATACATTTGACCTAGAAATTCATGGAACAAAGAAATATGAGTTTTTTGTTAAATCCTATAAAGATGGCAAAAAAGAAATAAAACAAGTTGATTCTTCTTATATTGCTGAAGTTATAAAATTTCTAGAAAAAAAGGATGTCAATAATGACTTTGACAGTCTTTTTATAAAAGATGGAAGACTATGTAAATTTCAGGAAGCGTTATTCTAATATGGATTTATTCAAAGCAGAACCTTCTTTTTTTGATCTTTTTGAAGGCCATAAAGCAACTTATTTGCAACCAATTCCCACTATAATAAAATGGGCTGGAAGTAAATCAAGATTACTCGAAAAGATATATCCTTTTTTAAAAGGGGCTAAAAATTTCACAGATGATAATTTTTATATCGAGCCATTTGCTGGTAGTCTTTCTGTTGCCCTATCAATTAGAAAAAAGAAAATGATATTAAATGACAAAAATCTTAAATTAATTAACTTTTTTGAGCAGGTTAGAGATAAACCAGAAAAATTGGTTAAAAAAATAAATAAAATTATATCAGATTCAGAGAAATATACTAATAAAGCAGATTTCTATCATGAAATTAGAAACTTGTATAACAATTTAATACTTTCTAAAGGCAATGCAATAACTGTTGCTGCAATATTTTGGTATTTAAATAAAACTGGATTTAACGGGATGTATAGAGAAACTTCTAAAGGGAAGTTTAATACATCATTTGGTAAAAGAATATGTCCAACACCCAACTTTAAATTATTTATGGATGTTTCTTGTGCTTTAAAAAATGTTATATTGTTGCATAAGCCATTTGAACCAGTTTGTTCTATGGCAGAAAAAAACGACATAGTTTATATCGATCCACCATATTTACCGGTCTCAAGAACTTCTAGTTTTAGCAGTTATTTGAGATATGGATTTGGCATTGAAAATCACAAAAGACTTTGCTTAAAAATGAAGGAAATGAATGATTTAGGAGTATATGTTGTTATGAGTAATTCTTTTGGAAAAATGACCGAAGAAATATATTCATGTTTGAAAGAAAGTGGATTTATGTTTCATGAAATAGAAGCGATGAGAGTAATATCCGGAGATAAAAAAGGAAGAGGAAAAATAAAAGAACTAATTATAACAAATATTGAAACACAATAGGATTTATTATTTTATTTTTTGAATTATTAATAATGATTAATAATTGGTATAAAAAAGCTGAAGAATCTACGGATGAAGATTTTTTCAAAGACAATTGGGTTTCAGTAGACTCTAGTTTTATAGATGCGGTTTCATATTCTCCTTTAGCTAAGGTATTAGAAATTAGAATAAAAAACGGCAAAAAATATACCTTTATGGATATTCCTGAAGAGTCATATAAAATGTTCCTAGAGTCACCATCTAAAGGAAAATTTTTTAGCACTATCCTTAAAAAGAATCCTAACCGTTAAATATCTTAATAAGATCCTCAGACATATATTTTGGTTTCATATTATCCATAAAATGTTTAGCCCACATCTTTTCAAATTCATCTAAATCTTTAGTATTATCAATTACTATTTTACCATGCATTTGAACATCTTTCTTTTTAGATTCTACTTCCAAAAAGTCTCTGATTAAAAGAATTGCACTTTCTTTATCTAAATCTTCTCCATTGTATACATTCATCTCAATGAGATTTTTTCTCAACTTATTAACAAGTATTTCTTTTCTATCTTTTGGTATTTTGTCGCTTTGTTGTAATATACATTTTATAATACCAAGAGATTTTGTTCTTTTAGTATCTTGAACTGGATTTAAAGAAGCAGAATATGAATTCGCCAATTCCTTTTTTAATAAAATGGCATAATCGTTTTCATATTTATAATGACAATCTACGCAAACCGGAACAACAAAAACACAACTATGTTTTTTTCTTATATCTGGAAAATGTTGTCTATATATAAATGGCACTAGATGATGTCTTGTTAGTATATTTAGATCTTCTATTCCACAAACAACACATTTGTTTTTTCTCTCAGTTTTGAGAATATCAATAGATTCTCCTTTACCCTTAGGAATAAAATTAAGCTTAATAGATAAGGGGTTGTCATTAATAATTGTAGCCAGATCTCTTTCTAAATACCATTTTGCTCTTTTCTCTAGACATCGGAACATAAGTTCGCCATCTGGAGAAAAAACCTGGCTATTACCATAAATAGGAACTTTTCTTTCTTGCCCCATAGGAATATGATACAAGAAATAGGAATAAATACAAGAAGAATTTCATCTTTTCAGAAAGGGCGTATAATGTGAATATAAATGAATTAAATAAAAAAATATCTTCGCTTGAGTCACAGATATCTGTTTTTAAAACAGAACATGCAAATTGCGTTAGAGCAGTCAATAGGGCTTTTTCTTTTAGGGACAACTGGAGAGACAAGCAAAGTTTAGCACTCAGAATTCCAGTTTTAGCCAATAAAATTAAATCTTTAGAAAAGGAGATACAATTATTAAAAGTTGAAAAGGAAGATCTAGAAAAGAAAATTCTAAATAACAAACTAATCGAAGAGGAAAAACGAAAGTTAGAAGAGGCAAAAGAAAAGTCAAAACAGGAAGAATCTTATATTAAAGGTCCTATATCTTTATTGGAGGTCGATTGAATAAACAGTTTTTAAGAGAATTTGTCGACACAATACAAAAATACGAAAACAAAGAAGATGTAATTTATAGTATTGTTAGATTTATTAGAGATCAAACTAAAGCCTTCAGTATTGCAATTCGAATTCAAGATGGCGAAGATTTCCCATATTATTCTACTATGGGATTTTCAGATAAGTTTGTAAAAATGGAAAACTTTTTGTGTTGCAGAGATGAAAAAGGTGTTATTATTAGAGATAAATGTAACAAGGCAAAATTAGATTGTATGTGTGGGACATTGCTTAATAAATGTATTCCAGAAGAAAAGCAATGTTTAAAATGCTATACCGAAAACGGAGGTTTTTGGACTAATTCAGTACAAACCCTCATAGACGAAACAGAAGGACAAGTAGGGGTTAGTAATGTAAGAGGAACTTGTATTACATCTGGATATAAAAGTATGGCTATTATTCCAATACCCCTTAAAGGAGAAAATATTGGACTTATACAGGTTAATGATTTTGAAGAGAATAGATTTAGCGAAGAAATGATAGAAAATATAGAGGAGTTAGCTACAATGATAGGATGTGTGATAGGACATTTAGACACTCAAGAAAATCTAAAAAAAGAAAAGAAAGCTTTAGTTAAAGAAAATTTAAAGCTTATTGTAAAAGATCTTAAGAGTATGTCCGAATCAATTTTAAAGAAAAATGGTAATTGGAATTTAGAAACAAAATAGTTCATTTTTGTATAATGCTCACATGGACTATAGTTTTAAAACTCTGAGTGCTTGCCTGTCTTTAAAAATTCGCCATATTTGGCTACGTCTGACTGGAAAATCAGTTTATATTGAAAAAATTCAAATACCTATTTTTAAAATCGTAAAAAATACAGAGATTCGCTTGTCTGAATTCAAAAGCCGAAGATTTAATATTATTGATAGAAATTCTATTATGGCTGACAGAGATTCCAGATATCAAGCTCGTCAACTTGAACCTAGAATATCAAGTGAAGATTTGGAGATCTTTCAATCTATTTCTCAAATATAATACACTATTTAAAAGTTTTTTACTTTATTTTTCAGTATATGTATAATGATGACATATTAAAGACAAAAATATTTAAATCGATCCGAAAGTAGAATGATACGGATTGCAGTTAGGCTCCACTATATGGTTTAAGCCAGTAGTCTTGGGATTGTTATTATTTATGCTTAAGCATTGCCCTTAAATAAGGCGACAACCCCATGTATAGTTAAAGGGGAACTGTAAAAGCAAGACGAAGGGTAGCGTTATGACCGAAGGGCAGCTACGACCGCTGGAAGCTCATTATTCGTAATGAGATAACTTATTTGGTAACAAATAAGCGAGAGTACCAAGCTTATACATTTACAGCTAGCCGTAATGTAGTAGTCTACAACAAAGCTTGGAAAAGTTGGACTTGGTGGGAGTCTCAGGGGCTCCAGTTGCTATTAAAGTCGAACTACTCCCTTTAACAGGGGAGTTGTCAGTCCTTGGCAGGTGAACTCGAAACTCCTTTGCTAATAAAGCCACACGATAAAAATGGTTTAAACAGGTAAACGAAACAGTATAATGCTAATATACATAGTATAGATAGTAAAACTATACTCTTAATATATGGAAAAAATAAATGTATTATCATACTCAAGATATTAAATATGTTTGTTATGGGAAAATATATCCACCACCAATAAATACAATAGATCAATATTTCTTAAAGCCTTATTTATGGTTGGGTAAATATTGTGCATATTGTCCCCAAGTATGGCTCAGTAGAAGTAAATCTCAAATAACTGGTTATAAAAATATACCAAAACAAAAAAATATTAAATGCTATTGTAATAAAGAACCTTCTGTCATGTTTTCTTTTGAAATCATTAAAGGGTTTCCTGTTGATTATGACACATGGTGTTATATTATGTCTCCTCTTATGTCATGTAAGAATCCTATTAAAGATGGTGATAATGCTATAGAAAAAGATCTTAACGAGATACTTCATGATTACGAAAATGGTAATTACGTTGACAAACTTGATATAGATGATCCGTTATGGAAATGGAAAAACTCAAAAAATATTAATGACTTTCTAAATAAGTATCTTTTTATAGAAAATGATCAAGTTGTTGTTCCGTCTTTGAATTTAAAATCCGCAAAAGAAGTATTTTGTAGAAATGAAAAACAAGTTAAAATGTTGAGACGCATGGGTTTTATAAAAGACAGAATAAAAATTCTCAATTCAAAACAAAGAGTTTGATGTGAACTACTCCTAGCCTAAAAGCAGTTAAGAGAGTTTTTAGTAAATTTAGACAAAGAAGATAAATCTACTTTACATTCAATGACTTTGCAAGTCATTGAATTTCTTCTATTTTTAGTTTCTAGAAGGGTTTTCTTAATTTTGCTTTTCTTTGCTATATTGATTATTCGTCATAATTCTATACAAAGTATCAAAATTTCTTCTTTTATTTTTATTTTTTAATGTATAATGATCATGGATTTAAATTTTATAGGAGGGATTTATGGATAAAGTTGAGATTAAAGATATGGATACTAGTTCTTATAATAAGGATCAGAGTGATATGTTTGAAGATTCTTTTTTTAAGAATTTAAAAGGATTACAAACAAAAATTAAACAACAGCATGTGAGGGATATGGAAAATAAATCAGGAGATATACAATATATAGGCGATTCTACTAAAAAACTAGTAGAATTGAAACTTTTAGAGTTAGATTCTATTATTTCTGCTAGAAAAAGAGAAGAAGAGTGGATGCGTAAGCGAGAAATTAGACAGGCACAAAGTGATAGATTGTGTCAGGCGAGGGCCAATCTAGCAACCCTATTGTATCTTGAAGAGAAAGGAAAATTCAACTTAAAGGATGATATTGAAGATAATTTAAGAATTTTAAGAGAAGTTTCTAATATGGGTGGAGAGGAGATTTATGTAAAAGACGAAGCATTAAACACCGATAAGATTCTAAATTCTTTTCATGTAACCGAAAGAGATTTACGCATGGCATTGAATCAAAATTGCAATATTTTAGATTTGGTTCGTAAGGCTAAGAAGAATGGATGGAAAATGGAAATTAAAGATGATGAAATAGCATTGTATAATAAGAATGGAAAAAGAATTCTTGGATCGGCACCCACTAAGGAATTTGTTAATAGCGAAATCAAAGAAATGAAAAGCCCTTTAAAGAGATTCAGTAAAGTTGACAAAAAGATAAACGAAAAAGTAAAGTCAATCAAGAAAAAGTAATACAGAATTGAGGAAATTATGGAAGAAACTAATAATGTTACTACAAATATAGAAGAATTAACTTCATCAACAGGAGATACTGGATATAGCGATATAACTAGTAAAGAAAGTACTTCTCTCAGTCTAAAAGATTCATCTATACCAGAATCTGATAGTGCGGTAACTTTCAACGCTCAAAGATATAATCAAAGTCTTGCCAAAATGGAAGAAAATAACAAAAATCAAACTACTCTTACAATAAAAGAGTTTAAAGCACTTAAACGTGCTAAATATGATGAAATAGTTAAAAAATTTCCTTTAGCTTATGTTCTGAAAAATAAGAGAACTGGAATGGTTGTTCAAATACAAGCTGTATCTTATTTGCACGCTTGTAATATTATTGGTTGGAGACAAAGACATGTTAAATTAATTGAGATTATTGACACTAAAAAAGAACAATCTCCCGAACAAGTAAACGAAGAGCAAGTTACTGAACAAGAAATAACTAATTTTAATTGATAAAAATGATTCGTGCAATTATAAATTTTATAATATCTATAGTGAAAGCTATATTTAAGCTTAAAGATTCTATTCAAATTCAACAGGACCAACAAGACCAACAGAATCAACAGCAATTTCAAGAACTTCAGCAAAATTTACAGAACCAATATGATAAGATTGATGAGGAACACCAAATAAATCCAAATCCTACTTTACAAGAAATAGAGGATAAATTAAATGACCGTTTCTAAAAAACTATTATTTTTATTTTTATTTTTACTAACATCTATTACTGGTTGTAAAACAATACAACCAAGTAGTTCAGAATGGTTAATGCCAGTTAAACCTTGTTCTTATCCTGTTAAATTTGAACAAAAAGATGAAGGATTATTCATAAATAAACAAAGTTCAATTAATTTGTTAAAGAATATTGAAGAATTAGATGCATATATAGAGAAATTAGAATTATTAGTAAAAGAAATGAAAAAATATTATGGAGAAAAATAGTAAAATATGAATCCGTTTGTTGTTAATTATGCGGATTTTACAGAAACTAATCTTATTGACGCAGAAGGTAAGTTTCTAGGTGTTGTTAGAATTTCTGTTGCTAAATCAAAAGCAAGAGAATCAAATCTTGAACTAGTATGCTTTAATAAGCCAAGTGGTAAAACTCCAGCTTTGTGCAAAATACTTGATTATGGAAAATGGAAATATCAACAAGATAAAAGCTTTAAAAAAGATAAACAGAATGCTAGAAAAGAAACTAAAGAAATAAGGTTTACTCCAGTAATAAGTGAACATGATGTCGATCATAAAGTTAAACAAGTTATTGAATTTTTAGAAGACGGAGATGATGTATTAATAACTATGAGATTTAAAGGTATCCATCATAGATTAAAAGACGAAGGTAAAAGAATTGTTGGAGAAATAATTGAAAAGTGTAAGAATTATGGTAAAGAAGATTATAGAAAACAGGATAATAGTAATATATGTATAAGAATGGTTAAATTAACAGAAAAGGAGAAAGTAGTATGAAAAAATGGTTATTGGGAGTAGTTGCTTTATTAACAATGGTTGGAATTGTAGGATGTGAATGGTCTGATTCTCAAGTAAAGGTTCTGTCACAAAATGCCGGTCTGGCAGCAGCAGTAACTTGGATTGCATACGACAATCCTGATACAAATTCTATAGTGGTAGTAAAAGAAATAATTAACACTATTGCTGCTCAAGCAGAGAATGTACAAACAGGTATGACATATACAGCAGTTATTTATCCAGAAATTCAAAATATAATTGATGGAGATTCCATTCCTGCACAATATAAACCAATAGCTTTAGCTGGTTCTCTAGCGGTTTTAAATGGAATTGATTTGCTATTTGCTATGAATCCATCATGGAAAGAAAAAGAAGGAAGAACTTTGATGGCTGCACAGTCTTTTTGTATAGGGGCAAAAATGGGATTATCTTTATCAGACAGAGATCCTATTATTATTCAAGCAAGAACATTTGCTGATAGTAGATCTAAGATCTTGAAGTAATTTTACTTAATTGTGATTATTCAAATTATAGGATTACCAGGTTCTGGAAAAACTGCACTATCAAAAGCGTTAAAAGAAAAAATTAATGCTATACACTTTAATGCAGATGAAGTTAGATCTGGACTAAATAGCGATCTTGGTTTTTCACCAGAAGATAGAATCGAACAGGCTCGTCGTATGGGGGAGCTTGCCCGATTGGTAGATAGACAAGGATTTATAGTTATATCTGATTTTATTTGCCCAACAGAATTAACTCGTGAAAAATTTGGATTTGCAGATGTAATTATATGGGTCGATAGAATAGACCAATCAAAATTTGAAGATACTAATAAAATGTGGGAAGACCCTAAAAGATATACAATAAGATTTAAAGCAGGTTTAACTATAGATGAAGAAGTAAATGAAATCATTAGTCATACAGGGTTATATGACTGGTCCGCTCCTACTACTTTAATGCTTGGAAGATATCAACCATGTCATCAAGGACATCATGCTTTATATGAAGAGGCTGGGAAGAGAACAGAACAAGTTCTATTAGGCGTTAGAAATACTTACAATACAAGTGAAAAAGACCCTCTTACTTTTGATGAAGTGAAGAATTATATTTCAAAAGATAAAACTATGAATAATGCTATGGTATTAAGATTGCCAAATATTACAAATATTGTGTATGGTCGTGACGTTGGATATAAAATAGAACAAATAGATTTAGGTGCAGAAATCCATTCTATATCAGCGACAGAAAAACGAAAAGAAATTGGTATCTAAAAAAATCTTGAAAAAAATCTTGAAATTCAAGATGAATGATGTATAATACTTTCATAATAGATAGGAGAAATATGAAACCAGGTAGAGTAGAATTAATTTGTATAAAATGCGAAGATAAATTTTCAACCCATAGTAGCAATAGAAAAAAATGTCATAAATGTTTACCAAAATGTAGAGAAAGGCATTATTTCTTAGCTGCTGAACAAAAGAAGATTGCTGATAAGAAAAAAGAAGCAAAAGATTTAAAAGAAGGAAATTTTATAAAAATATAGAACTAACTAATAGTTGAGAAAATAATTATGA
>Ga0307379_10004215_pt1 | contig 20599 bp, 16 predicted proteins | sample UN2MG_FD_202237 | JGI IMG/M metagenome (GOLD analysis project Ga0307379, IMG submission 202237) | Soil microbial communities from Risofladan, Vaasa, Finland - UN-2 | ecosystem: Environmental > Terrestrial > Soil > Coastal area > Acid sulfate soil | place: Finland: Risofladan, Vaasa | collected... | reverse complement strand
AGGATATACAAACACAACCGTGTGCCATAGCTTCTCCAGCAATCATACCAAATGATTCCACTCTACTTGTCATTACAAAAATTTTACAATTTCTATAACACCAACTCATCTCTTTTTCACTTAATTTCCCCGCCCAATATATCTTTGATGATAAACCATATAATTTAATCCATTTTTCCAATTTTTTTCGGTATGAGATCATTCTTGATTCAGTTTCTCCTGCAATTACCAATCCCTTAATGTTCACTTTTTCTAAAACTAAATATTTCATTGCCCAAAGTACATCTTCTAATCCTCTTGCCGGGCGGATAGAACCAGCAGTAAATAAAAAATTTCCTTCCCAATCTTTGGGAATATTTTTTGGGCGGATATATTCTTTAAGTTGAGGTAATTCTATCCCATGATAAACCAAGCCTATTTTTTCTTTTGGAATATTCCATTTATATGATAAAAATTCCTTAACATATCTTGAAATAGCAATTACTCTATCTGATTTTTTTATTGCTCTTCTCGCCACGATATATTGTATATATAATCTACGTTTATTAAAAAAATTTTCATTTAAATTATCTGAAAATGGTTCCATATTTTGTATCATATTAACAATAGGAACACTATTAAATTTAAAATAACGTTCTACCGGTATAAATATTACATCAGGGGAAAACTCTTTCAGATATTTTTTTAAATCATTATCTGGTCTATTAAACATCCATTTAAACGGTTTACAAGTAATAAATTTAACTTCGGGCAAAAAACTAAACCAACTTTGAATATCTATAGACGAAGGAGTGGCACAAAGAATATTTTCTATTTCTGAATTTTTAGCCATTCTTGGTAGCATATTCCTTAAATACTTTTTGTACCCACCACTTATTCCTCCACCAGTTATATTGATAATAGCTACTCGCATATTATTATATATACTCACCTTTACATATTAATTTAGTATACTGCTCAATTATTTTATCTTCAGAAAACGGATTTATAATTTGTTTAAGTTTTTTAGGATTTACTTCCTTCCCTATCGAATTTTTTATAAAGTCCTCTAATAAAAGAACATCATTTTCTTTCGTAATATCATTATCTATAATGTTTATATGAAGAGGATAATCTTTAATTAATTGTAGAGAACTATCATTTGAAGATGATATGAAATTTATAATTGGTTTTCCAGAAGACATATATTCTACCATCTTACTGGGTAGTTGATAAGATGTATTATTCCCGACATTTATAAGGAAATCAGCCTCCTTTGTGGCCTGAAGAGCAACATCATGAGTTACTAAACCATGAATAAATATTTTATTATTGAGCAAATCCTCATAAAATTCAAAAGAACTAGCGCAATCATTAATATCTCCAAAAAAATGTAATTCTAATCTATCTCCCAAAGATGTTTGCAATAATTCTTTAAAATATTTTAATAAGAAATAGGGAGAACGAATGGCTTTATATAATGTCCCCACAAATACCAATCTAATCTTATCTTTCTTTATAAAAATATGATTTTCAATATTATTATTTTTAGACAAAGAAATTAAGGGCGGGATAACATATATTTTTTTATTGCTTTTAGGAAATATATTTCTATACATTTTTAATAGAGCTTCTGTGGTAACTGTAATAATATCTGTATAATTTATTATTTTTCTTTCTGTAAGGTAATTTAACCTTCTATATATTTTATGATTATTAACCGGAGTAGCATCCAAAACATAAAACGGGTCCCCGATATCCATAATCCATAGCAAATCTGGATTATGTCTCTTTATATTTAACCCAATCATATGGCAAGTAAAGGGAATAGATACTGTAATAAGTCTATCATACTTACCAGTCATTAATAAATATTTTGCTTTCTTAAGTGCGGAGAAATACCATAAACAAGCAAAATCAGGCCAATATATTTTTTTCCACGTATGGTTATAGATATATTTTAAAAATAATGGTAACTTATTTTTTGATTTCTCTTTTTCCTTTAATGTTATATTTTTTATTGAATCATTATTTTTAAACCGCTTACGAAGCATCTTAACAGCAGTATTTCCTATTCGATGTATATGCACACCATTTATTATTTCACTTCTTGCCAAACCAGGTTCCCAAGAACAAATTACCTCAACATATTCTCCTTTTTTAGCCCAATATTCAGCAATAGTTGTCCAGCGAAAAGCCCTGGGTGAAATTGCAGGAGTATAATAATAACTGATTATTAAAATTTTCACGTATAAAAACTCCTATTAATTTTTTTTGTATTTACGAAATTCGTAAACCATTAATGCATATATAATTGCAAACATTATACTAAATTCCTCTGAATGAACCGCAAACATTGCTAAATATGAAATATAGGGAGCAATTATAAATATAATTTGGCTATCTTGTCGAATTTTTTTACTTAGCATTACTTTTATAACTGGATTAAATAAAAAAATACATAATAAAATTAGACCCAAAACACCGGTTGAATATAAATAATTAAAATACAAACTAAGAAAACTACATATTAAATTACTATTTAAATATTGACTAAAAAGTATATTGGCATTCCCCAGACCAGTACCAAATAATAATGAAGGTGGATTATTTGAAATGTATCTGTAAACATATTCTCGATTTGATTGCACCATTCCCCCTTTAAATAAAATCAGGCTTAGACGATTATTTATTATCTTAAATATGTCTATTCTTTCTTCTGTATATGAAATTACTAATACATTAAAAATAACCAATACAACAAAAATTAACACTATCACGCGTGTAAATATTTTCAAATTATCAAGTTTAAAGATGTTGTTAATAATAATTGCTGCAATAAACCCTATAATCCCTCCGATAATTCCGGTCAGACTTCCGGTAAGCAAAATAGTTGTACCTATTATAATTGCATAAATATTAATTTTTTTCTTACAATAAATAAAACTCAAAAAAAGGGGCACTACTAACCATTCTGCTAAATGACTGGGCTCACGAAAAGTCCCTGCTGCACGATGGAAAGCATAGGAATATATTCCAAACTTTGTTGGAATGTTTCCACCCGTGGAAAGTCTGTTTGGTAGAAAAGTAGGAAGTCCATAAGTCCATACAAAATAATAATATATTGCAACGATAGAAACCAATGTTCCTATAATAACTGTCCATTTTATAACAGAATATCTATTCCCCTTAACTAATAGCCAATAAATCAAATAAATTGCGGCAATAAAAGATAATAATTTAATAAATCTTAAACAAACAAAAAAAGGGTAAGATGTGGTCGATAAAGTAGGCATCAAACTAATATAATCTTTGAAAAAAATATTAACAGATGTAACTATTATTGCCCAAAAAAATAAAGAAAATAATATTTTACTTCCCGGTACAATATAGAGATTCCTATCAATAAGTAAAAAAATAATAATAGCAATAAATCCTAATTGTGATAACCATTCGAAAGGAATATTAATAATACAATAGGCTGCTAATGCATTAGCAATTAATAGTACACTAAAAGCAAGTATAGCTACGCTGGTAATTCTTACTTTATTATTTTCATTTAATGAATTTAAAACAATTTTCTTACTGTGTAAGATTTTTTCCATAGCAAATCCTTTAAATAATAAATACTCTATACAAATTCTAATTTATCATCTCGATAAATTTAATATTATTAATTATGCTAATGATTTATCTTCTGAATATACAAACTCGTAGGAATACGAGTTGATGGATATGGACTAAAATATTTTTTTAATAATTCTGGATATTTATGATGTATATAACTTGCACACCATAGAACCTTAAATGAATTATTATACATTAAAAATGCTTGAACTAAATATTGTTCTTGCCAAAATAAATGTTGTTTTAGTATATATGATTTAAAATATTCGTATGGAAAATGAATATCATGAATATGTATTATTACACCTTTTTTTAACTTTGGTAATACTTCTAAAATAAGAAAATTAACATCACCACCAATCTTAACTGTGTGACTTGAATCGATAAATAATAAATCATTTTCGTTAAGGGCTTGAAAAAATTGTACATCCATTTCTTCTGCTTTCTTTTTTATAAAATTAACACAATTTACATCTTTTAGATATTTTGCGGGATAAGGTTCTATGGCAAAAAACTCAAAAGGGGTTCCCTCTTCGTTATTTTTCCTGAGAGCTTCAATAGAAACCAAAGTAGAATAACCGGAACCCACTTCAATTATTTTTTTTGGCTTAAAGTATCGAATAACAGAATAATGAAGTTGGCCACTTACAAAGCCAAAAGAACCATTATTAAGATAATATTGTAAAGAATTATTAGTTTTTTCTTTAGGGAAAGAAAGGTATTCTTTTTGAAATGGTAAACATACAGTTTTTAAAAAAGGTTTTGTTTTTTCAATATTTAATTTAATGCCTTCTAACGAAAGTTCTTTTGACCATAAAATATTTTGTCTGCATAATAATCTTGTATCAGGAATTGGTGTATAGTAATGCACCGGTAGAACATGGATGCCAAATTTTTCAAAAAAACTGAATCCTTTTGTAAAAAAAAATCTTATAAATGTTTTTTTCAAAAATTTTATGATCTCTTTAATAAGCATTCTTTTATATTTCTCCTTTTGATTTTATCACGCAAATATTTATGTTGAAAGGTATTTTGCTTTCTATTATTGTAGTAAGTTTATCAGTTCTTTTTATTACCCCATATTCGGGAGAATAAAAAGAAGATTCTTTTTGCCATTGAATCTTTTTGAATTTTGGAGAATCAGATTGAATTTTCAAATCTCTTTTAAAATCAGGTGATAAAACAAAACCCCATTCTAACCTGTGTTCTCCCTCTCCTTTAAATGTATCAACTATTTCCAATTTTCTCTCCTTTTTATTGAAAATAAATTGCCGGCAATGATTATTTGAATCTTTTATTCCATTATGCTTCCTGTATGCAACTTCTAAAATATCATATTCTTTGAAAATCTTCCATTTATCAATTTTAATAACATTGTCATTTTTCATAAAGAATAAATTATTTTCTGAAAATCTATTCTGCTCTTCTTTATCTATCATTACAGTATTATGATATGCTGTGCTGCGGAATTTATTTCGCCATTCAGGCAATGGAGTATAAACATAAGTGCCCGGATCAACAATAATATCCTCTCCGTCAATACATAATTCAAAAGAAAGTTTATCATTATGACAATGGCCTCCCTTTCCATTTTGGCCATTTGGTCCACAAGATATTATACAATAATCCTTATTGTTTCTCATAACATACCATCCGCTGTCACTAAATGCTTTTGACTTTACATCTTTAAGAGAATTCCATTCTAAAGAATTCCAGTTTTGTACTCCCTTTTTCCCATATAAAATCAAAACTTCAGCAATATCTTCATCCGATTTAAAAAATTCTTTTATTTTCCATTTTGATTCTTTAAAAAATACAGCTCCTAGGGCAAGTAAATACCTCATATCTAAAACTTCTCTTGGATAGAGCTTTAAAAATTGCCCATTATCATTATCACCAATCTGAGGCATCCTGCCATTGGGTTTTAACAAATGTAATATAGCATCAAACATTTTATAAAGTCTGTCAATATAATCTTTACCTAAAATATCTTCTGCAATAGTTTTATAATCATCCTCTGAAGATAACAAATCTTTTTTCTCATTCTCTACTTTATATTTTTCATTTTGAACTACAAAGAATGTAGAATAAAAAAATAATTCCACTACAAGTCTATGATAACAGGTAGATGCTTCAAAATTTGTCCCATCAGAATAAACTTGTTTTAACATCTCCTTTTTAAGTTCTTTTATGGCAATTTTTTTCCATTCTCCTGCTTCTTTAAAAATATTTTCAGTAAAAATTGCTAATACTAATAAGCCGGCTATATCCGATAAGTAATGATTACTAATTAAATCTTCTGACCATTCTAAATTGCGAATTATAAAATCACCATGCTGATAAAGACTTTTATAAAATATTTTATAAAAACATTCTTTCCCTTCAGATGGCAAATTATTTATGTAATCTTCAATTAAATTAATAGTAATCACCCAATTAGTTACTCTTATGGCAACATCCATCGTACATCGCCAATTAACTCCAAATTTATCACGGTTAGTTAAAATCCAATCAATTGTTTGTTTTATTATTTCTTTAGCGTATTCCTCTTTTTTTGTTGAGCGATAAGCTAAAGCAAGTTGAATTAGATGTTGCATCCTTGAAAGTTCCCAGGGTACTTTCACATCCGCCCCTAATTTATGTCCATATTTTATAAATTTATAATAGGTCTTCTCTGACCATCGATAACCAGATTTAAAGTCCACTTGCCAATCCATGGGCTCATATTCTATAGATTTTTGAAAAACCTTCTCTAATTCCGATTGAACTTTTTCTTTAATTGATGAATACTCTTTTTTAGATAACTTCATATCATATCTATAACCTTCTAAACCTTTGGCATTTAATTTATAATCTTCCTTTACATCTCCTGAACCTAATAGATTAAAGATATGATTTTTTGATTTATCTGCTTCTTTTATTATTTTATCTTTTGCTTCCTTACATAAAACGGGTAGCAATGAAAGGTTAGAGTAAGTTTCTTCTATCTTTTCCATTAAAATTTTTTTATTTAACTCATCATCGCTTAGCCCTATTTCAAAAATAATATCATTTATATACCTTAAGTAATCTTGAGTTAAAGTAAAACCCTTATGAACAGCTTTTTTTACCACTATTTTAGGTGGATATTTTTTACTTTTTTCTAATATACTTTTTAAATTCATAATTTCTTTCTTATAAAAAATTGATTTTTTAAATCTTTCAATGCCTCTATCTCGCTTGGTTTTATTTCTCTTAATAGAAAAAGCATTAATGAATAAACTGACATCCCAGTAAGTATGCTTACTATTAAATTTATCAAGGTTGATGAAGTTAAACTATTTCCAATAAAATATACTGCTACCCCCATTACTCCTGAAGCGTAAACAACATTTCCCAAAGACTTAAAGGGAAATTCCCAAATGAAAAAGCGACGGGAAACAAAAATTACTACTACAAGCATAAAAACATAAGAGATGAAAGTAGTAATCGCTGCTGCTACATAACCATATTTGGGGATAAAAATAATATTAAGTCCAATATTCAATAGAGCGGCACTCAGGACGCAATACATATTAAGATCTGTCCTTTTGTAAAACCCAAATATGTATGAAAACCTATGGTCAATTCCAACAAGAAAAGATCCGAAAGCTACCCAGGGAATAATTATATATCCTGAATGATATCCTGAGGCAGTAAGCATATTAATTGCCGGCTTTGCTAAAACACTTAATCCCAATGCTGCAGGAAAAGCTACTATTAGATAGTATCGGGTAATTTTGCTTCTAAATTCTTGGTTTATTTCTTTAGTTTTATTTTCCCACATATTAATAGCAATGGGACCTTCCGTCATCATAAAGATAGAAGCAAGAATAAATATAGTTTTTTCTGAAATGGCATAACTAGCTGAGTATAAACCTACTTCTTGGCTTCCTCTAAAAAACTCCAAAATATATCGGTCAGAAAGACTTAACATCCAAGTTGCAAGATTTACTACTGCTATAGGGAAACCATATTTAATCATTCCCTTGGTCATTGCAGAGCGAATCTTCCCGTATTTAAAGCATAACTTTCCCATGGCAACTTTATAAAGCAAAGGAGAAATAATGACCATTGCTAAAAATTGTCCCCAAAGTAACCCCACTATTCCAAAATGAAAAACTATTACTAATATTATACCAAGGCCTATCCCTAATAAACTATGCCATATTGTAAAAAAAGAATATTGGGTTATTTTCCGTTCTGCGCTAAGAGTACTAAGTAATACACTAAAAAAAGCACTTATAAAAAATACTAATCCACCAATTTTTAATAAAGAATAAAGATTTTCTAAAAAATACTCTCGAGTAAAAACTAGAGTTCCTGTTAGTATAAAGAAAACCGACAATATTGAAATAAATGCTAATTTTATTACGGTGCTATAAAACTCATTAAGACCACCCTGCTTATTGTATACAGGAAAAAATCTAATTACAGATGCTCCTATCCAGGCAGTAGTAAATGCAGATAAGACAGAAACTGTGGCCATAACTAAAACATAATTTCCATAATCACCCGGGGAAAATAAGCGGGTTATTATAGGAATAGAAAAAAAACTTACAATAGATGGAACAATATACGAGGGTAAATATTTACCCATGTCTTTAAATAGTTTTCTAGTCATTATGCAACCTTTTTCTTATCAACTTCGATGTAAAATACTATCGACTTTTTAAAATAAATATATATTAATAATGATTCTATCTTTATTAAGATCTATACCCTGCTGCTGTAAAATTACCTAGGTTCTTTCTTTGTTAAAGTTTTCTTAACTTATAAAAAGCTAATGAACCTGACTTTTTAAACAACCTGTTTTCAATTGAGATCTCGATATCTACTAACTTAGGTGATATCTTATTCAACCCTCTGGGTAAATAAGCTCTATACGCCCAAAAATCTCCAGTTCGAACTTCTTCTAATTTGCAACCTTTTATTCTTTTTAATACACTATACCACTCTTTAACCCCCCACCAAAGGTGGAAAGGTAATTTGTCCTTTCGCTTTAGATTATAAGAATAATAAAACCAGTTCCTGAAGTTCGGCATCTCCAAAATAAGCGTGCCATTTTTTTTAAGTATTCTGAGGAGCTTTCTAATAATATCAACGGGGTACACAAAATGTTCTATTAACCCCAAGGATACAATAATACCAAAATAGTTTTCTTCAAAAGGATATGGAAGTTTTTTAATATCTCCTTGTAATAACTTAACTCCAAGACTTTTGTTTAATTCCTTTGCCTTTTTAACATTTCCTTCATCATACTCAAGCCCCCATAGTTCCTTTAACCCCATATCATTAAAAAATTTAAAATAAAATCCTGCCCCGCATCCTACATCTAAAAGTGAAGTTTTTTCTTCATCTAACAAAAGACTATGGAAACACTTCATTACACTCCTAACACCATAGCTTCTGTATACTTGATCTATGCTTACAATATTATCCCAAGCACTTTGCCAAAATTCCTTAACTTCTTTCATTAAATATTTCCTCTTTTAGACGTCTACAATATTCCTCTATAAGATTCCCATAATCAAATTTTGGAGTCCAACCTATACTTTTGATTTTATCAATATTAGCCACAACTTCTGTTCTAATGTTTCCTACTGAGTTTAAGCTTTTAGTAACTAATTCTACTTGGAGATCAAGTGCTAACAATATCTTTTGTACTAATTCTTTAAGATATATTGTCTTTCCCATTCCTAAATTGTAAACTTCACCTCTATTTCCATTTTCAATAACTTTCGTAAATCCTGTATAAACATCATCTATTAAAAGATAATCTCTATACGAGTTTAAATTGCCAAGTTTTATTTCTTTTGTAATTCCGTCTAATATTAATTTTAGTTGTTTTGTAAAGTTTCCAATAAATAATTTCTCACTCAAATTGTCATTAATAACATTAAATAACCTAATGTAGTTTGCATTAATGGGGAAGATATTAACATAGTATTGAAACAAGCTATGTTGCATTAGTTTAGTCAATCCATAGATACTTCTAGGTTTCTCTAAACAATTTTCATAATATTTTTCCTGAATTCCATATTCTGCTGCGGAACCTATCAAAATTAATTTTTCCTTATATTTTGCAGACATAGCAGCATCAAAAAGATTCTTAGTAATTAATACATTCACATCGTAACTTTTGGAATAATCATTAATAAAAGTCCCTACAAAATTTATTATCACTTTAGGTTTAGATTCATTAATTTTGTTTTGTATAGAATTCAAGTCATATACACATTTTGTCCCTTTACTACTGGATAACGTAAAAACTTTATTACCTTCACTTTTTAATCTTTTTATAAAATATTGAGCAATTGCACTACTTGCGCCAAGTATCAAATAATTTTTCACTTAAACTCCTTAAAGATTTAATTTCTCTATATCTTCATTTGCTCTTTCATAATCTTCAGGTCTCCCTATATCAAGCCAGTAACCATCATACGGATAAACCTTTACCGTCTGTTTTTTATCCATCAGCGTAAACATTAAATCATCGAATCCAAACGGTTTATTCTCTGGGACAAAATCCAACACTTTTTTATTAAACACATAAACTCCCATACTTACATTTAATTCATATTCTGGTTTTTCTTTAAATCCTATAGCAATATTATTATCTTTATCAATATTTATTACACCAAAATCTATCTTTGCGGTTCTTTTATATGTAGCAACTGTAATTAAGGCTTTATTTTCTATATGATAATTATAAAATTTTTTAAAATCTAAATCAGTTAAAAGATCCCCATTCATAACCAAAAAATTTTCTGGTGAATCTTTTATCAATTTTATAGGCGCTACTGTACTTAAAGATTCGTGTTCTAAAGAATATTCTATATGCACTCCCCATTTACTTCCATCGCCAAAGTATGCCATAATTAACTCGGCTAAATGATTGATGCATAATGTAAGTTCTGTAATATTACATTTCTTCAATCTACCAATTAGTATCTCTAAAATAGCTTTATCTCCTAGCGGTACTAGGGGCTTTGGTATTGTAATAGTATAGGGCTTTAGTCTAGTTCCTTTTCCTCCGGCAAGAATTACTGCTTGCATTTTTTAAATACCTCACTTTTTTAGATATTATACATATCAGGTTTATAAAAATTTAAATTATCAGGCTTACTAAACCATTCTATCGTTTTTTTTAATCCTTGTTCTAATGAGTAACTAGGTTTCCAGTTAAATAATTCTCTTGCTTTTTTGGTATCAGCCCACAATCTTTCTACTTCACTTTTTATTGGTCTTACTCTTTTTTCTTCAATCATTATTTCTATTTTAGCATTCATTGTTTTTGCAATTAAATTTATTAAATCTTTAACAGAAACTTCAAAATTATTCCCAATATTTATTACTTCGCTTATAGATTTATCTGATTCAGCTATTTTTATAAACCCATCAACAGTATCTTTTACGTAAGTTAAGTCTCTTGTAGGACGAGTAGATCCTATATTTATTTTTTTTACCCCGGATTTAATTTGAATAATAATTGTTGGTATTATTGCGCGTGCTGATTGTCGGGGTCCATAGGTATTAAAAGGTCTTACAATTGCAACTGGCAAATTAAAAGACTTACAAAAAGATAAAACAAGAAAATCAGCAGCTGCCTTTGTGGCTGAATATGGTGATTGTGGGTTAATTGGATGTTTTTCTGTGATAGGAACAAATTGAGCAGTTCCATATACTTCACTAGTAGAAGTGTGAATTACTTTTTCTACTTCAAACTCTCTTGCTGATTGTAAAATATTTAACGTCCCTCTTATATTTGTGTCTAGATAGGTATCTGGAGAATGGTAAGAATATGGTATGCCAATTAGTGCAGCCAAGTGAAAAACAACATCTATCTTTCTCATTGCTTCTTTGACACCATTGGGATCTCTTACATCACCTGCAAAAATTTCTATAGAATTTTTTATTTTTTTATCAACATAATCTAACCAACCCCATCTATTAAAAGAATTATAGTGAACAAATGCGCGTACCTTGCATTCCTTTTTTAAAAGCGCTTCGGTAAGATGGCTTCCTATAAAACCTCCAGCTCCTGTAATCAAAATTCTTTTATTTGATAAGTTCATTTTGTCTCCTTTACTAATTTGTTAAAATTTTTTTATATACTGCTAATATTTTTACTGCATTATTTCCCTGTAAAGGAAGATCAATTTTCTCTTTATTCTCAATTTTCTTTATAGTTTTAATAACTTTTTTCTCAAAATCATCTATATCCCTATTCTTGAAGACAACACACCCTTTTGGTCTTGGTACTGCATCGCTTACAATGGGAGGAACATTAAAATATAAAGACTCTTTCACTGATACTGAATTACCATCTGTACATGAAGGCCTAATCATAATATCTGCTTCCTTTTCTAATGGGTATATCTCGTCGAAGTTCTCCTCAATGAATAATATATCATTTTGTAAATAATCATCTTTAACTTGTTTTTTTATTTTATCATAATAATCTTGATTTTCAGGGTTGCAACCTAAAACTTTAACAACTAATCCAATACTTGCATATCTTCTTTTTTTAAGCCTCCTCATTAAAGATATCATCATGTCTAATCCATACATGTCTATACCATTATCAAAAGTGATCCAAACCATAGCATATAGAACTATTTTGTGCGCTTTATAAAAATCCCATATATAATTTGGAATATTTCTATAATTTTCGTCATTAATCAGAGGAGGAATAAACTCTGGAATAACACTATAATTAATATTAACATTATATCTTTTTAATATATCAATTTGGCTTTTATTATCTAATATGATGTAATCAAATTTACTTAGAAAATAAAAATATAATCTTTTTTTTAGTGATGTATTATCAATATTTTTGACTGACCAAAACCCGTCACTACTATGTAAAGAAAAAATTGTTTTTTCTCCTTTTTTCTTTAATAATAATATGAGCAAGAATTTTTTAAAACTACTCCCGATAGAAGTGTTTAAATGAATAACTGCCTTATCGTATTTTCTTATAATTTTTCTCAAATTATTTACTTTTTGAAATTTATTTATAATTTTACTTTTACCTGTAATTATATTTGATTCACTAAATAGTATATAACTTATTTTTTTCTTACTCATATAATCAGTCAATCTTTTTATATGAACAGAGATTCCACCATAAGGAGGTGGGTAAGGTCCAATTTGAATTATCATAATCTTCTTCCTTTATTTCTTCAATAAAATTGTGGGTCATTAATTTGAAATATTTCTTTTTAATCCGCCCAAAGCAATTTGATAAAGGTTTAATCCAAAGCCAAGATTAGCCTCTATAGCTAAAGGTCCATTTTTAGCTAAGGCAATATCCCAACCAAGATATGTAAATTGTGGTAATTTCTTTGCATTTTTTATTAAGTATCTCTTTATTTCAGTTCAGTTTGGAATCTTATACATTTTAAAAATAAAATTTGTATCAGGATGCTTTTCAAAATATTCACACTGCTCTGAAGTAGCATAGCGCTCTACTTCTCCCGTATCTGTATTGATTTTTAGAATAAGCCCATCTTGAGAAATATTATCAATTTGATTTACGTTTCTGCCAATCCTTGAAACAGAACACAATATACGAACATTCCCATTCTTATTCTCTAATACAATCCTAAATGTATTCACAGAATGAGGATATATTTTTGAAATTTCTGGGTCCTGTTCTATTCCATCTTGTATTATATAATCATTTTTTTGCTCCAATTTTATTCAAAAATTCTTCATTAAATACATCATTGCCTTCAGTTATATATTGCTCGTTGTTATTTTTATGAAAAATATAAATTCTATAACCTCTTTGACCATCCACTGGTTTTACAAATATCTTCTGATATTTTTTATCCATCAAGTGTTGACTTATATTATGATAATAGATTTTAACCAACTCATCAGTATAAATGTAATTATCAATTAATTTGCAAATTACATGTGGCTTGGAAATAGCAAGACTTCTAAAGAGTTGTTCGGTAATGATTTTATCTGTTAATAGAATTTTATATTTATTCGAATCATAAAATGGGAGAAATAAGTTATAGAAAAAGAACTCAGAAATATATTTTAAAAGCCCATGTTCTGATAATTGTTTATCTTTTTTATATAAATCATATCTATAATGATGCAGAGGATAACATCCCCAGAATTTTTTACACAAATTAATTTCTTCTTTCATTTGAAATTTTGGCTTTTTGTTACTACATTTTTTAAATCGCTTCATAGCTTGCGTCATCCGCTTGTAGCTCTTTTTCTATGTTACTCTGTGCTTTACTTCTCTTAATCTTCGCGCTAAATAAGTATTTTTGACTTTTTTTAAATTTCCTTCAAGATTCATAGTAGTTTCTCACTTAATTTATAATTTCCGAATTAAAAACCTAAATTTTATCTCTTAATAATCATTTATAAAATCCTTTGCTACTTCTGATATTATCCATTTGAATTTTCCGGAGGGAGAAAGTTCAATTTCATTTACAATTTCGATTGTAATCTTAATTTTTTCTCCTATAATCTTTTTTAATTCTTGTGATAAAAATAGGATTTCTTCATTTAACAAGTTTTTATTAATATTCCCTAAAGGTTTAAAGAGCCATTTTATCAAATTCAATGGTCATGAACCAACCCATACGGTTAATACCTAACAGACAGCCTAAGATGTATGCAACAATTCGAAATGGAAGTGGACTCAGCCATAGAAGGTCATATTTTGTTACCGAAGCACGAACGTTGATGATTTTAATAGGATACTTAGATAAAATACTCTTTACTTCACGAATGGTGAACGCCTTAGTACCGATACTTTCCTGATGATGAAACAGTAGCCATGAGATACTCCTGAAGGGTTTGCCTCGCAAAACTCCCCAAAGGAGATATTTATAAAATGCCGAAAGCGAGTGCCTGTTGTAAACCATTATTTTACACTTCCCTCCTGGACGGGTAACACGAATAATCTCCTCCAGTGCTCTAATAGTATTTGGCGTGTGGTGTATGACACCCCAAGAATAGACTAAATCAAACGTGTTATCAGTATAAGGTAGATTCTCAGCATCTGCGGTTCTGATTTCTTCTGCCTCTAGTCCATACACTTTAAGTCTCTTTTTGACATATTCTATGCTTTCTTGAGTTAAATCCAGCCCATACACGCGCGCACCAGCACGAATCCATTGAATAAAATCAGTTCCAGTGCCAACACCAACTTCTAACACTTTGCAATCTCGGAAACGCGTAAACTGAGCAAAAGAAAATATTTCTGGTTCAATGCTATATCTATATTCCTCAATCTCGTCAAAATATTCCCTGGAAAATATTCTTGATTTTGCAGTAGTAGACCCACAAGGTGTTTCCCCCCAGTAGTTACGAACTTGCTCTTTTAATACATTCTTATTCATTTTAGTTTTAAACACCCCTCAAAATTAACAGATAACTTTTGAATCAAGAATCGGTACTTACCACTGTCGGTACGTGGAATTTTGTCAACAAATTCGATATACACTTTAACACTGCCACCTATTCTATCATATAAACTTCTCAAGATGTGCGAAGTGTCTTCCTCGGTATAAGTGTCTTTTTTCACAATTTTAAATACTACCTCGCCTTGCTTAAATTGGTAGAATTGGAACTGTTTTATGTTGTCAAAAACAAAAAATATTTGCATATCCCCTAATGAAATTAAGTGACCATCTTTTGCAATGATGAACTCTTGCTGTCTTCCTTCAACTTTTTCTATCAACTGATAATTCCTTCCGCAAGAGCATTTTTGCTTAGTATATACCGCTAAATCCCCAGTTTTATATCTAATAAAGGGCATCGCATAGTTATTAAATCCCGTGCCTACTATCTCTCCTACTCCTCCCTCATGATTTACAGGGCTTCCATTGCTTCTTATCAACTCTGTAACCCCATACTCAGGAAAAATGTGATAATATGTGCTTTTTTCACACTCGCCTGCCAGAACAGCTTGTTCAGAATGCCCATACCAACTAAAAACTCTACATTTAAAAGTTTCTTCCAACATTTCTCTCTGAGAAGAGTACAAGTTCTCCGACCCACATAAAATAGCCATGATAGGATAGATAAGCTCTATATCATGCTTTCTCATAAAGCGTGCTAAGATTGTTATACCTGAGGGATATGCCTGAATGAATTTGGGTTGAAACTCGGTTAGTTTTTTTTCATATTTGAATAAATTCTCTTCAGTCATATCATACAATGATAAAATCAATAATTTGTCAACCGGAGTATATTCCCACCAAGCTCGTTTATTCTTCTCAAATCTTTTTACCACATTTCCCCGTAGTACTGCACATTTATCTGTAAACTTGTACTCAATCCAGTTTCGCATTCGCCAATGAAAAGCCATCTCACGTGCATTAGTAATTCTTTTTTCTTCATAAAATTGCAAAGGAATTCCTGTTGAACCACTTGTAGAAACATATTGAAACATTGATTTTGATAAGTTCTTCGCCATTAAATTATTAAAATTATTTCTAATAATTTCTTTTGTCAAAAATGGTAGTTTCTTCAAATCATTAAAATCTCTTACATCTTTTGGCCAAAGCCCTCTTTCATCAAATACCCTTCGATAATAAGGAACATTTTCATAGGCATGTTTCAGTAATTTTTCTAATTGTTTCATCTGATATTCCTCTAATTGTTCTCTACTCCACCATTGGGATTCCTGTAGAAAATTATAGGTATCCCAGAATGCTTTGCCATAACGAAACCGTGGTGGAATTGCACTGTAAATATATTTTGCCCCTTGTTTTATTGGGTAAGGTAATGAATTTACAAAACTCCTTAGCATATTATTTTTGTATCCTCTCAAAAAAACATAAAGTTAAAAGATTATGGAGATATCAATCGAAAAACTTCCCCTTTAGCCCTTTGCTAATATCTTATTTGTTTTTCGACTTCAAAGCTTATCTTCGTTGCCTGGATTAACTGCCATAAAGATATGGGATAGCCATTGCCGCTTTTGATGGTCTGAGCAAATTCTTGAATTTCATTGAAATGTCCTTTATCTTGATTTTTTACTTTTAATCCCGGGATTTTAGCTCCAAATATTTTCATTTCCTTATAGTCATTAAGATAAATTGTTTTCCCATCAAAATATATTTTCATTTGTTCTTTAGGATATTCATTTGAGCCTATTGCAGTATATATTAAATTGCAAATTGAACCATCTTTAAATTTTAAACTTGCCATAAAATTATCATTCTTCAGATATTTTTCATTTTTAGGATTTATGGAAAGAACATTTATTTTAGTGATCTCGCTCTCAGTAAAATAAGCGAATAAATCATAAATATGGCAAGCCTCGCCAATGTTTCTTCCTCCGCCAGTTTCAGTCTGGGTCCAGTGGTCTTTTGGAAGATAACCGACATTCATTTGATAATCAATTATAATGGGATTTTCTCTTGGATAAATTATTTCTTTTATCTTCTTTGCAAAAGGAGAAAATCTACGATTAAATCCTACTAAATATGGAGTCTTTGTATCTTTTAAAACATCCACTAATTTTTTAAGTTCTCCGTTATTCAATGCCATCGGTTTTTCGCAAAATACAGCTTTACCTGCTGTGGCTGCCTCCATTGATATTCTAGCATGAAGATTATGAGGTAAAGTTATAATCACCAAATCAATTTCTTTATCTTTTAAAATATCCTGGTAATCTGTAGTGCAATATTTTGCACCATATCTGTTAGCATTTTGTTTAACCTTAACTCCGTCTAAATCGCACAGAGCAATGATTGAATATAAATTAGAAAGTTTCTTTAAAATTGGCAAATGCATTGTTTCAGCAAAGCCACCTGTTCCAATTACTCCTACATTAATCACCTCTTTATCTAAAGGTATTGAGGTAATTTGAATTTTTGTCTCTTTTGATTTTTCTTCTTTAAAATGATAATCAAGTAAAACAGCTGGTTTTATGGGATGGTTTTCCTCTAAGAATTTATAGGCTTTGGTGGCTTCTTCTATGGGAAAACTTTTAGAAATTAATTTTTGGAAATCAATTTTCTTTTCGGATAATAATTTTAAATATTCTTCCATATTTCTCTTTTCAGTCCACCGAACATAGGCAAAAGGATAATCTATTCCCTTCTCCTCATAATTCTGGTCATAACGGCCTGGACCATAAGAAGTGGAAATTAAATAATCAATTTCTTTCTCATAAAAGGGAGCTCTTTTGGGGCCTAAACCAATATCACCTATAACAATTACTTTTCCTTTCTTTCGGGTCATCTCCATTGCCTGTTGAATTATCTCATTATTATTAGGAGCAGAGGCAGTAATAATCGCAGTATCTACCCCTTTCCCTTGAGCAAAATTAGAAATTTTTTCTAAGACATTATTTTTTAAAGAATTGTAACTCTGATCTATTTTTAACTCTTTAGATAAATTTACCTTTTTATCATCTATGTCAAATCCAATCACTCTTGCTCCGCTTGCCTTGAGAAGCTGGATTAATATTTGACCTAATAACCCCAGACCAATTACCGCAATATTCTCTCCTAATTTTACATCAGCCCGCCTAAAGCCCTGCATAGCAATTGCGCCAAGAGTAACCGAACTTGCACTTGGAAAATCCAGATTATCAGGAATTTTCACTGTTAGATTCCTCGGTATTGCGACAAATTCAGCATGATTTGCCTTACCTGCACCAGCACAAGCAACTCGATCCCCCACTTTAAATTCTTTGATATCGTTGCCTATTTCTACTATTACGCCGGACAAAGAATACCCTAGGGAATGTTTCAGAACTTTTTGGCTTTCAACAACTTCTAAAGTTTCTTTTAATCCCTTCTTTCTTAAAATATCCAAACCCTTTTTAATGTTCTCAGGATTAGAAAGAACTTTTTTAATTAAAGAGTATTCCGAACTCTTTTTACCGGATAATTCTGTACCTGCACTTATTAAAGAAAAAGCAGTTTGCACCAGAACCTCCCCGCTTTTTATTACGGGTGCAGGTAAATCTTCAACTACAATTTGACCATTATTTAATAACACCTGTTTCATAGGACAAAAGTACTCCTAACTATTTATATAAAGTAATATATAAAATTGTAAAATTAATATTTACTTTTTATCTTGTTTTTATTGTTTTGTACGTTTTTATTTGCCTAAAATTTTTATTGTAAAACCGGCTTCTTTCCAGATTGCTTCGTCAATAGAATTTCGAGAATCAAAGATGTTTTTGCTTTTCATATTTTTTATCTCCAGTGGTTTTACGGTTTGGTAAAAAGAATGATCTGCTAAGATAAGCAAGCAATCAGAATCCTGTGTGGCTTTTTTAAAATCTTTTTCTATTTCATAGGGAAAGTCTTTAAGCAATGGGTCATGGACTTTAACTTTCCATCCCTTGTTTTTGGCTAATTCTATTATTTTTAAAGCGGGAGTCTCCCGCCAATCGTCAACATTTGCTTTATAAGCAGCACCTAAAATTGTAATAGTAGAGGTGTTAATGTCTTTCAGTATTTTTGAAACACATTTTATAATATAATTAGGCATTGAATCATTGATCATACGGGAAAGTTTTACCATCTCGTTATCAATGCCATCTTTCCTCATAAGGAACCACGGGTCAACACTAATACAATGTCCTCCTACACCCGGACCGGGAAGATGAATATTCACTCTTGGGTGATAATTTGCAATTTTTATAGCTTCCCAGACATTGATACCTATTTTATCACAAAGCTTAGCTATTTCATTTGCAAAGGCAATATTAATATCCCGATAAGTATTCTCTAAAAGCTTAACTGTTTCTGCAGTAGTAGTATCCGTTAAATAGATTTTTCCCTTAACAAAAGTTGAATATAAGTCTTTAGCTAATTGATTAGAATCTTTATCTATGCCACCAATAATTCTATCATTCTCTATCATTTCAATTAATGTCCTGCCTGGAATTGCTCTTTCGGGAGCATGAGCAAGAAATATTCGGTAATCCGGATGTTTTCTTTTTAAAATTGGTAAAATAATCTTTTCTGAACATCCGGGAGTAATAGTTGACTCTACTATAACTAAATTATTATGTTTAATTACTTTTGCAATGCTTTTTGATACTCTTTTAATATAATTTAAGTTGGGTTTCTTTGCTTTTGTGATAGGGGTGGGAACTGAGATAATGAAAATATCGGCTTCTTTAGGATTTAAGGAAAATTCAAAATTTTTAAAACCTTTGTTGAGGAGGGTTTGTAATCCAGGTTCCTCGAAGGGGGCTGTGCCATCTTTTAAAGTTTGAATTATTTTTTCATTTGTATCCACGCCAATAACTTTATAACCGGCTTTTGCTAAATAGCATGCGGTTGGCAATCCAATATAGCCTAATCCTACGACACAAATTTTCTTTAGCATATTCATTTTTTATTTCCTTATTATTTTAATTTTGTATTAATTTATTAATTATTTTTTAAAATCGATTCTATGGTGATAATTTTAAAATTTAAAACTCCCTTCAGTCGTTTAGTTACAAGTTGCAAGTTTCGAGTTGCAAGTTAAGAATTTTTTAAAATATCTTCAAGATTAATAATTTTTAGATTGCCCTGAATGTTCTGGTATTTTTTTATTTCTTGCTGAAGCTTATCCAAGCTAACGGTAGATATAATTAGCAATTCTTTCTGAGATTTTTCAGAAAGCTGCTGGTAGTATTTTTTGATAAAATCAGATAGAGTCAGGACTTCGTGGCCCAGGAATTTCTTTTTGGATGGATCATCAGTTATAATAGCATTTAGTTTTAGGGGAGTACCTATTCCAGCATAGTAAGTGATTTCAGCCAGCTGGCCTGTACCATAAATATTTATCGTTTTTTCTCCTTGTTGGTAGAGTTTTATTAAGTAAGCAGTAAGCAGATCCTTGGTATAATGATAATAGTGGAGGGTTTCCTGGAAACGTGTATACATCAAACGGCTGACATTTGCCATGCCTTCGGGGGTAATAATGTATAAGAGCTTTCTTCCGGTATCTTTTTTCACTTTGAGCCAAC
>Ga0307379_10004214_pt1 | contig 20604 bp, 16 predicted proteins | sample UN2MG_FD_202237 | JGI IMG/M metagenome (GOLD analysis project Ga0307379, IMG submission 202237) | Soil microbial communities from Risofladan, Vaasa, Finland - UN-2 | ecosystem: Environmental > Terrestrial > Soil > Coastal area > Acid sulfate soil | place: Finland: Risofladan, Vaasa | collected... | reverse complement strand
CGCAGCGCCCGCCTTTGACGATGGTTGCGATCGCCACTGGTTCCCGCGCGGCGATACTCGACGCGATTCCCTCGAGTTCCGGCCAGGTCTCGGAGTCCACCCGCTCGATGAACACGTCGATGACGCCGCCGCAGGTGAAGCCGACCGCGAACATATCGTCATCGCTGACACCGTAAGTCTCCAACTGTGGAACGCCATGGCGGAGAACCTCCTCGCCGGCGGCGAAGATTTCGGCCTCGACGCAACCGCCGCCCACCGAACCGACCACCTCACCTGAATCGGTGACCAGCATCGAGGCGCCCACGGACCGGGCCGTGGACCACCGGGTGCCAACAACCGTCGCGATCGCCGCCATGCCCCCGCGACGGCGGATCGCGATCAGTTCGTCGAGAACTTCACGCACCGGTCAATTGTGACGACATCGGGTCCCCTTGTCATCGCGGCGGGTCACCAGGCCAGGTGAAGCTGTTGACGTAGCGGCCCATGTCTTCGGCGATCCGCAGGTTCGCCCCGGACGGATGTCCGGGTCCGGAATCCGGCCCGAACTCGCGGAAGGGACCTTCCGCAGAGGCGATCAGCGCCAGGTCGTCTTTCACCGCGACCATGACGAGGATCCGGATTCGGCTGTTGCGCGCGCTTGGGTTCTGTGGCCAGTAGTCGTCGACCTCGCCATATCCAGGTTGATAGCCCACCATCGCATTAGGAATCTCATAGGCGACCCTGGCATCCGGATAGGACTTCTTGACCGTCGCCTTGGCGATATCGCGGGGTGAGCGGCCGGCCGCGGGTTCGGAGAAGAACTGCATCACTCCGCCATCTCCGGCGGTCCACGTGGCAGTGACCCGGGTGGCTTCGGTGACGACGCGGTAGGCCGAACTGCCCGGGTAGCCCACCGAGAATTGGCCGTCGGCCGCTGTGAAGCGCGGATTGTTCTCGAAGGGGAGACTCGACAGCGGCCGGCCGCAATCCGGTGGGCACAGATAGTTCGACGTCGCCGGCGTGAGTGTGAACTCGATCGCACTGAGCACCAGCACAATCGCCCCCATCGCCGTCACCCACCGGCTCACCACCCAGTCGGTGCTCGGCCGCCGCGACGGCCGATCAGATGCGACCATGGCCGCTCCGCACTCCGAACAGAACACCATCTCGGCGACCCCACGCCCGCACTGTGCACACGTCAGCGACGCGGCCTCGTCGACCGGATCGTGGGCCTCGTGCAGCATCGCGATTTGCAGTGCGATCCGCAGCGCAACCAGAACGAGAAGCGTTATCGCCAGATGGATGACCAGTATCCAGACCTCGGTCAACCCCGGCCAGAAACGACGGGTGACGTCGAAAGGCCCGAGCCCGGACTGAGCCAGTAACGCGCCTGCGACCAGCAGTGCCAGCACCAGGCGTACCCGGCCGGGGTGACCCGCGGCCGCGCCGCCGCTTGGGTGGCGAAACCACAGCAGGATTCCGGCAATCCCGCCCGTGGCCGCAACGGTGACCGGAACCGTCATGCCGATCAGGCCGGCCTGTACGAGAAGTCCCTGGACGGGTCTGTCATGGGCGACGAGCCCGCTGGTGAATTGCGGCGTCAGCCTCGCCATTGTCACGGCAGCGGTGAAGGCTAGCGCACCCAGCGCGCCGATTGCAAACCCGTGCAACGACTTTCGCGTTCGCGATGGCCACACCCGCAGCACGAGGGCGGGAACCATCATCAGGCCCAGCAGGAAAGTGAATTTGATCATCTGGCTCACCAGATCCTGCAGCGCCAGGCCCGTCGAAATCGGAACGGTGTAGCTGCGCGCAACCAGTTGATCGGTGACCAGTTCCCAGCCGGCGCCCAGTGCAGCGCCCAGTGCCGCGGCCAAGACCAGCGATGTTCGCGAAATGTCTTGATCGCCAACGCAGGCGCATAGGTAGAAGACGAACAGCAGCGGCATTCCGAGCGCGGCAACGGTCATCTCAGCGGTGGAAAGCTTGAGCACCGCCAGGCTGACCAGCGCGACGGCCCCGATGATCAGTGTTACCCGAAACGAATTGCGGGAGCGCCTTGGCAACCGGGGGAACAGCGAGCTCAGTAGATAGGGGCGAAGCACCCTCTCTTCCGGCGCGAACACGAACGATTGGGGCCGAAGGAGTCGGACTTTCCCGCCGGTCGGTCCCACCTGGTCGAAACCGCACAGTCCGCAGAAGTCACCGGCCGGGACGTCAGCGGCGCAGCCGCGGCACCGCGTCCGGGATCCCGCCCCCGTGCTCATCCCCAGCGCCGCAGCCGCTGCAGGTCGAGCACATTCTGGACAAGGTTCTCGACGTCGGGGCTGCCCAGGCCGGTGACCAGGTCATAGCCCGGCTGGGCAAGGTCGACGGCGTTGCCGCCCAGGGCGATGGTCCGAAACGCCGGCCGCGGCGCGCCCTCGGCTATCGCGTAGAGCATCGGGTTCAATTCGCCGAGTTGCCGGCCGCCGTTCTCAATGAGGTACTGGTTCATCACCGCCGCCAATCCGGCCCAGATGGGGGCGGACATTGAGGTGCCGCCGGCGGCCATCCACTGCTGGCCGAAAACGATCGCGATGGCGTTGTCGGGATCTGCGACCGCGGCGACATCGGGAGTGAGCCGCCTGCCCTGGCCCTTGCCGACCTCCAGTCCCTCCTGCCAGGGCGGGCGCTCGAAGAGGGCGGACACTCCGCCGCCGGTGCCTTGCGACAGCGGAGCATCGAACCACGCCTGCTCGGAAATCCACCGCCCGTCCTTGTCGGTCGACAGGGTGGTGCCCCCGACGTTGGTCATCTCGGGTAATGACGCCACCGCGTCGAGTCCGATGTCGTCGGGACTCGGTGGCGCTGACCAGTTCTGCCCGCCCTTGCACTCCAAGCCGGCCAGATCGCCGCTGGCGTTGAACGCCGTGGTGCCGTGGCTCAGCGCGGTGGCCAGCGCCGATCGAATCGGGGCCAGGTCTGCGGCGGTGATCAGCTTGTCGCAGCCCCATCCGATGGAGAAACTCCACACCGCCCCAGGGAAGTCGCGGTCGGCCGACTCCATCATCCGCGCGACCTTCTCGTAGGAGCCGTCCGACTCGACGGTGGGTCGGGCGTTGATCAAAACTTTCTTCGCGTCGGGAGCGAGGGCGTGGATGAGTTCCAGATCCATCGTGGCCTCGCCGCTTCGCTGGGACGCCATCCCCCCGACAACCTGGGGGGTTAGCGGCGGTAGGCCGAACTCGGCGGAATAGGCGTCGAGATCGGGTTGGTCGAACCCGTCGAAGGCGAAGACGACGACTGTCTGGCCCTTGCCGGTGTAACCCGCCTCCCGCAGCGCCCCGGCGTTGTAGATGTTGGACAGCAACGTGTCCCGCCGGTCGGGTAGGGGAACGTCCGAGCCGATTGTCGGCCGTGCCTCTCGGTGCGGGGTGTACCCGAGGACGCGGCCGAGTTCGGCGACCTCGCCGCGCAGTGGCGCTGGGACTTGGGGCTGATGCGGGGAGGCGTAGAAAACCTGGCCGTGGCGTCCCCGGTAATCCCGGACCGCGACACCGAACGCGCCCGCCACCGCCGCGGGCGCGCCCTCGATGATCGCCCAGTCGTCGCCGGGGCGCCAGCGCGCCGTGAGTCCGAGGCGGCTGGTCCAGCGGATCAACTCCGCCGGCGAGGACGGCTGGGTCAGCGCTGCGGTCAGCTGTATCCGAGCCGAACGCGCCGGACCGAGATCGGTTGATGCCGCCAGCAGGGATGCGTACGGTCCGGTGATCACGCGGGGAATGGGCGGTCCGGCTGACGCCGGCACCACGACGGCGGACGCGGCGACGGCCACCGCAATCAGCGCTCGGCTGACCGCGTGCCGCATGGAACTCCCATCACCGCGAATCGGTGAAGTATAGAACTGCGATCGAGCCGATGCCCGTTGAATGCACTCCGCCGGTCGGCATCTTCACTAACATCAATGAATCACGGACAGGCCGCCGGGAATCGACGGGAGCGGACAATTGGGCGCCCACCATTGGACGGATCAGATCGGACTCGTTGCGGGCGGAGTGGCTATCGTCGTCATGGGTGTCCGGGTTGAAGGGGATTTGACGTAGACCTCAACACCGTCGAGGACATTGTCCGCCGGCCACCGAAGTGGCCCGGCGCGCTGTGGCGCGACGGCGACGCGTGGCTGGCCGGGGGAACCTGGTTGTTCTCCGAACCGCAACCTGGCCTGCGCCGTCTGATCGACCTGCCTGCGCTCGGCTGGCGGTCCCTCGAGGTCACCGATACCGGTCTGCGGATCGCGGCGACCTGTTCGATGGCGGAGTTGTACGCATTCGAGGCGCCCGCCGACTGGGCGGCGGGCTCCCTGTTCACGACGAGTTGCGAGGCGTTCCTCGCGTCGTTCAAAGTGATCAGCTCGGCAACGGTCGGGGGCAACATTTGCCTGTCATTGCCCGCCGGCCCGATGATCACCCTGACTGTTGCACTCGAAGCCGCCTACACGCTGTGGGCCCCCGACGGCTCCCAGCGGACGGTGGCCGCGGCCGACTTTGTGACCGGAGACCACCAGAACGTGCTGCAGCCCGGTGAAGTGTTGCGCAGCATCGACATTCCGATCAGCGCTTTGCGGAAGCGCCACGCACATCGCCGCTTCACGCTGACTAAACTCGGACGGTCGACGATCTTCATGGTCGCCACCCGCTCACCCGATACCAGCGACTTTCTGCTGACCATCACCGCGGCGACCATTCATCCGATCCGGTTGGTGTTCAACATGATTCCGGATAGCGGCGTGTTGCAACAGGCCATCGACGGACTGCCCGACGCGGTGTGGTTCGACGACGCGAACGGAACACCCGACCATCGGTGTCACCTGGCCAAGCATTACGCCGAGGAGATCCGACTGGAACTTCTGGCCACCGGGGACCGGTGATGACCTATACCGTCAACGGCGAAACCGTCGAGCACGAACCACGTCCGGGCCAGTGCCTACGCACCTTCCTGCGCGCCCTGGGCTGCCACGGTGTCAAGAAGGGCTGCGATACCGGCGACTGCGGGGCGTGCACCGTCTGGCTGGACGGCCGGCCGGTGAACAGTTGCATCACCCCGGCATTCCGTGCCGAGGGTCGGGAGGTCACCACCATCGAGGGCCTCGGCACGCCCGACGACCTGCACCCGATGCAGCGGCAGTTCCGCGACGCACCGGGATTCCAGTGCGGGTTCTGCACGGCCGGGATGATCATGACCGCGGCCGCTCTCACCGACGAACAGAAACGGGATCTGCCGCGGGCACTGAAGGGAAACCTCTGTCGCTGCACCGGCTATCGAGCCATTGAGGACGCGATCAACGGTGTCACCGGTATTGAAGAGGCGGCTCCCGGGCAGGCCGTCGGCGTCAGTGTCGGCGCACCGGCGGGTACCGCCGTGGTAACCGGGCGTGCGGAGTTCACCATGGACACCGAGATCGACGGGATGCTGCACCTGAAGGTGCTGCACTCCCCGCACCCGCACGCGCGCATCGTGTCCATCGACTCCTCCGCCGCCCTGGCTGTACCCGGAGTCCAACGTGTCTATACGTGGGAAGACGTGCCGCGCAAGCTCTACACCACCGCCATCCACACCGATCATCTCGTCGATCCCGATGACACCTACGTTCTCGACAACGTGGTGAGGTTCGTCGGTCAACGGGTGGTTGCCGTCCTCGCCGACTCGGTCGGTGCCGCCGAGGAGGGCTGCCGCAAGGTCGTCGTCGACTACGAGTTGTTGTCGGCGGTGTTCGATCCCGAAGAGGCGATGACCGACGGCGCCCCGCAGTTGCACTCCGGCGCCGACCCGTTCGTCCATGATCCGGTACACAACATCCTGCTGGAACTGCACAGCGAGATCGGCTCCGCGGACGAGGGATTCGCCCAGGCCGACGTCGTCCACGAGGGCACCTACTTTTCGCCGCGGGTCCAGCATGCTCATCTGGAGACGCACGGGGCGATCGCGTGGATGGCCGACGGCCGGCTCAACGTACGGACCAGTTCCCAGTCGCCCTCGCTGGCCAAGGTCAAGCTGGCCTACCTGTTCGATCTTCGGCCCGACCAGCTACGGGTGTTCTGCAAGCGGGTCGGTGGTGGCTTCGGGGGCAAGCAGGAGGTGATCACCGAGGATCTGGTCGCCCTGGCCGCGCTCGACACCGGGCGGCCGGTGTGTCTGGAATTCACCAGGGAAGAGGAATTCACCACCGCATCCCCGCGGCACCCGATGAAGCTGACAGTGAGATTGGGCGCCCGCTCCGACGGCATCTTGACCGCCATCCAATTCCGCAATGTCTCCAACACCGGTGCCTATGGAAACCACGGCGGTGAGACGCTGTTCGCCGGGGGTCGCGCCATCTCGCTGTACCGCTGCCCGAACAAGAAGTTCGACGGCTACTCCGTCTACACCAACACCGTGCCCAGCGGTGCGCTGCGCGGCTACGGCATGACCCAGCCGGCATTCGCGATGGAGTCGGCCATGGACGAGTTGGCGATCGCCCTTGATCTGGATCCGCTGGAACTTCGGCGCCGCAACGTCGTTCGGCCGGGTGACGCGCTGCTGGCCATCGGTGACCGGCCCGACGATGTCTCCTTCACCGAGGACGGCGCGCTGTCGTGCATCGATCTGGTGGACCAGCACCTGCGTGGCACGGGCAGCGATCCTGGACTCGGTGATGACTGGCTGGTCGGAACCGGCGTGGCCAGTACGCTGCACGAGACGGCGCCGCCAACCGAACACATCTCCGAAGCCTGGGCAACCCTGCGCGACGACGGTGTCTACGAGATCGCCGTGGGAACAGTGGAATTCGGTGAGGGAACCTCCACCGCGCACATCCAAATCGCCGCAACTGCACTGAGCACCACGCCATCGCACGTCCACCTCGTCCAGTCCGACACCGACCGAACCGGTTTCGACACCGGAGCCTTCGCCAGCGCGGGACTCTCCGTCGCTGGCAACGCCGTGGCGCGGGCCGCCACGGCGCTGCGGGACCTGATCCTGCAGTTCGCGGCCCGACACCTGCACGCCGATCCGGCCGACTGCTCGCTGGAGCACGACGGCGTGATCTTTGGTGAGCGACGGCTGTCACTAGCCGATATTGTCGCCGCGGCCGGGGCTCGCGGCACCCGGTTGCGGGCGGCGCGCAAAGCCTACGGATCGCCCCGCAGCGTGACCTGCAACACCCACGGATTCCGGGTCGCTGTGCACCGGATCACCGGCGAGGTCCGTGTGCTCGACAGCGTCCAGGCGGCCGACGCGGGTGTGGTGATCAACCCGGCACAGGTGCGCGGACAGGTGGAAGGCGCTGTGGCACAGGGCATCGGCTTCGTCCTGACCGAGAACTTCCATGTCGACGACGGCGTGATGACCAACCCGAGCCTGCGCAACTACCGGATCCCCACCTATGCCGACACCCCCCGTACCGAGGTGCTGCTGGTGGACTCCACCGACTCGGTCGGTCCGATGGGCGCCAAGGGTATCGCCGAATGCGGTATCAACCCGGTGGCCCCGGCGCTGGCGAACGCGATCGCCCGCGCCACCGGTGTGCGGTATCGCTCGCTGCCGCTGACTCCCGAACGTATCTATGGCCGGCTCGGCGACGGCGGTTAAACCCAAAGATCAGCCGGCCAGGAGTTTCGCGATGCCGGATTCGATCCCGATAAGTGGATGCCAGTCCAGTAGTTCTGCTGCAGCCGTGATCGACATGGTCCGCGCGTTCATCGCATACCGGTCGGGTTCGTTGCCGTGGCCAATCGTGGTGCCCGGGATCCGGCTGGCGACGATCTCGGCGATCTCGGCGAACGTCGGCCGGCCCGGGCCGGTGATGTTGAAGGCGTAAGTCCCCTGGTTATAGAGCACGTCCCGGGGCGCCGCCAGAGCGGCAGCGATGGCGGCGCTGAGGTCATCGACGTAGATCCACGGCAGCGGCAGCGTGTTGTCCCGATCCAAGGTGATGGTGCCGCTGGTCCTGGCTTCGGTGATCATCCGCGTTATACCGCAATAGGTTTGGCGGTTCTTGCCGTACACGATCGAGATGCGCAAGGCGACCGCATCCACGCCGAACTGGCTCACGTAGGACCTCAGCAGTGCTTCGCATTCCACTTTGGAGGCACCGTAGGGTTCACTCGCCAGGAGAGCCTGGGTCTCCGCACAGGGGTGTGTGATGGATGCCGCTTCGGCCGCCTGTCCGTAGGTGCTGCTGGACGACAAGAAGACGATCCGCCCCGGCAATTCGATCTCCCTGGCGATTTCGAACAGATTCAGTGTGCCCCCGACATTGACCTCGTGAAGGTATGCGGGGCGTTCATTGGCGACGTGTGGGCCCGAGACGCCGCCGCCGTGCACGATGCTGGTGACGCCGTGCTCGACGAAACACCGCAGCAGAGCGTCGCGATCGCGAATGTCGGCGATGACGGTCGGGAACGCATCCTTCCCGGTGTGTTCAGTGGCGTCGAAGCCGATCACCTGTCGACCGGCGGCGATTAGCGAAGAGCCGATCTTTTGTCCCAGGAATCCATTGCTGCCGGTGATCAGCGTCGTGATGGTTGCTCCTCGGGTTGCGGTCACGGGTGTACGCCTGCCTTGACTGTCAGCAGGTAGAAGACCACCGCCCAGGCTGCGTTGATCGCCAGGATCAGCAGAAAGCCCTTGACGTCGGTTGCGGGCTGGGGAGCCGATTCAGCCGGCGAGGTCCACCAGCCCATGATCTTGGTGACATAGAACTTCATGGTCAGATAGCTCATGACAAGGCTGGAGACCAGGTTTCCGACCAGCATTGCCAACCAGAACGGCAGGTTCAGTGGCGCCATCAGTAGCGTCAGCAGGACCACCGTGGGATATAGGCCCATCCAGACGGCGATCGCCGTCTTGAATTGCGGGTCTTTGGGTTTGAACCAGTTGCCGAACGGCTGGTAGGTCCTGCGGAGTTTGAACTCACCGAATCGGGCACCCTCGGCGAGCAGGTCGCTGCGTTCCTGCGACGCCAACCACGCATCGAGGTGCTCGACGGTATCGAACCGCAAGATGGTGCTCCATTGGTCCTGAACGCCCTCCACCGGCCGGAACAGCTCCGAGCCCAGGTATCCCGGGTATCGGCTTTCGGCCTCGACCATTTTCTCCCGCCAAACCAGGAAGGCCTCGACCTGATCGTCAGCGACAGGGTGGGTCACCACCACCGGAGGACAGGGGTCGAGGATCTCGTTGCTGTCGGTGATCACCCGCAGAGTGCCGGGCCCGTCGAAAAGATCTGCTGCGGAACGGATTAGGTGCTGCCGGGTCGCACTGTTCAGCCAGTTCTGCGCATTCAGCGTTGAATCGAATCGGTATATCACCACCCAACTGGGTTCTCTGTCGTTGGGCGGTTTGACTTCCGAGCCGAGATAGCCGGGGTAACCGGCCGCGGCCGCGGCGACCTTCTGCTCCCAGGTCAGGTAGGCGTCCCGACGGCCGTCCCGAATGCGCTGCTCGATGATCAGCAGTGCCGCGGTCTGCTCTTTGCTCACGGCAACCTACAGCGGGCAACCACCGAGCACGCCGCTCGGGTCGTAGCGGCGGCGCAGGGCGCGAAGGGGTTCCAGGTTAGCTCCGTAGGCACATTCCACCTCTCGTTGCGTTTCATCGAATCCGGGCCGCAGTTCGACGCTGTAGCCGCCGATGGTGTCCTCGGCGAGCGAACCCAGGGTCGCACGCGCCCACTCGTGACAGGCTTCGCCGTCGTGGGGGTTCGCCCAGACGGCGTTGAGCGGGATGTTCCACTCCGCGCCGCGCCCCCAGAACGAGGTTGCGGTGTCGGCGATGTCCGCCAGGGCGCCGCCGGTGTGCTGGAAGTCGATGCGGCATGAGGTGGTCGGCGCGGATCGGATGGCGTCGCTCAGTACCGCGGCGACCTCAGGACCCAGTGTCGGACCGGCGAACGCCGCCTTGCCGAGGAACCAGCCCCGGTCGGCGCCGGGTGGCGGCAGGGTGATCGGTGCGGGTTCCTCGCCGGCAGGTCCGGGGATCGCGAACTGCGGCAGGCCTTTCAGATAACGGCCGCTCATCTCGGAACGGTAGCGCGTCCCGGCCGGTGACGCGGCTGCGACGGCCGTTGTCGCCGATCGGGCCGCTGCGATGTCGGCCTCGGCCTGGCTGCGGCACGCCGTGTACAGAAAGAGCACCGGGTCTTCATGGCTGGCGCCGGGCACCCAGCCCAGGACCGCGCTCATCGTTGTGTGCCGGGGCAGCTCGGGTGCGACCGCGAAGTATGCCGGCAACGCATCCACGTCGACCACCACGCGGTCGACGAATACCGGGCCCTGCTCGTGGGTGCGCAGGACCGCTCCGCTGACCACCCCGAAGCATGGAGCGCAGCCGCGAACCGCCCACCACAGTTCGGCCTTTTCGCCGGTGCTGTCCTCGCTGAGGTGGACGACCTCGCCGCTGGGCAGCACCATGTCGACCTCGACCAGGTGGTCCAGGGTCAGCCCGAGGCTGCGGGTCAGGTACCCGATGCCGCCGCGGGTGACCATGCCCATCCCCGGCAGCTGGGCGACTCCCACCGGGATGACCCGTCCGTGCGGGGCGAGCGCGTCCAATGCGGTTCCGACGGTGGCTCCTCCACCGACCCGGACCGAGCCGTCCATGGGCAGCGCCGAGCCGAGATGGGTGGACAGGTCGATCATCGCCGCATCGTCTGCCACGCAGTTCGAACTCAACCCGCCCCCGCGAACGGTCACCCGCCCACCAGATACCTGGGCGACCCGCAGCGTCCGGGAGATGTCGTCGACATCGCGAGGCTGGACCACACACAGCGGGATGCGGCGCGAGGCCTCGGGAAAGTACACACCGTCGAGCGCTGTGCGGTAGGCAGGCGTTGCCGGCAGATGAACAAAAGCGCCGAGTTCGGCGGCGAGGTGGGCGGCGAACTCGGAGGACGTTTCGGTCACGGTGGTCGCCTCCTCGGCACGGACGATTCGCCGACGTGTCCGCCTCATCGGTGGCACTATCTTCGCAGGGAAGCCGAAGTCGCGCTGCCCGTCAGGCGACGTCCTGCCGCCGATCCTCATTGCGCACGCCGGGATCCGATACCACCGGACGGGAGTTCACCGCATGACCACCCACACCCACCTCGGGCATATCTTCCACATCGCCGGCGAGCCGACAGTGACCGAGGCCGCCGTGTCCCTGGTGTCGATCCCTGACGGCGCCCTGGTGCTCGACGACGCTGGGCGGATCATTTTCTGTGGCAGGCGAACCGAGATCCCGGTGGCATACGAATCAGCCACCGTGCACGACCATCGGCCCGGGTTTCTGCTGCCGGGATTCGTCGACACCCACATCCACTTCCCGCAGACCTACGCCGGGGATTCCTACGGCGGCGGCCAACTGCTGGAGTGGCTGACCCTGTGCATGTTCCCGTCCGAGGCGAAGTTCGCCGACCGGGAGTTCGCGCGGCAGGCCGCCGTCGAGTTCACCAACCGGCGTATCTCGGCGGGTACCACTGCGGCCATGGTGTTCGGGTCGGCGTTCCCGCATGCGCAGGATGCGTTGTTCACCGAGACGCAGAAGGCCGGCTTGCGGATCGTCAGCGGCCGCGGAATTCAGACCGTCGGCGGCGACACCGCCCAGCCGTTGATGACCTCAGAGCAGGACGCCATCCGGCTCACCCGCGAGGAGATCGACAAGTGGCACGCCGCCGACACCGGCGATGTCGCCACCGCCTTGCTGCACGTGGCGATCGTCCCGCGGTTTTCGCTGTCGGTGACGACCGAGACCCTGAGGAATCTCGGCGAACTCTACGACGAGGTACGCGACCGCGGGGTCTACGTGCACTCCCACCTCAACGAGAACAACCGCCCCGGCACTGGCGAGGTCGACGTCACCAAAGAGACCTATCAGGTGAACTCCTACCTCGACACCTACGACGGGAAGTTCCTGCCCGGTTCGGCGGTCGGCGGGAAGAGCCTGTTGGGCCGGCGCACCATCCTCGCGCACTGCGTGCACTGCCAGGATGTCGAACTGGAACGGATGGCCGAGACCGGAACGTCGGTCTCGCACTGTCCGGTCTCGCAGCTGTTCCTGGGATCGGGGACGATGCCGTGGAAGCGCACTGTGGCCTCCGGTGTCAACATCGCCGCGGGAACCGATTTCGGCGGCGGAGACGAATGGCTGATCCCACGGGTCCTCGGCGACGCGTTCAAGGTGCATATCACCGAACCCGGCGACGACGGGGTGTCCATGCATCCGGCCGAGATGCTGTTCCTCGGCACCCTCGCCGGTGCCCGCGCCCTGGACATGGAGAACCGGTTCGGCAACTTCGACGTCGGCAAGGAAGCCGACTTCGTCGTCATCGACCCGTCCGGTACCCCGGCACTGCACGGGCCGCTGCGCAACGCCGTTCGCGCCGCCGATCCGGGCCTTGCCCGCGATCAAACCTTGTTCGCACTGCTGATGGGGATCCGCGAGACGTCCATCGCCGAGATGTATGTCAGGGGCCAACGGGTTAGGGCGAGTGGTGTGACGCCGCCGGCGGTCTGATGCCACTGCTCAGCCACGCTGATCTCCCTCATGAACGAGAGTGACAAGGATCAGCGAATGAACGCTGACTCCTGAGTCCACACCACCGCCGTTGCGACAGCCGTCGGCATCAGCGGCTGTCGTCGCCACCCTCCCTCTTCGAAGGGGCTAAGCCGAAATGGTGCGTGTGGGTCTGCGACTATGCCGTCGTAAGCCAACTACGCCGACATCGGTCGGCTGATCGTCGGCCTCGGCTATGTCGCGGCAATTCCGCCCGTACCCGGGGCTGAAGCCGGGGACTGACGCCTCGGGTCGGGAGCCACCGTCGGTCCTGTTAGGAAGTGCAGTGACTTTTGAGAACAGTGACGGTGCAGACGCGTGGGAATCAGCTGTAAAAAGCCAGTTGAATTGCCCCAGCAAGTGCAGCGTAATTTGAGAACCTACATGTCGTTTGTAGGTGCTCATGCACCGTGTCATGGGACGGGTGCTCTGCCAGCGGTTCTGGAAGTTGTCTCACGTCTTGTCACACGTGGTTTGTCTCACCGAACGTGTCATTTCCTAGAACGCTTCTTGCGGTACCCGGGTAACTCGAGCGCTGGCCATTGCCAGTAGTCGCCAGTCGTATGGGGATTCGTAACCGTGACGGTGCTCCCCGGTGCCCGACTCCGGGGCTCGACAAGTCCGACATTTTCGGTAGCACGCTGTAGGGCAACGACTTTCGCGAGCCCAGGATGCGGGGCCGATGCAATGTTGCTGGTGAGTCCTCGATAGCGGGTCCACTCAGAGTTCAGACTCAGGACTGTTGAACACAACAAACCGGAAGTACCGTCGTTAAAACCGAGACGTGAGCAAGCGTGGACGGCGAGCAGGTTTGGTCAGCGTCGGTGACCATGCCCGCTCCTTTCAACAGTTGATGGATTTGCCTGCCGCGCGTCACTGAACCCAGCTGGCTTAGCGGCGTCTCAACCGGTACCAGTGACCGGCGATGCTGCGGTGAAACATCTTTCGCTTGATGGTGAAGTCCTTCGCTTTGCTGCCTTCGATGACGAAGTCTCCCCCGAACGCCTTGGCGATCTCCCCCGATTCCAACCGGATTCCCTGCCACATCATCAACGGGGTGCCCGGTTCGAGCAGACCGGCAAGCTCGGCGACGTAGATCGGTTTCGCCTCATTCGGCAAGGAGTGGAAACCGCCCATGTCGAGGGCGAGAGTGATCGGGCGAGGGATGTCGAGATCGGACAGCCTGGTCGCATCGCCCTCGATGAAGTGGGCGCCCGGCACGCCGCGGGCGGCGGCGCGGGCTTGGCGGATCGCCACCGGAGAGAAGTCGACTCCGGTGGCCTGCCAGCCATTCCTGGCCAGGTAGATGACATTTGCGCCTGTTCCGCATCCGACATCAAGGGCATTCCCGGTCGGCAGCGCGTCGATACCCTCGATGGCATCTCTCAGTTCGGCAGGTGGCGGGGTGTCCCAAGGAGGGGTGCCAAGCCGATAGATGCTGTCGATCAACACCTTTCGCCACATGGTCATCGTTCCAAATCTGCCGAGGGCTTACCGATCTGCAGGCCCCAACGGGTGACATAGTCCGTCAACTCACAACCGCCTTCGCCGGGTTCCAGTGCCAGAGCCACATGCCCGTCAGGACGGACCAGGTAGGCCGCGTCGCGGCAGACATCCGCGCCCCGGGCCGCCTCGCTCCAGGGGAACTGATGGACAGGCACTCCCAGTCGGCCTGCAACGTCGATTGTTGAGTGGTCGGCTTGACCGTAGATATGCAGTTGCCATCCGAGTGATTGCAGCGCGGCGAAGTTGTCGCCGTCCGGGGTGAGGATCCAGGGCAACCGGTCTCCACCTTTAATCACCCCGGCTGTGCCCTGGTTTAATCCGCAGCCGCGGTAGGAGATCCGGGTCTGGGACACCGTCTTGAACATCATTCTTCGCGGAGCGGCAAACTTCGCCATGGTCGCGACCATCCTCGGCAGCAGATGCACCCGTACGGTCTTCGCCGCCGTGCCGTCGTCGACGAGGAACTGGAAGACCCTGTCGGTGGTGGCGATCAAGGATTTGGCGAACGGGATACGTTCCTGTTCATAGGTATCCAGCAGACGTGGATCCGCGCGACGATGGGCCACCTCGGCGAGCTTCCAGGACAGGTTGACCGCGTCGCCGATTCCGGTGTTCATACCCTGGCCGCCGGCCGGACTGTGGATATGGCCGGCATCGCCGGCGATGAAGATCCGCCCCCTCCCGAAGTGCTCCGCGACCCGGTGGTGGACGCGGTAGGTGGAGAACCAGTTCACGTCCCCGACCTCAATGCCGAGCAGATGCTCGATGTGGCCGCGCAGGTCCTCGAAGCCGAGGCCTTCCTTTGCCAGAACCTGTGGTGGGACCAGACCGATAAGGCGGTGCATTCCGGTGGAGCGCACCGGCATCATCAAGGCCAAGCCCTCATCACGGAAGCCCAGATAGATCTCGCCGCTGTCCGCGTCCCCGACCGTGGCATCGGCGACATAGAACAGTTGCTCCGAGGACGCGCCGGGGAATTCGATCCCGAGGATGTCCCGCACCCTGCTGTGGGCTCCATCGCAGCCGACGACATAGGAGTAAGTGAACCGGCCACTCGACTCGCCGGCGGCGATCACGGTCTCGACGGAGTCGCCGCAGTCGGTCAAATCCTCCAGGGTCGCGCCCCACTGCACCCGGACGCCTAGTTCGGCGAGGCGGCCCAGCAGATAGCGCTCATGCTCGTCTTGGGGAAAGGCCAGCATGAACGGGTACGGGCTCAATCCCGCGCCCATGTCCGCCAGTGAGAATCGGGCGACATCCTCGGCGCCGGCGCGGAACTGGATCGTGTCCGCGATGACTCCCCGGTCGACGACGTCATCGCCGAATCCGAACTGCCGGTAGAACTCCAAGGTTCGCGCGTGTAGCCCCATGGCGCGGGATTCGCGGGCCGGTCCGTCCTTCTTGTCGATGAGGTGCACCGGCACCCCACGTCGAGCCAGGCCCAGGGCCACGATCAGGCCGGTGGGCCCTGCACCGACGATGAGAACCGACTCCATGGGCGGACCTTCCACTAGGATCAAAAGTGACTCAGCAGTCAGTAGCGTAGCACCAGAATGACCAATTGGTCAGTTTTGCCCCCGAAAGAGGTGCCTGGCATGGCCGTTGACGACCCCGGCCCCGAACCCCGACGCACCCGCGGGCCGAGTCCGAATAAGACCGCACAGACCCGCGCCGCGATAGCGAACGCGGCCCTGGGCGCCTTCATCGAACACGGGTACCGGGCCACCCGGATCAGCGACGTCGCCGAGCGCGCCGGCGTGGCCAAGGGAACGGTGTACCTGCACTTCGCCGACAAGCAAGCCCTCTTCGCCGGTGTCATCAGCGATGTCCTGGACTCGAGGGTCGCCGCACTCGCGGGCGCCGAGCCGCACCGGGAGGAGTCGCTGCGCGATTTCCTGAGCCGCGTCATCACACCGTTGCTGGGCGCCGTGGAAGGCTCGCCGTGGCTGGGCCTGATCAGGCTGGTGATGATCGAAGGGCGCGAGTCTCCAGAGGTCGCAGCCATCTATCGCCAACGGGTTCTCGACCCAGTGGCCGCCCAGATCCGCCATTGGGCTACCCGAGCAGCCGACCGCGGCGAACTCGACAGCGATGCCCTGCAGAGCGTGCCGTTGCTGCTGCTCTCCCCCGCGATCCTGGCCACCCTATGGAGTGGGCTCTATCCGGACGAGCCGATGAACATCGCGGCGACGTTCGAGACCTTCCTGGACTTGGTATTCGGGAAGCGCGAACGGCAATCGACGAAGCAGTTCAGATGACCCTGGAAAGCCGGATCGCCTTCGCCTTCGGACTTGACGACACGGGCTGGGCGCGCCACGCCAATCCGTGGAGTGGGTGGACCCGCATGGTCACCGCACCCCCGTTACTCGTTGCGGCCATTTGGAGTCACCACTGGCTGGGCTACTGGTCACTGATCCCCGTAGCGCTCGCACTCTTCTGGATCTGGCTCAACCCGCGTGCCTTCGGGCCGGCCAAAGACGACCGCGCCTGGATCACCAAATGCGTTTTGGGCGAGCGCCTTTGGTCCATGCGCAAGCAAGCCCCGGTACCCGAACGGCACCAGGTTATTCCCAATCTCCTCAACATCGCCGCGCTGGCCGGCCTACCATTTCTCATCTGGGGTCTTGCGGCCTTGCAACCGTGGCCCACTGTGCTCGGGATGGTTCTCATCATCGGATCAAAATTGTGGTACGTCGACCGGATGGCGATCCTCTACGAGGACATGGTCGAAGAAAACCCGGACCTTCGCTATCACAGGCCCGAGCAGAGTTGAACGCGGCGTCCGCGCCACCACTTCCCAAGTTCCACAACGACACTGACTCCCGCCGCGATGCCGGGGATACGCAGCCAGGCGGTGAGGTCGATCGGCGCGGTTGGAAGACGGCGTTCATCGCGGGTAGCTGGGTGAATGCGATCTGGACCAACGCATGGGCGGTCGCTCCCGCGATCAGCCGGCGACGGCGCCAAGGGATGCGCCATCGAGAACCTCCGCCCGCACACGCCCCAGCAAGTCCGACGAGAACAGACACTGACTGCGATAGCCCGCGAGAAACCGAACATTGCCCAACTCGACTGCCGGAGGTTCGGTCGCCACCTCGAAATGCCAACCCCGTTCCTCCACAAGTTCGCGGGTCCATCCGAACGTGAAAGCGACCTTCGGATCGGCGAGCCGGCGAGCCGGCTTCACATCCACCACGACCGGACCGGAGTCACCAATCAACAGGTAATCCGGAATGTGCTTGCGCAGCTTCCCGTTGACCTGAGCCCGCAGCAGAAAAGGCTGGGCAACGAGATGGCGCACACCGGCATCGAAGTCGGCGAAAAGCAGCCGCGACAACTCAAGTCGGGACTCATAGATGACGTGACAGCCAACGGTACTCGACCAGTACGTTCCCGAGTAGTGCCTCTGGCCCCGATACCACCGAAAGGACCGCCACGGCACAGCAGCCGCGAGTTCGTCGATCCCAGCCGACGGCCACTCTCGCGTCACTTCGCTCAGATCATCCGACCGCCGGTAGGAGACGGTGACCGGTGACGCTTTACCTACGTTGTGGCCCATGGCGATCACCTCGGCCCTGCAATCGGTTCAGACTGCTCTCGGTGAATCGATCGTCACACGGCCGCAGAGGCGGTGAACACATTGGACAGCCCGCGTGTCTCACGCGTCTGGCGGATCCGCCATCACTCCGCCATTACTTGTGAGATTCCGCCACGTGCCGTGAGAACCTACATCGTTGCTGTAGGTTCCGCTTTTCGGTGGCCAAATTCCGGTTTTGATGGCAGTAGATTGGCAATTTTGCCGGAACGTTGTTACCGCTTTTGCCGCTGCAGTAGCAGCGGTTCCGCGTTTCGATGGCGGAATTCCGCTTGTGGTGGCGGAAGGATGGCGGATCCGCCGGAAAAGTGCTGCCTGCCTCCGCTGGTGCCCAACTCTTGACTGCTGCTGTAGTCGCCGCTCCGCCGCGAAGCGAAGTGACCACTACGGCACGGACGTCAGAGTGAAGCGCCCCCTCCTCCACCAGCACGGCATCACCGCCCAGCGCGCCGCCGACGGCATCCTCGAATGGAAACTCGCCAGCCTCCCCATGGAGACCGCCGCCAGCTGATGGCGCTCGGACCATGACGACGGAACCACCCATCCTCGGCGTCCTCCGACAGTTCCACATCGCGATGCGCACTACCGGACCAGTATCGGGCAACAGACGGTGCGAGGGATTCCCAGAGTGGGACAACCGTACTGTTCTCGGATCCGCCACGAAAAGCGGAAAAATCGTCCCGCCAAGCAGAGCGGAAAGCACGGAAGGCTGAGCTCACGGCGGTATCGGTGCGCCAACCAAAAACGGAATCTACACCTGCGGAATTTGCATGTGTTGCAGCTGCTGTAGGTTCCGCTTTTCGATGGCGGAGTTCCGCTTTTCGTGCACGGCGGTGCGGCGGAAATTCCGACGCGTCTTACGGATTGTCGTACACTGGTTCTTATGGCTGACACGATTACATTCCGCCCGGATGAGGACACTTCGAGGGCGCTGGAGGTTTTGACCAGGGACGGCTCGCCCGTGTCCGCGGTCGTTCGGGCCGCCCTTATTGATGCCGCGCGGCGGAAGGCTGGTGCTGCGATTCGCGCCGAGGCGGAGAGCCTTGCTGCAGATGAGTCGGACCGCGCGGAGTCGATTCAAGTGTTGCGCGATATGGAGACGTTGCGTGCGTGGTGAGGTCTTTGAGTTGCACGCGCCGCGGAGGGTGCGTGGTCATGAGCAATCCGGATCTCGCCATGCCGTCGTAGTCCAGTCGAATCAACTGCCGTTGTCGACTTGGCTGGTGGCACCGACGTCGACGTCGGCTCGTGCTGCGAGTTTTCGGCCTGAAGTGGACGTGGCGGGCACGAGTACCCGGGTACTTGCTGAGCAGACGGCAGCGGTCGACCCGGGCAGGCTGGGAAAAAGCGTTGGCTTCCTAACCTTCGAGGAGCTGCGCCGAGTGGATGCGGCTCTGCGCATCGTTTTGGAACGGCGGAGCTAGCCGCCGATACCAAGAATTGGTACCTTCATGCATGTGGGTAGGAATACGTCGTTCAGCCTTGATGAGCATTTCAGCGCGTTCATCGAGGATGAGGTTGCTTCCGGCCGTTACGGCTCGGCCAGCGACGTTGTGCGGTCTGCCCTACGGTTGCTGGAGGATCGTGAGATCCGCCTGAGGGCGTTGAGACAGGCCCTCATTGCTGGCGAACAAAGTGGCGACTCGACGCCGTTCGACTTCGACGAGTTCGTTGCGCGTAAGCGAGCCGAGGAGCCTCGCGACCGGTGAGCCGGTACGTGCTTTCACCAGCCGCACGTGCCGACCTAGAACAGATCTGGAATTACAGCTCTGAGCGGTGGGATGACGATCAGGCTGAGGAGTACCTGCGCGAAGTCCAGCGTGCGATCGAACGCGTCGTCTCCAATCCGACGATCGGGCGGGCCTGCAATGACGTTCGCCCTGGCTACCGCAAGCACGCTGTCGGATCGCACACGCTTTACTACCGGATTGGCACCGACGACGTGATCGATGTGGTGCGCGTACTCCACCAACGGATGGATGCCGACCGGCACCTCGACTGAGGCCACCCAGTGGCCAAGACGTCTGGTCGGTCGGTCAACGACGGCCCGACGGTGCCGTCGCAGTTCGGGGCGCCAAACCCGGACAACTGCGCGGTTCTCGGATTCGCCAGGAAAACCGGAAAACCCCTTCGCCAGCACGTCCGGAATTACCGCGTCATCGCGCGCATCGACCACGCCCCGCGCCCAACCCAGCACCGATTGTCACACTGACGCTTTGGAAATCGAACCGTTAATCGCAGCGCTTCGGGGCGTGACAGGATGCTTGAGCATGACACGCCCCAACTTTCTGGTCATCGTGGCCGACGATCTCGGGTTCTCTGACATCGGCGCCTTCGGTGGTGAGATCAACACTCCCAACCTGGACCGCCTGGCCCACGCGGGCGTCAGGCTGACCGATTTCCATTCCGCCCCGGCCTGCTCGCCGACGCGCGCGATGCTGCTGACCGGAACCGATCACCACGTCGCCGGAATCGGCACCATGCTCGAGATGACCGCACCGGATTTCGCTGGCGCCCCCGGCTATGAGGGGTATCTGAACGACCGGGTGGTGGCGCTGCCGGAACTGCTCCGCGACGCCGGATACCAGACGCTCATGGCGGGTAAGTGGCATCTGGGCCGCACGATCGACAGGTCTCCGTGGGCACGGGGATTCGACCGCTCCTTCGCCCTGTTGCCGGCCGGTGCCAGCCACTACGGCACCGTCGTGGGAGGCGGGTTGGCGGCCGCGCCGACGATATTCACCGAAGATGATCAGTTCGTCACGGTAGGGGAGGACTTCTATTCCTCAGATTCTTACACCGACACGTTGCTGCGGTATCTGGGCGAACGTCCCCAGGGTCCGCAGGACGCACCCTTCTTCGCCTATCTGCCCTTCCAGGCGCCCCACTGGCCGCTGCAGGCTCCGTGGGACATCATCGCCGAGTATCGCGGTCGCTACGACGCCGGACCGGACGCACTGCGCGAGGGGCGG
>Ga0307379_10004213_pt1 | contig 20611 bp, 16 predicted proteins | sample UN2MG_FD_202237 | JGI IMG/M metagenome (GOLD analysis project Ga0307379, IMG submission 202237) | Soil microbial communities from Risofladan, Vaasa, Finland - UN-2 | ecosystem: Environmental > Terrestrial > Soil > Coastal area > Acid sulfate soil | place: Finland: Risofladan, Vaasa | collected... | reverse complement strand
TGGAGGGCGCGAACATTGACCTCATCATCGCGGCGATCGAAAAGGTACATCACCACCGCGACGAGTTGCGCGAATAGGATGGCATCCGAGAGAGACAGCCGATGAAATCAGACGCCGCTACCGCCGCCGGCCCCCTGCGCGCCGGCGCCGCCCAGGTCGAGATCACGCCGCCGGCCGGCGCGCACCTCGCCGGCAGCATCGGGCGGTTCCGGCCCGCCCAGTCGGTGCTCGATCCCCTGTACGCCAAGGCGCTCGTGCTCGAGCGCGGGGACCGCAAGTTGTGCTTGCTGACCTTGGACGTGACCATCATCACTCGCCCCTGGACCGAGCACATCCGCGCCGCCGCCGCCGAGCTCGGCTTCGCCCACGACGCGGTGATGGTGCACGCCATCCAGACTCACTCCGCGCCCTCCGTCGGCCACTTCATGCTGGACGATGACTTCCCCAACGTGCCGGCGGAGTTCGAGTGGCTGCGCGGGGGAGAGACGCGGTTCGCCGAACGCGCCGCGCAAGGAGCGATTGAGGCGATCCGCCATGCCGACGATTGCCTGCAGCCGGTGCAGGTGGGGGCGGGCAGCGCCGTCAACGACCGGCTGGCCTTCAACCGCCGCGGGGTGACCCGCGACGGCACGGCGATCATGCCGTGGCTGTACTCCTCGCTGCAGCACCCCCTGGGGCCAACCGACGTCCGCTACCTGGAGGGGCCCACCGATCCCGAGGTCGGGGCGGTGTGCCTGCGCGACGCCGACGGGCGCATGGTGGCCATGGTTCTGCACCATACCTGCCACCCGGTCAATGTCTTCACGCACCTACCGAACCTGGTGGTGTCGGCGGACTGGCCGGGGGCGTGGGCGGAGGAGATGCGCCGCATCTACGGACCTGACTGCGTGCCGCTGGTGATTAACGGCTGCTGCGGCAACATCAACCCGTGGCCGCCGTTCGAGCCGGACTTCGTGTGCGATCACCGGCGCATGGGGCGGGAGCTGGCGGAGACCGCGGGGCGCATTATCGAGCGCATGATGTTCCGCGAGGAAGAGACGCTCGACAGCCGCCGGCGGGAGGTGCCACTGGCGATCCGCGAGGTTGCCCCCGAAGCGCTGGCGGCGGCGCGCGAGGCGCTGGCCGGACATTCCCAGCCGCCCTGGGCAGACGACGAGCGGACCGCCGTGAGCGGGGAATGGATTTCGGCCTCGCAACTGGTGAGCGTTGATCTCTTGCGCCGCCGCGAGCCCGAAATGCCCTACGAGATCCAGGTCCTGCGTGTGGGTGACATCGCCATCGTCGGCCTGCCGGGAGAGCCCTTCGTCGAGGGGCAGCTCGCCATCAAGATCGGCTCCCCGACCTATCCCACCTACGTCGCCCACTGCACCACCCAGTACGTCGGCTATGTCCCCACCCGCGAGGCCTTGGCGCGTGGGGGACATGAGGTCAATACTTCATACTGGGCGAAGCTGTGTCCGGAGGCGCTCGACGTGGTGGTGGAGAATGCGATAGGGCTGCTGGGAGAGGTCTTCCCCGGCTGAGGGCAGTCCGTCGAGTGCGGGAACCCCGCCGGCCTGCGCGTCAGTCCTTGGACGGGAATCGCAGCCGCGGGTTGCACAGGTCGCGGTAAACCTCGGGCCGCCGGTGACGCCCCGGCCCCCCGCCGCCGGCGGCGTCGAGGTCAACATCGGCCACCACCACCCGGTCGGGGCCGTCGGCCCGGGCGATGATGTCGCCCGCGGGGGAGATGATAAGGCAGTCGCGCGGGTGGGAGAAGATGATCCACAGCCCGTTCTCGTAGGCGCGCGTGCGCATCATCACGTCGTTTCGCTCGCCATACATGCCGGCGGAGGGATTCAGTATCAGCCGCGCCCCGCGCAGCGCCAGCAAGCGCGCCGCCTCGGGGAGCTGGCGGTCGAAGCAGATCATGATGCCGACGCGGCCGAGCGCGGTGTCGAAGACGGGGAACTCGTCGCCGGGGGTGTTCAGCGGCTCAGCGCCCATCAGGTGCACCTTGCGGAAAACGCCGACCACGGCGCCGTCGGGGCCGATGAGCGCCGCCGAGTTGTGCATGCGCGGTCCCGCGCGCTCGGCGAAACCGGCGGCCAGGTAGATGCCCAGCTCGGCGCAGAGGTCGCGCATCTCGCGCAGGTAACGGCTGCGCCGCACTGACTCGCCGGCGGCCCGGTATGCGGCGCGCGTCAGGCCCGGCTGCTGGACGACGTAGCCTTCGAGAAAGCCCTCCGGCGCGCACACGAGCTGCGCGCCGCGCGCCGCCGCCCGCCGCACCAGCCGTCGCGCCTTGCGCCAATTGCCGTCCTTATCCCCCGGTTTGCTCTGGAGCGCCAGCCCGGCGATCCTTATCATTTCCCTACCCCGTGCGCGGCGCGCATATTGCAGGCGCGGCTGGTTGCGGCGGCACCAGCCGCGTCATCTGGCAGCGACCAGCGGCTTCATCGCGCGCGCCGTCCGAGAAACGCGGCCCCGGCGCGCCCGCCCCATCCGCCCGCAAGTGCGCTGGCACAGAAGACCAACCCTGAGACCATGACCGCGGCCGCGCCCCCCGCCGGCCGGCCGATGAATATGTCGGCGCGGCAAGCTGCCACCCCGGCTCCTCACCGATGATCGGCCTATTACTCCCGCAGATACGACGAACGCGGCAGATGTCCTGCGCCTGAGCGACGCCACCCGGCAACCGCCTGCCATCGCTCGACCCCCCACACAATGGCCCCATTGGACACACCGGTCAGCCCGGGAAGGCCGGGGGACGCTGGCGTCGAATACCGGGGAATCGTTTGCGCGCGGGAGGCGCCGGGATGTCCCAAGGCACATGTGCGCTGGGATCGTTTCGGCTGCGGCTGGAGCCCAGGGGCGCTGGGGTTGTGGTCGAATCGCCGCGATGGCCCGGCTTGCGCCTGGGCCCACTGCGGCCGGCGCTGACCATTGACGGCGAGCGGCACGTGCCGTCCGCGCTGCGCTTCGAGCCGGCCCGGGATTCCGCACGGCTGACGGCGGAGTTCTCCTCCGCCGGCACGGCTGTGATTCTCGACTTCGCTCCCGCCGACGATGGCGGGATGGTGATGGCCGCCCGGCTCGCCCGCGCTGCGACTGAACCGGCGGTGCTAAACTACGTGTCCCTGCTGGAGCTGACCTCCCCCGGCCGCGCCGCATTCGGCGACGGCGAAGACTCCGCGCGCATCTACGAGGAGGCCGGCTACTTCGCGTGCGTCCGCGGCATCGCCGAGCAAGCGCCCACGCCGGCGGTTTACTCGCGCCCCCCGGAGCCGATGGAGAACGACCCGCACGCCTTGGCCCAAGGAACCTCTCGCACCGTCTGGGAGCTTTACAACCCCACCGTGGGGCAGGCCCTGCTGGTGGGTTTCGACAGCTTCGAGCGCTGGATGGGAGTGGTGCAGATGGCCTTTGCCGAGGGCGCGGGCGTGACCAGCTGGGCGCTCGCCTTCGACGGCGGGGATCTGCGCGTAGAGCCGGCGGAAGAGCTGGCCCTGGAGAGCGTCGTCTGGATGATGGACCTGGACCCCTGGCGGCTGCTCGAACGGTGGGGCGATCACGTGCAGCGCAAGCACGACCTGCGGCCGCCGGCGCGCAGCCCGGTGTCGTGGTGTTCGTGGTATCCCTACCGGCTCACGGTGTCGGAAGAGCTGGTGCTCGCCAATGCACAGGTCGCGGCGACGCGCCTCAAGCCCCTGGGCCTGTCCATCATGGAGGTGGATCTCGGGTGGGAGGCGGGATTCCTGCCGAGCGAGTACCGCGAGAATGACCAGTTCGCCCACGGCCTGGGGTGGTTGTCCGAGCGGCTCGCGGAACACGGTCTTGCACTCGGCGCCTGGAACGCGCCGTTCACCGTCAGCGAGTTTCAGTCCCTGGCGAAGGAGCATCCGGAGTGGCTGCTGCGGGACGCCAACGGCCGGCCCGCGAGCTTCGGGAGGTGGTACTGGGAGCCCCACGGCGACACCTATGTCGTGGACCTTACTCATCCCGGCGCGCAGGCCTGGCTGCGCGAGAACATCGCCAGCCTGGCGCGGCGCGGGGTGCGCTATCTCAAGTGCGACTTCATCAGCGCGGTTCACGCGGCGTCGCTGCGCCACCGCCACGACCCGCGCATCGTGGGGGGCGGCGGCTTCGAAGCCGGACGCTTGGGCTGCCGTATCATCCGCGACGAGCTGCGCGCGGGCCGCCCCGACGCGCTCATCCTCAACTGCAGCCACCTGGAGATGGCGGGGCTGGGCCTATTCGGGCTGCTGTACGCCTGCTACGATACGGGCAACACCGGCTATGTCGGCTGGCGCCATCTGCGGGAGGTCTATACCGCCGTCGCCTGCCATCTCTACCAGCAGGGGCGCTGGGGCATCATCGAGCCGTCGTGCCTGTGTGTCGGCCCTCCCGGGACGTTGGAGGAGGCGCGCGTGCGCGCCACTGCGACTTTCCTGTGCGGCGGCGAGGTCAATATCAGCGATGACCTGACGCGCCTGCCCGAGGATCGCTGGCAGGTGCTGCTGTCGGTGCTGCCGCCGCTGAGCAAGCCGGCGAAACCCGTTGACCTGTTCGACAGCGAGTACCCGTCGGTGTGGCATCTGCGCGTCGAGGCGGACTGGGACTCGTGGGACCTGGTGGGGCTGTTCAACTTCGATCTACCGTCGGGACGCTATCACTACGGAGACCCCGAGTCGCGCACCTTCCGCGTTCCATTGGAGCGCCTGGGGCTCGATCCAACGGAGACCTATTGGGCCTACGAGTTCTGGTCCGGCGCCTTCCTGGGCGAGGCAAACAGGGCGCTGGAGCCGACCTTCTCCGGCGGCTGCGAACGAGATCCGGGCGAGGTTCAGGCGCACGAAGTGAGCGGCGCGCTCGAGTTCACCTTCTTTGGCCCCGCTGTTAAGCTGGTAGCCGTGCGCCGCGCGCGCCCGCACCCCTGGGTGGTGGGCACCGGGTTCCACCAGAGCGCGGGGGCCGAGCTGCGGGGTGTGCGGTGGGATGAAACCGCCGGCGAGCTGCGGGGCGAGCTTCATCGCCCAGCCGGGCACAGCGGCAGTATCACCGTGGCCGCCCCTGGTCGCGGTGAGCCCGCGGCGACCGTCGCCGGCCGGCCCGCGCCGGTGTGCCCGGGGGCCGCGGGGGCCTGGGTGCTGCCCATCGTCTGCGCGGCGGAGGTCACCCCCTGGACGCTGCGCTTTGAGCATGTAGAGGCGGCGTAAAGCCGGCCGCAGCGTCAATAGGAGTCCATGCCATGAGCGAGCAAGTGATCACCGTCGGCGCCGCGGGGGCGGACTTCTGCGGCGCCGACAACCGGGCGATCCAGGCCGCGATTGACGAGATCGCGCGGGGCGGGGGCGGCACCGTGCAAGTGCTGCCCGGCGCCTATCTACTGGAGGATTCCGTACACCTGCGCGACCACGTTCGCCTTGTCGGCGCGGGCGCGGAGACCGTACTGCGCAAGGCCCCGGAGCGATACTCGCGGCTGGCGGCCTACGTCGGCTACGGCCATTACGACGTGTCGGTCGCCGACCCGGACCGGTTCGCGGTCGGCATGGGCGTCACCATCCGCGACGACAATGCGGTCGGCTTTTACGAGACCATCGCCACCCTGACCTGGCGCGACGGCGACCGCTTCGGCATTGGCCATATGCTCAACCATGACTACGCGCCGCGTCACGGCGGCGAGCTCTACACCAGCTTCCCGCCGGTGAGCGCCAGGTTTATCGCTAATGTCGAGGTGCGCGACCTGGTCATTGACGGCAACCGCGGCGAGAACCCGCATACACTCAACGGCTGCCGGGGGGCGGGGATGTACCTGCTGGCGGTCAGCCAGGCCGTCGTCGCCAATGTCGCCGTGCGCGACCTCAACGGCGATGCCATCGGCTTCCAGCAATGCCGGGACCTGCGCCTCGAGGACTGCGTGCTGGAGAACAACGCCGGCCACGGCCTCCACCCCGGCAGCGGCTCGCTGCAGGGGGCGATGCGGCGCTGCCGGTGCGTGGGCAACGGCGGCGACGGCATCTTCTTCTGCCTGCGCGCAACCTACTGCATCTGCGAATCCTGCAAGTTCGTTGGCAACCGCGGCCACGGCGTTTCCATCGGTGAACGCGACACCCACAATGCGATCGTCGGCTGCGGAATCGAGGGCAACGGCGATGCCGGCGTTCATTTCCGCGACACCGACGAGGTCATGGCGCCCCACGCCACGCTGGTGGCGGGCAACGACCTCGCCGACAACTGCCGTGAGCAGGGGGAGGCGGAAATCTCGGTGCAGGGGGCGGTCGGCGATGTGCACGTGTTGGAGAACGTCATCCGCCGCCAGGCGGGGGCGCGGCCGGTGGCCGGCGTCCGGGTGGCGAGCGCCGTGGTGGGGGCGCAAGTCTGGGGCAATCGCTGCCAGGGCGACTTCACTGCGCCGACGCAGGTCGAGCCGGGGGCGAAGGTCGGGTTCACCCGCCCGGAGCGCGAGCTCCCGGTCGGCCCCGACGCGGCGCCCGCCGACGCCGACCGCCATCTGCCTCCCCAGGTTCGCGGCGGAGCCCCCTGCCGCCCTGCGCAGCCCAACGGTTCATGCTGAGCGCCGCGACGCGCGGCTCAGCCGACGAGCAGCAGGATCACGGACAGCGTGACGAAACTGGCGACGGTCGAGATTGCCACCACGCCGGCCGCGCGCCGCGGCTGCAGGCCGAACTCGGTGGTATAGACCACGACGTTGGCCGCCGTCGGCATGGCGGCAAGCAAGATCGCGACCTGGGCGCTCAGCCCGTGCACCCCCAGCAGGATGACGAAGCCGAAGGCGACCGCGGGCGACACCACCAATCGCATCACATTGGGCAGCACGGCGCCGGCGAGCTGCCCCCTCAGCTCGTGGCGCGACTTCGCCAGTTGCGCCCCTAACATCAACTGGGCGATCGGGATGATCGCCCGACCCAGCATTTCCAACGGCGCCAGCAGGAAGCGGGGAAGAGCCAGCCCCAGCGCGCGCATCACCAGCGCGGCCGCCGCCGCGTAGATGGAGGGCAGACCCAACACCGTCCTCAGCGCGCGCGCCCCGGGTGTGCGATGCCGGCTGGCGTAATAGACGGCGACCGTGTTCATCAACACGTTCAGCACCAGCACCCAGATCACCGCGAGGTCGAGGCCCGCGCCGCCGAAGGCGTACAGCGCCACCGGCATCCCCATGTTGCCGGCATTCATGAAGATCGCGGTCAGCAGGAACAGGCTCTCCTCGTCGCGCGGGTAGCGGCGCAGCCGCGCGACCGCCTTGCCCAGCACCCACAGCGCGCCCAAGGTGAGCAGCGCGACCGCGATGAGCGGCAGGACCCCGCCCAGCGTCATCCGCGTCGTCAGCAGGGAGGTGAAGATCAGGCTCGGCAGCAGGAGGTAGATGGAGACGCCTGACAGCGTGCGCTCGTCCAGGCTGCGGCGCAACTCCAGGATGAACCCCAGCGCGATGACGATGACCAGCGGGATGATAACGGTGACCATGCGGGCTTGATTCGACGCCGGGGCGCTCCGACGCCTGCCGCCGCCGCCCAAGCGCTGAACCGCCATCACTACGAGCCGAACCGGAATCCCCAAGGCGCGCCAAGCAGCGCGCGAGTCGGCGGCGTCTGCGGATCTATCCGGCTCCTCCCAACACCCGCACGACCTCCTCCGCGGTCGTTTCTCCCGCGATGACCTTCGCCATGCCGTCGGCGAACATGGTGGTTGTGCCGCCGCGAATTGCAGCCTCGCGAAGCCGGGAAGCGTCGGCGCCGGTTGCGACCAGGTTCATTAGCTCAGGGTCCATAACCATGATCTCGAAAACGCCCATGCGCCCGTAGTAGCCGGTATGCATGCACTTGTCGCAGCCCGCACCCTTGTAGAAGGTCGGCGGCTCGTCGGGCCAGGGGAGACCGCCCGCCTCCGCCCGCCGCCGCCACTCGGCGACCACTTCGGCAGGGTACTCGACCGGCTGCTTGCAGTCGGCGTGGACGCGGCGCGCCAGGCGCTGTGACGACACCATCAGCAGGCCCTGCGCCAACAGGAACGGGTCCGCTCCGATCTGCAGCAGGCGCTGGATGGCCAGCGCCGCGTCGTTCGCGTGAACGGTCGTCATCACCAGGTGGCCGGTGATGGCCGCCTGTAGCACCTGCTCCAGGGTCTCGGCGTCCGGCACGTCGCCGACCATGATGATATCGGGGTCGGAGCGTAGGACTCCGCACAGGACATCCGCGTGCGAAATCCCCAGCTTGCGATTCACGCCGATCTGTATCACGCCCGGTAATAGTATCTCCACGGGGTCCTCGACCGACATCAGCACCCGTTCGGGACTGATGACACGGTTCAGCGCCGAGTGCATGATCGTCGTCTTGCCGCAGCCGGTGGGACCAGAGAAGACCAGCAGTCCGCACGGCTGGTGCAGGCAGCGATCCAGGCGCTCGCGGTCGGACTCGCGGTAGCCGATCCGGTCCAAGGTGGGCAGTACGTCCGGCATGGTGCGAAGGGTCAGCTTCTCGCCATAGACAGTAGGCAATACGCACTCGCGCAGATGGTGTTCCTGTCCTTCTACGCTGACGAAAATGCGCCCGGTCTGAATCGCCCGGTGATTAGCAGTGTCCAGGTCGGCCATGGTCTTGAATCGCGTCACCAGCGGGTCGTGCACATTCTTCGGCAGAGTCAGCGCATCGTGCATGACGCCGTCAATGCGCAGGCGCACCTTGCTCTCCTTGGGCGCAGGGTCAATGTGAATGTCGCTTGCGTTATCCGCCACCGCAGCCGCAACGATCTTGTTGCTCAACTCGACCAGGGCCGTTTCCTCCGCCTTCCATGCCTCGCCAGCCGCTTCTTGCAGGGTCATCTGTCCTCTCCTTTGTGTGAACCCTGAACTTTCGCCGGGACACAGCCGGGGGCGGCTGTGCTCCGTCTGATTGCATGTCCGACACCGTCCAGGTGGGCGCAGCATGTTTACCCGCCCCTGGATGGCTGCGTCCCTACTCCCGCGCCGCGCGCGCCCGGGCGATGCGCTCCTCCAGAACCCCGATGGCATCGCGCACCGCATCGAGGTCAATGCCGGCGGCGGTGGGGTCGTCGTACTCCAGGAACTTGCGCAGGTCGCGGCGGTAGAACCGCCACTGCCGCCCCGCCTTGAACCCCTGCACCTTGCCCTGGTTGATCCAGCGGTACAAGGTGGGCTTGGTCGTCTTCAGGAAGGCGACGGCCTCGTCCATGTCGAGCACGTCGTCGTCGCGCTCCTCCGTGGGTGGGCCGGGGTCGGCTTGAGGGGCGTTCCCGGTCATGCTTGTCCTCCTCCATGTAATAAGCATGAGTGCTCACTAATAGCTATACCATGCTTATGAGCATTTGTCAATACCCAAATCGAAGGTAGGTGTGTTCGCAAGAAGCGGGGATCGCCCTTGGGCGCGCCCCGACAGGTCGAGGCGCGAGGGCAGCAACGCGACTTCCATCTATGAAGGCGACATGTTCGGCTCAGGCTCCTCCAGCAGGTTGCACGCGGTGAGCGCGAACCCGCGGGCGGTGCGGGTGAACCGCAGGGTCTTGATCTCGAACGGGCCGAAGTCCAGCTCGAACGGCGAGCGCGCCCCCGCCAGGCGCAGGGTCGCCCGCGTCCGCCGCCCCAGGGCCTCGTACAGGCGCACGATGAGGTCATCCCCGTCGTCGGCGCGCTTGAGAGCGGACAGCACTACCGTTTCGGGCGTGACCTCCAGCAGGGGCGCGGCATGCCGCGGCGCACCGGGCTGCGGCATGGGCTGGTGGTAGATGAAGAACGGCTCCAGCGGCAGGTTGAGCTCCATTGCCGCGGGGATGAGGGCCTTGGCCAGCGCCGGCGCCTTGCCCCACAAGACGCGAAAGCGGAAGTCGTGCTGCCCCTGGTCCATGTAGGTGTGGTGCTCATCGGCCCGCGCGGGCAGATCGTCGAAGCGGCAGTGCGCCGCCCCCCGCACCAGGCTCAGCCCCAGCTCGCCGTCGCCGCGCGCGTGAAACGCGTACTGCCCGTCGTTGGCGACGCCGACGGCCAAGCGGTCGCCCGCTTTCTCCTCCAGCCGCACCCAGCGCCCGCCGACGTTCTCCGCTCCGTCCGTTGAACGCTCGATGGCTGCGAACGGCACCTCGCACACCGCCCGGCTGTCCTTCAGCCGGAACGGCAGCACCCACTTCAGGCACTGGCGGCGCTCCTGCCAGTGGACGCGCAGGTTCACCTCCATCTGCGGCAGGTCCGCGTAAACCGTGAACTGCTGGCACACCCGCGAGCGCCGCCACCCCACCAGCGATTGAATCGTCACACTCACCGGGCCACTGAACAGGACGTGCAGCGCGGGAACCTCGGTCTTGTCCTCCCCCGCCCAGCGCGCGACCTCGCGCGGGGACAGCGGCGCGAATTCACCCAGCGGCGTGCTGAAGTTGGCGTTGGCCTCCCCGCCCCAGGCGTCGAGGGTGTCCTTCATCGCCGCCGGCCGCACGCTGCCGCGCAGCAGATCCCGGCCGCTCCGCTTGTCCACCAGCGAGGCGAGGCCGCCGGTCTCGCGCGAGAACTTGGCTCGCAGCCAGCGGTTCTCGACGACGATGCCGGCGCGGGTGCGCCTGACCGTCAGCGGCGAGCGGCCGGCGGCGGGCTGCTCGTGGCGGCGCACCTCGTAGCGCCGCGCCGATAGCGGCGGTACCTGCGCCACGAACCCCAGATACCGATGCCACCCCCCCAGGCTCCCCGTGCGCTCGAAAGGCCCGCCCTGGTTCTGGCACCCCATTTGGCGGCCGGTATCGTCGTATAGCGCGAACGACTTCGCCTCCGGGCGCGGCATGTATTCCATCAGGAACTCGAGGCCCACCGGCGCCGTCATCGCGTGGGCGTGTGGATTGAAGACATAGACCGGAATCGTGTCCGGGCGGGGCGGGACCTCGGGCAGCAGCGCCATCTGCGCCGCCATGCGCAGGCTTCGGCAGACATCGGCTGAGCGCCCGAAGATCTCCATTACGTCCTGCAGCGACGCCGCCTCCGACGACGAGCCGGCCAGGATGTCATGGAAGGTGTTGAAGGCCACGCCCTTCCAGGCTTGATCGAGTCGCCCCTGCGGGTAGGCGCGCCCGCGCTCGTGCCACGCCACCGTGGACCAGCGCTCCGCCGACGCCAGCAGCGCCTCGCCGCGGCGCATGGCGCGCTTGATGGGCGCCATCGAGATGTAGCACCCGGGGAAGCTGCGCTGGAGGTCGCCGCGGTGAACAGGCGCGCAGCGGCCCGCCGGGCGGTCCTTGATTCGCGCCAGGTACGCCTCCGGCGTGCTGTGGCGAATCTCCACGTCGGCGGTCTCATCCATCACCGCGTGGATCGCCTCCAGGAGCTTGCGGCTGGGGCCGCCGCCGTGGTCGCCCAGGCCCCACAGCACGAGCTGGTCCTCGCCGGTGTGGCGCGCGAACTCCACGCCGCGGCGCACGCTTTCGAGGCCGGTGTGCTCGAAGGTGCCGTACCAGCCGGTGGCCGGCCGCAGGGCGAGGGTCTGCGACCCGTCCAGGCCCTGCCAGCGATAGAGCGGGGCGGGCAGCTCCAGCAGATTGGCGCCGGGCCGGCAGTGAAGGTACATCTCGTAGCCGGTCTGCCGCAGGATCTGCGGCAGACTGCCGTGGTGGCCGAAGGGGTCGAAGTTGTAGGCCACGGTGGGCCGCGCGCCGAACTTGTCCGCGAAGTAGCGCCGCGCCACGGAGATGAGCCGCACGAAGGTCTCACCCCCCGGCAGGTTGCAGTCGGGCTGCAAATACCACCCGCCGGCAATATGCCAACGTCCGGCCTTGACCAGGCCCTGGAGGCGGGCGAAAAGAGCGGGATCGTACTCCTCGACCCACTCGTAGAGCACGCTCTCGTTATGGTTGAAGATGAACCGGGGATATTCATCGCAGAAATCGGCGGCGGTGCGGAAAGTCGAGATCGCCTCACGGGCGCCCTCCTCCCAGGGCCACATCCAGATGGGGTCGAGGTGGGCGTTGCACACCAGGTGCACGATGGGCCTGCGCGGGGTCATGTAGTTGCCTCCATGGGGATTCACCCGCCGCCTGGGGGGCTTCGGCGCCAGACGCCGGTTGCAGGGGGGTGACTTCGCCGGAGAGGTGTGGCTTCCCTGCGCCAGCGCGGAAGGAGGTCCTTGCAGGGCGCGAACGACTACCGCACCGGAGTCTGCCGGGCGGGGACGGGTCTCATCGGCGGGGGAGGTCCGGGAGCGAGGTCCGCCCCGCGGTGATCGGCGGAACCGCCGATCGGGCCCGGGCGGACAAGCGGACGACCTGCGCCCGGGCGGCATAGACGGTGATCGCGGCCACGATCAGGACGAGGCAGACGATCGCCAGGGGCAGGATGGCTCGCTTGCGCACGAGAGGTATTCCTTTCCTCCGCGCCCCGCCGCGCGGGAGCCGCCGAGTCGGTGCACGCCCCCCTCGCCGCACGACTACAGATTCCATCTTCAACCGCGTCTTTCCTCCCGCGGGCAAGAGCTCGCGCAACCGTTTCTCGCCCGCGGGCCCCACGGATTTCAGAGCAAGAATCCGCAACTCCTTCGCCTCCCCCAGGGGGTAACAATCAACCTGTCCGGTCCCAACCCCCGGCCTCGGCCAGCTTGACAGGCAATCATGCGTTGGCTATACTACCGGCGCGGTGGGCCGCGGCGCTGATGATGACAGAGGCGGCATGTGCGCGGAAACGATCGTCACGGCCGGCGGCAAGATACCGATGGAAAAGCATCGTATCGCGCTCAGACGGGGCCGCGGCGCGCAAGCGTCGAGGCCTTGATTTGCTTTCATGGAAGGGGGTGGTGACGAGGGCTGTTCGACGACGGATGCATGGCGGATGAAGGGAGGTATCAGGGTATGAAGCACAGGTTGTGCATTTTGTCAGCGGTGCTGGCAGTGGCGCTGCTGAGCGGGATGGCGTGGGGCTACCCCACGCGCTTTACGGCAATGACGGGCCTGGTTGACCTGCCGACGGCGGACGTGGCCGCCTCCGGCAGCGCAGAACTCGCCGCTGACTACGCCAAGCTGGCTGGCGAGGAGAAAGTGTGGGCGATCCGCGTGCTGGCCGGGGTCTCGGATAGCGCGGAACTAGGGATAGCCTATACGAGACTGAAGGACGGGGTGAATGACCACTTCACCGGCATCGGGGCCAAGGTGGCGCTGATGAAAGCCGAGACGGCGGACTTCGGTCTGGCGTTCGGCGGGTCGTATGTGAACGGCACCGGCGATAACATCCTCGACCTATACGCGGTCGCCAGCAAGGAGATCGCGACGGCCGCGCCTGAGGCCTACGCGGCGGCGGCGCCGCGCGCGCGCCTGCGCGGTCACCTCGGGCTCATGCTCACGCGTGTCAGCAACGGCGTTGATGGCGACGAGCTCAAGCCCTTCGTCGGCTTCGATGTCACTACGCCCGAGGGTGCGTCGTTGGTGGCGGAGTACAAGTGGAGCAAGTTCGGCGCCGACCAGGCGGCCGCCGCCATCCGCTACCCGGTGAGCCCGGCGATGACGGTGCAGGCCGGCGCCGCGCGCGCCGGGAGCGTGCTGGGGCAAGACGACTACCGCTTCACCGTCGGCCTCAGCTACGCCTTTGCCACGGCTGGCGGTACCGGCGCGACTTACTAGGCAATGCCACGCGAATCACAGGCGTTGGCGGGGCGGCCATGGGGCCGCCCCGCGCTTTTCTCGCGACCGCACCGCAACCGCCTGGGTGGAGGTGCCTCCCACGCGGCGGTTTGAGGGCTTGCCCGCCTGCGGAGGGCTTGCCCGCCTGCGGAGGCCAAGCTTCGTTAATCTTGCGGCGTCTCCGTGTTCGCCTCGTTGAAGCGCGCCACCGAGGTGTCGATGGCGCGCTTCAGTTGGGACTCGCTGATGGGCTTGAGCAGGTACGCCGCGGCTCCAGCCCGCATCGCCTTCTGCACGCGCTGACGATCATTGTGTGCGGTGAGCATGACGATCGGCACCGGGGCTTGCGCCATGATCTCGGCCGTGGCCGCAATGCCGTCCATCCCCGGCATGCCGATGTCCATCAGCACCAGGTCCGGGCGCAGTTGCTTGGCGAGCGCAACGGCGGCTTCGCCGTCACGCGACGTGCCGACCACGGTATGCCCCATCGCCTCGAGCTGCACTTTGAGCGTGAGGGTAATGAGGAATTCGTCCTCGGCGATCAGGATGTTCATGCGCGTCCCCCTGGCGGCGTCCCCCACCTCGCAGCCTGCTTTCTCTTTCGACCTCCGCCGCGTGTGCACCTGCTGTGAGCTGCCGCTACAGGACTTGCGGCGGCGGCGGCTAATCCTCCCCGCGGCGCCCGAGCGCGTCTGCGCCCACCCATGTCATCCATGCCTTCCATGCCTTTCGTGTGCGGCCTGTTGCCCCACGAGTTCGAGCAGCTCCTGTCCGACCGCGGGCACGAGCCCTATCGCGCCCGCCAGGTCCTGCGCTGGGTATACCAGCGCGGGGCGCGCGGCTTCGCGGACATGAGCGACCTGCCGCAGGCGCTGCGGGACGAGCTGGGACGACAGGCGGCGGTGCACCCGTTGACCGCGGTTGCGCGGCGCCCGGCCCGCGACGGCGGCGTCAAGCTGGTGCTGCGCCTGCCCGACGGCGCTCACATCGAGACGGTGATCATGCCCTACCCGCGCCGTCGCACCGCCTGCATCTCCAGCCAGGTGGGGTGCGCCTACGGCTGCGCGTTCTGCGCCACCGGCGGCATGGGTTTCGAGCGCGACCTCACCGCCGCCGAAATCGTCGGGCAATTGCTCCTCGCGCGCGCGGATGATGACGAGCGCCGGTTGTCCAATGTCGTGTTCATGGGCATGGGCGAGCCGCTCGCAAACTACGACGCGCTGGTGAAGGCGGTGCGCATCATCCTCGACCCGGCATGCCTCGGTTTCGGCGCCCGCCACGTCGCCATCTCCACGTGCGGGCTGCCGCCGGAGATGCGCCGCCTGGCGCGCGAGGGGTTGGGCGTGCACCTGGCGGTATCGCTCAATGCGCCCGACGACGACCTGCGCAGCCGCCTGATGCCGGTCAACCGCCGCCATCCGCTGGCCTCGGTGGTCGCCGCCGCGCGCGACTTCGCCGCCCACACCGGACGCAAAGTAGCCTTCGAGTATTGCCTGCTGGCGGGGGTCAACGACGCGCCGGCCCAGGCCGCCGCCCTCGCCCAGCGGCTGCGAGGCCTGCCGTGCATGGTCAACCTCATCCCCTACAACCAGGCGCGCGGCGCCTTCGCCCGCCCCGCGCCTGCGGTTATGCGCGCCTTTCGCGCCGAGCTGGAGCGCCGGGGGGTGGAAGTCGCGGTGCGCCGGTCCTTCGGCGAAGAGGTGGCGGCGGCGTGCGGGCAGCTGGCGGCTGGCCGCCCTAATTGTGGGGACAGTCGACTTAATTGCGATTGATTTAAGGCATCTGCAATAATTAAGTCGACTGTCCCCATGATTCCCCCATGATTCCTTAATAATAATGGACTGCTGGAATATTTGATATCGTTATGTGAGGAAAAAATGGCAATGGAGAATATCGAGGTCAGGCGAGTAACCCAGAACGATGCGGTGTTCCTACAACAACTCATGAGCAGTGATCAGATAATGGCGATACTACATGAGGTCCCCAGATCCGTAGATGTTTGGGCAGATGCCATAATCGAATGGGACAACGATCCAGATGAGGAGAACTACATAATTTGTGATGAAGGTATGCCGATAGGCTGGCTGGGTATAAATGGTCTTTCATCTGAAAGTAAGCAAGTGTTCATAAAAGTGATTGCATTGCTCCCGACGCATCAGGGACGGGGAATTGGTCAGTATGTTATTAAGGAGATGATTGAAAACTTGCGCTTGAGAGGTTTTGCGTCTCTTGAGCTTTATACTGACCTTAGCAATGTGCGCGCACAGCGTTGTTATCATAGATGTGGTTTTGAAATGTCCGAAAAGACGGGGCAAAAGATGTCGAACGGAACCATGGTGGATCGCTGTAAAATGGAGCTGTCTCTTTAGTCTACTGTCCATTGGAGAAGAACGGTGTGAGGGGGTGTCAACAAACCGGTGATGTCGGCATTATAGACAGGGATAATTGCTTGCTCTTCAGAAGTGACGTGTAGGTGGCTAGGTTCCAGCTTGGGAGCGTGAGATGTATGGAGATGAACGACGTCGCCAGGAGACCTGTTCATTCCGGCAGCGTGTATGTCTTCATACCGGAGGGTCATATCCTTTAGCGCGTGGATGCAGTCCTTGACCTGAGCTTTCTCAGACATGAGGTCAAGGATCTGTACCCTGTAGAGAGTCAGCGTTTGTGAGACGAAATGGGGGTAAAAACAAGCTACCCCTCCGGTGCTCCTGGCCCTGCTTCCTCGCATAGCATCCCGCGTCTCCGGTAGGCGTCCCGGCGAGCGATCAAGGTCTTGATCTGGAGTGCTTTTCGCCGGGCAAGGGATCTGTTCCCTTCTGCCGAAGTAGACATCGTCTGGCGTCACATTCCGCAGCGCCTCGTGATAGCGCTTGGAATTGTAATAGTCCACGAAGCGGCCGATGGCCGTGGCCAGGGCCTCCGGGCTGGTCCACACCACCAGCGTGACATCGTCTTTCATCGTGCGGTGCATCCGCTCGATCTTGCCGGTGGTCTGCGGGTGATGCGCTCGGCCCCGCAGGTGGCGAATCCGAGCAGACGCAGGAAGTCTTCCATGGCGGCGGCAATGTAGCCGGAGCCATTGTCCGTCAGCAGCGCGGGCTTCGCGATGGTGGGCGCCTCCACCACCGCCACCGTCTCGTGTCCCATCTCCTCCATAGCTCCTGCTCGTTTCTGCGTCTCTATTCCTCATTCAGGGGAATTCCGGGGACAGTCGACTTAATTACGGCTTTCTCGGCCCCTTTGGCCCCGGTTTGCGGCAGCGAAGCTGCCGGCCGAGCTGGGATTCCAGTTGTTCGATGAACCCACTTTCGCCCAGGGGCCGGCCAGTCCGGGTCTTGCGTCGCACCTGCGTCAGGTCGGCCTCCGATGTGCCCTGACTCAGGAACTCCGCCCAGTCGAGTTCTTCAGTCCGCCACGGCCGCGGCGCGAGCACCGGGTCAGGGGCATGGTTGAGATGCGCCGGGGCGCTTGACCAGGGCCACTGCTCAGGTTGCTCAACCAACCCGGCGCGCACGGGATTAAGCTCGACGTAGCGAATCGCTCGCAGACAATGCGCGTCATCCAGCGCGCAGGAATGGAACCTCCCCTGCCACAGATGCCCGCGCCAGTCCTTGCGGAAGTTCACCCGCCGAGTGTAGTGAAAGTGCGTCCAGCCGACGGCCAGGGCGAGACTGTCTTCGCGCTGTGGCGACAGAACCAAATGCACGTGATTCGACATCAGGCAATAGGCGAAAAGGTCGGCGCCGTGCTCGGCGCTACATTCCCCGAGCAGCCTGAGATAGGCGGCGCGGTCAGCGTCGCTGAAGAAAACGTCCATGCCGCGGTTGCCGCGCTGGGTGACATGATGAGGTACGCCTGGCACAACGATCCGTCCGACCCGTGGCATGGCCCCCTTGTACCACGATTGCGGTTGTGCGTCAATAATTAAGTCGACTGTCCCCGGAATTAAAGGCTTCAGCCACCGCCGGGTGGATGATTTCCCCCGTGCGCAGGTTGAGCCCGCGCGCCAGGGCGGGGTTGCGCGCGAGGGCGTCGTCAAGGCCGTAGTCCGCGAGATCGAGGACGTAAGGCAGAGTCGCGTTGGTCAAGGCGTGGGTGGCAGTGCGCGGCACCGCGGCCGGGATGTTGGGCACCCCGTAGTGGATGACCCCGTGCTCGACATAAGTCGGCTGCGAGTGACTGGTGGGCCGTATCGTCTCCACGCATCCCCCCTGGTCCACCGCCACATCCACGATCACCGCGCCGCGCTTCATCGCGCGCACCATGTCGGCGGTCACGAGCTTGGGCGCGCGCGCCCCCGCCACCAGCACCGCCCCCACCAGCAGGTCGGCGTAGCCCGCCGCGCGCGCTATGTTGAAGGAATTGGAATAGACGGTGATGACGTTGCCGTGCATGATGTCGTCGAGGTAGCGCAGGCGCTCGTGGTCAACGTCGAGGATGGTGACATGGGCGCCCAGGCCCATGGCGACTTTGGCGGCATTGATGCCCACCACCCCGCAGCCGATGATGACCACCTCCGCCGGCGGCACCCCCGGCACCCCGCCCACCAGCACGCCGCGGCCGCCGAAGTCGGCCTCGAGATAGCGCGCGCCGATCTGCACCGACATCTTCCCCGCGATCTCGCTCATGGGCACCAGCAGGGGCAGGGCGCCCGCATCCGTCTGCACGGTCTCGTAGCCGATGGCGGTGACGCCGGAATCGAGCAGCGCGCGCGTCAGCGGCTCCGATGACGCCAGGTGCAGGTAGGTGAAGAGCACCAGCTCCGGGCGCAGCCGGGCGTACTCGCTGGGCAGCGGCTCCTTGACCTTGAGCACCACCTCGGCGCGCGCCCAGACCGCGTCCGCGGTCGCCGCGATGGCCCCGCCGGCGACGCAGTAGTCCTCGTCCTCGTAGCCGCTGCCCCGCCCCGCCCCCGCTTCCACCAGCGCCTCATGCCCGTGCTGGCGCAGAGCGGTGACGCCGGCCGGGGTAATGGCGACCCGCTTCTCCCCGTCCTTGGTCTCGCGTGGAACCCCGATCAGCATATGCGCCTCCCGCCTCGATGTTTTCCGCAAGCGGTGTGGCTTTCCTGCGCCTGCGGGTGCAGGAGCGAGCGCGAAGGCGGTCGAAACTGGCGCCAACCGTATCACTGCGAAGGGATTTCGAGACATGGACGACGCCACGCAACAACTGGTTTCCCTGCTGTCCGAGGCGGGTCAGCTCGAGTACCGCGCCGTCATCCACTACAGCCGCTACGCCCAGGAGATCGAGGACCCGGAGCTGGCGCGGGACCTGCGTGAGATCGGGCAGATGGAGGTGCGCCACTCGCACCAGCTCATGGGCATCATCATCGCCCTCGGCGGCCTGCCCGAATGGGAGCTGCCCCCGCCCCCGTGGTTCGCCAGCGTCGAGGACATCATCCGCTCCTCGCTCGAGGGCGAGCAGCGCGCCCTCCAGCAGTACGACCGCTGCCTGGAGGTCGCGACAGACCCCGAGCTGCGCGAGCGCCTGGAGCGCATCAAGCGCGACGAACACTGTCACATCGAGCGCCTGACCCAACTGCTGGAGAACCTGACGGGCAAGCAGGCGCCCGCCGACGGCGCGGCCTAGCGCCCCGGAGGCCGGCTCATGTGCGAGTTCTGCGTCAAGCACGGCGAAGGCGAGAAGTGGTACCTGCAGGCGCGCAACTACGGGCTCGACCTGGCCTCCGACCTGCGGCGGCGGCGGTTCATCGGCGCGTTCTTCAACGACTTCGACCGGGACACCGGGGGCAGCGTGGAGCAACTGCGCCGGCTTGACCGCGCCCCCCGCGTCCTGCAGTGGCTGGTGCGCGGCCTGGTGACGCGCCGCATGAAGCGGCGGCACTTCGGGCAGGTGCTGCCGCTGGAGGACGTGCGCAAGGTATTGGGGATCGCCAACTCGGTAGTGCGCGTGCCGTGCGTGTGTCGCGGCGTAACGCGGGGCGACCACGGCGCGCGCTTCTGCTTCGGGGTCAGCGTCAGCCCTGACGCGGTCGCCTTCAGCGAGGTGGACCCGAACCTCATGGCGGGGCCGGACACGACCATGACCGAGCGGCTGACGCCGGAGCAGGCGCTGACGCTGATGGGGGACTTCGAGCGCCGCGGGCTGGTGCACTCGGTGTGGACCTTCCTGACACCGTTCATCGGGGGGGTGTGCAACTGCGACCGCAGCGACTGCCTGGCGATGATCTCCACCATCGGCCACCACACCAAGGTCATGTTCAAGGCGGAGTACGTGGCGCGGGTGGATTGGGAGCTGTGCGAGGGATGCCGCGCGTGCATGAAGCAGTGTCAGTTCGGGGCCATCGGCCACAGCGCCGCCGCCGGCAAGTGTGTGATTGACGAAGCGCGGTGCTGGGGCTGTGGGGTGTGCCGCGCCGGGTGCCGCAGCGGCGCGATCAGCCTGCGCCCGCGCGCCGAGACGCCGGCCCTGGGATGGTGAACCTGCGGCCCCCGTAGTCCGGAGTCCGTCGTCCGCGCGGACTACGGATCGCGGATGACGGACCACGGATGAAGATCCTCGACCGCTACGTTGCCAGAGAGCTGCTAGCCCCCTTGGTGGTGGGCCTGGTGGGGTTCGAACTGCTCATGCTGGGCAACGTGCTCTACCTCAACTGGCGGCTGATCCGCGACGCGGGCGCGGGCTTCGAGGTGGTGGCGCGGCTGCTGGCGCTGCGGGCGCCCGAGGTCGCGCTCTACGGCATTCCGTTCGCGATGCTGCTGGCGGCGTCGTGGGCGGTAACGCGACTGGCGCGCGACGGCGAGGTCACGGCGCTGCGCGCAGGCGGGGCGAGCGTGCGGCGCATCCTGGCGCCCATCGTCGCGGTGGCGGTGGTGGTGAGCGCCGTGGGTTACCTCGACGCCGAACGCGCGGTGCCGTGGGCGACGCACGCGGCCGAGAACCTCGTCCGCCGCATGGTGCTGCGCCAGCCCACGCCCCTGTTTCGCCAGGACGTCTTCTTCCGCGTGCCGCCCAACTACTACGTTTACATCCATCGCCTGGAGCCCCGGAGCAA
>Ga0307379_10004212_pt1 | contig 20617 bp, 12 predicted proteins | sample UN2MG_FD_202237 | JGI IMG/M metagenome (GOLD analysis project Ga0307379, IMG submission 202237) | Soil microbial communities from Risofladan, Vaasa, Finland - UN-2 | ecosystem: Environmental > Terrestrial > Soil > Coastal area > Acid sulfate soil | place: Finland: Risofladan, Vaasa | collected... | reverse complement strand
TGTTCGCCGGATCGGCATAGTTGCGCACATTGGGGTCAGCGCGCTTGGTCAGCGTGCAGAACTGCCGCAATTGCGGAATGGCCTCGAAGCCCGTGAGCCATGGCTCGTCAAGGGGATAGAACCCCCACTGGTCGTAGCCGAAGCCAAGCGCCTGCAGGTGTTTCGCCATCTCCCCGATCGCGGTCTTGACGCCGTTGAAGTGGACGGGCGCCGCGACGCCCTTGGGGAAGACCGGGGTCGGATAATTATTCCACAGGAACTGCCAGTGCTTGGGAACGCGCGCCATCTGCTGGTCGAACCTCGTCCAGTCAACCTCGCCGGCGAGGTTCCCCCGCTCATCAACCGGCACCCCCGGCAGCGACGGGCCCATGATGACCGACATCCCGTGGTCAATCATGTTCTGCAAGGCCTGGTCCGAGGCCGCGTCCAGGCTTGCCCAGTTCATCAACTGGTACTTGTCCGTGGGCAGACTCACCGGCCACACCTCGATCTCGATGGGCACCTCGCGGAAGGTGAGGTTCTCCTTCTCCGCCACCGTCCCCAGGTACAGCGTGAGCCGGTGGGCGCCCGGCTCCAGCCCGTGGGTCTTCACCGTCAGCCACAACTGGGCGACCTCGCCCGGAGCCACCTCGATCACCCCCGAGCGGTCAAGCTCCGGCAGCGCGTCATACACTATGTCTCTGAACGCGCCGGCGACCGGCAGCAGTCGCTGCAAAGTCACCTGTTTGGCCAGCTCCGGTGATTCATTGGGCCTCGCACCGCCTGTGCGCACCGGTCGCTGGAAGGTGCATCTGACGCGGAGGGTCTTCGCTGTCGTGTTCAGGAGGTTGAGCGCGACGTTCTCGAATTCGTTGCCGTACGCGCTGACCTTCACCGGCCGCTCCGATGGCAGCGGCTCGTTCACGCCGGCGGCGTACTGGTGCTTCACCACCGGCCAGGTCTGGAGATCCGCGGGAATCGCCCGTGGGTCAAATGAATCCCACGGGTTGGGGTCCTGCCACACCACGAAGGCGCCCGTGTCCCCCCCCGACCACAGACCGCCCAGCGCCGTCGCCAGGTTGAGCAGCTCTCGCGCCCGCTGGCGCAAGGCGCCGGCAGCGGTCGCGATCTCGGTGTTCGCAGCGCCGGCCCGCTTCATCTCCTTGACCAACCGCTCCTGCACCCGCAGCGCCAGCAGCTCCGCCTCAAGGCCGATGGACTTGACGCCGGCCGCTCTCCCTGCGGCCACCGCTCCTTTCACTACCTTCTCCACCCCCGCGTCATCGCAGAACTCCGGCGCCTCCACTCGCGCCGCCGCCGTGGCCACGAACATCGGCTCCGTCACGCTGTTGACCAGGAGCCTGGCGCTGATGTCGAATGCCCCCCCGGCAGCCAGGAAGCACTTGACCTGCGCCGACGTTGCGCCAGGCTTCAGATTCTGGATGACGACCTCGCGTTTCCCGCTTGCCGCCACCGCCGTCAGCTCGATGAAGGCGTCCTCCGGCGCCGGCTGCCGCCACGTCACCGACCACGTGTTATCGCCCCAATACGCTGCGGCTGCGCTGATCGCGGCTTCGCCGGACGGCTTCATCTTCTCCACCGGCGCTGGCGAACCAGGGGCCACACTGGGGTCGGCCCCGGTCATGGCGGAGTTGCCCCGCAGCGACGGCCAGCCCACGTGCCCGCCCGCGCCCCAGGTCAGGCAAACCAGCCGATTCGGGGACTGCATGCTCGCCACCAGCTCCAGCTTGCCATCGCCGTCAATGTCGCCCACCGCCGGCGAGGCATTGGCTCCGCCGGTAACGTCGGGAGCCGGCCTGATGCTGCCGTCCCAATTGATCACCTGCAGGCCCGCTCCGGAACCGCCGCTCATGCGTTGGCCGACGACGATTTCCTGGCGCCCGTCGCCGTCGAGGTCCGCCACCGCCGGCGCCCAGAAGATCCCGTGGCTATCAAAGGTGGCCGTCCAGCGACGGGTACCGTCATGGTTCTCGCAATAGACGTTGCCGGCTTTGTCGGCGTGCAAGACCTCCAGCTTGCCGTCACCATCGAGGTCCACGGTGGCATTGGATACGTATCCGTGGGCGAGGTCCTGGGTGCGCCAGATCAGTCGCCCCTTGGGGTCAATGGCGACCAGGCACGGATGGCGGTTCACGTCGCTGCGGGTGATGAGCACCTCAATCTTGCCGTCGCCATCCAGGTCCGCCAGATTGGGCCCGGAGCGATCGTAGGGCGCCACCTGCTGGAAGCGCCACTTGACCTCCCCGTACCCGGTCAGGCAGTACACGTGCGTGGCTTCGGTACCGCAGATGATCTCGGGCGCGCCGTCGCGGTCGAGGTCACCCACCGCCGGCGGCCCCATGGGGGAGTCATCGCCGCGGAAGCGCCACAGCAGCTCGCCCCGGGCGCTGAGGCAGCATAACCACCCGTCGTGCAGCCCCACCAGCACCTCCCGGCCCGGCGCGGGGTGCACGTCGGCCACCACCGCGAGCTTGAAGTCCCCACGCGGCGAACCGGTGCGGTATCGCCACCGCTCCTTCCCCTCGCGGCTCAGGCACACTATGTCACCCTGAGAGAGCACCACGATCAGCTCCACCGCCCCATCGCCATCCACGTCCGCAACCGTGACCGGGGTGGCGATCGTGCCATCGAGCGTGGTCTCCATCACCACCGACCCGTCCCCGTTGAGAACCATCACCTGCCGCCCGTTCGCGACCGCCACCCCGGTGGGCCGCGACGCGTTGGGATACAAGGTCGGCGCGGAGAAGTAGGAATCCGATTCGCGAACCCACTTGACCGTCTGCGCCCATGCGCCGGCCATCATGCTGGTGGCAAGCAACAACGCCATCACCAACTGGAATGCTATTCTCATTACCCGTTCACCTCATTTCGCAAGCTTATCCGCCTGGCGAGCCGACGCTGTACGCCTGGCACCCGGACCTCATCAGCGACAGCAAACGGCGCCTGGACGGCGGCGCGAACAGCAGACGGCGATTTGACCGTCTGCGCCCAGGCGCCACCCGGACCGCCCGGTGATCCTGATCGTGCGCCGCGGGTCCGCTACCGCCCCCGCAGCCTGATAGTCTGCTCGGCGATCCGAGCGCGATAGTCCATGAGCACATCGAAATCTATCTCGTTGTCCGCATCGCCGGTCGCCCAAACCCTTTCATCCGCGTGCTTTGGCTGACTGCCGATGATGGCCGCCACGGCTTCGTCGCTCAGGGCCTGGGCCGCGTCGGCCGCGGCCGTACGGCCGGAGGCGCGTGCCTTCTCGATCTCCTCTCGCAGGACGTACAACGCCCGCCAGTCCTCTATCCCGTCGCGCGCCGCCTCCCACCGCCGCGAGGTAACGGCATCCTTGTTGGTCTGGTACACCGCGCCGTAGGCGGTGTTATCCAACGCCCACCACATGTCGAGGTGCTTGTAGCGCCAGAACCCCGACCCCGTCGCCCCGAAGTACCAGGCCAGCCAAGGCCGCGTCCGGTAGTGCCCCAACGGCAGCAGGTCTTGCGCCTGCCCGGCAGCCTCGTAGAACCAGAACGTCTTCGCGTTCGCCCGGAACCATTTCACCAACTCCCGGTCGTGCTTGAGGAGGTCAACCTGCGGCTGCCAGATATCTATCAGGTTCTTGAATTCATCTATGTATTCAACCCGCACCATGTTCGCCGGATCGGCATAGTTGCGCACGTGGGGGTCGGCCCGCTTGGTCAGCGTGCAGAAGCGCCGCAATTCCGGAATGGCCTCGAAGCCGGTGAGCCACGGCTCGTCTATAGGATAGAACGCCCACCGGTCGTAGCCGATGCCAAGCGACTGCAGGTGCTTCACCATCTCCCCGATCGCGGTCTTGACGCCGTTGAAGTAAAGCTCGCTCTCCGCGGGCGCCACGACGCCCTTGGGGAAGATGGGGCGCGGATACGATCCCCACAGGAACTGCCAGTGCTTGGGAACGCGCGCTACTTGCTGGTCGAGCCCCGTCCAGTCAACCTCGCCCGCGAGGTTCCCCTGCTCATCAACCGGCACCCCCGGCAGTGACGGGCCCTTGCTCACCGACATCCCGTGGTCAATCATGCTCTGCACGTCCTGGTCCGAGCTCGCTTCCAGCCTCCACCAGTTCATCGCTTGGTACTTGTCAATGGGCAGGCTCACCGGCCACACCTCGATCTCGATGGGCACCTCGCGGAAGGTCAGGTCTTTCTTATCCGCCATCGTCCCCAGGTACAGGGTGAGCCGGTGGGACCCCGAATCCAGCCCGTGGGTCTTCACCGTCAGCCACAGCTGGGCGACCTCGCCCGGAACCAGCTCGATCACGCCCGATTCGTCGAGCTTCGGCAGCACGTCATATACTGTATCGCGCGCCGCGCCCGCCACCGGCAGCAGCCGCTGCAAGGTCACGTGTTCGGCAAGCTCCGGTGATTCATTGGGCGCCACCCCATATGCGCGCGCGGGCCGTTCAAACGTGCATCTCACGTAGATGGACTTCGCCATCGTGTTCAGGAGGTTCAGCGCGACGTTCTCGAATTCGTTGCCGTAGACGGCGACCTTGACCGGCCGCTCCGATGGCAGCGGCTCCTCCGCTTTGCTGGCATACTTGTGCTTCACCACCGGCCAGGTCTGAAGACCCTCGGGAATCGCCCGCGGGTCAAACGCATCCCACGGGTTGGGGTCCTGCCAAACCACGAAGGCGCCCGTGTCCCCCCCGGACCATAGACCGCCCAGCGCTGTCGCCAGATTACGCAACTCGCCTGCCCGTTCTCGCAGGGCGCCGGCGGCGGTCGCGATCTCGGTGTTCGCAGCGCCGCCCTGCTTCATCTCCTTGACCGACCGCTCCTGCACCCGAAGCAGCAGCAGGTCGGCCCCCAGGCTAATGGACTCGACGCCGGCTGCTCTGCCCGCGGCCACCGCCCTGTTCACCACCTGCTCGACCCCCGCATCATCACAGAACTCCGGCGCTCCCGTCCTCACCGTAGCGGTGGCCACGAACACCGGCTCCGTCACGCTATTGACCAGCAGCCTGGCGCTGATATCGAACGCGCCCTCGGCAGCCAGGAAGCACTTGACCTGCGCCGACGTCGCGCCCTGCTTCACGTCCTGGATGACGACCTCCCGCTTGCCGCTTGCCGCCGCCGCCGTCAGCTCGATGAAGGCGCCCTCCGGCGCCGGCTGCCGCCACGTCACCGGCCACGTGTTGTCGCCCCAATACGCTCTGCCCGCGTCGATCGCCGCCGAGCCGGACGATTGCATCTTCTCCACCGCCGCCGGCGAACCGGGCGGCACGGTCGGATCGGCCCCGGTCATGGCGGAGTTGCCCCGCAGCGACGGCCACCCCACGCGCCCGCCAGCGCCCCAGGTCAGGCAAACCAGCCGATTCGGAAACTGCATGCTCGCCACCACTTCGAGCTGCCCGTCGCCATCCAGGTCGCCCACCGCCGGCGACGCGTTCGCTCCCCCGGTAACGCCGGGGGCCGGCCTGACAGTGCCGTCGGAGCTAATCATCTGCAGCCCCGCCCCGGCGCTGATGTCCCCGGTCATGCGCTGACCGACGACAACCTCCAGTTGCCCGTCGCCGTCGAGGTCCGCCACCGCCGGCGCCCAGAAGATTCCGTGGCCCTCAAAGGTGGCCATCCAGCGGCGGGTGCCGTCATGGTTCTCGCAATAGACGTTGCCGGCTTTGTCGGCGTGGAAGATCTCCAGCTTGCCGTCGCCATCCAGGTCCACGGTGGCGTTCGACGCATAGCCATGCACGATATCCTGGGTGCGCCATATCAAGCGGCCCTTGGGATCAATGGCGACCAGGCACGAATGCCGGTTCACGTCGCTGCGGGTGATGAGGACCTCGACCTTGCCGTCGCCACTCAGGTCCGCCAGATTGGGGCCGGAGCGATCATAGGGCGCTACTTCTTCGAAGCGCCACTTGACCAGCCCGTACCCGGTCAGGCAGTACACGTGCGTGGTTTCGGTGCCGTAAACGATCTCGGGTGCGCCGTCGTTATCCAGGTCACCCACCGCCGGGGGCCCTGCGGCGGAATGGTCCCCGCAGAAGCGCCACAGGACCTCGCCCCGGGCGCTGAGGCAGTACAACCACCCGTCATGCAGCCCGACTAGCACCTCCCGGCCCGGCGCAGGGTGCGCGTCGGCCACCACCGGGATATTGAAGCCCGCGCTCGGTGAACCGGTACGGTATCGCCACCGCTCCTTCCCCTCGCGGCTCAGGCACACGACATCACCCTGAGCGAGCACCACGACCAACTCCACCGCGCCATCGTCATCCACGTCTTCAACCGTGACCGGGGTTGCGATGTCGCCATCGAGCGTGGTTTCCATCACCACCGACCCGTCTCCGTTGAGAACCATCACCTGCCGCCCGTTCGCGATCGCCACCCCGGTGGGCCGCGCCGCGTTCGGGTACAGGGTTGGCGCGGAGAACGATGAATCCGATTCGCGAACCCATTTGACCGTCTGCGCCCATGCGCCGGCCATCATGCTGGTGGCAAGCAACGACGCCATCACCAGTTGGAATGCTCTTCTCATTACCCGTTCACCTCAATCTCGCGCGTCCATCCGCGCTCATGCGCGCACGACGGCATGACTTGTCTGGGGACTCCCTGCGGCTCGAGCTCGGGCGATACATCACCGGTGGCAAAGGGAAGCATCCTGGCTGCGCTAATAGCCTTGCCGAGGCAAGCGCCCGTTACCTGGCGCGAGCATTGGCGGGAGATGCGGGGGCCGCTCAAGACGCGGGAGCAGGCACACAAGAACCGTATCCCAATCGCCCCCCCGGATTCCTCTCGAGAACGCTGAGGACCAACGCAAGCGCACACGACCATTTTGACTCCGGCGCGCTCCCGCGGGGGTGCATGGCGCCACCGGTTTCGGACTTGCGAGTGCTCGGTCTCCGGCGTCAATCGCTGCCTCCTAGTGTTGTGTCCCGGGAGAACTTGGTGTATGGTCTGAGCGTGGACCACGCTCAACACATTTCTCATGTATTGTTGGGACACGACACTAGTGGAAGTCCCTTCCTCGGCGAGGGGCGGCCTCCCACTCGCGCCCGGTCGCGAACACCTTGACTTCATGCGGTTGCATCCGGGTAATGAAGCCTCCGTCCTCGACTGTCACCGTCTCCGCGCCGTAGAGCAGGTCGAGGAGCAGACCATTGACGGCGTCCAGACCCGACACCTCCACCCCCATGTGCCGGTGGTCGTCTTCGTTGACCAGCGCTATCAGCCATTCCTTGTCGTTGCGGCGCGCGGTAATGCTGACGCCCTTGTTCTGGGGTTCGTCGTCGTCCGCGATCAAGCCGACGGCGGGGCCTCCCTCCTCCGGCGCCGCCAGGAACGGCTGCAGGGCGGCAAGCTCACTGGTGACCGCGTACACTGAATCCCTGAAAGCAGGGTCCGGGGCGGTGTAACCGGAACCCCAATAGAGGATGCCTTTGGCGCCATGGGCGAGAACGTCATACGCCATTAACCGCGACTCCGCGAACGAGGGATAAGCCGGCACCGACTCGTCGCCATCGCGGCCCAGCGCGCTCCAGGAAAACGCCTGCAAGACCATCCACACCGGCTTGCCGCGCCCGATCTTCTTCCAGACCTCGGTCGTGCTCCCCAGTCTGGATATGTTCCGTTCAGCCTTGTTGACCGGGTAGTCGTCGCAGCCGGTGATGTCTATGTGGTCAAGATACTGCCGGACGAACTTCGCGTCGCTGTGCATCGCTTCGTTGATCCACACCTGGTGGTGCTGGTCGTCGAGCTCTCTTATCAGGCGAATCGCGTCGCGCAGGTTGGGCATAATCCGGCGCGCCTGGGTCTCCGCGTACTCGACCGCCCTCGCGCTCTGCTCCCACCACTCGCTGCTGCGGATGCCGACCTTCTCTTCCAGCCCGCTCCAGGCGGTGAAGTTCCACACGATCTCGTCCGGCCCCTCCCATACCGCGAGCGCCGGGTGGTCCTTCGCGGCCTCCACCGCGCGCCGCAGGTCCTCGGTGGGGCCTTCGTGCAGCGGCAGCGGAATCCAGCCCAGCATCCCCAAGGCATGGACCCGGTCGAGGTCGGCAACACCGCCGCAGCGCACCAGGTTGATCCCCGCCTCCGCCATGCGCTTCAGTTCCGCATCTTCCGCCGGCAGCTCGTAGCAGCCGATGGGAAACAACCGGCGGCCGTCCTTGCTGAGCAGGCCGTCACCCCGAGCATATTCGTCTTGCGGCACAGCAGTCGTACGAGACACAGTCATCACTCCAGCAAGGCCTTGTCGAGTCTTGCCCTGTCCCATCCTTCGGCCTACGCGCCGTCGCCTCCGCCAAACCGTCAAGCATCCGTTCGCCGGAATGTCATCACCCATGGTTTTCCATGCGGGCCGGCTTTCCCCTTCTCGGTGAAGAGGTTTCCCCGCTGCTGGCGGGGTTTCCTCCCGCCGGTGCGCTGGGCGCCGCGTGATCTACCCGAGTTTGAGCAGATCACAGCCCGACCAGTCCCTCCGGGACAGCAGGAGGCGAAAGTCACTCTCGGGGGCACCTTAGCATCCCCCCGATCGCGCCGCAAGAGGCGCTGTTCCGCTCGCGTCGAACACGAAATCAAAGGGAGGTATCGTCCCATGACAGATTCATCCTCGTCCAGCACCGCCGGGCCCGACCCGAAAAGTGCCGCAAAGACGGCCGGCCCGAGCCTGCTGCTTGCGGACAGCGGCGCCAGTGACTATCGCATCGTGGTCTCCGCGTCGGCGTCGCCGTCCGAGAAGCACGCCGCCAAGGAGCTGCAGATGTTCCTGGAGCAGATCTGCGGCGCGCGGCTGCCCATCGTCGCCGATAAGGAGCCGCTGGGGGAGCATGAGATCATCCTCGGCGACAATGCGCACCTGCGCGCCGCCGGAGTCGAGGTGGAGCTGGCGGGGCTTGGCGACGAGGGCTTCGTCATCCGCACCGCGCCGCCGCACCTGGTCATCGCCGGCGGGCGCCTGCGCGGCACCATGTACGGGGTTTACACGTTCCTCGAGGATCAGCTTGGCTGCCGCTGGTTCACGCCCGAGGTCAGCCACATCCCCAAGCTGGCGCGCATCGAGGTGGACGACATCAACGACCGCCAGACCCCGGCGCTGGAATACCGGGAGGCGTTCTTCCTCGAAGCGTTTGATCCCGACTGGTGTGCCCGCAACAAGATGAACAGCAGCCGGGCCGCCTTGACCGAAGAGCATGGCGGGAAGGTCTCGTACTACCCGTTCGTGCACAGTTTCTTCACGATGTTCCCACCGGACCAGTACTTCGAGTCGCACCCGGAGTGGTTCTCCCTGGTGGACGGCGAACGCACCGTCGTCGGCAGGTTCCAGCGCACCCAACTGTGCCTGACCAACGAGGAGATGATCCAGGAGGCGATCAAGGTCGTCAAGACGTGGATCCGCGAGCACCCCAAGGCGACCATCGTCTCCGTGTCGCAAAACGACGGTCCCGGCGGCTGGTGCGAGTGCGAGAACTGCGCGGCCCTGGAGGCGCGCGAGGGAGGAGTCCATTCGGCGCCCATCATCTACTTCGTCAACCGCATCGCCGAGGCGATCGCGGACGAGCATCCAGAGATCGCCATCGACACGCTCGCCTATAGCTATGCCTCTGAGCCGCCGGCAACGCTCAAGCCGCTGCCCAATGTAATCATCCGCATCTGCACCGGCGGCTGCCACAGCCATCCCATGGGCAGCGAGAAATGCTCCGCCAGCGGCGCCGACAACATTCGCGCCTGGTTCAAGCTTACCAAGCGCATCTACATCTGGGACTACATCATCAACTTTCGCCAGTACCTGCTGCCCTTCCCCAACCTGGGGACATTGGGCCCCAACATCAGGTTCCTCGTGGAGCACGGCGTGCGCGGCATCTTCGAGCAGGGCAGCGGCGACGTCTTGCACAGCGACATGGCCCCCCTGAAGGCCTACCTCGTCGCCAAGCTGCTGTGGAACCCCTATTGCGATGAGCAGCGGGCGATGAGCGAGTTCCTCGCCGCCTACTTCGGCCCCGCCGCCGAGCCCATCGGCGCCTACCTTGAGTCCTTGCGCCGGGAGGTCGAGAGCGACCGCCAGGAGCGCAACCACGTGATTCCCTTCGTCTCTTGCGTCGAGCCCACTTACTTGACCCCAGAGCTCCTGGCCCGCGCGGTCCAGCTCTTCGACGAGGCGGAACGCCTGGTCGCCGACGACCCGGAGCGCCTGCTGCGGGTGCAAGTCGCAAGGCTGTCGCTGGACTATGTCAAGCTCTCGCTCGCGGCGCGGCTCCACGCCCTCATGGGCGAGGGGGACCTGGGGCTCCCGGTCAGCGAGTGGTACCGCACGGCCACCGACCGGTTCTTCTCCGTCGCCGAGCGCGGCGGCGTTACTCACATCCGCGAGTCCAGCAGGAGCGAGAGCACGATGGACGACTTCCGCCGCCAGTTGGCGACCGGCGCCCGTAGGCAGGAAGGGGAGGGCGCCGAGATCGAATGACGGACGTGTGCTGGCCGTGCCAGCCGATATCCACCGCACCGGCCGGCACCACCAGCGGTTGTCAACCGTGAACAGGACCTGATTGTCGGTGCGTGATCTGTTGGGCGGTTCCACCGGCATGACCGCCAAGGGCTCGCCCACGCCGCAGTTCCGTGGGAGCGGGCTCCGCCCGTCGGTCCCCTTCTCTCGCTCGCCGGCCGCAGGAACGGGCGGCCCGCCCCCCGAACAAGAAAAGATGAGCCCAACAGTTGCAGGAGGTCGGTCGCGTTCATGGCTGAGCCCAAGCCCAACCTGATCGTCGTGATGAGCGATACCTTGCGTGCGCCCAACCTCGGCTGCTACGGCAGCCGCGACACGCGGACGCCCAGCATGGATGCTTTCGCCGCGCAGGCTGTGGTCTTCGACGCCGCATATTCCGAGTCGCTGCCTACCATCCCCGTGCGCCGCGCCTTGCATACCGGGCGCAGGGCCTATCCTTTTCGCGACTACCGGCCCTTGCCGTGGGACATCGTCTATTTGCCCGGCTGGCAGCCGATGGATGACGCCGAGGACACGCTCGCCGAGCAGTTGGTGGGGGCGGACTATCACACCGGGTTGGTCACCGACACGCTGCCTTACTTCGCGCCGGGGATGAACTTCACGCGCGGGTTCTTCCAATGGGAGTACGTCCGCGGCCAGCAGCAGGATCGCTGGCGCTCGCCGCGGGCGGTGACCGCAGCGCAGATGCAGCGGTTCCCCTGCGAGCTGTTGTCCAATTGGTACACCAGAAATGCCCTGCGCTACCATGTGGCCAACACCGCCGAGGTCATGAGCGAGGAGGACACCAGCACGGCGCAGGTTTTCCGCTGGGCGATGCGCTTTCTCGAGGACAACCGCAACGCTCAGCCGTTCTATCTGCTGGTTGACGCCTTCGCCCCGCACGAGCCCTGGGACCCGCCGCGATCATACCTGCAGATGTACGCCGACCCCGACGCGGGGCCGGCGGTGCCGTTCCTGCCGTATGCCAAGGAGCGCGGCGGCTTGGCGCCCGAGCTGGTGGAGCGCGCGGTGGCGGGTTACCGCGGCCTGGTGAGCCTGGTGGACACGTGGTTCGGGCGATTGATGGAAACGCTGGAGCGGCTGGAGCTGGCGGAGAACACGGTGGTCGCTCTGATCAGCGACCACGGCACCAACTTCCGCGAGAACTGCGACGACGTGGTGGGCAAGCCGTCCTTCGCGCTCTTCCCGGCCGTGATGCAGATTCCGCTCATCATTCGCGCGCCTCGCGTGGCGGGCGGTCGGCGCGTCCCCGAATTCGTGTACAACCATGACCTGGTCGCCACGCTGTACGACTACGGCGGCGCGGTGAGCGAGCGGGGCCTGGACGGCCGCAGCCTGCGGCCGCTGCTGAAAGGCGACGCAGGCTGGCAGCCGCGGCCCTACCTGACTTCTCGCTACGGCGACTATCTATGGTATCGGGATGATGAGTGGTGGCTGGTTTATGGCATCGAGGGCGAGTTGCCCTACGCCTTCCACCTCGCGGCCGACGGCGCGTGCCGGGACAACCGCGCGCCGGACTGCCCCGCGGCGGTGCGTGCGCGCGGGTGGCAGCGCCTGCTCGACGACGCCGGCGGCGACCTCCCGCATGCGAACCAGGAGCTGACCGACGCCGTCGGCCGGCCGCTGCGGGAATGGGCCGCGCGACAGAAGGCGAAGGGGTGATCGCGGCGCGATTGCTCCCGCCGTGGCCTCCGCGTCGTCCATTCCCCACAGATTGCCCCGGTCGCTGCGAGGTACACTGAGTTGCGTGCTATGCGTGCAGATCCGCTTCGCGAGTTGACGGCCAGGGCCACTCGACTCATGCCTAAGTCGGACCTCAGGAGGTAGCATCATCGTGCAGTATCGAGCGTACGGCAAGACCGGAAAGAAAGTCTCAGCTCTCGGCTACGGCGCCATGCGCCTTCCCTTCGACGATCCCGAGCAATCGGTCGCCCTGCTGCGGCTGGGGATGGACCTCGGCATCAATTACATTGACTCCGCCTTCGTCTACGGCGGCGAAGGGCGGAGCGAGAGGTACATTGGCGAGGCGATCAAGGATCGGCGCGACCAGGTCTTCATCGCCACCAAGAACCCGCTCGAGGACGAGACAGCGGAGGGCTGGTGGCGGCGCCTGGAGACGAGCCTGGAGCGGCTGCAGACCGATTACATAGACTTCTTCAAGGTGGTCCACGCCCTGACCTGGGAGGTCTATACCCGCGTGTACGAGCCCGTGCTGCACCAGCTCGCCCTCAAGGCGCGCGACCAGGGCATGATTCGGCACCTGACGTTCTCCAGTCATGACGCGCCGGAGGGCATCATCAAGCTGATTGACACCGGCATCTTCGATGGCATGCTCGTCCAGTACAACCTGCTCGACCGCCGCAACGAGGAAGCGATCGCCCACGCCCACGAGAAGGGAATGGGGGTGGAGATCATGGGGCCGCTTGGCGGAGGGCGGCTCGGCCTCGCCTCGGAGCGCGTGCGGTCGTTGCTGGCCGGCGCCGCCAGCACGCCCGAGACCGCGCTGCGTTTCGTCCTCGCCAATCCCAACGTCACCATCGCCTTCTCCGGCATGGGCGCTCGCCGGCAGGTGGAAGAGAACTGCGCCGTCGCCTCGCGCGAGGGGCCGCTCTCCGAGCAGGAGAGCCAGGCGATCGCGCAGGCGCTGGAGGAGAACCGGCGGCTGGCGGACCTCTACTGCACGGGCTGCAACTACTGCATGCCGTGCCCGCAGGGGGTGGCTATTCCCGACATCTTCGCCGCCATGAACTACTATCGGGTTTGGGGCCTCACCGAACATGCGCGCCAGCTCTACCGGGCTTTAGGCCCCGGCCCCAAGCAGGGCAAGCTGAACGCTTCCGCTTGCGTGGAATGCGGCGAGTGCGAGGAGAAGTGTCCGCAGCACATCAAGATCATCGAGCAGTTGAAGGAAAGCCACGACGCCCTCAGCTAGCACTCCGCCAAGGGTGATTTCATGTAATCACCTCAGATGAAGGCACTGTCTGACGGTTACCCGGTTTCCGATCAGGCCGCAACGAGATTCTTCACTTCGCGCGGCCGCGCCGTGCACGTCCGAGGCGGAGCGCTTTCATACCAATCAGAATGACACCACCAGACCGTTGTCACTGTGAGTGGCTAGGCCCGGAGGGCCTCCACGGCGGTCGCTCCGCGACCTAGCCGCGTTAGCGAAGAGTCTCGCCTGCGCAATACCGCAAAGTGGGTAACTGTCAGAGGCACGGTGCCTTGACACGGTTCTGCGCGGCGTGATATGCTCCGTCCAGAGTCTGGCGATCATGCCGCTTGAGGAAAGCGAAGGTATGAGCGGGCCGCCGCGGGTATCGGCGGCCCGCAGCAGCGATAAGGGTAGGACCAAGCTGACGGTGATCATGCCGGTTTACAACGAGCGTGACACCGTCGCGTCCATAATCGAGCGCGTGCGCCAGGTTCCCATCGCGAAGGAGATCATCGTCGTTGACGACGGCTCGACCGACGGCACCTCGGAGCTGCTGGAGGGGCTGGTGGGCGGCGAGGTGCGGGTGATCCACCAGCCGCGCAACGAAGGCAAAGGGGCGGCAATTCGCCGGGCGGTGACGGAGGCGACGGGGGACATTATCATCATCCAGGACGCGGACGGCGAATACGATCCGGCGGAGTACCCGCAGTTGGTGGCGCCGATCGCGGCGGGCGAGGCGGCGATCGTGTACGGCTCGCGATTCCGTGGGAGCATCACCAACATGCGATGGCCCAACTACCTGATCAACCGGCTGCTGGCGTGGATGGTGCGCGTGCTGTACGGGATGCCGCTGACGGACGAGGCCACGTGCTACAAGGTATTCCGGGCGGACGTGCTGAAATCCATTCCCCTCGCCTGCCGGGGGTTCGAGTTCTGCCCTGAGGTCACGGCCAAGGCGCTGAAGCGGGGGTATCGCATCCGCGAGGTGCCCATCACCTACCGCGGTCGCACCAAGCACGAGGGCAAGAAGATCAACTGGAAAGACGGCGTCCGCGCTATCTGGGCGCTGCTCAAGTACCGCTTCGTGGGATGATCGTCAGCAGGAGGAACCGGGATGCCTAGGACCAAGTCGGCCAAGCAACAACTGCGGAAATCAATCCGGCAGCGGCTGCGCAATCAGGCCATCAGATCGCGGGTCAAGACCGTGATTCGCGGCGCCCGCGCCGCCATCGCCGGGGGCGCGGCGGAATCCGAGGGGTCGGTGCGCGCGGCTTGCCGCATCGTGGACCAGGCGGTGGCAAAGGGGGTGCTCCACCCCAACGCGGCCGCCCGCAGGAAGTCGCGATTGGCGCGGCGCGCGCGGAAGGCAGAGGCCTAACCCGCGTTGTGGCACGGGCTCTCAGCCCGTGCATGGTGTGCGCAGGCTGAGAGCCTGCGCCACAGGTCCCCCCGGGGCTGACGCGACCCTATTCGGCCATGCGCCGGACGAAGACCACCAGTCCGAGGAGCGCCGTGCCGACGGCGGCCAGCCAGAACCCCACTCTCCACGGCGTTTCCTGACCTTCGCGGAACACGCCGGTCCGCAGCGGCGGCATGGCCTGGAGGAACCTGCGCAGTTGCTCCGTCCCCTCGGAGCCGAGTTCTCCGCCCGCGACCCGGAGGATGTTGGTCGCTTCTTTCTGCAGGCGGTGCAGCTTCTCGCGGCTCTCCCGCGCTCGCGACCAGTCCGGGTCCTTCGCGATGAAGCCGAATCGCTCCACCCATCGCTGCTGCCAGTCCAGACCGTTTTCGGCTTCACGCAACGCGTCAACCACAGCCTGCGGGTCATGCTCCCGCGCGGCGCTGCGGACGGCCATCGCCACCATGCGATCCGCCACACATCCCGACATGACGGCCCAGTAGGTCCCGGTGAAGGCGGTCACTATCAGCAGGAGCACAAGCCATTTGCTCACTTGCGAACCTCCTTTCGCCCACGCGCCTCAGCCGAGCGCCGGCAGCTCGGGCGCAAGCGGCGCGTGCGTCAGCGCCCGGTGCCCTTCCTCCGTCACTACCACCAGGTCCTCGAGGCGAACCCCGCCGACCCCTGGCAGGTATATTCCAGGTTCGATGGTCACCGTCATGCCCGCCGCCAACGACCCGTCGGCGGTAGGGCTGAGCCGGGGCGCCTCGTGGGCTTCGATCCCCACGCCGTGCCCCAGGCCGTGCCCGAAATACTCACCGTAGCCGGCCCCGGCAATGATCCCGCGGGCGATCGCGTCGAGCGCCGCGCAGTCCGCGCCGGCGCGCACACCCGCCCGAGCCGCCGTCTGGGCCTCGCGGCACGCCGCGTAGATGTCGCGCCGTTGGGCGTCGGCCGCCTCCACTACCGCGGTGCGCGTGAGGTCGGCGCCGTAGCCCTGCCAGCGCGCGCCCAGATCAATGACCACCAGGTCGCCCGCCGCCAGCTCGCGCGTCCCCGGCTCGGCATGGCACTGCGCCGAGCGGGGGCCGGCAGCGATGATGGGCGGAAACGCGATCTCGGCGTCCGCCTCCCGCTTGATGTAACTCTCCGCCGCCAGCGCCAGCTCGCGCTCGCTGACGCCCGGCCGCACCAGCGATATGACGCGAGCCATGGCCCCGTCCGAGACGGCGGCCGCCCGCTCCATGAGCGCGATCTCCTGCGGGCCCTTGAGCGCCCGCAACCGCTCCACCAGTCCCTCCACGGGCGCCAGGGAGATGTTGCCCAGGGCGGCGACCAGTCGCTGGTGAGCCTGATATGTCAGGTGCGCCGGCTCGAAGCCCACGACCCGGCACCCCAGTCCGCGCAGTGCGTGCGCAAGCCCCTCGTGCCAGCGCTCGACCTCCACCAACTCGAACAGCGGCGCCTGCTCCGCGGCCTGGAGCCGATAGCGAAAATCGCTGATGAGAAGAGCGCGGTCGGCGTCCACCGCCAGCGCCCCCTGGGAGCCGGTGAATCCGCTCAGGTAGCGCACATTGGCGGCCCCGGAAACGAGGACTGCCGACACCTCGGTGGCTGCGACCGCCGCCCGCAGGCGTGCGAGCCGCCGCGGATAATCCATCATCGGTGAGATTCTTCCACCAGCGCTTTGGCCGCGCGCAGGGCCAGCAGGTAGCCGTGGACGCCGAAGCCGATGATCTGGCCGACGGTGACGGGAGCGGTGACGGAGGTGTGACGGAACTCCTCGCGGGCGTGGAGGTTGGTCAAGTGGACCTCGATGGCGGGGATGCGCACCGCCTGCAGCGCATCGCGCACCGCGATGCTGTAGTGGGTGAGGGCCGCCGGGTTGATGACTATGGCCTGCGCCCAGTCCATGCAGGCGTGGATTGCCGTTACGACATCGCCCTCGTGGTCCGACTGCGTGATACGCAGTTCCAGGCCGAGTTCCGCGGCGGCTTGGCTCAAGCGTTGGTTGATCTGCTCGAGGGTGATGGCGCCATATATGTCGGGCTCACGCCTCCCGAGCAGCCCCAGGTTGGGCCCGTGGATAACGGCGACCTTGATCATGGCTCCTCTTCCCGCCCGGCGCTCACGAGGTCATGGACTCGCGTGCGCCAAGTCGTACTCGTGCAGTGCGCGGCTGATGAAATTGTCCATCACCGTGCCGCACACCTGCCGCGGATTCGCCGCCGCTTCCCGCTGCCAGCGCTCGACCTGCCGGCGAGCGGCCGCTGACGGACTGAACAGCATTCGCAGGCACGCCGCACCTGCCTTACCGTAGGTCGAGAGCTTGTCCAGGTAGGGGCTGATCTGCTCTAGGAGCCAGCGGTTGGGCAGGCGCGACGGCAGTTCGCGCTTGAGCCCCCTCATGCGCGCGAAATGGCGCCGCAGCGTGGACGCCGCGGCGCCGGGTGTGCCTGCCGCCAACTCCTTCCACAGCGCTGCGATCGCCGCCGCCAGCTCCGGGGAATCCTTGGGATGCAGGAACGAACTCGTGCAGCTCCCTGCGAAGCAGCGCAGCGGCGCATAGGCGCGCGCGCCGCCCTGCTGCAGCAGGGCGGCCTCCCACGCCGGCTCCGGGCGATACGCCTCCGCGTTCCACAGGTAGTCGGCGACGGTGATGAGCGGCAGCTTCGATGCTTCGCCCTCGTTCATGGGGTTGGCGATCAGCCCTGCCGCATGCCGGTGCAGGTCGCTAGGCCGGCCCCGCAGCGGCCCCAGGAACAGGCGGTTGCGATTGTAGTCGTTCACCGGGTAATTATCCCAGATCAGCGGCGGGCGCGCAATCGCCGCGCCGTAGGCGTCCGCCTCCTGGCCGCTGATGGTCGGCGAGCACACCTGCGACCCGGTCCAGAAGACAAGCACGTCGCGGCGCAGCAGGTCCCCGATGGCTCTGAGATAACGCGTGCGCCGCGTGCCCGCGTACTCGGTGGGGCAGAAGATGAGCTGCGAGCCGCGGGCGACGCGATCGAGGTGATCGCGCAGGCGGTTGGCGATGCACGCGTGCGCCTCGGCGAGCGACGAGAACGCCCGCCGGTCCTGCGGGTGATGGAGCTTGCCCGGGATGTCGTCCAGACACAACGCGAACGAGTCCACCCCGATCTCGCGCATGGCGTCAAGCTTGCGCCGCAGCGCCGCCATATCCGCCCGCGACGAGTAGCGCATGCTCAGCCCCGGGCTGACGCCGAAGCAGAAGCGCACGCCATGGCGGCTGGCCGCCTCCACCAACTGGCGCAGCTCCCGCAGCGCCCGCGCGGTGTAAGGCTCGCGCCAGTGCTCACGGTGATAGGGGTCGTCCTTGGGGGCGTAGACGTAGAGGTTGAACTTGTACAGCTCGCAGAAGTCGAGCAGACGCAGGCGCTGTTGGTGGCTCCACGGCGGACCGTAAAAGCCTTCGATCACGCCCCGCAGCTCAAAGGACGGACCATCGGCGAGGGAGATCTCGCGCAGCGCCGGCTGGTCCCCGCGCTGAACGATGAGCTGGCGCAGAGTGGCGAAGCCATGGCGCAGTCCTTCACGCGCCGTCGCCGCCAGCACCACCAGCAGCTTGCCGTCGCGCCGTGCGGTGACCAGGCCGTAGCCCTGCGGGCCGAGCGGCGGCAGTTGCACCCGCGCGCCGTCGCACAACTCCCAGCAGTGGCCGACACGGGAGTCGGCGGCGGGATTGCCGGCCGCAATCACCATCGCGTAGCGGGCGGCGGCCTCCAGCGTCGCCACCACCGGCACCCGCGGCACGCCCAGCTCGCGCAGGAACGCCCGCAGCCCCTCCGCCGCGGAGCGCGCTCCCTCGTCCGACGGCAGCAGCACCGCCACCTCGGCGACCGTAGTCGTGCGCCCCACCTTGAGCACCTGGCGCGGCGTCGGCAGCACGCCCAGCTGCCGCTCGCGGGCGCCCAGTAGCAGCCGCCGGCGGCCCAGGGTGGCGGGTGCGATCCCCCTGCCTGCGAGCACGATGAAGTTCCCCCTTTCACCAACGGAAGACAGCCGCTGCCGCGCAGGACCGACTGTGTGGAAACGAGCGCACAGCATACAGCATAGTGGCCGCACGCCCGACGCATGAGCCAAGTACTTCTCCATCCACGCGCATCGTCCTGCAACGCGGGCCGCATGCCTGCAGGACTGCCTGCATGCCCGCCGAAGAAGGCAAGCGACAGGCGCACCCCCTGTGCATCACGCGAACCGGTGCTGACGCCCCGCTACCATGCCTGCGGCTGGCCGCGGCCTGGGGTGGACGGCGACCCCGCAGCGGCGGAGGAGAGTCGGCCATGCGCAAACATCAGGCGGAGAAGGCTTCCTGCCAGGTCTGCGGCCAGGAAAAGGACGTAGGCGAGATGCTGCCGGCGGAGCTGGTGGCGGGGCCGGTGCTGGACACGATCAAAGAGAAGCATGCCGACTGGTCCGCCAGCGGCTACATCTGCCTGCCCGACCTCAACCGCTTCCGCACCGAGTACGTGCAGGCTCTGCTGGCAACCGAGAAGGGGGAGCTCTCGGCGCTGGAGCTGGAGGTGGTGCGCAGCCTGCACGAGCAGGAAACGCTGACCAAAGACGTCAACGCCGAGTTCGACCGCCGGTTGACGCTGGGGGAACGCCTGGCGGACCGGATAGCGACTTTCGGCGGCAGTTGGGCGTTCATCGGCGGCTTCTTCGCGATCCTGTTCTCGTGGATTGCCGTCAACGCCATACTTCTGCGCGCGCATCCCTATGACCCGTACCCTTTCATCTTGCTCAACCTCATCCTGTCCTGTCTGGCCGCGATCCAGGCGCCGGTCATCATGATGAGCCAGAACCGGCAGGAGGCGAAGGACCGCCTGCGCGGGGAACACGACTACAGCGTCAACCTCAAGGCCGAGTTGGAGATTCGCACCATCAGCGCCAAGCTCGACCGGCTGCTGACCCACCAGTGGCAGCGGCTGCTGGAGATCCAGCAGATTCAGACGGAGATGATGGAGGAGCTCGCCCGTCACGCCGCCCGCGCCGAGGGCCGCTGATGGCGTGACGGTTTGCGCAGTTGCGAGGAGGGAGGTTATCAGCCGATGCCCATGATATGCGTTTGCGTCGAGATGGTGCTGGGGAACGCCTCGCTGGCGGCGAAGGCGCGCAAGGTCGCCGCGGCGGGCTTTCGCGCGCTCGAGTTCTGGAGCCACGATGCGGGGGGCGACCGCAAGTTGGACGACCTCGCGGCCGCCTGCGGGGAAACCGGCCTGGCTCTCAACGACCTGGTGGCCGACGGCCCGGGCATCTCCCTCGTGTCTGCCGCGGACCGCGAGAAGTACCTGGCCCGGCTGCGACAGAGCATCGCGGTGGCGAAGAAGCTCGACTGCGGCAAGCTCATCACCTGCACGGGCAATCGCCTCCCCGACCGCTCCGGTGCCGAACAGCATGACGCCATCGTCGAGACCTTGAGGGCGGCCGCCGCCGTGGCCTCACAAGCGGGCGTGGTGCTGGTGCTGGAGCCGCTGAACTCGCTGGTGGATCATCGCGGCTACTACCTCGACAGCGGGCACCAGGCCGCACAGATCGTGGAGCAAGTCGCCAGCCCGGCGGTGCGGCTGCTGTGGGACATCTACCACATGCAGATCATGCACGGCAACGTGCTCGCCACCATCGAGAGATACCTTCCGCTCATCGGTCACTTCCACGCCGCGGGCGTGCCCGGGCGCCACGAGCTGGATGTCGGCGAGCTGAACTACGTCGAGATCCTCTCTCGCATCAAGGCCTGGGGTTACGACGGCATGTTCGGCCTGGAGTACGCGCCGGCGACCGCGGATCACGCCGCA
>Ga0307379_10004211_pt1 | contig 20618 bp, 12 predicted proteins | sample UN2MG_FD_202237 | JGI IMG/M metagenome (GOLD analysis project Ga0307379, IMG submission 202237) | Soil microbial communities from Risofladan, Vaasa, Finland - UN-2 | ecosystem: Environmental > Terrestrial > Soil > Coastal area > Acid sulfate soil | place: Finland: Risofladan, Vaasa | collected... | reverse complement strand
ACCACGTCGACGGCTTCCGCTTCGACCTGGCCTCGATCCTCAGCCGCGACCGCGACGGCAATCTCGTACCCAACCCGCCCGTCGTGGAAACCATCGCCGAGGACCCCCTCCTGGCCGACACCAAGATCATTGCCGAGGCGTGGGACGCGGCCGGGGCCTACCAGGTGGGCACGTTCGCCAGCCCCCCCTGGCCCGATTCCTTCCACACGCCGCGTTGGGCGGAATGGAACGGCCGCTACCGCGACGATCTTCGCCGCTTCTGGCGGGCCGATGCCCGAATGGTCGGCGCTCTGGCCACGCGACTGGCCGGCTCCAGCGACCTCTATCAGTCCGGCGGCCGCCTCCCCTATCACAGCATCAACTTCTTCACCTCCCACGACGGCTTCACGCTCAACGACCTGGTCAGCTACAACCGGAAACACAACGACGATAACGGCGAAGACAACCGCGACGGCGACAATAACAACCTGAGCTGCAACTACGGAGCCGAGGGCCCGACCCGGCGCAAGAGCATCGAGGGAGTCCGCCTGCGACAGATCAAGAACTTCCTCGCGTCGTTGTTCCTAAGCCAGGGAGTGCCCATGCTCTTGGCCGGCGACGAATGCCGTCGCACGCAGCGGGGAAACAACAACGCCTACTGCCAGGACAACGCCACCAGTTGGTTCGACTGGCGACTGGTGAAGAAGAGCGAGTCCCTGCTCCGTTTCTGTCGGGCGGTGATCGCGTTCCGCCTCGCCGAGCCGACGGTCCGCCAGGAGGATTTCCTCACCGGCCAGCCGAAACGGCCCGGCAAAATTCCGGACGTAAGCTGGTACGATGCCCGGGGCATGCCGGTCGACTGGAGCGGGAAGGACCGCAGCCTCGTCTGCCTGCTGGGAGCCGTGCCGCGGGAGGATCGATACGCGCCGCCCCATCATCACGTCCTCTTGATGTGCCACGCGGGCGCGGAGCCCCGTGAGTTCCATTTGCCGGCAGTCGTCCGCGAGATCCCCTGGCACCTATTCATCAATACGGGCGCCGAGGCCCCCCGCGACGTCTATCCCAAGCTCGACGGTCCGCCGCCCCCGCCCGATGGAACCGTCCCGCTCGAGTCGCGGTCGCTGGTCTGCTACGTGGCCGCTGACTCCTAGCGAGGCTGGGCCTCAGACCGAGGCAAGAGTCGAGTGGTCAGGGGTCGGGGTTCAGGGTTCAGAACTTGAAATTCCACGTCTGCCCATGAGTCCTGAACCCCGAACCCTACGAACTTGACTCGCTTGCAGCAACCGTCCGCATCCAAGTACCCTAGCCCCAAACAAGCGACCTTTTGGAGGCGCGTTGGGGCGCGAGGTGATAGTTGCCGGTGCGTTCGACGGTGACGATGAGATCTTCGATCCCGTGTTCTTGCCGCGCCTCGCGAATCATCCGGACGGCGAGGTCGAAGTGCCTGGCATGGTTCGTTACACACGACATCACCCTGCGCGGCTTGCCGAAGCAGTTCGACGTAGACCGGCTCGACGGCCACCACGATCCGCATCTGAGGCGTGATCTCGATCATGGCTCGATCTGCCAGAAGCTCCGGGCCGAAGTTTGCCCGTGCGAGTGCGCGCGAAGTGTGATCTGGATCATCAATCGAGATGCCAAAAGCTCCGGCTCAGCGCCGTCAGGTCGGGGAACTCGACGCCCTTGAAGCGGCCCCGCATCTTTGCCCCGCCAGCGTCCTCCAACTCCAGAGTGCATTCGCAAGAGCCAGCCCGCGTGGGAAGGGTCAATTCGAGGAACGTCGCCGCGACGCCCCCTTCCGGCACGCCGCCTGACGCCTTCGATCCACCGGGCGCAATCGCCCCAAGGGGGGTGGCTCGGCCCCTTCCGGGCACGTCGCCAGCGGCAGCAACTTCCACTGCGACCCGTTTCTTGAGCGAGTAGTCGTCGACCCGCAACGCCTTGGCGGTCCGATAAATCCCGTACGTGCCGGCCATCTTCACCGCCGAGACCCACAACGACTTGGGGATCCGCGAGCGGACCTTGCGCGTTCGACGCCAATCCTCGAACCGCCGCCGAACGCCCTCCAGCCGGGCGGGAAGGTCGCGTCTCCCCTGGGCACTCATCCGCTGTCCTCCACCGGGTGCTGCGTTGACGGCCAACGATACCACGCCCCTCAAAACGATTCATGCACGCCTGCCGGAAGGACACGTTTCAGCGCCAACTGTTGTGCGTCCTCACCGCCTCTCCTATGCCCCGGGCGCTGGCAGCAGCTCAATGCCGTCGAGGTCGGGTCGGACGCGCAGGCGGATGGACCAGAGGGCTTCGGTCTTCGCGTCTTCCGTCGCATGCCCGCCGGTGTGAATGTAGGCCGCCCAAATGGAACCGTCCGACAGCTCAACGGCCTGGCCATAACCGTAGACCGACGGGTCCACGGGGAAGCCCCACTTGTCATGGGGACATCTCCACGTCTCGCCGCCGTCGGTGCTGAACATCGCCCGGAAACCGCCTGCGCCGTAAGACCCGTGGAGGCAGAGCAGCGTACCGTCCCGCAACGTCATGAGCCGCGGCTCGAACAGGCGGATGCCGAAGGGAACGGGCTTGGTCCACGAGCGGCCGCCGTCACGTGACCAGGCGATGTCCCCCTCGGGACGCGCGATGAGCACCAGGCGGCCGTCCGGGAGCTGGGCCACGGCGGTCTCGGACATCTCGTGGTCGGTGGACACCGTCGAGAGAAGTTCCCAGGAATCGCCGCGGTCCGTGGAGCGGCAAAAGGCGACCATGTCGTAGGGCGCATCCATGGTTCTGCCGTAAACGCAAATCAGCGCGGAGCCGTCCTGCAGCTTGATGATCGGTCCGTCCGTGGCGTCGAAGACGAATGGAACGGGCAGTCGTTTCGGCTGCTGCTCCCAGGTCCGGCCGTTATCGAAGGAGCGGATGATCCCGGTGAGAGGGGTCTTGGCCGGGTCGCGGGTGAGATCGGTGCCCGAGGGGCCAGGGTACGTGAAGAGACTACAGAGGATCGTGCCGTCCTCCAGTTGGCAGAAGTTGGGAGCGCGGTCGTCCCAGGGCGTGTCCAGGAGAACGCTGGGCCGGGACCATGTCTTGCCGCCGTCGGTGGAGCGGATGATCTCCGCGCGGCCGCCGCGCGGAGCGTCAACGTCGGTCGGCATGCCGATCTTCTTCCACTGCTCCATGGCCGTCGGGTTCACCGCGAAATAAGCGGTCGGCGGGGATGCGTGCCAATAGCCGGACGAGAAGCCGACCAGCATCGTTCCGTCCTGCAGCACGATGGGCGACTGCCAGCCGACGAAACCTCGATAGCCGGGATAGGGGACAGGTTCGTTCATGCCCGGCCCGACCAGCATGCGGCGGCATTGCCGATAGTCCTGGCCGGGATCGCCGCCCTGGACCACCTTCACGGCAGGGGCGTTGGGGTGCCGAGCGTCCTGTGCCGGTAGCACGGACGCAGCGCACAAGGCGGCAGCGGCAAACAGCGCGACGGTCTTCATCTCGGGACCTCCGGGTGTGCATTCGAAGTTGGCCTATTGATCCCCCAGTCTACCAAGGCGCGGATTCCCCATGAGGTAGACGTGTGGGTGGAGAGCACTGGAAGCAACATTGTTCTCGGTACACCGTAGCAACACCTCCGAGCCGTGTCAAGCGACGACCGCCAGTGTGCAAGGCCTTGCTTCGGGGTCCCTTGATGACCCTCTGCGAGCATTGCTTCCTGCCAGGTGATTCTACCAACAAGGCAATCGAGATTCTGCCATGGTGCTGTCGCCTCTTACTCTCGTTCATCGCAGACGAAACCGTCCAAAAAGAGCGTTGCGTACGGAGACCTCAGGACGTTTCCGCGGTCCAAGGAGTAGGGGCTGCTACTGATGTTTGCATTCTAATGACCACCCGACGTGGACCGGACCCTTCGGTCCCAGGCTTCCGGTGGAAGCTCTGCGTTCATTGGCTATGCAAGGCTCAATAAGTTCAGCGCAGTTGGCAAGCAAGATGAGGGTCCGATTCTTCCTGGGCACTTTCAGGTAGAAACACGAGTGTGTCGGCGGCCACTCTCCGTGGTGCCACACCAATTTGACCCCGCGGTGCTCTTGAACGAACCAACCAAGCCCATAGGGCAGGACGTTTCCTCTGTTAGAGACTGTTCGTGTGAACGTCTTCTCCCTGCTCCCGCGAGCGATCAGGACATCTCGGTCGAGAGCCACATCAGACTTGGCAAAGTCTGTGACCGTTGAGACCACTCCGGCTGACGTCTGAAGGCCATAAAGGGGGGTATAGGCCTTGCCGAGTATCTCTCGTCGCGTGGGATCTTCGGTCTCTTTCATGAATCCGACGATGGCCCTGTCCTGCTCGTGCGTAGCGGACCAGTTGGGGACGGCGATCGGATAGCGCCCGTAGGTGCTTGCGGGGACGCCTAGCAGCTTGAGGATTCGGCGTTGCAGGGGTGTGAGGTCGGCGACTAAGGTTGTCGGAGCCTCGCCTGGCACGGTGAGCGTATGGCGTTGGACCGGCTTGAACGGATCGATCAGCTTCCGCGTTGTCGGGCAACGACAGGGGCGGCCCTCGGGATACAGCGGAAGGGATTCGATGTGTTCACGCTCCATCGCCCGACGCAACTCGCGCTCCAGCAGGGCCTGCACCAGTTGGGACGGGAAGTAGACGCACGGCAGGCCCTGGATGCGGCGGGCCTCCTTGGGGTATACCGAGGCCACCTCGTAGTCGCTCTTCAGTTGCGCAAGACGCTTCTCCACTTGTGGCTGACGCTTGTAGGCCAACAGCAGTTCCGCTTCCGAGAGGCTGCGGTCGTTGGTCACCAGCGGGAAGACGCCGTCGGTGAGCCGCTCGTCGGCCATGCGGGCATAATCGGCGTCCCAGGCCAGCGAGAACCGCCTACGGACCTGACGGCGAAATGGGGTCTCCACTCCTGGCCGACCGGGCCGCGCCCGGCGATGTGTCCCATGTTGTCCACGGTAGCCGGCTTCGAATCGGCCACGTCGAGGAAGTCCCGCCGGCCGACCCGTTCCACCAGGAGGTTCCACGTGTCCCGGTGCTTTTGGTCGTCGGTGAGGTTTCCGCTGGCCGCGGCGAAATGGGCCGGGATCGCCCGGTCGGCCGTGACGGTGAGGGTGCGGAAATTCGCAGAAAACGAAACGGAGAAGTGCGGAAAGCGGGGCATACCGCACCGGTACGCTGCAACTGTTCGTGTCGAAGCGGAGTGAGCGACTGCGAATCGGCCGATGCCTGCTCGATCCGCCGAGCCTCGAACGGCTGCTTCGGCAGCGGCAGGAAGGCTGCCTGGTCTTCGACCAAGAGTTCTCCCTTGGTGCCCGACTTGCCACGCGTTCCGCTGCGCGTACTCCGCCACTCCGCGCAAACGACGGCGTCCGGCGCCGTCTCGCGTATCGACGCAAACGGCGGCGCATCTCGGCGGAAGGGGCGTGCTTGTCATCGCCAATTCCATCGCCAGAGAGGTGTGTCCAAATATGTCATGTGAATTTCCGTATAGGTCATTGCGAACGCCTGTCGAGGGACCGTACACTGGCTTGCATGAGAACGGCAACCAGAACGGTTGCGAAATGCTCGCGAGACGGGGCAAACCCAGACACCCAAACTTGACGCGGGGTTGGCATGGGAATGTGCTACTGCACACCAGACGCGGCTTGAGCCAGTTGATGGGCTGGCGAGTCGGGTCCGCAACGACTGATGATGACGTCTCCATGGCAAAATGTGATAGCCCCGCTTTCTTGCAGAAGCCCCGGTCCTTGCTAGAATGACGTGAGACTGTACCTCCTACACATTCGACGCTCAAAGCGATTGGCTGTGCCTTTCCGCTGTGCCCTCCGTCTTCTTGCCCTGCCCCTGGAGTCCGTCATGCGCCGAGCGATCCTTCAACTTGCCATGCTGTCTCTCGTTCTGGCGTCGCCGCTGCTTTCCCTCGCCAAGGACGTCTACGTTTCCACGACGGGAAACGACTCGAACCCCGGCACGAAAGAGGAACCGCTGGCAGCGGTCGAGAGGGCGGTCGACGCGATGCGCGAGGGCGGGCCGGGCACGATTTGGATCGGCGAAGGCGAATACTACCTGGAACAAGGCGTCGCACTCGATGCGAAGCATGGCGGCACTGCGGAACAACCGCTGGTGATTCGAGGGGCCGGGGCGGGCAAGACTCGGCTGTCCGGCTCACGCGTCGTCGAGGATTTCCGGCCGATCTCGGCCGCCGAGGCGGAACCGCTGATCTCGAAGCAGGCGAAGCAGCACGTCCTCGTCGCCGACTTGAAGAGCCAAGGCTTCCCCCCGCTTGAGAAGTTGCCGGAGAAACACCGCGCTCACGGCCGAGAAGAGGTGGTATTCGACGACCAGCCGATGCAATCGGCCCGTTGGCCGAACGACGACTTTGCCGTCTTCACGGAGGTGATCGATGCCGGCGCATCGCAGCCGACGCACTGGGTACAGCGAGACGTTTATCGGCCCGGTTCCTTTCGCTTCCCCGGCGATCGTGCGAAGCGATGGGACTTCGATCGCGGCGTCTGGCTGCACGGCTTCTGGTGCTACGACTGGTGCGACGAGGCGCTGAAGGTCGGGACCTACGACCCGAATACCGGCGAGCTGCGGCTGGCGGTGAAGCCCGCCTATGGGATCGGCTCACCCTGGAACAAGGACTCGAAACGCCGCTTCTACGCGCTCCACGTTTTCGAGGAGCTCGACGGTCCCGGCGAATACTACCTCGATCGCGAGAACAACCGGCTCTACTTCTGGCCGCCGGGCGACGTCGTGGAGAAGCCGGTTCGACTGACCCTGTGCCCCAAGCCTTTGTTTCGGGCCGACGGTGTTTCCCATTTGGTCGTTCGTGACCTGACGATCGAGAACGGTCGGGATCTTGGCGTCTCGCTGGCGAATTGCCTGCATTGCAGGATCGAGGACTGCCTCGTCCGCAACATGGGCAAAAGCGGAATCAACCTCAGTGGCGCCCACGTGGCCGCGGTTGGCTGCGAAGTGACTCGGACCGCGTCGTACGGGATCAGCGTTTACGGCGGAGACCGCAAAACGCTGACGCCGGGGCAGTGCTCCGTGCTCGGTTGCCACGTCCACCATGTTGGACGACTCGACTGGATGGGAGGCCGCGGCATCACCCTCGGCGGTTGCGGGAATCGGGTGGCCAACAACCTCATCCACCATGGCCCGACCGGCGCCGTCTCCTACGGCGGAAACGAGCATGTCCTGGAACTGAACGAGATTCACGACGTCTGCATTCACTATTCCGACGTCGGCGTTTTCTATACGGGTCGCGATTGGTCCAGTCGCGGGAACGTCGTGCGCTGGAACTACATCCACGACGTCACCAACAACCACGGTTCCGGCTCGTCGGCGATCTATTTGGACGATTGTGACAGCGGCGACACGGTGACCGGAAACATCGTGCTCGGCGGCGTCGGTCGCGGCGTGCTGCTGGGCGGGGGCCGCGACAACACGATTCGAGGGAACATCTTCATCGACCTGCCGATCGGCATCCACGTCGACGCCCGAGGTCCCAGGGGGATTACCCTCGACAAGCCGGGCTCCTGGAACCTCCTGGCGAAGTGCGAGCAGGTGGACTACCTGTCGCCGCTCTGGAGGCAGCGGTATCCGCGACTCGCCAAGATCATGGACGACAACCCCCTGATGCCGCTGGGCAACTCCATGCGCTCTCGAAGGGCGTCGAAGAAGCATGGCTCGACCGGGAGAACAACGCCGAGTGGAACCTGGACGATTTCCCGTTCCTCCCCGGGGAAGGGTCGTCCGAGAAGCTCGACCTCGCCAAGCTCCCGAGCCTTTGGCAGAAAATCCCCGGCTTCCAGCCGATCCCGGTCGAGAAGATCGGACTCAAGGGGCGGCCCTGACCAACCCGAAAATCGAAGGCGAGGAACCCTGCGATGATGCGCATTCACGCCCGTGCGACAATCTTGTCGGCCATCGTCTCTGCGTCGGCCATGGTCCTTTTGTCGCCCGCCGGGACCTTGGCGTTCGAAATCGTGGCCGCGCCGCTTGTCACGCGCGACGACCCGCCGCGACAGAAGATGATTCTCAAGGTGAACAACGGCTCCGGCCCGGTCGCAAGGTGGCGTGTTCGCGTGATGTGCGGCGACGCGGAAATCGCCCGGGCCGATCTCGGCATCGTCGAAAAGGGTCTGCAAACACGCGAGTTGCTGCTGCCCGAACCAAAGGAAACGCTTCCAACCCAGTGGATTATTGAGACAACGGAGGGCGAACGGATCAGCCAGGAGGAATTCGAGTGGCGGCGACCCCGGCACTGGACGCTCTACGTGCTGAAGTCGGCGCACATCGACATCGGGTTGCACCAGGCCCAGTTCATGCAGTGCAAGGAGACGGCCGACAATATCGACAGGGCGATGGAGCTGGCCGACCAAACGGCCGACTGGCCCGAGGCGTCGCGGTTTCGCTACGTCGTCGAAGGCCAGTGGTGGTGGCGGAATTATCCGGCCGACCGGGCACCGGAGACAGTCGACCGCGTATTGAAGGACTACGTCGGCCGAGGGATTATCGGCGTTGGAGGCACCCATTCGGGCAACCATACCCAGGAGTTCGGCACCGAAGAGTTGTGCCGCAGCGCGTACTACATTCGCGAAGCGCGCGACCGCTGGGGACTGGCGGCCGACACGATGATGATGGTCGACAACAACGGCATTTCGTGGCCCATTGCCACGGCTTACGCCCAGGCGGGTATCCGCAACATGGTCTTCTTGCCGAACTCGGGGCTGAAAGCCGGCACCGACGTTGGCTGGAAGGCCGAGGTTCCGCACGTCTTCTACTGGCAAGGCCCCGACGAGGCGAGCCGTATCCTCGTTTGGTCGGGTCCGCACTACATCAGCACGGGCCATTTCTTTGGCATCCGCACATGCGAGCATCGCGCGAAAGCAATCAGCACGGCCGACTCGACCGAACCGCAATTGATCAACCACCTGAAATTGCTGGAAGAGCGGTATCCTTACGACGTATGGCTCGTGTCGAACTACGACGACAACGAGAAGCCGAACCTGCATCTCCCGAAACTGGCGAAAGAGTGGAACGCCCGATGGCGATGGCCCGAACTGCGGACCACAGGCGATCTTTCGGTACCCTTCGACGTGCTTCGCCAGCGGTTCGGTGACAAGATTCCAACGCTTCGCGGCGACATGAACTGCGGTTGGGCACACCATCCGCTGTCTACGCCGGCGTACCTCGCCCGCAAGCGGGCAGCCGACCGGCTACTGCCCACCGCCGAAAAGCTGGCCACTTTGGCCCGCCTCGTCGATCCGGCGTACGTGTATCCCTTGCGGTCGTTTCGCGCCGCTTGGGACGCGCTGATTTGCAGCGACGAGCACGGTTACGGAGTCAGCGCCTACGAGGGCAAGAACGTTTATTGCACCTGGATGAACAAACGGTATTGGATCGATCGCGGATGGGCGACCGCACGGCACGAGACCCGTCGGGCACTTCGGACGCTGGCCGCCCATGTTCCCACCGAGGGGCCGACTCTCGTTGTCTTCAACCCCCTTCTGCGACGGCGAACCGATACCGTCGAGGTCGAGTTGCCGAAAGGCTTGAACGCAAGCGCCTGGGTCCCCTGCTCGGATTCCGGGGAGACACTGCCCGCGACTGCCGAAGCCGGACGTTTGCGATTCGTTGCCAACGACGTGCCGCCGTTGGGCTACAAGACGTTTGCTCTGCGCCAAGGCCGGACTCCCGTGGCGAGCCGCGCGGCCGTCGCCAAGGCTCCCGTCGTCGAGAATGGATTCTACCGTGTCGGGTTCGCTGCCGATGGCTCCGTCGAGAGTATTTTCGACAAGCAGCTTCGTCGCGAATTGCTCGACCCGAAAGCAGCCTACCGCGGCAATCAGTTCGTGTATACCAGAGACGACCACCAAACGTTCGCCACACCGGCGACGGCGTCGTTCGAAGTGGAAACATCGGACTTGGCAACCAGCGTCGTTGCCCGCACGCGAGAGCCTTCCAGCGGCGCCGCCATCGTGCAGCGCGTAACGCTGCCCCAAGGCGAGAAACGGATCGATTTCGACAACCGGCTCGAACACGTGCTCGACCTGCACAACGAGCAGCGCAGCGAGAAACTGCGATACGGCTATTACGCCTTCCCCTTTTCCCTACCGGACGCGACGTTCCGGGTGCAGTTGAACGGCTGCACGGCACGGCCTCACGACGACCAGGTGGGCACCGGCACGGAAGACTGGATGGCCGCTCAGGATTACGTCGACGTGTCGAACAGCGAGTTCGGCGTCACGTGGGCACAGCGCGAGAGCCACCTGGTCGAGTGTGGACGCATTCGCACCCGGCAACTGACTCGCGACGATCCGCCGAAGACGGCGCATCTGTATTCCTATCTCTTCAACGACTGGTATCAGAAGAATTGGACCAGTCCGAGTGAAATCACGATGCGCTATCGCTATTCGATCACCAGCCGTGCCGCGGACGGCGCGGCCGACCGGCCCCACTGGTTCGCCCGCCGTTTCGCCCACCCGCTGGTAGCGACGACCATCGCGGCGAAGCAGCCTGGCGACCTGGCTGCGCGACAACACAGTTTCCTGTCGACGACGGCGGCCAACGTCGAGTTGCTGACGTTGAAACTCAGCGAAACGCCCGGCCGGGGCGTCATCTCGCGAATGCATGAGATCTCAGGCCAAACGACGGACGCCGTGACGGTCGCCTTCGACCTCGCGGCCAAAAGCCGGTGGACGCAATGCAACGTAGCCGAACGAGACGTCGCGGCGCTGAAAAGCCCGGAGTTTGCGGTTCGTCCGTTCGATTTCGCAACGCTTCGGATCGAAGCGGGGGCCGCCCCCGAAACCGCCCCCGAGGTTGTCGTCACGCCGGTAGACGACAAGTCGGTCGCGCTGGCTTGGAAACCGATTGTCGGGGCCACGCGGTACTATGTGTTCCGAGGTTCGCGAGCGGACTTTCGAGCCGACGCCGACGGCCTCATCGCGACCACTACGGAGTGCCGTCACGTCGACACGTGGCTGAACCGCGACACGGCGTATGCCTATCGGGTTCTAGGCGTCGGGGCCGGCAACGTCGGCATGGCCGTCTCGGCTTCGGTTGTCGGACGAACGAAGCCCGACTGCGGCTCGCCGCCGGCTCCGGTCGGCTATCACGACCGCGGACTGATAGCCGCCCCGTGCGCCTGGCGCGGCGACGCGCCCGACGGGCTCTACCTGCTCTGGGGACAGAACCGCGAGACCGACGTCTCTCACTACGAGTTGTACCGAGGGCGGACGGTTGATTTTACGCCCTCACCGGAGACTCTGGTCGCCACCGTGCGGCCCGGGCCCTTCGTGGTTGTGAGTTATGACGATACGGCCCTCGAACCGTATACTACCTACTACTATCGCGTTCGCGCGGTGGATGACGGCGGCCACAAAGGCCCCTTGAGCGAGCCGTGGTCCGGCACGACCCGCGACCCGATCCCGTCGTCCGCCCAAGGAAGAGGACGTTGATTCTCGGGGCACGAAGCCGCGCTCGACGAGTGATTCATGCAGGTTGCCGACAGCAAGGACCCATCTGGCGAGGACACCGTCATGCTCTTGGCACGTTACGGAATCATCGCCCTCGCGCTAGCCGCGATGATCGGATCGGTTGCGTCCGCCGAAGAGCCGGCCAAGACCGCCGGGATGCAGAGCACCAGGATGCCGGGCCTCCCGCGGATTGCCTATCGCTCGTTTTGGCCCCAAGAGCGATACAACCGTCAATTCGCCGAAGCCGGCGTCAAGCTCGTTTTCATCTATCCTTCGAATACGATTTGCAGCCTGGACGTTCCCTATTCAAACTACCCTCAGATTTGGACCGGTCCGAACCAGTACAACTGGAAATCGCTCGACGATCACGTCGGCGACGTGCTGAAGTGGAATTCCCAGGCAAAGCTGATGGTCATGATCGACCTGAACACGCCGGCCTGGTGGGTCGAGTCGCACGACGGGGCGGACAGTTTCCGCCAACTGGCGGAAACGGTGCTTCGCGACGATTTCAAACGGGACGCCAAGGAGTACATGCGCAGGTTTCTCGAATACACAGAGTCGAAATACCAGGACAAGATCGTTACGTATCAACTCTCCTGCGGCGGGACCTGCGAGTGGTACGACTGGCAGAAGGGCAAGCCGGGCCCACGGAAGCACGCGGCCTTTGCACAGTGGATGGGGCGTCCCGGGCTGCGGGTCTCGGAGGATCGGGAGAGGACCTCGCATGATTTCTTCTACGATCCGGTCAAGGACGCAGAGAAGATCGCATACTGGAAATTTCACAATCGGCTGATTGCCGACGCCATGCTCGACTTCGCGGCCGAGGCGAAACGGATCATCAGGAATCGCGTACCGCTGGGCACCTTTCACGGATACATCATGGAACTGGGCGCGCACCGGTTGTTGTATGAAGGGCAACTCGGCTACGATCGCACGTTCCAATCGCCGCTGTTGGGCTACAATACGGAACCGGCCGACTACGCGAACCGGCGCGGTGGCGGCACGGGTGGGTTTCTCTATTGCATCGATTCCTTGTTTGCCAACCATAAGGGAGCCTGGCACGAGGTGGATCATAGGACCTACTGCATCAAGAACAGCGAGAATATCGGCACTCGCCGGCTCACCAACAACGGGAAACGGCTCGACTTGCCCACGCAGCCGGAGGCCGTCGGCGCGTTGCGACGCGAGTTCGCCATGGCCATGATTCACGGATCGCACTTGTGGTGGTTCGACATGTTCGGCGGATGGTTCGACGATCCCGTCGTCATGGCGAACATGAAGAAGATGACCGCCATCAGCGAACGTTTCGCCGACACCGGGCCGGGCAAGGCCGAGGTGGCCGTGCTGGCGGACGCCGATTCGATGTATTACGTCGACGGGCATTGCCGGCTGGCCGACTCGCTCTTGCGAGAACTGCAATTCGCGATGTTCGGCTCAGGTGTGCCGTGGCGGTGCTATTCGCTGGCCGACTTGCCGAAGCTGGACATGTCGCCCTATCAGGTCGTCATTCTGCCCAACCTGTTCGTCGTCACGCCCGAGAAGCGGAAGCTGCTCGAAGAGAAACTCTTCCGCGACGGCAAGACGATCGTCATGCCTTTCGCTCCAGGCATCATCACGGACGGCACGTACGATCCGGCGAATATCGAGAAGCTGACGGGAGTGAAAGTCGAGCACGTTAGCCGCCCAACGCAGCCGCAAGAGGCAGTCTATAAGGACCGCGGCCAGTGGACGTCGGTGTTTCTCGCGCGTCCGGAAATGACGTCGTCGTTGCTGCGGGAGATGTTCCGCAAGGCGGGCGTCCATATTTATTCCGAAGACGGAGACCCCTTCTACGCCAACGATGAACTGATCGCCCTTCACTCCGCAGAAGGTGGAAAACGCACGTTTCGCTTGCCCGAAGCGCGAAAGGTGACGGAGTTGTTCGAAGATCGAACGGTAACGGATGGCCCGGTCACGGAGTTCACGGAAACGTTCAAGCCGATGGAAACGCGGTTGTACTGGCTGGAAAGGAACTGAAAGAACCATGAGCAATACCCTTGATTCTCCGTCCTTTCGTTGGGCACGTTACACGCAGGGGCTTTGTCTGGCGTCGACAACCGTGCTTTGCCTGGGTTGTTGGACCCTGTCGGCGTCCGCTGAAGAGACCACGCCGGAGAGTTGGCGGATCATCCGGGCCGCCGGGCCGGACCTCGCGGTGATCGGCCGGCTGCGAACGCGGACCGCTGGCCAGATCGAAAGCACGCCCTGGTCGGTGGGTTGCGAGACGCTCGATCGCGACTACACGGTGTACGACAACTACAGGGCCTACGTGGGCCCGCTCGGCGCCAAAGCCGCTCGCATTCAGGCCGGCTGGGGAAAATGCGAGAAGGTCAAGGGGCAGTACGACTGGGCCTGGCTCGACCACGTGATCGACGACCTGAATGCCCAGGGCGTGCGGCCTTGGGTCTGCATCTGTTACGGAAACGAGATCTACGAAGGGGGCGGCACGCGTCTACTCGGCGGAAAGCTGCCCAGCTCGGACGAGGCGCTGGCCGCGTGGCAGCGCTGGGTCGAGACGATGGCCAATCGCTACAAGGGCCGGGTATTCGAATGGGAGGTCTGGAACGAACCGGAATGGGGCTACTCCTCGCGCATGAAAGAGGAGCTTCGCGCCGAACGCTTGGGCCAGTACGTGACGATGTACCTGCGAACGGCGGAGACCATTCGGGCGATCGATCCAAAGGCAAAAATGTGGGCCGTGGCGGCCTGTCATCCCCGAGCTTTGTTCATCCCCGATTTCCTCGAAGCGATGAGCAATCGCGACAAGCTGCATCTGGTCGACGCGATCACCTATCACGCCTACACCGTCCGCCCGGAGGATCACTATCCGGGGGTCGAGGTGTTGCGGCAGACGGTGGCTCGCTATAGCGATCGCATCGAGATCCGGCAGGGGGAGAGCGGCTGTCCGTCGGTTCGGCACGAAGTCCACGCGTTGAGCAAGCAGCCGTGGACGGAGTTCAACCAGCCAAAGTGGTACTTGCGCCGCATGCTCGGCGACCGTGTACGCGGGATTCCGCCGAGCGTTTTCGCGATCGTCGATATCCGCTACCCCAACGTGCTTCTCTCGATGGGCCTGTTGCGGGCCAACGATCAGAAGGAGGTGCTCTACAAAAAGCCCGCCTATTATGCGGTGCAGCACCTGATGTCGATTCTCGACGGCACGGCCCACCCGATGAAACAGGTCGAGTTCAAGGCAGCCGCGAATCCGGATCTCCAGGTCGCCGGGTTCACCAAGGGCGGCGGCTCCTTGGTGTTCGTCTGGAAGGCGCCTCCGGGAATCCCCTCGGACGATCTGGCCTGGACACCGATCGAGTTGACGCTGGAAACGGTCGCTTCGAGCGACCCGGTCTACGTGGAATTGATGTCGGGCAACGTCTACGAGTTGGATGCCGGCCGCTGGCGCACAAGCGCCCAGGGCACGGTCTTCACCGAGTTGCCCGTACGCGACAGCCCCATCCTGATCGCCGAGCGAGCGACTGTGGATCTGAATCAGTAGCCCTCGGCCTGGTTGGTGGACGTCCAACAAGCAGTGTCGGCCTGCTTTGGCAGCCGGGCGGGCATACGATTCCAACGAGGAGGTTCATACCATGTTCCAACGCAGCCTGTTCTTGTTCGGATCGGTTTCTGCTTTGCTGTTGTCCGGGGGGGTATGTGGCGCGTCGGCCCAGGGCGACGCCAAGGCTTCGTCCGCCCCCATCGAGTTGAAGACCTCGCAGGCCCGTTTGCTGGTCGACGGGGAAGGGCGCGTCGCGCTGGAGCCGAACGATGCGGCATGTCCGGCGCCGGCTTCCTTCCGAACGCCGCTGTGGCTGATCACGTTGGCGGAGGGGACCAACGCGTTCCGGCCGGGGCCCAAGCTCACGACCAGCGACTCGGCGCCGGCGCACGTCTCGCCGGTAGCGGAGGGCGTTCGGCTGCTCTACAACGGGATTCGCCACGGCGAGAAAACTTTCGACGTTCAGCTCGACCTGACCATTACGGTCGCGGGCGACGAGTTCCGTTTTGGGGGGAAGATCGTCAACAACAGCAAGGATCGGATCGTCACGGAATGGAAGTACCCTATCTTTCTGGGGATCGAGGCACAACGCGGCGCCCACGAGCGGGCTACGCCTGCCCTGCTCTGGCCGGACGGTCTGGGGCGCCGGTTCCCAACGCGGGAATCGTTCGGTTCGCACAAGACGTTCGAGTATCCCAGCGGTCGCGGGACGATGCAGTGGTTGGCGTTCACTCACGGCGCGAGCGGGCTTTACTTCGGCTGCCACGACGAGAAGTGCGGTGCGAAGACTTTCGCGGCGGCGCGCAGCAGCGGCGTTGGCTATGACGTCTCGTTGGAGCACCACCCCTATTGCGTGCCCGGCGAGCAGTGGGAGAGCCCGCCGACCGTGCTGATGCCCTATGCCGGTCCGTGGTACGTGGCCGCGCGGCACTATCGCCGGTGGGTCGAGTCGTGGCTCGATTCGCTGCCGAAGCCCCCATGGGCACAAGACAGCACGGGCTGGCTGTTGGCGATCCTGAAGCAGCAGAACGGCGACCTGATGTGGGACTACGGATCGCTGGACCGCCTGGCCGACCTGGCCGAACAGCGAGGGCTCGACACGCTGGGGCTCTTTGGCTGGGCCCACGGCGGTCACGACCGGTACTACCCCGACTACATCCCCGACCCGAAGATGGGCGGCCCGGAGGTCCTCAAGGAGTCGATCGAGAAGGTCCACCAACGCGGCCGGCGGGTCATCCTGTACGCCAACGGGCAGTTGATCGATTCGGCGACCGAGTTCTATCGGCTTCATGGCGTGGAAGCGATGGTGGCCGATCCGAGCGGGAAGCCGGTCATTCAGATGTATGCCAAGTTCAAGGCCACTTCGACGCCCATCTTCGTGACCGCCTGCACGGCCGCCCCTGCTTGGCGAGAACGCATGCTTTCGCTGGCCGAACAGGCCCATGCCCTGGGCGCGGACGGCATCCTGTTCGATCAGCTCGGCGTGGTCGGGCCGAAACAGTGTTTTACCAAGGGCCACGGACACAAGACCCCGGCGACCGCCGAAGCGCGCCGGGAGCTCATTCGTGGGATCGCCCGGCACATGAAGAAGCTCGATCCGGACTTCATCATCATGACGGAAGGCGTGGTCGACGTCGAACAGGCCGATATCCCCTACTTCCACGGATGGGGGACAGGCTTCGGATACTTCGAGCCGGGGCCGTCCGAGACGGCTTTTCCCGAGTTGTTCCGATACACCTACCCTGCCTTCGTGGCGACGCAACGCATTCCGAATCCGTTCCTTACCAGGAACTACGCCAACTATGCCTGCGTGTACGGCCTTCGTTTCGAGATCGAAACCCGATACACGGCCGACGTCAAGTACCTGACCACGGATCAGGTTCCCGGCCCGGAAGAATACGCGGACTGCAATTCGCCGCCCGAAGTGTCTCTTGTACAAACGGTTTCGTGCAAGGAGTCGGCCGAGTACATGCGCCAGGTCGCCGCGCTGCGCAGGCAACATGGCGACCTGCTGTTGCGGGGACGATTCATCGACGTGGACGGCGTGGTCGTCGAAGGCGCCCGAATCGTGGGCAAGGCGTTCCAATCGGACGACCGGATCGGCGTGATCTTGTGGAATCCGACCGACCAGCCCCAGTCGGCCGAGGTCGCGATCGCCGGCCATGCGTTCTCGGCCGCCTACGCGCCGGGGGCGTCGGGCGCCGTCGATCGCGATGCACCGATCGCCCCCGAGTCGATTCGGCTGCTGGTTTGGAATACGCAATAACGTCGGCTGAACCGATGAGCGACCTGGGCGAAAGGAGCCACGGTGTCTCGCCGCAACTACAAGTGGGAGCTGCTCGGCCTGCTGTGCCTGGCGTTCTTCTTTCATCAGGGCGACCGCGCGATCTACGGCGTCGTGCTGCCCCAGATCCGGCAGGAGCTACAGCTCAGCGACTCGCAGCTTGGCTTCGTCGGCACCGTGCTGTTCTTCACGCTCGCCGTGCTGATGCCCGTCGCCGGGTACCTGGGCGACATGCTTCGCAAGAAGTGGGTGATTACCGGCGCGCTGGTCTTCTGGAGTACGTCAACGTTGTTCACCGGTCTCAGCCGGGGCGTCGTCAGCTTGACGATGCTTCGCAGTGTCGCTACGGCGGGCGGCGAGTCGTTCTACGCGCCCGCGGCCTACGCGCTCTTGGCAAAGTTCCATCGGACGACGCGAGCGCTGGCGATGTCGGCTCACCAGGCCGCCATGTATTTCGGCGTGATCGTCAGCGGCTTCCTCGGCGGCTACATTGCCGACCGATGGGGATGGCGATCGGCGTTCTACGTCTACGGCTCGGCAGGCATCCTGCTTGGCGTGGTTTTCGTGCTCCGTCTGAAGGACGGCGGAGAAGCGGAGAAGTCGGAGACGCCACGCCAGTGGCAGAATCCCTTTTTCATGTTGGCGATCCTCTTCCGAAAACCAACGGCGTTACTGCTGACAGTCGGGTTCACGGCAATCGTTTTCGTCAACAATGCGTACGTCGTCTGGGCCCCGGAGTTCATCCGAGAGAAATTCGGCCTCTCCCTGTCGCAGGCCGGCGGGTACTCGATGTTCTACCATCATGTCACGGCCCTGGTCGGCGTACTGATCGGAGGAACCTTGTCCGACGTTTGGGTGAAGAGACACGCCGGCGCCCGGATGACCATGCAAACCGTTGCCATGCTCCTCGCTGCTCCGGCCATCGCCTTCATGGGGCTGGCGCAGTCGCCCTGCGGTGTCTACGCTGCGATGGCCGTCTTCGGACTATTCCGAGGACTTTACGAATCCAATACGCACGCATCGCTGTTCGACGTCATCGAACCGGAATACCGCGGCTCGGCGGTCGGCGTGATGGTCATGCTCGCGTTTCTCGTGGGCTCCGCCGCTCCGTGGCTGATGGGCTGGTTGCGCGAGATCCTCGAGCCGGGCAAGGGACTGTCCTACACGTTTGCGGGCTATTCGTTGTGGTACGTGATTGGAGGTCTAGCCGTCGCCACGGGCTTGATCTTCTTCTTTCGGAGAGATCGGATCGTCGAAGAGACTCTATGACGAGGACATCACACCGCACGCGTTGTGCATGCTTCCGGAGGAACCAAGAAAGTTCGATCCCATGAAGATTACCGACTTGAAAACATACGTCGTTCACTGCTACCGAACGAATTGGGTCTTCATCAAGATCGGCACCGACGAGGGTATTTCGGGAGTCGGTGAGGCGACCTTGGAGATGAAGGAGAAGGCCGTCGAAGCCGCCGTCCTGGAGCTGAAAGACTACCTGCTGGACAAGGATCCCCGCGAGATCGAACGCCATTTCCACGTCATGTATCGCGACTCCTATTGGAGAACGGGGCCGGTGCTGATGTCGGCACTGAGCGCGGTGGAAATGGCTTTGTGGGATATTTCGGCCAAGGAGCTGAGAGTGCCGGTGTATCGCTTGCTCGGCGGCAAGTGCAACGACCGCGTGAGGGCCTATGCGAATGCGTGGTTCGCTGGCGCGAAGACGCCGGACGCCTTTGCCGAGAGAGCGAAGGCGGCCGTCGCCCGTGGGTTCCAGGCGCTCAAGTGGGACCCCTTCGGCAGCGCCCACATGAATATCTCTACGAAAGAGCTTGACGATGCCTTGGCAATCGTGGGCACCGTCCGCAACGCCGTGGGCAGCGCGGTCGATCTGCTGATCGAGGGGCACGGCCGGTTCAACGTGCCGGCCGCCTGCACGATCGCCCGCGAGTTGGAACCGTTTCGCCCTTTGTTCTTCGAAGAGCCGATCCCACCGGACAACCTGGACGCACTGGCCGACGTGCGAGCGAAATCGCGGATCAGCATCGCCGCCGGCGAACGCCTCTATCATCGTTGCCGGTTTCGCGAGCTGCTCGAGAAACGCGCCGCCGACGTCATTCAACCCGATGTTTCGCACGCCGGCGGGCTCAGCGAGTGCAGGAAGATCGCCGCCATGGCGGAGGTGTACCAACTGCCCTTCGCGCCGCACAATCCCTGCGGCCCGATCGCCAACGCGGCGACGCTGCAACTGGCTGCCTGCACGCCCAACTTCTACCTGCTGGAAACCATGGCCACCGACGTCCCGTGGCGCAAGGATCTTACGACGGAGAGTCTCGTCTTCCAGGATGGCTACTTCGAGATTCCCGATCGTCCCGGCCTCGGGATCGAGCTGAACGAGGAAGCCTTTGCCGACCACCCTTACCAGCCGCGCCCACTGCGGCACTACCGTGGCGACCTCACCGATATCCGCCCACCCGAGGCCGCACCGTATTTCTGACGATCCGCACGATAGGTGAGAACGATGATGTTCGAAGGCAAAAACGTTCTGGTAACCGGTTCCGCACGCAACACCGGATTGGGTATCGCCAGGGTCTTCGGGGGCTACGGTGCAACCGTTTTCGTGCATGGGCGTTCGGCGGAGCAAGTCGAGAAGATTGCGCAGACGCTCAACCGTGACGGCAGCGGAGACGGCGGGAGATACTTGCCGATCGCAGCAGACGTCGCTCGTGAAGACGATGTGGCGCTCGCGTTTTCATTCATCGACCAGCAGGTGGGCGGGCTGGACGTGCTCGTGAACAACGCCTGTCACCTCGGCCTGGGCCACCGCTTCCTGGACATGCCGATCGCGTTTTTCGACGAAGTGCTGGCCGTCAATCTCCGTGGCTACGCCCTGTGTGCCCAGTATGCCGCGAGGCAAATGGTCGCCCGGGGCGGAGGAGCCATCGTCAACATCGGCTCCAACACGGCGGGGCGCGCCCTGGGCGACCGCGCCGCTTACATCGCCTCGAAGGGCGGCGTGGAGAGCCTCACCCGAGCGATCGCCGTGGAACTGGCCGAGCACCATATCCGGGTCAACTGCATTGTGCCCGGATACATCTATACTGAGCGCTGGGACACGCTTCCGGAGGAGACGAAAGAGCGGCGTTGGAAAAACGTCCCCCTGGGCAAGGAATCCAGCCCGGAGGACATCGGCGAGGCCGCGGCCTTTCTCGCCTGCTCGAAAGCCGGCAACATCACCGGCTCGTCCCTGCTGGTTTCGGGCGGAATCGATATCCAGTTGCTCCCGCCCGATTGTGCCGTCTAGGCTTCTTGGTACCCTGGAACGCGTAGG
>Ga0307379_10004210_pt1 | contig 20620 bp, 14 predicted proteins | sample UN2MG_FD_202237 | JGI IMG/M metagenome (GOLD analysis project Ga0307379, IMG submission 202237) | Soil microbial communities from Risofladan, Vaasa, Finland - UN-2 | ecosystem: Environmental > Terrestrial > Soil > Coastal area > Acid sulfate soil | place: Finland: Risofladan, Vaasa | collected... | reverse complement strand
TTATTTTCTCTTTTCAACAGTAGTATATGTTCTCAGATTTAGAATTTTATTTATCTATGAATCTATAGATAAAAAATAATTTCAATCATTTGTGATAAACACGACATTTTAAGAATTGTTTTTTACTTCGTTCACAGTAAGAAATTCAGCCGAATCACCTTTGTACACTGTTGGCGTCACCGTAACTTCTACCAATACCTCAGTATGTGCTTTGGTAAGTAATACGGTTCTGAACGTATTCGCAGTAACACCTTTTAATCTATTGAGATAGTATCTTCTTGCATCCTCAAACCCACGGGGAGAGATAAAAACAAAAAAATTCTTCTGTAAAAGCTCAATCTGTTCATACCCAAGAAAATCGGCAAAGGAGTTGCTGATTTCTTTGAAAATTCCTCTTTGAATGACTGCAACGATGTCATTCATTCCATCAATGATGAGATGATTTTCTATTTTTTCTTTTAAAATAATTTCGTCTTTTGTTGGGATATGCCGTTCAAGATTTTTTCCATCAAAACGAACTTTTTCTTTTGACTGAAGAGAAGAGATATCCTGCTTGGTAAACATTTTTTCTTGGTGAATAAGATGTTTTTGTTCGTCAAACTCCTGTTCCAATCTTTCAATTCGCACTGATTTTCTTTCAAGGTCACCAACTATGATTTGCATGTTCTGAAGAATCGTATCTGATACCTTTTTTAGTTCAACAATACTTTCTGTGATGAAAGGTACCATAGGTTGTTGAGAGAGTTTTGCATTTTTTATAAAAAGAGATTTAGTTCGGATAGGCGCAGGTTTATTGCCTGTTATTTTCATTGCTACCGACGCTTTTTTTGTAGGTATCAACGGGGTTTCGACGCTTTTTAGAACAGATTGGTAATCGATGAGAACGACAAGCAATAGACAACCAAACAGAACATACTGAAAGACATATGAGATGTCCATGGGGCTAAACATGATAGTGTACCCAACACTTGATAGCATCACAGAGGTCGGAAAGAAAGATAGCAGTAAATTCCGTTTTCCTGACCGCAGATGCAGGTACATATCAAAAACCATCGCCATCAGGGAAAATGATAGTAGTTGTATATTGCTAACTCCCGATAAAAGATACAGGGGTGTAAGATCGAAGATGAACGCTGGTTCATAGGCTGCTCTGAAGAAGAAAATGAATATGAATTTTACCAGGAGATATATTGAAAAAAATATGAAGAGACACGTAGGAAAAAGCCAGGAGTGGCTACGAAGTTTTTTCATGCTGCTCTCTTCTTTGTTCTCGTATCCCTGTTTTTTTAAGATAGTATATCAGACCAATGGATGCGAATGCTATCGCGATTGCATCAATAAGGTATGGGGGGATATCAATGGTAATTCGTAATCCTATCCATGGGATTACAATAGAATTGCCACTTCTCATTGATTCCTCACTGTTATAATAGATATACGCCTCTGCGGGAGCAAAGCCTGCCCGGTCATTTATCACAATGCTTAACCCTGTAAAAAATGTTTTTTGAAAGACGAATCGTACTGCGATATCGCAGCGTTCATCGATGGTTTCTTTCTGGTTAGATTTTTCGAAAAAACACTTTTCGACATCCAATAAATGCATGGTTTCAGGTGTTTCACTGAACTCATTGATTTCAACATAGGAGTCCAAACTCTTATATTGCTGGAAAAGAAACGTCGAAAGTTTCGCACCGTAATTATCAAGGGTCACACTCACATTATTGATATCTGCCCATGAGTTATAATCTGAGATATTGAGATATACCCTGATGAAATTATCCTGTTCCTCAACACGAATATACCCGTATTTTGGTGGAACGTTTATGACCCCTACACCAGCTTGGCCTGCACGTGCGTGTAGCGGAATGATCACTATGCAGAGAATAAGAATTATGAACACTGTGAGAAAGGGTAAAATGATTTTTCTCATTTTTCCTCTATTTCCTCATTCTATTTCTAATGTAGGAGACAATCATATAGATAACGACAAGAAGAACGATGATGATAACAATGATTTGCATAATTGAAGTAGGACCCCCTGATGTCTCTTTATCAGGCGATGCTGGGGGTCCAATAGTAATTTGTGTGGTGTAGAGTTTTGTCACACCATTGTCGCTGACTCGATAGCTAAGAACACCTGTTTTCCCTTCACTGAGAGCTTTTACGGTCACGACAATGGTCCGTTCCGAGGTATTAGTAGAAGTAAAAGAAATCGGAGAACGTGTTTCAGTAGTGCCATCGTACAGGTTAAGTGCACTTATATTTTTTTCATCCGCCCAGACGTCTACAGTGACCGCCCCATTTCCAGAAACATAGGCATTGACGTCTCTGATCTCACCTTCATACATAGTTAATTTTTCCAAATACTGGAAGGTAATCCCTGTTCCTTGAATTTCATCGATCCTATAGTTGCTATGCCCAATATTGATGACCAACTGAGGCACATCAATAATAAAGGAGGGGTACAAGGTCACTGTCGCATTTGTATCGACAAAATATACTTGAGGATGGGAGCCATTTAATTGGATATCCATCTTCTTAATCCCAGGCGGCCAACTTCGAGAATGGATAATAACATAATGAGCGACGATTTCATCTGGTAAAAATTTTTTATTGATATCGGTAATTTCGACATCAGGATATCTTTCGTTATCGAATTTTACAAAGAGCGGGATATTGCCAATATTTCCTATCTTGAAGAAATTATCACCTTGGGCATCCATCACCGTGAACGGATCAACAAGAAATAGTATTGAAGATGGCTTACTTAATGAAACTCCGGTTTTTGGTTTTTCTACCACAATGCTTTCTGAATAGAGGGTCGTTCCATCTTTTGATACTTCAACGGTCCAGTTTTCATAATAGTCCACAATATTTGGCATCGTATCTTTTATCCCAATGCAAAAACTAAACAACGTATTATTTTTCAAACAAAAATCATGGTTAATATACTCAACACCATACCCACTGATATCATTCCAGAACGCTGCATTGTTTTTATCGTATTTCCATTCATAATAATTTGTTTCATTTTTATTTCCCGTTAAAAGCGTACCTTCTTTAAAGCATCGTAGTAATAGTTCATCGATGCTTTGACCCATAGTTATGTTCACATAATGCCAGACGCCTGCAACGAGAACCGGTTTGTCAAAATGAGTTTGTTGTTCACCTTGTAACATGCTAATGGAGAGAGCAGCATCATCAGCTGCTGAAACAAATGATATCATGGTAAGGAAATAAAATATAAGAATAAAAAAAACTAAACTTGGTTTCTTTGTATGTTTTCCCACTCACCTCTCTCCTGTAGTAAGTCTAGACTGTTGAGTCGCCCATCCGTATTTCTTATCTTGATTCGTCTATTAAAGTTTTTCTTTGAAAAGATATTTTTTGGACAGGAATTAAGGGAAAAAAAGCATAGTATACTAATGGATGCCACACACAAAAAACAAAAAAAAAAGGGGGGGGTTGTAATATCTCTATGTTGTGGTGAGATGATAGCGTATCGCGGCGGCGTAGTCACCAGCCATTTGACCAAGAGGAATGTTACATTTATACTCGACATCATTGGTTGCCAAATTGGTACCGTTCGCCTGTGCAAGATGGTACATTCCAATAAACCCATAGAAATAGATTCCACCACCGCTCGCTGTGAAATTATCGAAGATATCTAGATCACCACCACGCACCCATATGTTCTCTCGGGAAATCGTTGCTGGGGCTGTCCTGTGAGCTAAATTCTCAACATCTGTTGAAAGAGAATAGTTCCCATTGGAACGGGTCATGAGTGTTATATTACTATCTGCAGTTGCATTTTCTCCAGGGTGACCAATAATAGTCGGCCATCCGGCACTGACAATCTCACTATATGAGTACACACCGAACTCATTGGTTACCCAAACCATTAGTGGATTGGGCGCATCTTCACCACTATCAGTGACTTCTATGATGAAGTTCCATGAGAAGGCATCATCCGTCGTATTGTAGGTGTTGTTCCAAATACCGTCACCAGGGGCGTATCGAACTTGATAACTTGGAATAAACGAAAACGAGAGATTATGACATTCGGTATGACCAATGCTCCCATAGGGGTCGAATCCAACTCTATCTGCATAGTTCCCTTCTATAAACTCGCCGTTGTGGGGCCATAACATTCTCCAGATAGCAGTTCCAGTGGTGTTCTCATACTGAAGGTATAAATTCCAGTTTCCGCCCACGGTCTGGTTATAGATGCTCCCCTCATTCCCTTGGTCATACCAAACAGTGATATTGACATAATCAATATCATCCCAACCTTGATCACTACTGATGTTAACAATGAATCGATACTCTGCACTGTTGTTTACATCGATTTGTGAATTAAGTTTGGAGACCCAGGTCCCCGACTGATTGTACTGAAAGTCATACCAATTAAGTCTTGGAGGAAAATGAAGAACCGTTACATTTAAAGTAGTTGTATTATGCCAGATATCAGGGATGTCACCGGGATCAGCCTTCCCAATCATGACGATTGGCTCAAAAAGAAAGATATTTGTTACCAACGAGACAAGTATTGTTATTCCTACGAGAGCAGAAAATATTTTTCTCTTTCGCTCCATCTCCATTTTTTCCACCTTCATCCATTCCATGCCGCGTTACTCTACGACATGTTAACTAATGTCAGGTATGTTGTTTGAAAGACACAATATTTAAAACTTTTTTGTCAAAACGTCACAGTGCCATAGAGTCATCCCAAGAGGACATCCAGATAAACTACTGTCATTCACACCAAAATCTTACTAAAAACACACTGATTTTTAAAAAATAAGCAATCCGATGGATTAATGTATTCTTACGTCGTCTTGAGATGATAACTTATAGGAGCGGTGTACTCCCCTGCAATCTGACCAAGAGGCACATTACATTTATATTCAACATTACTCGTTGAAAAACTCGTTCCATTTGCTTGATTAAGATGATACGTCCCAGCAGACCCATACAGGTAGATGATATCATTAAAGCTAGTGAAATTACTTGGAAGAGCTAAATCACCACCGCGGACCCAAACCCTCTTACGAGACATATTTGCAGTGGGATGTATGTTATGTGTCAAGTTCCCTACGTCAACAGAAAGAGAAAAATTCCCATTTGAGCGTGTCATTAGCGTGATATTTGTCTCTGCAGTGGCATTTTCCCCAGGATATCCATAGATAGCGGGCCATCCTGCACTGATTATTTCAGTGTAGGAATAGATCCCAAATTCATCTTGAATCCACGAAACATACCCTTGCTCGTTTGAAGCATAGATTCTGAAGTTCCACGACTCAGGATCATTTGTCGAATTACGAGAGGTGCTCCAGCTCCCATTCCCGGGAGCGTAACGAAATTGATATCCAGGGACAAACGAAAACGTGAGATTATGACACTCGGTAAATCGCGGGCTACCAACCGGATCATTTACCACTTGCTCAGAATACGCAAATCCAGTGGTCTCACCACCAGTGGGCCATACCATTCGCCAGGTAGGAGTCCCTGTGAGGTTTTCATACTGGAGAAACAAATTCATGTTCCCGCCTAACGTTTGATTATAGGCGGTAGTCTCATTTCCCTGATCATACCAAGCAGTTACATTGATATACGTGATATTTTCCCACCCATTATCACTACTAATATTGACGATAAATCGGTATTCTGCGCTATCGTTTACATCACTTTGTGTATTCAACCGAGAGACCCAGGTACCTGACTGATTGTACTGAAAATCGTACCAATTAAACCTTGGTTCTCTATAAAGAACCGTAACGTTTAAGGTCGTCTCGTTATACCACGTTTCACTGATATCCCCAGGATTAGCCCTCACATTTTTAATGATAAAAGGCTCAAGACAGAACATACCAGTAAATAATGATACTACTAACGCTGCAACAACGAGAACTGAATATATGTTCCGCTTTCCCATCCTTCTAACCCTCATTAGTTTTTATCTAGTATATTGTAACATGATTATACGTTAGGGTGCAAGTCATTAATTCATTGTCCATCATATAAAACTTTGGGTCTTGAATTGTGTATGATACATGGTAAATTACCGAACGATGAAGTCATCAATTTATTTTACTCCTCTTTATATTTTATCTTTGTCGCAACATGGGCAGAATATTGTCCTTGGTTCGTCCCAAAGGGTATATACACATTAAACTGAACTTGAACGACTTGGCTGGTGTTGTTTTTATGAAAAATCCCTGATGTGTTGATAATATCAATAGCGTTTTCTTCTCGTATTCCATGAAACACCCTATCTGTGGTGATATCATCAGTAAGATCTGCTGATGCCAATATGTATACATTGTCCGCAATGGGGATAACATCACTGGATGAAATATTCGTAAGATTCTCCTCAAAATAGATGCTTATATTATAGTCGTAGTTCGAAGAATAGGTGATGTTGACAACATTCGATGTCGCGTTATATCCTGGTGGTGCTCGGACATCCACCCAGTTTTTTTCAGGTAAAATAGTAGCAAATTTGTAGATTCCATACTCATCTGTCTTCCATGATTTTAAACTAAAAGTGTCGATAACGGTGATATTGAAGTTCCATGAAAACGGATCGTTAGTGGTGTTCGCAGAAGCGTCCCATGTGTTATTACTGCACGCCCATCTTATTTGACTCAGAGGTTTGAAACTTATTTTAATAATCCTTGTTGTACTATTGATAATGGTTTCGGAACAATTTCCACTGATGATTTGCACTTCATCGTCTGGCCAGATAAGTTTATAGTTGGCAGATCCAGTAATATTTTCATATCGGAGATACATATTGAGGTTCCCACCCGCTGTTAGATTATAAGAGGTGCTTTCATTTCCCTGATCATACCATGCTTTTATTTCGATATAATCAATGAAAACCCAACTATATTTTTCAGTGACATTAATTGTAAAATAGTATTCGTTATTCACGTCAAGCAGACCAGTAGCATTGTTTAGTTTTGATCCACTGATGTTTCGTAAATCATAACTATTAATCACTGGTACGGAGACATAACGACACGTTGCATCAGCTGTACTTGATTTATTCTCCTGATTACCGTTTATGTCAATTGCTATAGAATGAAACCAATAATACCCATACCCATTTGGAAAGTCGAAGTTCCAATTCCAGGGAATACTTGTGTCTGGATTGCTTATATTGCTCCATTTTATATATCCTGTTTCTTCACTGCCAAAACTACTCCACATTGATGGCGTTGCCCGATATTTTCTCACAAATACATTATCCACCAATACATAATTTGTCGAAGTCATACTTACCCCATGCACATGTGAGACAAGATAATCAGCGGTTGTTTTGGTAGAATCAGTTACAGAACGAGCGCTATCGCCAGCGGGGGGAGATGGTGTGATTTTTGCTGAATAAGCGGAACCTGAAACATTTATTTTAACATGATACCAGGTGCCTGTTGAAACAACAGGGAAAGCAGTTCCGATCTGAGACCAGGTTGTTGGAGCGGAAAATTCAAAAAAACCTCCATCAGCTGCCGAATTTTGTAAACGCCAACTATATCCATTCGTCCAAGATAAATTATTTACCCTCCAACCAAATTGATGAATAATTCTTTGAGCTCCAGCCAAATACACATCATATTCGATAATGCCATTGAGTATCCTGTAGGTGGTACGAATCCTTGTGTCTTGATAGGTTCTATTCGCAGGTATTGAGTTGTCAGGATTATGTCTTAGTGCTGGGGCGGAATTCCCTTGGCTCTGATTAATATAAATTGAATCGGTGTTCCATGAATCCATTATCCATTTACTTAATCCATTTGAAAAATCATCAAAGAAATAAAACGTGTTTGTCCCGTTGCTTGTCGTTATGGCACTGCTATTTCCGTAGTACATCCAAATATATGTATCATTGAGTGAATTGTTTAACCAGAAAGTAGATTGAGTGTTTGCTGTATAGTTCTTAAGCCAATAATTTAGTTGCGTCGTATTATCAGAATAACTTATGAAACGAATATCACCGAAATCGCTTCGTGCATGACCATTGCAGGTAACGTTTCCGCCACTTGTATTTCCTACAATGATTTTCATATGATAGCCCCCATCTTTTCCATTTATGGTTAACAGCTTTCTGTACGACCAGCAGGGATTCCACCATGATGAATTTTGAGAAGAATAATAATACCAGATGGTCACATTTTTCACATCATCACTCGCGGTTGCACTGATCGATAACGGAGAGATCATAACAGTGTACGGTGAAATGTAATTAATTTGGGAGGAGGGTCTAGACGTATCATATCCACAATGCGTATCATACTCTGGTGAGGTTGGTGGATCTTCTCCATTCCCAGCTTTATCATATGCTATACTATTAAACTGATAGTGGCCTTCTCCGCTGGGAAAATTGAAATTCCAGCTCCATGGTACATTTTCATCTATGCCAAAGGATGTCCAAGCATTCCAACTTGATGTGTTACTTGTTCTATATCGATAGTAAAGAGTGACATTTTTAACTCCAGTAAGCAAATCGCTTGCATTAGTAACTGTAATCGTTATGGGGTTTCCTGTGGCGTTATGCCAATAGGTAGTAATTGGATCAACTTGTGAAGAAGGTTTTACAGTTTCATACCCACAGAATGTATCATTATCCGTATAATATTCAATATTGCTATCATTATCGCAAGCAAGACTAAAGAATCGATAATAACCGTCACCGTTTGGAAAAGTAAAAATCCATGAAATAGAATTCCATGGGTCGTTATCAACACCAAAAAGAATTTGGCTAGACCAGCTGTTGTTGTTATTGCTATAATAATAATACAGCGTTACATTATGTAGACCACTCCCATTGAAATCTATAGCCTGACCAGTGATAGTCAGAGTAGATGCGCTATGCCAGTACGGACTAATATTATCAACTTCTGAATAGGGTTTCGTGGAATTATACGCGCATTCGGTATCGTTATCAGGAGAGGTAGGAGGATCCTCAGAGTTACCTGAATTATCAATTGCGATACTATAGAATTGATAGAAACCCTTGGCTTTTGGAAAGTTAAAATTCCATGACCATGGAGCACTCTCATCTAAACTAAAGTAATACCAAGACTCCCACGCGGATCCGTTGTCTATTCTGTAATGATAATATAATACAATGTTTTTCAAACCACTGAGAGAATCACTTGCGGAAGAACAATTTATGATCACATCTCTATCAGGATCGATATACCAATATGGGGTAATATTGTCTAATCGTGAGGTGGGTTTGATGGTATCGACACCACAAAAAGCATCAAAACTGGGAGAACTTGGAGGATCTTCAATATTGATTTCTCTGTCGATTGCTCTACTGTAAAATCGATAGTATCCATCACCTTGAGGGGGAGTGAACGACCATGCGTAAGGACTTGTTGTATCATTCGTTCCGTATAACGTCCACCCAGACCAACCTGACGCATTATTCGCACTGTAATTATAATATAACGCTACTTCTTTTATTCCGGTCCCGTTATCTGATGCCGTAGCTGAAGTCTGGAATGGTGTTGTGGTTTGCCAGTATGGTGATAACGAGGTCACCGTTGAGATTGGATCCTCATCATCGTACGTCCATGTAAGATTGACTTCGTTGATAGTGGGAGTAAGGTACGTATTTCCTGTAAGGTTGATTCTCCATTGGACCCATCGTTTATCAGGAACCTGATTAATATTCGTATACCAAATGGCGGTGGAAAGGTTAGCCTGCGTATCAGCAGTTTTCACCCAGGTGGTAACTGTTGTTCCGGATGGTGTAGTGTTACCAACAATGATATTGTTGTAATCTGGTATATTCCTCGTCGTATCACGGGCTTGTGAGGTAAGATTGCCTGTGGTGTAGTACCCACTTTCGTTTCTCTCAACAGTAACGTTGACGACATCAACATAGACATGTTCGTTATTGTTAAGTCCGACTACTCTCCATCGTATCTGAAAATTTGATTTAAAATATTGTGAATCTACAATCTTCTGTGAATATTGTGCCCATACATCTTGCCCAAAATTATCTAATCTAGTAATCTGATCCCAATTGCCCCCATCGTAGTAATCTAAATAGTATTGCCCATTATCAACGGCATCCGAATATCCCCAAAATCGTACATAGATTGCAGTCACATTGGAACCAGCGCAATTCATAGCAGGAGACAGCAGATTACCTGAGGCACCACCAGCACCACCGGTCCCATCAAAATCAGCTGAATACGTTCCTTGATATACTTGATAGTTTTCCTCGTTCCATTCGCTTGTTGGGGGATCTTCAGACCAACCAGTAGGCGGCCAACTTCCCTCAAATCCTTCATTATTAATTCGGGTAAAGTTACGAAGATAATTTCTTTCTTGCAAATGAAATGAACCACTGCTGACATTAACGTTGGTTTTTGTACCATTATTGAAATCATTCGTACTTGTCTGCAGCCAATTCTCTGATGCAAGATTATTGGCAAAGGCAACATCATCACCAAACTGGAACATCAGCGTATGGACTCCAGGAGCGAGGACTTTGGAAATTTCATAACATGTGACGTTTGATGAAAAATATGGAATAAAAACAGAATCATTACTCCATTGATACTCTAACGAATCGTTCCCTTTCCTACATTGTAAAAATTCCAAGTCATGATTCTGATCACTGTTACTCCAGGTGGTTCCATTGACTGCAGTAATGGTCAAATTCGCTTGACCAACTGTGGTGAACATCACCCTCCATTCGCCACCGACAAGAGGATAACTTTGGATATTAATAATTGAAATAGTACCCGAATTACTCTCCTTCCCCATCAAAATAACCATGGGTATGAGAGTTGATGAAAAAACCATGCACAGGATCATGATTATTAAAAATCTCTTAAAACCATTTGATTTTAATGGACAAAAACCTTTGCCTCCACCCCCAGTCCCATCAAAAAAAACAGACTTCGATTCATCACTTTTTATTTGCTTTAGTTTACTTCGAGGATACAGAGAAATCGCGGTTCGAATGGACTCCTCTTTGCTGAAAGGTTTGTTATTTGAACAATAAGAATCTCCATCTTTATCCAGTGGGGTTTCTTCATTTGATACAATCGACTGCTTCTTCAGGACGCTATCGACGATTCTTTCGATGTTTTTTTCTGTCGCTTCCAGTTTCCTTTGCGTATCATAACATCGCAGTTCGTCTTTCATAAACAAGGTCTTCTGCTTCATCGTAGGTTGGAAAACACCGATGATTGAAGAAAAAAAGAGACAACAATCACCGATAATTACCTTAAAAGAAACAGAGGAGGTCTCTGTGTTGTCTACAAGTATCTTAATCGTCCAGTTGCCAGGTTTTGCTTTGTGTGAAATTCCGATATAAAACGAATAGGTAGTCTTTTCAACGTAACACTTGGATGATTCGATATAGCAGGAATCATAACCGCTTATGTCTTCCCACACTCCATTGTCGTATTGCCATTTGTAATAATTATCCTCAGAACGAGCTTGTGGCTCAGGCTCTGTCGCTCCATTGAAAGCAATGATACAAATTTTTTCATGCTCAGAGGATAACGTGACGTCAAGAAAATGAAAAACTCCGGCGACGAGAACCGAATCCTGTACTGTCACATGCGAGGGAGACCCAATGGTTTTCTGCGGGGATGCTTCAACGCAATTCAAACCTATCAGAAGAAATGGCAGTATAACTATCATAATGACTGCTTTTCGGTATATGCCATAGGCTCTCATCCCATCCGTAATATGCATCCAAAACAACGAATCGCTTTATATTATTTATATCTTCCTTTAGTATACTCAAAAACAACAGATAATTACCAATGATAAGAAAAACAACAGTTCGGAACCATAATCAACCATTGTTCTTATCGGCCTAGTTACCATAATATCTTTTTAACACCGTTAATGCGTTCAACGTAATCCACTTACTTGGTGTTCCTTTCTTTTCGATGTTTACCTGGTACCGTCCATTAAACGAATTTTCCAGCAACTATCTTCCCTGGTCGTCCTGTTTTGAAACCACCACATCGACAGCTTCCTGCATCCGTGGATCATTGTACCCCAGTTTTATTAAAATCCCTAAAATCTCAAGCGCATCAGTTTGATACATGAGTGGAAAACCGAATTTCAGCCACCCTGGTTTTGGCACATGGTTCAGATTATGACTGCTTTTAAACACATGATGCAACAGAAGGTATTCTGCTCCTTTTTCGATCGTCTGTTTCACTGCAGCAGATCGTTTGTTTTCTGGGATTTCCGCAAGTGCTTTTAACGTCTTTACGGCCCCCATATGGCAGGTATGTTTTCCCAAACATCCTGCTTTGAGTCGGTCATATGGCCAACCGTGTGGTACAGCCTTTATTCCATCATCAAACCGTTGATAGTTTGTAATCCATGTCATACCGTTCTGAAGCCGAGGGTCCTTCAAATAACCAAGTCGAATCAAACTCCAGACCATATTCCCTGTTAAGCAGGGGATGACCTCACTATGGCGTCCTCCACCTTTTTTCGCGCTTGTGGAATGAGCAAAGCCGCCACTTTCTAAATCCTGTGAAAAGGAAAGGATGAACTCGCATGCGCTTCGCAATCGGCTATCGTTCCCATCCGCACCAAGCTCAGCAAGAATCATCAACTGCCAGACGGTCCCCTTGTATTTCGCTGTATAGAAACGCTCAGGTTCATCCCAATACCCTTCTTTGTTCTGCTTTGTTAAAATAGCTGGTACGACACCTGTTTTCATGATATTTTGCTTTGCTATTTTTACTTCTGAACCAGTCGTTGGTTTTTCTAAAAGGTCAACTAAGGTAAAATATCGTACTGAAGGATTGTTTTTTTCCAGGAGCCATTCAGTTGGATCAGTGGAAAGCAGAGACGTCCGAGATTCCATTGGCAAGCACTTCGCAAAGGTTTTTTTTTAGATTTTCATCTTTTTAAACGCATACGTCCCGATAAAAATCATAATCATTGCAAAAAGACACACCATCGTAAAATCAAACAAAAGATCAAACCGGGAGATCCCTAGTAAGACACCACGGATTCCGTCCACCGCATACGTCACCGGGTTGACAAAAATAAAGGGAGCTAACCAGTCAGGAAGATTAGTTATCGGGAACAGTGCACCGGAGAGAAAGAACAGCGGGAAGACAAGAAAACTGATAATCAACTGGAATCCTTCTGGACTTTCCATTTGAGAACCAAGGATAAGACCAATGCTAACCAACCCTACTGTTGTGACCAGTAAAAATGCAAGGGAAACAAGCACAGAAAAAGCAGTGAGATTCAAATCAGGCATAATACCAGCGATCATAAAAAGAAACCCGATGACAAATAAGATTAACACCTGAATCAACGTATCAGTAGACCCACCCAGAATTTTTCCAACAAAAATCGAGGTTCGTCTCATCGGTGCGACCAATACTTCTTTCATGAAGTCTATCTTTTTATCCCAGACGATATAGACTCCAAAGAACACCGATGAAAACAACGCGGTTTGAATAAGAATTCCAGGGTAAATAAACGTTTGATAATTGATTCCACTAAAAGAGACAGCTGAGCCAAGACCTCCTCCAATGATCAGCAGCCACAGCAGAGGGTTGACAACCGATGAAATAATCCTGGAACGTTCCCGCAGGAACACCTTAGTTTCTCGATACCATAATGCGTAGATACCTTTTAATTCGCTCATTTTTTCGTACTCGCCTGCATCGCTTTCTCCGCCCAGCTACCCTCCGGGGTATCAGCTCGAATAACCCTGCCGGTATAATGCAGAAACACATCATCAAGCGTTGGTGACCGGATCTCTACCGAATCTATCTTTCCAACGACTTTTACGATTTCTTGTAAATGGATATTTGCATTCTCCAAGGTTAAACACACCTCGCCATCGCAGGGAGAAATCTCTTTCACATACGGTAATTTCTTTAATGCATCAAGGTTTAGTGTCTGCGCCTTTAAACGAATAATATCCCCACCTATGTCTTTTTTCAGTTGTTCAGAGGAACCAAGAACAACGATTTTTCCTTTATCTATTATCGCAAGCCGGTCACAGAGTTTATCTGCTTCATCCATGTAATGGGTTGTGATGATAATGGTTATGTTTTTTTCTTTTGCAAGTTTTTCGATATATTTCCAGATATGTTCTCGTGATTGCGGGTCAAGTCCGAGTGTCGGCTCATCTAAAAACAGAACCTTGGGATGATGCATCAGTCCTCGTGCAAGCTCCAATCTGCGCCGCATCCCACCAGAGTATTTTTTCACCCGATCATCCTTTCTATCAGTAAGGTCAACAAGGTGGAGTACTTCTTTGATTCGCTCCTCTCGCAATTCGTCAGCCATGTCATAGAGCCAACCGTGTAACTTCAAATTCTCATACCCGGTGAGGATCTCATCAGAGCTTGGGTCCTGGAACACAATACCAATGGATTTCCTGACCTTATCAGGCTGTTGAACAATATCAAAACCATTGATGGTTGCCGTTCCAGACGTTGGTGGATTTAGTGTGACCAGCATCAGAAGTGTCGTTGTCTTTCCTGCACCATTTGGCCCTAATAATCCAAAGATCTCTCCTTCTTTTATTTGAAGGTTGAGGTTATCAACCGCGGTCATCTTTTCGAATTTTTTTGTCAAGTTTTTTGTTTCTATGATATTCATGAATGTCAAATATAGAACGAAATCATGAATTTAATCATTTGTAGGAGGATTAATTCGGCTCTACAGGATTCATAATGCATTTAGAAAGAAAAAATACCATTAAAAGAAGATTTGGAGGGAAATTTTTAATAACCGACGGTCATTGTAATATTCTAACGTATGGTGGAGGTAGTATTATGAACATACTAGTAAAAAATAACGTTTCTTGGGTCGGAAAAATCGATTGGGACTTACGTAAATTCCATGGCAACGAGCTTTCCACACATCGTGGCTCAACGTACAATTCGTATTTAATTAAAGAAGAAAAAGTTGCTCTGATTGATACTGTGTGGGGTCCGTTTGCAAAGGAATTTGTCAAAAACCTCTCCACAGAAATCGACCTTAAAAAAATTGATTATGTGATTGCGAACCATGGAGAAAGCGACCATAGCGGCGCGCTCCCTGAACTGATGAGACAAATTCCCAAAACACCAGTGTACTGTACTGCGAATGCGGTGAAATCGTTAAAAGGTCACTATCATCAGGACTGGGATTTCAAGGTCGTGAAAACCGGCGATCGATTAAACCTTGGAAAAAAAGAACTCGTTTTTATCGAAGCACCGATGCTACATTGGCCTGACTCGATGTTTTGTTATCTTACCTCCGATAACATCCTCTTTAGTAATGATGCGTTCGGACAGCATCTAGCCTCAGAGTCGATGTTCAATGACATGGTAGACCAATCAGAACTGATGTATGAGGCGATGAAGTATTACGCAAATATTCTAACTCCGTTTAGCCCGCTTGTGGAAAAGAAAATCAAAGAAGTCCTAGCGTTCAACCTTCCTGTCGATATGATCTGTCCGAGCCATGGGGTTATCTGGCGGAATAACCCAAAGCATATCATCGAAACCTACCTGAAGTGGGCGGCTAAATACAAAGAGAACCAAATCACTATTCTGTACGATACGATGTGGAGTGGTACGCGAGTCATGGCTGAGCAGATCGCAAAAGGTATAACGAGTATCGATAAATCGGTGACCGTTAAACTCTATAATATGGGGCATAGCGATAAAAACGATGCCATTACGGAGGTGTTCAAATCTAAGGGGGTCGTGTTTGGATCCCCCACGATTAATAAGGGAATCCTCACCTCGGCTGCATCCATGCTTGAAGAACTGCATGGGTTAGGGTTTAAGGATAAAAAGGCGGCAGCGTTTGGATGCTATGGCTGGAGCGGTGAATCAGTACAAGTCATCAATGAGCGTTTGACAGCAGCAGGGTTTACCATGGTCGACGAAGGACTTAAAATACTCTGGAACCCTGATGACACCAGCAGGAAAGCTTGTTTTGAGTACGGACGGACCCTGGCGAAGAAACTCTAATAATTTTTCTTCAATTTGTTTACAGAGCAAGAATTGGGTGAAGCATTAAATTATCAATCAATTAGATAGAAATAAAATTAGATTAAGAAATTTATCTGCATGTGCATCTGAATATACAGATGAAAATAAAAAAAAGATATGCAAATATATATCTTTTTCTTGAAAAGATTATCTCTTTAACGTCACACCACGCTGATTCTGGTACGTCCCCGACCGCTCGTGGTACAACGCCTTTGGAACATTCTCAAGACGTTCAAAAACAACCTGACAAAACCGGTCACCAATCGGGATTTCGACTTCTGTATCACTTGCATTAAAACACCCAAATGTCAATGTCCCATGAAAACCCGCATCAACCTTCCCGAAACTCGCCAGAATACCTTTGCGCGCATAACTTGAGCGAATCCATAACTGAGACGTTATCTGCGGCCCCATCTTCACAAACTCTTTTGTACTTATCGCAAACCAAGTAAGTGGCGGAATCACAGCGATACCTTCCTTGATATGTTGATCGGTTCTCCTGATAAAAATCTCTTCAATGGAAAGATCATATCCATTCGGAGTAAGATTCTTTTGGACAAAAGGCTCAATACTAAGATCATTGCGTTGAAGCGCCTGCTCTATATCGCAATCAGAAAGAACAGTCATAGAAATCACGATTTATTTTGGAGAGATTACAATTTTTTTAATGGTAACATCCTGAAGAGGTTTATCGTTCCTATCCGCCTTCACCGTTGAGATTGCATCCACCACGTCCATCCCTTCGATAACCTTGCCAAACACGGGATGCGCACTCGTATACGGTTTCTTATCAAAATCAAGGTAACAGTTATCAACAATATTGATAAACCATTGGCTTCCACCGGTGTTCGGTCCACTGTTCGCCATCGCAATCGTCCCTCGCACGTTGCTGAGGTCTTTATGAAACTCATCATTAATGCTATACCCGAGACCACCCGTGCCATTTCTCTTCGGACATCCACCCTGAATCATGAACTGGGGAATCACCCGATGGAAAATCAATCCATCGTAGAAGCCTTTGTTCACCAACGTAATGAAATTCTCAGTCGTAACCGACGCTTTCTCCTCGAAGAGTTCAATAGTAAATTTGCCCTTATTTGTCTCAAATATCGCTTTTCTGTCTACCATTTCCCTTCCACTCCTTTTTATGAACTGATGATTATGATATTATTAATGATAATGTCGGTGGTTGGCTTCCCGGTTCCATCACCGCTATCAGAGTGAGGTTGTACTGCGATAGCTCTCACGACATCAATTCCTTCAATAGTCACTCCAAAAGCAGCGTAATTTCCATCAAGAAAAGATTGCGCGCCATCACAAATAAAGAATTGCGTGCTCCCTCCGACTTGTGCTCCGGTGCTTGCCATCGAAATCGCCCCGTCAACATGTGTCACATCACTGGTCTCAAATGGGATGTTCCCATAAGGACTAGGTTTTAGGGTTCCATTTGGGTAATATCCTCCGCCTTGTATCATGAAATTTTCACCAATTCGATGAAAAATAAGACCATTGTAAAATCCATCGTTTACCAGTTTTACAAAATTATCGACTGTTTCTGGCATTTTATCTTTAAATAATTCTACCTTAAACGTTCCAAAGCTCGTATCAAATAGTGCAACTGGATTGCCTGCAGGGGTTCCATTATTTTGCGAATTTGACGATGAATTCTGAAGTATAACAAAGGCGACGACAGCAACCGCAATAACAATCAGAACAAGGGCAACATACAACCATTTCCGTGATGTTTTTTGTAATCTTTGAGGTGGATTATCTACCCGCTTCCTTGGCTTATCTATTGGACTCATACTTTCATTCTCCACAATACGTAATTAGTATGTGGGATGTCGCGTCCTCTTTTAAAAGTTTTTAAAGACTCAGCCCTGGATTTACAGAATTGTAAATGATGCAACATCTGATTGTTTCTTATTCTGAGCAGTATCCATAGCAACGATCCAGTAGGAGATGGCCTGACCAGTGGAGAACTGACCAAGTTCGATACCAAAAATAGGATCATTTGATTGATTTTTTAACGGGTCTTCCTCATGGCGACTTTGAATGGGAAAATCACCATAACGATACAATGAAAAGGTCGTCGTATCGATTCCGTCGTCACAGTAAAGAAGAATGTTTTTAACAGCAAACGGCCCTGTCACCGTGACGTTTGCATAGATAATCACGTTACTGGTATTGGTACAATTAGCAGGGACATGATAGAACCGGACAATATTCAGACCCCATGTATGACCACTTTCATTCAGGGCAAAAGAGCGGTCTTGAATCGAGATAAGACCTTGGGCATCCACTGCTTTTACCGAGATGATATGATCACCAAGGGGAAGATCGGTAACGTCCCAAGAGAGGTTCCAGGTGGTTGTACCACCTGCTAGTCTGGTGATATTATCAAGGGTGATTTCCACATGGTCAACTCCAAGGTTATCTGAACTGTGCCCGGAGATATTGAGTATCTCCTGCTCCAGAATAGCCCCTTCAAAGGGGGCATCAATGGAAAGGGAAGGGGGGAATGCATCAATTAAAAGAATGGACCTCTCATCTGATGTGTTCTCGTGACTGGCAACGGTGATGCTATGAAACCCTGGGGGTTCCCCTGAGGTGTCCCACGCATAGGACCATTCCCCGTTCACCACAGAAAGATCAAAAGTGGAAGGATCATGATCAATGCAGAGATGCACTACATCCATCGTTGCAATACCAGAAAGAGGAATCGTATCCCCTGTATTATAGATGGGTTCTTCAAAAAGAGAAGTATCAGGGGTGACGATCTGCATCTGCTCTTTCGTGGTCTGCACAGCAACATCTAAAGAAAAATCAGCGACAACAAACGTTTGACGTGCATGATTCCTGAAAATCAGATACCAGTCTTGATTCTGGGCTGAAATAGAAAGAGTCGCATTGACTTCTTTGAGATAATGATAGCAAGTAAACACCGTTCCTTCCTTGTATCGCTGAAAATTCTCCTGATCAACAAAAAAACACTCGATGCCACCTCCAGTTTCATGTCTACCGATTCCCTCATTGATAAAATGTTTCTGCAGTTGATACGCGCTGCTGGTAAACGAAAGATGAAACTCAGCATCACCTGCAGTCATCTCCTGTGAGGTGAACCGCTGGGGTTTGTTTGAAGCATCAAGTAATACAATCTTAAATTCTTTATCAGTATGCGTCTGAAGAGTGCGCAGGAGGTTATGTCGTGCGAGCTGCCAGGGTTTTCTAAGATTACCCTCTTGTATTAAAAAAAGGTACTCATGGTTCTTCCCAAGCTCAAAGCTGCATCGTCCATTCGCATCGGTATAGTTCCAAATAGTGATCGTTCCTCCGTTGATGCTGTCAGGGATTTTATCAAACCGTTCATTGATTTTTTCAAAAAGAAACGAAAGAAGTTTTCCCTTCAGAAGTTCTGGTAGCTTATCCCAGATGTTTTGGATCTTCTCCCAGAAAAGGTTCTTGTAATAGGTGATGTCCTTTGGGCCTTTCACTATTACGACAACTCGTGCGCCGTCAACCGGCTGTAAAAAGAGATCTTTTACTTCGAAACCTACCGTGATTCGATCTTCTTCATGAATGTATCGTGGGGTATCCTGTAGGATGGTACCATCGCCGCGCCATTGATAAATCGCTGACATATTCTTCCCCCAGTTATACGCGTACACATCAGGCTCATCCACCGCACCACCGGTATCGCTCCACCAGTTATCATTCTCATGCCAGCCGCGCTCATAGAACTCCCGCCAGACATGGTCCTCGCCAACATTACAAGCACCAATAGAGGGGATGAGCGCTGCACGTTGCGCAGCAATCGCTATTTTTTGTAGCTCCCCGCACCAGCCATTATGCTCATGAGCGATGACGCAGGATTGCCCGGGTCTATCTCCCATAGCGGGATACGGTACTGTTTTTCCAATCCAGTAGCTGATCGCCTCAATCGCCGTAGGATGCTGGGTTATACAATCGCTCCACAGCCTCGCCCCAGGCTGAAAATACGATTCACAATCCCAGAGGTATCGAATTGATGATAATTTTTCTTTCAGCAACGGATACCCAAGGTCATTATGTTCAAATAGATAGTCTCTCCATAATGGACCGTACACCGCGTCAATCTCCTCAGTGGTGATCTCTGGATGGACAATATACCAATAATAAATCTCAGAAGGAAGCATGAGATATTGCTCTGTTCCATATTCAAGAACCCTATATCTGATGGTCGAATAGTAGTTCCCTGTTCCATCATCATAGTCTATAATATCAGCATACTGAATCCATTGGTCATGCTCATACAACGTTTCAGCGTTTTCTTTGAGAAGAGATGCAGAAGGTACCCTGCCACCTGGGCAACACGCGATGGAAAACGCGATCTCATCAGCATACTGTTTACTCGAATTTAATAAGATATCCGCATACCTTTCTGGATCGCTTACATTATGAAACTGACTCGTAAGCCTTGATTGAATCCATTGTGGTGATTTCGCGATCGCGGCAATAACATTCTCAGACAATCCGTTCGCAGATGGCTCAACAACCTTTGGTTGTAAGGTAAGATTTTGTGAGTTAAACCGTATGTAGTAATCAGATCCTGGCGGTATTTC
>Ga0307379_10004208_pt1 | contig 20625 bp, 26 predicted proteins | sample UN2MG_FD_202237 | JGI IMG/M metagenome (GOLD analysis project Ga0307379, IMG submission 202237) | Soil microbial communities from Risofladan, Vaasa, Finland - UN-2 | ecosystem: Environmental > Terrestrial > Soil > Coastal area > Acid sulfate soil | place: Finland: Risofladan, Vaasa | collected... | reverse complement strand
CCGGTATTACCCTGCTCGAGCATGGTCAACCAGAGGTCCCAATCCTGAAGCCGCTGGATCTCCTCATCGAAACCGGGAAAGTCATCGGTGCGAATCAGGGCCATCGTGGAAATGAAGTTACCGCGACGCAACTTCTTTTCGTCGAACCGCTGATCGCAGTGGATCCCATTGTCGAGTTCATAGGCGCCGTAAGCGTAGCTGGCCTCGGGGTGATTGTTCAGCGTCGCCATCAGCGCCCGTAGTGCTTCCGGCTCCCATTCGATATCGTCATCGCTGAACAGGACGAACGGCGTCCGGACCAACCGGAAGCCCTGATTGCGCGCCCAATTCGCGTTAGCCTGTTCGTCCCAAGCGACGACGATTTCGAACTCCTGATAGCTCTGCTGCGCCAGCGTCCGCAGGGTGATTTCCGGAAAGCCGCCCTTGCGGACCGGGATAACAACAGTCAATCGATTCATGCGGTCTTATGCACCCTAAAGTTGTAGGTAAAATTCGGTCGCTGCTTGTCATCGGTCCAATACAGCGGCCCGCTGTGCTGCGCCTGGATGAACGTGTAGCCACTCAGAAGCCCGGCGCCTGCCTGAGCATCCTGGAGGCAGTCGAAGGCAGCTTGCGCCTTGGCGCGCGCCGTGGCGTAATCGAGCCGCATTCCGCGAATCCGGACTTGAAAGGACGGCTGCTCGTTTTCCCGCCCAAGCGTATCGGGCGGCAGCCCCGGTGTCTCAAACAGCGCGATCACCTGATCTTGATCGTCGGGCAGGTACCCCGAATAGCATGTCCAGGTAGAGCCATCGAACACGCCGGCAGCCGAGAGCTTGGCGCGAATGTCGTCGAGCAGCATCAGCGAATCAGCCCCTTGACCGCAGTAGCGATCCGGCCTGGAATCTTGCCTTGGTCCTCTTTCACCGGGCGCTCGAGATACTTCGGCCCCGAGCCCGGACGCTGCCAGTTGATGCGCGGATCCAGATTCTCATGGACCTCGACGGCATACTTGGCGGCAGGCCCGCCGTATCCGAGTGTCACGCTGATCTGTCCAGAAGCATCCTCTTTCACCGGCTGCACATGGCCCGAGTTCATCAGCGTTCCGGTGTCAACCGGCACGATCCGCTTCGATTCGGTCATGATCACTTCGGCGGATTCGGCCAGCACGCCCTTGACTGCACGGCGCACTGTCAGCGGATAGGCGAGAACCCGCCGACTGGCTTGATCCAAGCCCTGCACGTCGATGTGAAACTTTGCCATTTAGCTCGCTCCGAAATAGACCTTGACGTAAATCACCCCAGTTTCATCGCTAAGGCGATCTACTCGATGAATCAGGCCGAGCGCCGTACCGCCTTCGGAGATCTCGTCATCGAGCCCGATGGTCGGCGTGCCGGCCAGAATGACGTGCCCCGCCGCGATCACGTCGCCGGTAGCCCCCTGGCGCTGGCTGGAGATCCGCTGTGCCTTGTAGACGACTCGCGCCGTGTAGTCGGTACCGCTGCCGAGCGTCGGCGTGCCATACTGATCGCGAGTGGTCACTGGCTTGTGGGTGACCGCGTGCGGCATCAGATCCTTCAAATCGTCGATGAAACTCATGTGCTTGTGTTGGTATCGAGATCGCGCTGGAAGGCCGGCACGATCCGGTCGGTGTCATCGTTGACGGATTCTTTCTCAGAGGCGGACAGGCCCCCGGCGTAGGGCCGGACGGCAACGCGCGCCCGAAGCTCTCGCGCCAGATCGAGATAATGTTTCTGGCGCTGCGAGTAGGAAATCCGCAGGTCACCAACCGCTTTATCGCAGAGCCGCGCATACTTGGAAGCGAGCGCGAGGCAGGCAGCCAGCGCCGCCTTCGCCGCCGTCGTGTATTTGGTCAGCAAGTAATCGACTTCCAGATCTTGAAGCTGCGCGTCGGTTGAGTCGGTATCCCCGATCAGAAAGCGCACTTCATCCCGCGTCGAGGAGGTCGGATCGCCGCTGTAGTTGAAAGCCATGTTTTACACCTTGCTCGTCCGAACGGTCAGCGAGTTTTCCTCGGTCCCGTTCGGATTCGTGCAGGCCCACTCGTACCACCAGATGCCGGATTCATCGATCGGGATCGCGGCCAAGTAGGAACCAACGGCGGGCTTGGTGACCTCGGGATCAGTTCCGAAGACGTAGGTTTTGCTTGCGCCGGAAGGCTTATTTACCGTCACCTGGACCGTTGCGGGATCGGTTGGAGTGCTGTCTACCGCGATCGTCGCCGTCAGCTTGGCGACATCGCCAATGTCGTAAGTTGCCATCGTTGTACCTGCTTGAATATCAGCCTCTGCACTATCGGAGATCAGAAGAACCGCCAAGGCGACGCTATTGCCGAGCGTGAGACTAACCAGCGCCTCGTCGGTAATGACCAATTCGGCGGGAATCTGAACGACCTGAAGTTCGCCCTCGATCTGCGCCGCGACCGTAACAGAAAGAGTAAGCGCCGCGCCGATCTCGAGATTGCCCCGAAGCTGCGCGGCCAGGGTCGCATCAAGCGAGAATGCCGCGACCGCGATCAATTGCGGTATCACGCCGACACCGGCCTGTGCTCCCAGGTTCAAATACGCGCCGAAGTCCACGGAGGCTAGAAATGATTGCCCCGCTTCTGCGTCAAGTGAAAAGGTTCCGCTAAAAGCCATCCCGCCAGCGATTTGCTGATCCGCTTGGACTCCAAGCGAGAAAGCCTTATCAATCTCGATGACGCCGGAAACACCCTGATCGACCTGCGCGGCCAGATTCAATCCGGACTCGAAAAGGGCCTGTGCCTGAAGCTCTTGGTCCGCAGATAGTTGAAGCTGAAATACTGCCGGAATCGCCAAAGAACCGGCCAGGAGTGCGCCGGATTGGACCGCCAGCGTCAACGCCTCGGTGAAATCACCGCCACCAACGAGGGCAAGATCGAGCACGCCGGCCAGCGCCAGGGCCGAGTCGATCACCAGTTGCGGAGTCACTTGAAGCGACTTGGCGACCGGGAACGTCAGCGCGGCGACCGCCTCCAGTTGACTCGAAGCAGAAACCCCCGCGACACCGCCGAGGGAAATGTTGACCGGAATGACGAGAGCCACGCCCGCCGAGAACCCGGCTTGTGCCGCAACGCTGAATCCTTCATCGAGATTCAAACCGCCAGCCGCCGTGACAGCCGCTTGAACCGCCGCAGTGAACGTCGCCGGAATGTCCAGAGCCCCGTCGATCGCCGTTATCGCGCTGACGTCGAGCCCAAGCGAAGCAAGTAGCTGATTCGCCGCCTCGACGGAAAGACCACTCGATGCCGCCAGCGCGAGAGCCCGATAAATCAGGAGCGCGCCAGCGGCACTCAGGCCAGCTTGTGCAGCCAGCGTGAATGCCCCATCGAGATTCAAACCGCCGATTTCCGAGAAGCCGGCAGTTATCTCGAGGCTGGTCGAAACCGGGATGATGGTTACGCCTTGCTTCGTGATCCCGGCAGTAATGGCGGCGGAAAAAGACGCCAGTGCGTCAAGTTGGCTTGACTTCTGAATGCCCGCCGAGCCCGCAAGCGAGAAAGCCCCAACAGCATTCAGCGCCGCCGCCTTCGACAATCCCTGACTGACGCCTATCGAAAACGATTCATTGTAGATGTTACCGCCCGCCGCCGTATACGCCGTAACCGCCGCCCCGCCGAATTCAAGGCCAGTGACGAGACCCGTTAATGTAATTGCGGAAACTTTCGCCGGACTCGCAGCAAATGCGAAGTACCCCGTTTCATCATCCACCAATGGGGGAGTATAGCCAAACAATGCCATCTTGGTTGCAGCATCTTGCCCATTTGAAAACGGAAAAATATCGACCCTGAGCGTGTTGGCATTGATCCGCGCCAAGCGCGAAGGATAAGTTAATAAGGCCCATACATAGGTTCCATCACAAAACACCCCATTACAGGGCATGGATGTCCCAGTGTTGATAACGGTTGAGGAAGTCAGATCAGACTTCAGAACACGGACCACGCTGCCACGGTATGTACTTGCCCCCGCGATGCCGACCCACAGATAGTCTGTGGTGAAGGCCATGGCGGTTGCACCCGCCCCGCAACCGGCTGGAAGTTGGGCTTCCTCTTCTATGGCCCATGTAGAAGTGTTGATTCGGAAGACGCTTGCGGGATTGGGGCTGGCTCTGTCAACGCCATACAACTTTGTCCCGTCGTAGCGAAGGGAATTAAAACAATCAGACGTATCAATGACTCCCTGAAAGCTGAAATCAGTGAGGCTGTAGCGCAAAATATGAGGCCCCAGCGGATCGTCCGTCCATCCGTTGACGTATAGGTAAGTCGAGTCAAAAGTGAGACTGTCCGGGCCATAATAATTTGCGTCACTGATGACGTCGGAATATGACAGATCGGACGGGTTGACCTCCGCTATCGTCACCTTCTGATCTAAAAAATAAGATCCGAACGTCACGTACAAACGGCCTTTAGCCGGAATGTATGTTAGGTCAAATGCCCCGTTATGGTACTCATCCGAAGGAAAAGTTAAAACGCTTCGATTGGCCGGGTTTGCCACCTCGATCTTCACTATAAGAGATGGACTCTGCTGACACAGGACGTACAGATATCCACTGAGATGGATCATGCCTCGGGGGGAATTCTGTCCCACAGCCAGAGAGACAAGCCAATTGTTTAAAAGCGTGTTCGGCAGGTAGGCAAACCCATGCGCCTTGCGGGTTGTTGCCGCTCCACCGAACTGAATCCCCCCGCTGCCGGTGTACGAACCAATGAGATGATAAACCTTTGTGGTCGCAGCGCCCGCGAACTGGATTCCGCCTGTGCCAGTGTACGCACCGATAAGGTGATAAACCTTCGTCGTCGCCGCGCCCGCGAACTGCACGCCCCCAGAACCGACGTAGTGATATGTATTGCCCTTGCGCGTCGTGGCCGCGCCGCCGAACTGTATCCCGCCGCTGCCGACATAAGGGTAACCGGTGCCGCCGCCACTATAGGTAATCGTGACGACCACCCAGTCCTGCCGCAGCGTGACCACCGCACTGCTTGAGGCGCCTGTGCGAGTGCTCCCGGTGATTCGCAACCGGATGGTGGTGCTGGACGCCTCCGAAAGCCCAGTGATCGCCGTTCCACTCCGGGCAGCCCACGCAGTAGTCGTACTAAATCCCAGTGCCGTCGAAAATGTGTTACGGAGAGTACCAGCACCGTCGCGGAGTTCGGCTGGGCCGGTATCATTCGCAGACCCTATGTTGAACTCCGAGCATTTCCAATCGTAGGCCAGATTGACAGCGGTAACCGTCGCCCCGGCAGGTACGCCAAGGCTTTCCCAGTTCAGCGTTCCATTGCCCCACTCCCAGTAAGACCCGGCAGTGTTCTGGTTCTTCCCGGCTGTACGGTTCTGCATGACGCCGGTGCCGGCGTTACTGTCGTTCGGAGAGTCTTCGGTCGTGTCCCTGGTCCCGGTGGCGGAACCTACCGGAGTGAAAACCCAGTCCTCCAGCGTCGAGTTGTACGAGAACTGTTTGACGACTTCAGCCATTAAGCTTCACCGCCACGACCACAGTTGGCCTTCAGGTCAATCTCTCCACTGCGTACCGGGTTCCTTCCGAGGCTCACGATGAAGCACCCCAGATGCAGATCCACGTAGGGTCCGTACTTCTCTCCGCAGGTAGAGTTTCTGCGCGTCCGGAAATCAACGTGGACGCCGAGCGATACCCACCCATCGAGCGACCACTGGACCATCCACCACGAGCCGTAGTGCTGGTGCCAAGCGGCCATTAGTCAGCCGTGATTTGCGGAGTGACGTCGATGAAGTCGCCATCCGCTACAATGTTGTACGGGCCGTCTGTGAACCGTTCCGCCGCAACCAGATCCCCGGTGCTTAGGCGAGTATAGTAATACCCGTACACGTTCCCGAGCGCTCCGGTGAATGTGAAGGTCTGCTTGGCGTAGGCGATTTGCGTTGGTGCCGTGCCGCTCACGGTCCAACTCGCCCCAGTCAGGGTTTTGGCCGCATAACCGAATCCAGTTGCCTCCGTATAAGTGCCGACAACATCTGTTTCCCCAGGAGTGATGTCGTTGGTGTACAGCCGCAGCACCAGATTTTCCGGCGTTGCGATCTTGTTTGCCAATAACTGAAGGGCGATGGCTTCACCGCCATCAACTATCACGATAGCCATATTTTCTCCTTACCGTTTCTGAATCTGGACGGTTACGGTGGCAGATTGCGCCGGGTTCGTTTGACTCGTCGCCCGAATGGTGACGATGTTGGCCTTGTTTGCCCCTGGCGCTCGATACAGCCCCGAAGCGCTAATTGACCCGAACGATGCCGACCAGTTAACGGCCTGATTTGCACTGAACTGGACGGAACCTTTCGGCAGGATCGTCGCCGTCGTCGGATAGACTTCGACCGGAGTTGACGGAGGCGGGGGCGGTTCTGGAGGCGGAGGAGGCGGCGGGGGTGGCTCTGGCGGCGGCTGTGGCGGCGGCGGCGGCGGCGGTTCCGGAGGAGGTGGCGGCGGTGGGGGATCTGGAGGCGGCGGCGGTGCAGCGCCAAACTGGATCGAGACCGTAGCGAACTCCGGCGTGTGCGTCAGTTGGGTAATCTTCAGGCCGATGGCCGAGTCGTGGTAACTCGCCCCATCAATCAGCGGCGCATCCCATGAGTATATCGTCTCTGGGGTCGTATCTACCAAGTGAGTGCGATGAACACCATACTCGTCATTCGGCGTCCAAGTGTGAACGTGAACACCTGCGTTCAACCGGGCAGAGAACATCGGTTCTTGCCGATAAGAGAGCCAGTACCATTCATTCGCCGATTTCTGAATCCGCAGCACTTGCGGCGTAAATACCTTATTTTCGAGCGTCGAGATAAGGTAAGTCCCGCTGGCCGTGACGTTCTGAATCGTATCAAGCCAGTTAAACTGAATCCGGTGTGGCGCGTTGAAATGGGACACCAGATCGGCCATTACATCGGTTGGGTCCGACCCGTCCGTATGCGTCGATCCAAAACAATGCCCCATCTCGTGATTCCAGACACCTAGCCCGTTTAGCCAAAATGTGGTGTAAGTTGTACCGCCCGATGAGGTGTTGTTGGGCCAGAACGCCCACACGCTCCCCATCCAGTAACATGTATCAACGCCACCGACGTAGATCCGCCGAGTGTAGAGATCGAGGTTGACCCCCTGCGCCAGCGCCGCCGCGTTCGCCCGATCGTGAACGGTGATCGGATCACACGTAGCGGGCTGCTGAATCGTGACGTTAACAATATTGCCGGTAAACCACGTTTGTCCGTAGGAAGAATAGCGGAAAAACTGGTCAAGGGAATTGGCGGCAGGCCCGAAAAACGCCGCGTGCGCCTTCTCGACGGTGGTCTTCCCATTGACGATGAAGACGAGTAATCGCTGCTCTCCCAAAGTCGAGCACTGATACGGTTGAGCGAAGATCGGCCTTCCGAAACTCGCAAGCATCATTGAAATCAAAACGAAAAGAGTTTTCATGCTGGCCACCTACAGAAAATCGAAATTCCGATCAGACTCCAACCCACTTCGCCAGTGTCCGGATCGGTTACCACCGGGAGGATGTCGGCGAGAATGCCCTGGCGGGTCTTACTCCTCGCCGGCTTCATGTTACGCGGTGGCAGCCGTACAGGTAGCAGTCACGTTCAACGTGTCGCCGGATTCGACGGCCCGCTGTGCGGTGAAGTCGGCGACGCCGTAGAGGACTCCGGCAGTTCCACTCTTGGTGGAATCGGTCACCAGAAAGCCGCCATAAACCGTGGAGCTGTCGTTGATATTGAAGACGGCTTTGCTGGCCGAGTTATCGACGCTCTGCCCCGATACCGTTCCTGGCGTGAAGGTGGGCCGCGTCGCATTCGAGTATGGAACGAGTTCGGTCCAGGTAGCGTGCGACGTCATCGTGTCGCCGGCAGCCGGCGTGCCAGTACTCTTCAGGCCGACATAGTGCTCGGCGGTGTAGGCCGAGCCCTTGAAGTATTGAGTCAGCAGATCGTCCAGACCGACGTTCACAACGATGTTCGGCACGACCTCGCGCCACTTGAGAACACCATCCGGCCCGTAGCACTCCCATGTCCAGGTGTTCTTGACGGCGACCGAGTACCGCACCAGCAGATTCAGGATCAAATTGCTGGCGAACTTCGCGCCGGCCTTGGCTTTGTTGATGATAGAGCGGGCCTGTTCGAGCACCTTCAGAAACGGGCCTCTGATTCGAATGATGATTTTCATGACTTGGTACCCCCTTGGGCGGTGTTGAGACGATCCCGAAGCTGCTTCTTGTTACCCCAGGTCGGCAATCCGAGATTCCTGCACTGCTCCCGAAGCTGGCCGAAAGTCGTTGAAAAAAGACCGGGGAAAGTGTCAGGGTCTTCCCCCGGCGGCTCAGGCGACTCAGGGGAAGCGGTAAGGCTTCCCCCTTCTGGCGCTAACTGAATATTGCGAGCTTCGTATTGATTGCGAAGTTGATACGGCTGAAAACGGTCTTTGGGTATGACCTCTCCGATGCGGTAGAGTTTTGACCCAACAACCATGCCGTCTGGATGATGGTAGGACCGTGCTACAACAAACTGAACACTGGGATCAGTGCTCCATCGTTTGTCATAGTCCAGACGTTTCTCCCTCCAGGCTGCGTACATGGTGGTTAGGAGATCACGACGTCGAAGAAGTAGCCGACATCGGAGGCGATGAGCTTCATGTCATACGCCATTTCGATTTCCTGAATGTCGGACTTCCGTTCGTCACTCCACCACGAAGAAATACGCGAGCCCCAGGCGTTCGCGCCTAGGAAGCCGGTCCAGGTGAAGATGTAGCCGCCACTCGGCAGCATGATCGACGGACGCGGCGCGGCGTAGGCCAATAGCGCGTGTTTGCCGCTGATGAAAGACATCGTTGCGGCCTGCCCTTCGGCAGCCGTGTTCTTGACGCCTTCCATGACCAGCACTTCGTCGACGCCGGCCAGCGCAGCGATCGCCTGCGGCGTCACCATCGCGGGGTTACCCGGCGTTTGCCCGTACTTCACGCGATCAACGATGTCGGTGTGATTCTTGAGCACGCTCCATACGTCATATCCGACGACCAGTTTGTTCGGCTTGTAGCCGGTGTTGGTGAGCACCGTCTTGATGCCGGTTTCGATGTCCTGGAGAGGCGTGGAGCTGGCCGCGTCCCAGAGCGGATTCACGGTCTTGCTGGTTCCCCAAATGCCGGTTGCGAAGAAGGTCGAGGCCCACTCGATTTCCCGTTCAAGCATCGCCTGCTGTTGGAGCAGGAAGGTCGCATCGCGCGAAGGGTTGAACGGCGCATCGGCGTTGACCTGGGTTTCCCGGGGAATCGGCACGTTGCCGGCGAGCACGTCGGCAAAATAGTTGGCGTCCGTGTTGATTTTGAAAGACAGCGGACGCGAAGGATCACCGGGCGCGCGCTTGGCAAGCTGGCGCCGGAAGAAATCCGCCTTCTCGTAGGCGGCGTACTTGTCGCTCTGCTTCTGGACAGGCACGATAGGGAAGACGCGATGCGCAACGAACGCGCCCATGTCCTGCGCGTACCCCAAGGCGATGTTGGTCAGCAGTCGATCGACGTGCAGATCGCCCGGAGTAGGCGCAGCTTTGCGGATAAGAGAAATTTGCGGATACATGGTGGTACCCCCTTGTGAAATTTTGGATTGAGGAAAACGATTGGTCTTTGGCCCGTTACTTGGGCTTACGCCTTGCCGCCGGCACCGACGAAGTTGACTTCAACGATGTCGCCAGCCTGCGTTGCGGTTTGCAAAGCGAAGGCGTTGACGTACTCGGCGGACGTGGCTGTGACAGCCTTGCCAGCAGAATCGGCAGCCAAGGGCGTGCCGGCAAGGAACCCGGCTCCCGCTACCACGCGGCTACGGCCCGCGATCACGACCGATCCGGCGCGGCCATCGGCGGCGGGCTTGTCCTGCAGAATGCCGTCGGCCCGCAGACCATCTCCGGTCAGCGCGAGTTTGCCGCTGGACTGGACCGTAACGAAATAAAACTGCGCGGCCTTCAGGTCCGATGCGGCGGGGAAAGAAAGTTTGAAGTTGCTATCCATGATGGATTACCTCCTGATGGAAAGTTGGTGCAAGAGGCGGTCTGTGGTTAGACCGTCTCCGCTTTGTACTGCCGATAAAGCTCCGGATTGCGCTCGGTGGCGAGATCCAAACCTTTTTCGAAGGTCACCGATTCCGCCTTGGCGATCTCCCTCGCTTTCTTCTCGAGTTCGGTGTAAGCCGAGCCCTCGATTTCCCCGGTATGGCCCTTCTCGGCCAGTACGAGCTTGGCGTGCTGCTCGCCGGCCTTCAGCATTTCGAACGCGGCCTTCTGGTCGGCTTCCTCGAACTTCGAAACCAGGCGCAGTACGCGAGCCTTGGCCTCGACCGTTCCCGGCAGCGTCGAAATCTCGGCGGCAGCCCGCTTGGTGAACTCGGCGATCTGCACCGCATCCTCGGCGGCGTCGACGCGCTTCCGAAGGTCCGTGTTGTCCTTGCGAACGTCCTCGAATTGCTTGCGAACGTCCTCGGGCAATGCCGCGAGTTTCTTCTTCAGTTCGGCGTCCGGATCCGTGTTGGCGGTTTCCTTGGCCTTCTTCACTTCCGCCTCGGCCGTTACCAGCTTTTGCTCCGCGGCCTCGGCGCGCTTCGTGAGTTCGGTGATCTTCGTTTCCTGATCTCCGAATTTCTTCTCCAATTCTTGCGGAGTCATGTGCGTATCCTCCCTATTGGTGTTGCCCGCATCGCTGCGGGTAAGATCGTTGTCGGCAGCCTTGGCGACTTTCGCCCGCTGCTTTACTTCATCGAGAAACTGTTTCACCCTGCCCTCGATCTGCTTGCGCTTCGCGCTGATCTCGGGATCGGCGATGACGCTGTTGATCGACCGATGGAGAGCCTCGAACATCCGATTGAACTCCTGCTCGATCTCGCGCACTTCCTCGAAGGCTTCCAGCGTCGCCAGTGCGTCATCAAAGGAAACCGCCTTGCCGATGATCATCTGCTCGGCGTACTTGGTCACGACCGTTTCCAGCGTCGGCGGCTCCCCGGCCTTGAACAATAGAATCTTTGCGCCCTTGTTGGCGCCTTTATCGACGAAGGACACTTCCTCCACGTCGATGTCGGTAAGTTTCGTTGCCATCTGTTCGGACCTCCCCATTGATGGGGCTTTGCAGGCAAGGCGAAAGGAAGGGTTAAGGGTTTCCTGTACCTATACTTGCCCCAGAATCATCAGCGAGAACTTTGTCGAGTTCGGCCAGCAGGGAAATGATTCTGCGCCGAATAACCCGAATGCCCCGAGAATCGGGACTCGCCGAAGACGCCAGTTCGAGTTTGAACGCCTCCAGGCGCAAACCCTCGGCGATCTGATCGATGAGGCGCACATTCGGCGATGCCCTCGGAGACGACACGATGCTTTGCTCCCATAGGTGTCAAAATGTTATCAGGATGGAACTATTTTGCCCTTTAATGATTACGCCCAAGTACCCGCAGGAACTTAGGGGTGCATGATTCCCATTGACAACGCCAGAGAGTTACATTGAAACCCGCTTGCCTTTCCCGCCGATCGAGAAAGCCTGTAGCTTGCCGCTCTTGATCTTCTTCCACGTATCCGGATCGTCCACCTTGAAGCCAACCCACCAGCCGGACTTTTCGAGGTCAACGCCAAGGGTCTTCTGTTTCTCGCGGCTGAATACCATCGATTCGACAAGCTGCCCGACGCCAATGACTTCGTGCATCTCCCCAGCCTTGCGCTTCCTAAGCACGAATCGATAAGCGGCGTCTTCGATCTCGGCCTCGCTGATCTGATCGCCTTGCGCGTCGGAGACGACGCCTTTTTTGTCGATAACGATGCTCGCCCACCCGAAAGCGAGTTGCTTCTCGTCATCGAGCTTGGTAATCTCGGCTTCCAGCGTAAATTCGCCAGTAGGCGCCTCGATCTTCCCAGAGACAGCGGCAGCTTGATCTTTCCCCTGCTTCGAATACTCGGCCAGTCGCTCCGCTTCCGTCTTGGCGACCCGATGATACTTGCCATCCTCTCCCCGCTTATATCCGGCGTTCTCGATCGCACCGTAGGCGCTGGCGAACGCTCGGGCCTCGCTCAGTCCACGCTTGATGGACGAGTTGAAGGCGTTGCGGAAGATCTCCTGGGCGTGGTCCGGCAGCAACCGGCGCACACCTTCAGGCAGCTCCGCGTTTTGGGAGTAAGGCATTTTAACTTGTCCGTGTGAAATATAATGGCCGTGTTATTTGCGGCGAATCGTCAAGCCAGCGCGGGCCAGCCGAATAATCTCTTCCTCGGCGAACGCGCGGGCCTGCTCGGGCGTCATCGTGCCGGTCTCGGCGGCGAACATCGCATGATCTACTACAGCATCAACCGACTTCATGAACTCATCGGAGAGCGCCAAAACAAAAGTAACCGAATCAGCGAGCGGCGTAGTATTCCTGCTCATGCTGCGATCCTCAGGCTCGCCGCTGCCAGTCCAAGCGAGCATCGGCATTGGGGGTGAAGCGGCGGCGTCAGTGTCGTGTAGCTGCGATTGCCGGCTGCACTGCTGAAATAGTCCTCGAGCCCGACTGTCATGCCATCCAACGGCCCACAGAAATCACAGGTCCGTTCATCGCCTGCGGTGATCCAGACGCGCTCGGCAGTCGGCGGAATCAACCCTTGGTCGAGGGCCTGGCGCCAGAGCGCCTGCTGACCCAGGTTCGCGGCCCGGATCGTCTCAGTGCGGGCGATCACTTCAGCGCGATGCTTCAAGTAACGTTGCCGATAACGGGCTACCATTGCATCAATTTTCGCTTGAGGCGTCTTCGTTCCGCTACTCAGTGCCCGCAAAAGTGTTGGATCGAAACGATGATCGCGCAATTCCCGCTCGAGCGCCCGCCGCACATCTTGAGGTATCCCAGATTCGAGCGCGCGCCGGAAGTTGTTGACGGCCTGCTCTTGGCGTGCCGTTAGCCCGATCACATCGCGGATCTCGCGGGCCTGCTCGTAAGGATGCCCGCCTTCCTGAAAGGCTCTCAGCACGACGTCGCGGATCCCCTCAACCGTTTCCTGGGTGACGTCTCGAATCAGTTCGAACTCGTAGGCCCTGAGAAGTTCTACCGATTTCGGATTCATCAGATCGAATCGAACGTCAGTGCCGATTTTCTTGGGCAGCTTCTTCATGGCGGCATTCGCGCCGTCCTGAAAGGTTTGCGCGATGGCCTCCTGCATGGAAAGCTCCTCGGGACTGAAGCCCATGCCCTCGAAGGTCTGCTGGATCGCCTCGGCCATCCCGAGAATCTGAAAAACCGCATTGACATCGCTGCGAAGCAGCGCCGCGCGAAGTTGCCCCATCCGGACACTGCCCTTGAGCTTTTCAACGGCAGTTAGAAACGACTGGCGAACTTTCGGCTCCATCCGGGCGGCGACAGCAGTAACCGGGTCGACGTTCTCAAGCGGCGATGCTTTGCGGAGTTTGACGAACATCAGAAACCTTGATACCGCGCTTCCGAAGCGCCTCGGCGACCTTGAACGGATCGACGCGCCGGCCAGTCAGTTTCTCTTTGGCGGCATCCTTGATGTGAAGGATTGTATAGAACAATCCCCAATTCGGATTGTGCGGATCGAAATCGAACTCGAAAAACGGGCCGACTTCTACATCGTAGTGATGAATGATCTGTGCGGCCCACTTCGCTATCCGTTCGCGCCAGCCCTTCACGGCGGTCTTGCGGCCAATCGGTTTATGCTTGCCGATCAGTAAGTCCCATCGATCCATGATGGCCTGGAGCCATGCTTCGAACTCGGGTGAGTAAGATAGCAAGCAGCGATCTTCGCGGGACTCGATAATCTCGACAGTCTGGCATCCATAGTCCGACCAGCGCCTGACCTGATAGAAGTTACACAGCCACGCCTCGACATTGGCCTTTGTCTGCGCCTTCCGCAGCGATGTGATGTCAGCCAGCATGGGATGTTACGTCGATCTGCGCCTGTTTCTTCTCTTCCCGCTGAACGCGGTAGCCGTTGACCCTGCCGACGCCGAGCGCGGTGAACAGCGCGATCGTGAAGCTGTTCAGATTGTTCGAGAGCAGCGAATAGAGTCGCTCGGAATCCGGCCAGAACTCCTGAGACACAAATACAGCGATCAAGTGCAGTAGCACGAAAATCGCAAGCAGGATTTCAACTGCATCGACTTTTCGATCCATTACTTACTCCTCATCTTCAACGTCCTTGTCGTCGTCGCCTTCGTCTTCGTCTTCGTTGGCGGGCGGAAACTTTGGACGTAGCCGTTCCTTCGTGTCTTGCTGCTCCTGTTGAAGCTCCTCACTTTTCTCCGGCAAGCTGGCCCTGCGGCGTAGTGAGTTCTCCAAGTCGAGATCGGGGAACAGGTCCGCGCCGGCCCCCGAGAGTTTGCCGATGTACTCCCCAAGGTCAGTGAGATCCGGAGCCTCTATGTCGCCGAACTCGAGAGTCGGCAACTCCTTCGCCTGCATCCCATTCAGCATGAACAATCGCGGGATGGCGATCCGGTTGATGATAGATCGGATCTCGTTCATGAACGCCTGGAGCGCCACGCTGAACAGGTTTGTCTTGGAGCTTGCCAGCGCGAAGCTACCGACCTTCTCATGGCCGAGTAGCACGAAGTCGGCTAGTACCGTCATCGCAATCCGCTGATCATAACGGTTGATGATCTCGGTCGTGTTGAATTGCCGACTGCCCCTGGTGCTCAGTAATTCGAACTCGTACAAAGCGTTGTTGTGCTCATCGCGGTCGGAAGGCAGTACCGCACCCTCTTGATCGTCGCGGCGGATGTCGCGAACGAAGGATTTCCAGGACTCGTAATCAGCCCCGCCAGCCTTGATGATCTCGCCGGGAATCTTCACGACGGGGTAACCGGCCAGATCCCGCTCGACACCGATCGCCTCGTAAGTCTCGATCCGCTTCTTGAAGTACCAGCCTCGATAGGCATTCCGCAGAACGGAGCGCCCCTCGGGATTGTTCTTTACCGAAGTGGTCCGGAACAGCAGCAGCTTTTCGATCGGGATGAAGACGCGCTGATAGTCGGGCGGCGCCAGTTGCCAGATACCCTGAATCCCGCCATCCTCGTCGAACTGCCAATCGGAGATCGCATCCTGAGCACGCGGCGCGAACTTGCGCCAGCCGTATTTGCCATCGGTGAACTTGCTGCGCCGTTTTGGATCCGGCGAATCGCCGCCTCGAATCTTGTAGACCGTCTCGAAAGTCGAAAAACCGAAGGTCAGCATCGTCACCACCTCGGAAAGAAAGTTCTCCCAGGTGTGGCTCATATCGTCGATGCAGGATTCGACAAACTGCCGATTCGTTTCATCCTCACCGGTTTCCGTAGCACCTTCGATCCGCCACTCGACGCCGCGCATCATCATTTCGATGGCGTACATGACGGCGCCGATGACGCTATCGTTGTCTCTCATCTCCCGGTAGACCCGGAAGGCATTGCGGCCCCGAAGGTTGAGCGCGAATTCCTCTTCGATGGTCCCGAAGTTACGTGGGCGGTCCAGCCCCGTCGCGCCGATCTCACTCAACGGTTTCGACGGTTTCTGCTTTCGAAAGAAATCAAGAAAGGCCACGTTATACGTTTCTCCAGGGACTCACCCGTTTCACTCCACCCGCGCCTACAAGGATCTTCGGTTTGATGCCGATCAGCAAGTCGGTAAAGGCCCACACTAGAGCATCCATCCGATCATCGGGGGAATCCCCTATGTCCGGTCGCCAATTACATAACTGGTCCTCGAGGTCCGGAAAGCCGCCGACGTGGTGGATCTTGCCTTGCTCGTAGAGCGCGCTCACTGGCTCGGCTCGCGTTCGTTTGCCGCGTGAAGCATGAACCGCCCTATACGGCACTTTCGGATCGACGGTGCGAATCGTAAGCTCCACCATTTCACCGCCATTATTGACCTCGGCCACGATGCGGTCCGCTTGGCGGTCCTCATAAGCATTGACCGCTCGGCGCGCCCAAGCTTCCGGGCTCAGCACGGCAGAAAGATCGTCGAGTAGATAGCCGTGACCGTCGATGCCGACGCCCGCGACCACAATGCCGCATTCGTTTGATTGCTCGGTAGAAGTCGCCGATGGGTCAATGGCTACAACGATCCGCTTCAGGTCCGGAGCCTGCTTGACGCGAAGCGACTCGATCAGCCGGTGCGTCCACAGTGCCCCCGGTAGGTCATCGATGACCTCAGCGTAAAGCTCCTGCCTGCCGAGCGTCGTACCTTCATACTTCCCGATGATGTCCTTATAAACCGGGGCCAGATTCGCCAGATTCTCATGGGTCGCACCCCGCGTGACCATCGTCGTCGGATCGGCCAGCAATTCTCGAATCAGATTGACCGGCTTCGGTGTTGTAGTGACAATTACGCGAGGATCATCCCCGAGGCGAAGGCCGAACAGCAGGCTATCCCAGGTCGTATAACCGTCAGCCGATCTGACGACCTTCCACGAGGCCGCTTCATCGCACCATGCCCTGTGGTGTTGAGCCCCCCTCAGCCTATCCGGTTTCTCGGCTGTGAACAGAGTATAGATCGTCCCGTTTGCAAGAACAATCTCGTCGAGTGAACGATTCCATTTACGAATCACTTCCTTGGGGAGACAACTAAGTAGCCCGGATTCCCCCTCAATGCAGACTTTTCTACCGTCGCCAGTCGTCGCAGCGACGATGCCAATGCGTGTTGCTGGATGAGTTAGACCGTAGTGTGCAACATCTTCAGCGCCGGTTCGAGTCTTGCCCCATCCCCGGCCCGTCAGAATCAGCCACGTTCGCCAGTTCCCCGGAGGCGTCAACTGTTTCGAGGTCGCCTGCCCGAGTTCCTTCGCCCGGAGTTCCGCCTGCATCACCCAACGTAACCGGAATTTCCTTGCTGGATCTAAGTTCTTGAGCAATCGCTCGAAGTTGCTGGTCGATGTCGTCGCCATGATAGTGCGTCAGATCGCCCTCGATCTTCACGGGCTGATCCAACCCGAGATAGCGGGATCTCCTCTCCATGCACTTCAGCGCGCGGTCGATGGCTTGCAAATTGCCGCGTTTCACGTGCGGCCAGATCGAAAGCATGATCTGATCGAGGCGCTCGAGTTCCAGACGTCGCATCCCGGTCGCTTCATCGCCCACGAGCTTGTTGAGCCTCTCGACAGCGCGCCGGATCACCCGATAGGCGGTAACCTCACTCACGCCCATCTGAGCGCCGATCTGCTGGTACGTGGCCCCAGCCTTGCGAAGCTCCATCGCGACCCGCTCCCGTTCGCGGGCTTCGATGTGCCGGCCTTGTCTCGATTCGCGTTCTGTAATCATGAGGCCCGTGCCTTCCGTAACTCGGCCAGCCGTTGCGACATGAGCACCGGATTGCGATAGAAGCGCTCTTTGCGACTCATTGGTGTGACCGGAGCGGCGAAAAGCAACGCGTAACATCTCCGAAGCCTCGTAACGAGCTGTCGCAGATTCAAATTGTGCAGCCGCGCCCATGCGGTCTGATTGGCGATCGCGTGGTAGCTATCCGCTGCCGTCCGATGGCAAGACCGGCACAGCGGCAACACCGAAGTGTCGCTCGGCTTCCGGCTCATGCCCTGGCTGCCGTCCTTCATGTGAGCGGCTTCGATGTTTCTCGTGGAACCACAGACCGCGCAGGGTAGCGTCCGAATCCAGGCCCGATACCCGCTTGATCGCTCCGGCTTCAATGCTGCACTCTCCAGAGCCAGCCCTCCAGGTGCTTCCGGTGCTTCTCGGGATATGTCTCGGCCAGATAGCGGTACCAGGTGGTGAGGCTCATCTGAAAGATCCAGCGAATCAGCTTCGCCGAACCGCGATTCACGGCGGCAACTGTCATTGGCCCGATCAGACCGTCCACCTTCAGGTCGGACTTGGTGATGAGGTTTACGGCGTCTTGCAGGTACTTGTTCGCGCGCTTGGTCGGCAGGTTGACCACCCCGATGAAATAGGTCTGCGCGAGGGCCTGGTTGAAAAACTGCCCGATCCGATGTCGATCCCAATAGACGCGCTGGTAGATCGCCTGCACGTCCTCGACCGTCATGTTCCGAATAGATTCGGCATCGTAGGGCAGCCCGAGGGCCTTCAGGAAGCGCGCATTGACCCCGTACTTGACTGGACCGGCCCCAGCGTCATCAGGCGCATAGCCGCCCTCGATCTGGATCAATTGTTCGAAACATGGAAAAAAATCGGCCATTTGAAAACCTAAACAGACTGGCGGCAAGGGAGAACTGGCCCCTGTCAGTAATATGTTTTGAGGTGTTCTCCCCTGTCGCCAGCCGTATCTATCGGGCGCGGAACATTTCTACGGCAGCGCGGAGGCGACCGCAGAAAGAAGCAGCCCCGCGCCATCTGTGCGTTGGGGTATGTTGATCTTTTCTCGCTGCTGCTTGGGAACCTGTTGGTAGACGCCACCTTGCTCGAACCAGTCCGTCGATTGGATCGCGTAGATCGTCAGAGCAGTCAGGTGTCGATGGGTGTCAAGCTGATCCGGAGCGGCCAGTGGATACTTGGTTGTGCCGTCAGTCATCGTTCCCGTTTTCTGGTCATGCAGGTCGATCGTGAACTGCTGCTTCTCGCCTTGCTCGTTCCAGTAGGACCACGAAAGGGTGCAGGTCTGCGGATCCCAGGTAATCGGCCCGATCCTTGGATCTTGGGTCTTCGACTCGAGAACGAAAGGCAGCAGGCACATCACGGTGACCACAGCCAGGACGATCACAAGCGTAAACAAGTAAGAATCTTTCTTCATTTGGAACCTCGCGGTACTATCGGTACGTTCGGCCATTCAAAGACCGGCAGCCCGCAGGCGATGGCATGAAGCCGTTCCTCTTTTGCGCCGGCAGATTCCCGCCAACGCGGAGTCAGTACGATCAGATCGCAGCGGGCCAGCATCTCGAGATCGCCCTTCAATAAATCCTCATGGCTGAGCGCGCCGAAGTGCGCCGTGTTTTTATGCGGGCAGATCACCGCGTAGCCCATCTTCCAAAGCGCGATCCCGATGCCCTCAGCCTCGCGGATGTTCTGAACCAGTTGCCGTTCCGTCTGAGCCCGATATGGCCCCGCAACATAGGCGAGCGTCATCGTTCTGATCTCGGCACGGCGAACACGGCATAACCGACAGACTCACCGGGAGCGACCGTGAAGATCGGCGGCATCAAATCATCAGGCAGCTCGATCGGCTGGCGTTCCCTTTCAATGAACCCGCGAAGGAGGGGCAAGCCGAAAGCGACGCCTGCTAGAATGCCTTTCCATCTTGTTTCTTCGATCTTGATAAGACCGAGGGCGCTCAAGCCAGTGGCTACTTGGCCCCCATATTCGGTACCCAGGCTGGCATAATGCCAGAAAGAGCGTCGATTGGCGCGGTCGATTTCACGCTGGAGATTCGAGTACGTGACCAGCGAGATCCCGGCCTGGAACGCCTTGTCGAAAATCCCTTGTCCGAACACGCGCTCGGAAGACTCCCCGCGATTCTCGATGATTACCTGATACTGATCGAGCGCCGGCAGTAACTTCGGCTGCGGGATGAACGTGATGGAGAGATCACCGGCAAACAGCAGGAAAGGAAGAAACAGGATTGCTAGAACTTTCATCAGTGTTACCCTCACTCACACCTTACGGACGGTGCCGATTTGCCCGGTTGCGTCGTCACGTAATACTTGACGCCGCCCACCACAACGAAGCAGCGCCGAGCCATTTGGCGGCGCCGCGAAAGATCACGATTCCGTTTGTTTGCTTTCATGGAAAACCCAATGCCAGCCGTGATAGCCCAAATCGACCGACTCGTGGAAGTGAGAACACCCCGGCTGGCTAACGAGAACGCCGCGCTCGTCGTAGCTTTCGTTGGTGATCGCACCGCAATAGGGACACGCGCCGCTGAATCCTTTCGGTGTTCCGAGTACGATGGGCTTTACGAACATTGTGGAACTGCACGTCGAGTCCATCCTCGATCTCGTCACCATAATTTTGTAGATCCCACATCACGCTCTCCCGAGAACCGAATAAGAAGCAGTTCCGATCAGACCCTCATTCTTGTTCCAGACGTAAGCCTCCGCGCTCTGTATGCTGCCGGTAAACAAATTCTCCGATTCCCAGTGAGAACTTTCAGCGAGTGACGGAAGAATGCGAACGCGTATACCGTGCTGCTCCTCGAGATGAACTCGGTGCTTGTCGCCCGTGTGGATTTCGCGCCAAAGCGTCGAACCCCAAATGTCGCTGCGCTCGCTCGCAAACAGCAACGGATAATCCTTCATCTTGCCGATGTTGCCGTGCAGGAACAGGAGCCCCACCTTGCCCCACTGGTAGTACTTCCGAAGCGTGGGCTCGTTGTCGATCACGACATCCGGACACTTGGCATACCAGGCTTCGAGTGAATCGCCAAGATGCCACACCGCGAGGGTGTCATGATTGCCGCTTACAAACAGCACATCGACCGGCGCGATCTGCCGCAGCCGATCAATCGCCCACCGCTTCAACTCACGAGCCTTCCCAAAGACTTTCTGATAGCGGCTGTCGGTATTCTGCGGCGTACCCTTGGTGGTCGTGCCCTCTCTGTTGTCATAGTTCAGCAAGTCGTTTCCGACGACCAGAAGCACGCGCTCGATATTGTAGGGCTCGATCCTGGTGATCAGAGAAGTGATCGCATCGCGATACCGCTCGGTGGCGATCTTG
>Ga0307379_10004206_pt1 | contig 20627 bp, 27 predicted proteins | sample UN2MG_FD_202237 | JGI IMG/M metagenome (GOLD analysis project Ga0307379, IMG submission 202237) | Soil microbial communities from Risofladan, Vaasa, Finland - UN-2 | ecosystem: Environmental > Terrestrial > Soil > Coastal area > Acid sulfate soil | place: Finland: Risofladan, Vaasa | collected... | reverse complement strand
CTTCGAACCGGAGGAAGATCCGCAGGGACACATCCAACGCATGACCGGAGTCACGGACTCGATCGACCTCCGCGAGCAAGTCGCGCGAGTCGTCGAGCATCTTGCTGACCTCCGAGGAGGTCTGCAGGTCGCCACGCTCAACCCCGGTACCACGCGCGAGCATGGTAAAGGCGAGCATGTACTGGGCCCAGCGGTCGCGAGATGCGAGCTTGTCCATCTTGGACAGGAACCAGAGATTTTTCTTGGTCAGGTTGTAGCGGGTGCCGCTGTATCGCTCCATCTGTCGCTGCTCGATCCAGCCGTCCTCTACGGCGTTCGCGAGCATCTTGAACGCGGGGGAGGCGCACCGCTTGAGGGCGGCGAGCTTTTCGGGGTCAGACCATCTCTCGTAGGTGGCAGCCATGTGGCGGATCGCCTTGCTGTCTCCAGCGGCGGCAGCCGCAATCTCGTGGTCCGAGAACACGGCGTGGCCGGTCTCGTGGTCGAGCAGCGCGTGTAGCATCCGCCGGGATTGAGAACCCAGCCAGCTGAACGTCTCGACGTTAGGTAGGTTGATCTTCCCAGGGGTGGAGTACGCCTCCACCCCCCGGAGCGTGAGGGTCAGATTGCGGTCAGCCGCAATGATCTGGCCCACACGCTCCATCTCGTGTTGTAGGCTCATCGTCGTCTCCTTCGTCTAGTTAGAAGAGGCCCCCGAATCCTTGTTTGCAAGAACTCGCTTCCTCATCATTTTGGCGAATGCCTCATTATCCAGTTCGAGTGTGGGTCGGGTGAGCGCCTTCTTCCTCTCGACACGCTCGACCTCGATCACTCCCGCTGCATCCTTCTTGGCAAGACCAAGGAGGCCCGAGGTCCGCTTGGCCTCGCACGCGTTCGGAAGCTCCGTGAGGTAAACGCCTGTCTTGAACCAGGCTTGTTGCAGGTCCCTGTACTTCTTGGTAGCCGCAATCGGGACGCGGACCAGGAAGCTGCTGTGTTCCAACAGACCCCCATCCTCTCCGATCAAAGCCGTGTCCACCGTCCACCACTTGATCGGCTTGGGGAACTTCGGCCCGCTTAGCTCGTGGTAAACCTTCGCGATACAGTGAAGCGGCCCGTCAGAGGCAACTACTTTGTGCATCGCCCCCTCCGCGCTAGTCCCCTCCGCCACGTAGCAAAAGTCTCGGATCGCGTGGTGCTTGAGGTGCGCCACATCAGACGAGATCTGCCTAACCCGCCCCTCTGCCTCAAGCTGCCAAACCGCGCCCGGGGTCAGGTCTGCAATCGCACACCATCTCCCTAGCACCATCTTTCGAGCGCTAGGGGTCTCATCCCCTTGGTACTGCACCACGGCGAAGAGATCCGCGAATGGTGCACCCGGGACCGGCTGGATCGCCCTCCCATACACCCCGTGGATCTTGGTTACCTTCTTCCGCTCACTCATCGTCGTCTCCTTCCCACCCGAAGATACGGCGGGCAACCTCGCGGGAGACAGCGACGTCGGTGGGAGAAGTCATCTTGCGAATGACGGCCATCTCGGCTGCGCGGAGGACCCTGGCGATGAAGTCTTCGCCGGGTAGGTGATTGAACAGGGCGGCCCACTGGATACAGCGGCGAGTCGAGAAGTCGGATCGGAACTTGTCATCCGCCCTCAGGTCCTCAGCCACGCGGCAGATCCCGTCTATGATGGCGTCGTCCACACCAGGGCAGTTCGCCCTGACGCGCTTGATCTCATCCAGACGGTTAGGGTAGTCGACCGCGATCACCAGACCGAAGCGGTCTAGGAAGGCGTCGTTCATCGGGTTGGTGCCTGCGTGCCTCATGCGGGCGACGGCTCGATAACCGATCGTGTTCCCCGTGGCGAAAAGCCGGAAGTTAGGATGAGCCCGGATGGCGCGGCCTGTCTCCGGAATGAACAGGATCCGATCCTCCTCTAGGACCGACTGCAGGACCATCACGACGCTCTGTAGCGCGGCGTCGATCTCGTCGAGCATGACCCACCAGCCCTTTTCCATCGCCTCCGCGAACGGACCCAGCACGAACTTGAGTGCCAGGGAGCCCGCCTCCGTGGTGGGCTTGTTCATCCCGACGATATGCGAGACCCGCGTCTCCCCGTTCATGTTGAACCGGACAAGCGGATTGTTAGTGACCGCGGCGAGGGCGGCCACGATCGAGGTCTTGCCACACCCCGTCGGGCCGGTCAGTGCGATGTTCGCGTCGAGCAGGAGCCCGACCGCGATTTCCTCCACCTGCTCTTTGTCGAACACGTAGGGCTTGAGCAACGGCACCCGAGGGTTGCCGTTACCCTCGTGGTTGAAGGGCATCGAGACGCCCGTTCCCGGGATCTCGATCATCTTGGGAGGTGCTGCAACCCGCCGCGGCTTACGCTTGGTCTTCGTCGTTTCCATCTGTCGTCTCCTTTCCTATAGCTTGCGCGGGCTACGCCGCGCCTTGCTCCTCTTCTCGATCGCCTTCTTCTCATCCAGCTTGCTCGACAGCCAGTCGAGCATCTCCACTTCCCGCCTCGTGTTGCCGTAGCAGTAGCCCCAGCGGTTGCGGGCCTCCCTCAGCAGCGGGTGCGCCCAGTCCACATAGCGCAGGATGGTCTTGACCTCCTGCCAGAGAACGGTCTTGCTCTCGGTCAGGTGCGCCTTGCGCGCGTAGAACGTGCTCGCCGTCCTGAAGGTCTGCTTTCCACGTCCGCGGACGTGGTGGTAGATCCTCCGTTCGAGCTTGGCGAGTTCATCGCTGGGCAGCCCGAGGGCTGCCCACATCGCGGGGCTGTAGTTGCGAACGCGCGCCCAGCGAAGAGCCTCCCACTGCGCGGGAATGTCGCTGTGGTCTGCGTGCTGTGCTCGCCACGCCTCGACCTTCCACTGCGCCTTGTGCTGATTCATCACCTTCTTGAGAATCCGCTCGGCCTCCTCGATCGTGCGCGCTCCGTCCACGTGCAAGCCGTGTTGCACAATGCACGTGGAGCCCGTCCACACGTTGGAGCCCCCCGCGGTGTTGGTCAGCAGGTACTGAAATCGGATCCTGTCCTCGTTCGCATCGTCGTCGCGGCTGCCTCCCTTGCCGCACAGGTCGCAGACTCCGACGCATGCGCCGAGGTCTCGAATGTTCCCCATGAGGGGACGGAACGTGAACTCATCCACGACCCGCTTGGTCAAGGCCTCATCCATCGTCCCGTAAATGATCTCGACGTCGAGATCATCGAGGCGGTCAAGGTGGAAGTTGGCCTCCCGCAACCGGGCCAGGGCGGCGACGAACTCCTCCTCTTGGAGCCCCGAGACCGCCTTGCTGGCAGCCGCGAGGACCGAAGTAGCGCGCAGTCGGCGGTAGCCGGCTTGCCGCAGGTCCTCGGTGTCGTCGTGCTTCATCATGTGTAGTGTCGTCATCGTCGTCTCCTTTTCGTCGTCTTCGTTCATCGTGTTGTTGGTTAGAGCGCTACCGTGAGCGCGCCCGTGGGTGGGGGGCCGCCGCCGACCACGAACACGGTCACGGCGTAGGCGTCGGCCCACTCGAAAGCCTCGTACTCAGCCACATCGAACGTGACCGACTCCAGCGCAGTCGTGAGCCCGAGAATTACCATCTCAGACTCGTCACGCGCCGCGAACCGCACGAACACCGAATCGATCGGAACGTCATCGTCCGTCGACCTCAGTCCTTGCACGATCTCCTTGGTCAGCTTGCCCCTGTGGAGTAGGTTGTCTCCGCTTGCCATGTCGTCTCCTTCTGAGGCTTCGCCCCCGTCAGGCTTCAGACGCACGAGGCGCCTGAGGACTGACGGCGGCGGGCGAGTATTTCTCGCCCGCCCCGGTCGCTACGCTGGCGGCAGCTGCACAACCTTGCCGTCCTCATCGAGCGCCTTGCCCGTGTCGGGGTCGCACTCGAACGTGTCGACAATGTAGTCGCGCACCTCCTCTTGATTCTCGCCCAGCACCCAGTCGGTGCAGTCCATGTAACCCGGCATCGAGAGGCGGCACCCCCACCCGTGGTGCCACTCAGGTTCGCCCTCTGGCTTGCCCTGCAGAAACTCCTCGAACCGCTCTTGCGTGCCGCGCGCCGTCTTCGGATTGAAGAACATGGCGAGCACATCCTCGGGCTTCTCGCCCTTGCCCAGAATCACATCGTCGGGAATGACCTCCCCGCCTTCGCTGGTCTCTACTACGAACCATCCGCCGTAGCGGTACTCAGGAATCATCGTCATCGTCAGTCTCCTTTGACTGCTTAGTGGGGAGAGAACATCCCTCCCCCTCGTTTAGATAGAAAAGGCCCCCGAAAAAACCTTTGCAAGATCCACCCAGGCGGCCCCCGACCGTTTTGTCGGGGGCCAGAGCGTGCATCTTGCTCAGGCGTACGCGCGAACCGTGTTGCCTCTGCGGCGCCGTGCGGCATGCTTCCGCCGGTTCTTCTCCTTGCGCCTCGCCATGGCCTGCAGCTCCTCGCGTCGGTTGGTCGTCTGCGAGCTGAACCCGAACCGCTTGACCTTCGGGGCAGGGGCGACCGTCGGGGCCGCCGTGATGGGCTCCTCGCGCAGGTCGGGCTTGGGCTCGGGGGTAGCGGTCCCGAGGTAGGTCACCTCGTCCGCGTCGGTCAGGCCGAGCGCCGTTCGCTCCTCCGGGGCCAAGGTCGGCAGAGCGTTCTGCTGCACGTCGAGATCGATCAGGGCGTTGACCAGCCCGCGGTGCTTCATCTTCTTGGCTGCCGTCTTCGTCTTCGCGATCGAGCGCTCGATCGCGAGTGGGATCAGGTCGGCCATCTTCATCTCTTCGTAGTTCGTCATCGTCGTTCTCCTTCATCCGTTGTTGGTTTAGGTAGAAGCTACCCAGCCAGCCCCCGAGCAGATTCGCTCGGGGGCTGAAGCGTGGCTCATCCCTCCTCAGTCCTCAGCCTTCGGGCCAGTCGATCCCGGCCGCGACCAGATCGGCCTTCATCCTCTCGTACATTGCGACCTTCCGATCCGCGCAGAACTTCTCCGTGGCCTTCCGCAGGTTCGCCAGATCCCAGCGGTTGATCGCCTCCACTAGCAGGCGGTTGATCTCGTCCTCATCGACCCCGCCGTCCTCCGCGAGCGCCTTCTCGGTCAGCGCCGCTCGAATCGACGCCCGCGTTCGATCCGTCTCGATCTGGCTGCGTGACCACGAGGTCTCGTAGGTCGGGAGCTTCCCCCCGTCCGTGGCCTCGTTCCAGACCACAGTGCTTTTGAAGTGCTCCAGGCACTGCTCGCGAGTCTCTCCCGTGTACAGCGCGCGGAGCCCGTAGAACCCTTCCAGGTGATAGCGGGCGTTGGCCTCGTAGTGCATCGGCCGATCGGTCCCCACGAGATGCCACTTGAGCAGCGGCGCCAGCTCGGGGAACCGCCGCCGAACCTCGCTGTGCCTCATCCCACAGCACACGACCCGTCCGCGCACGTTGGTCTCTTCGGCCGTCACCGCGAAGTGTGGTTGTTGGTTGGCCCGGCGGGCGAAGTCAAGATCGAAGCCCGCCGTTACGGTGAACACGCTCTTACCCTTGCCACACTTGATCGTCTTCTTGATTTGGTAGTTCATCATCATCTCCTTGTGTGTGATTGAGACTCCCAGCGGGCCCCCGAACCTCTCGGCTCAGGGGCCCAAGCGAGCATCACTCCTCGGGCCAGGCATCCTCCATCGTCCGACCTACGTGGTGGCCTGAGCCGTCCAGCTTGCTGGCCACGTTTTCGAACCCGCCATCCTCATCCTGCGCGAACGAGATAGCCGCACGAGCTGCTGCGTCGAAAGCGTCGGGACTGTCGATCGCGTGCTCCAGCATCTTGGGGCTACCGACCTCCACGATCGCCTTTTCGGCGTCCGGCCCCCGTAGGGCGCAGTGGTAGGTTGCCCCGTGTCTCGTCTCCTTCATCCTGATCGCGATCACCACTTCACCAGAGTATCTAGTTGCCATTCCGAAGCCTCCTCAGCGTTGTCAGATTCTCAGTAGCCCAGCGCATCATCTCGGGGCCCTCCGCCCCCGCGCTGTTGTGTCCTCCCCCGGCCCAGAAGAGCTTGGTCAGATCCTTGGGGACCTCGTGTAGCTGGTCCCAGAGACCGGGGTATTCTTCTTCATCCTTGGGCAGCCCATCTCCCCCGTAGCATCCACTCAGGTGCACTCGGTAGCTCCCGTCGGTGACCCGGTAGAAGCCCGGGTAAGTCCGCCTCGCGTAGACGCCGGTCGTGTCGTTGCTAGCCTGAGCCGCCTCGCTCTTGATATCCACCGAAGCGGACATCCAGTGACCGCTCTGTCTCATGCGCACGTGGCGCACGAGGCATCGCAGCTCGTTCTTGGCGTTCGAGAACACCATCAGGAACGAACCCGCGGCGCGTTGGGATCCGTCACGGTCGTAGCCGTTACTCGTCACATGTACAAACATCGTCAATCTCCCGATTGCTTAGTGGGGACTCTGTTATCCCAGCCGACCCCTGAGCCGTGTGCTCAGGGGTCGAAGCGATACAGACTCAGCGGTCGATCGTCATCCCGTCCTCGAACGGAAGCGTCCATCCCTCCTCGGTCCCGCCCCCGAGGGGGTAGACCGTGACGCTCCACTCGAAATCTTTCTGGCTCACGAGGAAGCCGAGGTCATAGACCTCGGCGATCTCGTTCATCCTGCGCTTGGTGGTGACGGTCGCGTGGCCGCCGTTGCGAAGGGTGACCCGGAGCCCGGTCTGGCAGCCGTTCCACTCGACCACCGGGGTCGAGTGGTAGACCACGCGGAGGGTGCCGTCATCGTCCTCTTCGCCGTGGGTCGCGCGCTTCGTCTTCATCCAACTGTCGCGAAAGATCTTGGTAGTCATCGTCATCGTCGTCTCCTTGGTTGTGAGGGTCCCTCCCTCGTTTAGATAGAAAAGGCCCCCGAAAAAACCTTTGCAAGATTCCATCGGGGGCCGAAGGGGTGATTCCCTCCAGCCAGCCCCTGAGCGAATCTGCTCAGGGGCTGAAGCAAGGTTCATCCTCTCCTCAATCGTAAAGCTCGATCGCTCTAGGCTCGTCGTATTCCGACATCGGGCGGTGCATGATCACCTCCGCAATCTCCGTCGGCGTCCCCTCACGCTCAAACCGCAGCTCTGCGGCATAGACCATGTTCGCCCGAAAGAGACCGGTAGCCCTGCGGATCCTGCGGCGGCCAGGATACAGCTCGCTCGGGAGCAACACGACCAGCGCGGCGATCACCATCATCTCAAACTCGTCCATCGTCAATCTCCTTGATTGCTTGGTCGGGAGTCGTTCCCGCCTCGTTTAGATAGAAAAGGCCCCCGAAAAAACCTTTGCAAGATTCTGCATCCCTCCATTCGGTCCCCGACCGTGAGGTCAGGGACCGGAGCAAGAATCAGACAGCGTCTCGAACCTCCACCCACTGCAGCGTCTGCCTCTGGCCGCCGCAGTCCCCGCAGCATTCACAACGTGAGTGCGAGAAGAACGACTCCTCATCCTCTACGGACGAGAAGTGACCCGGTCCCTCTGCCTCCTCCACAATGGTCTCGATCCCCTTGAGGACCGCGGTGTGTCGCATCGTCGCCATGGGCTCGCAGTAAGCCCCGTCGAACATCGTTGCGTCGCCAATGAGGGCGAACTGGTAGCAATCGGCGCAGACGACGTAATCAGTCGTCTCGATCTTGTTGGTCATCGTCAGTCTCCTTTGACTGCTTAGGTAGGGGTGATTCCCTCCAGCCAGCCCCCGAGCAGATTCGCTCGGGGGCTGAAGCAAGGCTCATCCTCTCAGATATCCAGGCCGCACATCTGCTTGACCAGCACCCTGTAACGGCTCACGTGCGCGGTAGGCTCGTGGCCGAAAGCCCGGCCGGGCCCGCCGTGGTAGCGGTAGAACCCGCTACCCATGATGGCCGCCTCCGCGAGATCCTCATCGGTGAGATCCTCATCGCCCCGCTGTCCGTCGTGCGCGAGGGCGTGTTCGATATCCGACCGCTTGAAAACCACGTACTTGGTGCAGCTCTCTCCGTACTCCTCTTCCCTCCGCCCGTACGCCATCCAGAGGACTCGGAATGGCTGCTCACAGACGCTGCACTTACCGCCGCTCACCATGACATCCTGCGAAGCAAAATGGTCATCGTGTTCACACCAGCACCAGTCACAGAGCACCTCCGCCGTCGCGGGGATTAGGTGCGCTTTGATCGTGTTGTCGTTCGTCATCGTCAATCTCCTTGATTGCTAGGTCGGGGTGTTTCCCGCCTCGTTTAGATAGAAGGGGCCCCCGAAAAAACCTTTGCAAGATTCTCAGAGAGACGATGTGAGCAGATTAGAACGGAACCGCGGAGCGCGCCGGATGACCTCGGCGTTTTGTGCTTCCGTGAGCGCGCCGGGGTCGTAGCCCTTCGGCGGCGTAGCGATGTGGACGAGAGCGAATGGTTCTAGCTCGCGGGCGATGTGCTCTGCGGCCTCGCGCTCCTTCTCGCCACGGTCGAGGTAGATCGTGAACCGACGGGCATGCATGCGAGAGATGCGTTCTATCTTGGCGTCGGTTCCCTTGCCCAAGAGAGGCACCGAGTTCAGGCCGATCTTGACCCCGTCGATCGGCCCCTCGCAGAGGATGACATGCTCGCAGATGGAAGCCCGATCATAGTTGAGGACGACCTCCCCAGCGACGGCCGCATCGCTCCCCTCACGAGCGATCGGGTTCAGCGTCTTTCGATAGCTCGTCGTCTTCTTCCACTCGCGCAGTGCTTCACCGGTCAGATGAGACGGGGGGTCCCACGCGGCGCGGCCCTGCCAGTAGACCAGCGCGTGATCGATGTAGCAGGGGAAGATGACATAATCGGTGAGCCGACCGGTGCGCCCTACACCAAGGCCCCAAGTGCGGATCTGCTCAGCCGTCAGACCTCGCACCCGCGTGAGGTAGTCCCACGCTTTCCAGTGGGGCGCACACGGCGTCACAAGCCGCTCGACCCCTCTCGGCCAGGGGATCGGAGGGAGGCGCCTTAGAGAGGCGCTCAGGAGCTTAGTGGCGGCGGGGTCTGCGGGGCGGATGAGGTCTTCTAACCGGTCCAGTCGCGCGTCGCCTCCGACGTAGCCGCGCAGCACGTACTCCATCGCGCCTAGCTCTGTGACCCGCTCCATGATCTGGATGAGGTAGAGCGTGGTACCTGTGAGCCCGCAGCCCCAGCAAACGAAGGTGCCTTTTTGGGAGTTGAATCGGAGGCGGGATGAGCCGCAGTTCTCGCGCGGGCAGTTATACAACCACTCGAACGAGCGATGTGAGGCGCTCTCCTTCTGACCTCGATGGCGTGCCGCGAAAGCGCGCACGTCGAAGCCTGCGAGCGCCCGTTCGAAGTTAGTCGTCATCACTCGTGTAGACTGGGGGGATGTAGGTTTCAGAGCGGGTCGAAATCTTCATCTTGCCGCGCTCTCCGTACAGCTTCAGATACACGTGAGCCTCGGCCCGTCGGCAGTCCTCCCAGTGTAGCCGCAGCTCGTGTCGGTCCCGCTCCGCGTTCGTCTGGTTCAGAGACCCGTATCCGTCCACGATGCGAATCGCTTCGTATGCCGTGGCGATGTCCCCCGACTTGACGATGTGCTCGATCTCGTCGGCGTTCTTTCGAGGACGCTGCGCCTGCGCTCCGCTCCACACGGCATAGCCTCGATTGGCTAACGTCTTCGCATCGCGCGTCGCGTCGATCATGTGGTCTGTCTTGGACTCGACCTTGTCTCTCGACCGCATGAGACCGAGATAGTCGATGATGATCTTCTCAGGGACGAACCCTTGCGCCTTCAGCTCGTTCAGCTCGGCGTCGATCGCGAGGATGTTGACCGACCAATCTGTGATTGACCGGATGACGAGCAGCTTGCGGAGCGTGTTGTACTCCGACACGAGGTCGCGATAGGTCGCGGCGTCTAGGTCTCCGCGCGAGACCTTCGAGAACATCTCGTTAGCCCATCGGGTCTCGTAGCGGTCTTCGATCGATTGTAGGTTGCCCTCTAGGTTGATGTGCAACGTTGGAACTCGGTTCACGCGCACGCCGACGAAGCCTTGATTTACGAGCCACGTGGTCTTGCCGATCTTGGCGTAGGCAAGGATGAGAAAGACCTCCCCTAGTCTCAAGCCGCCGTCTAGCGACGCGTCGAGCAGCGGGATCCCCGTGGTGTAGACGCCAGCCGTGGGGTCGAGAGATTCGCGGATGCGCCGTGCCTGCCTCTTCTGGAAGTCTTCGAAGAACCACGAGCGGTCAATCGCATCAAAATCGATCTGACGGATCTCGTCCATCGTCCTCTGTGTGAGGTCGTAGCTCTCATCGATCTTGCCGTCGTTGTAGATCTTGGCGGCCTCACGGTGCATCCGCGTGTACTTGTTCCGCTGGATGAAGTCTTTTAGCTCGTTTTTGATGTAGGCGTCTTCGGTGACGTGTCCAATCTCGATCACACGCTGAACCTCGGGGCCATACTTGACGATCTTCTCGGCATCGAGCCACTTCGTCATCTCCTGCATCGGAATGTCCGTGCAGCGGAGCGAATAGCGGTCGTAGTAGTCCTTCATCCCTCGAAAGATCCATCCGAGCGATTCGGTGGTGAAGTAGCCTGGATCTACCCACTGCATGACTCGATGGTTGAACGACTCATCAATCATGCACAGACGTAGCAGCGAGCGCTGGAACGGTACGCCGAACGGGAATCGCTCTGTCATGGTCCTATCTCTGTACACGATGAGCGCAGTTGCACGAGCGCACCCGTCTGTGTGGAGCAAGGAGCAGCGCTAGGGCAGCGCTTACAGTGCTCAGAGTGCGGATGAAAGCCGCCGCTGTGCTCTGGTGACCGGAGACACATCGCGGTCGACTCCCTCTCTTTGAACTTCTCCCAGACGTGCCGACGACGCCGGGCTAGCTCGGTCTGGCGTTCCTCCTGCCTCTCTAGGTGCACGCGCATGCGCTCGGGCTCGACGTAACACTTCAGCCACCATCCATATAGGTCGATGTAAAAGTCATTCTTCAACAGCACTGGAGAGCGCAGCGAGTTCGGGCGTGGGAAGCCGCGGCCCATCTCGACCTTCTGGTGGTAGATGCGCGCTGTGGCGAACTCGATCTCTTGCACCCCTTGCTCGTCGCACCACTCGATGAAGGATCGGATCTGGTCTCGCGTCTTCTTGTCCGAGTAGCGGATCCCGAAGCGCGTTCGCTTCAGGAGCTGGGACGCCATCCTGTTGTACTGCTCGACCACAAGCGCGATGCGGTTGTTCATACGATCCGCACCCTGTCCTCTCCGAGTCGATCTCGGATGAAGCCGAAGCGCTGTGCTGACTGTTTGTGCATCGTCGCGTGGAAGATGTCTCGGAAGTCGTAGATCAACCCGTACTGTTTGCCAGGATTCGCCGTGAGAGGTCGGAAGTAGCTTTGCATCATTTGAACGCCCTCGTTCCCCCCAGAGGCATACACGAGGGCTCCCGCGTTCGGGAGATCGACGCCTTCGCCGATCACAGTCGTCCCTACTACCACAGGGATCTCTCCAGAGCGAAACGCTTCGATCGTCCTCCCTGTGAGCGCGTTCTCCCCTCCCTTCACGGCTACGGCGCCAGGGATCCGCTCTGCTAGCTCATCGGCGTGCACACGGCGGCGCACGAGCACAATGGTGGGAATCCCGTGGTGCGCGAGGCCGGCCGCCGTCTCAGCGGCAAGCGCGTTGCGGGGCTCGTTCTCGACGATGACCTTCTGGTAGAGGGTCTCCCAGCGTTGCGATGTAGAAGTCGGCCCCGACGCTACCGTCCTGAACTGCACGTACGGCGGCGCCAGGTAGCCGTTCGAGACCAGATAATCGATCGGGATTGAGTAGATGACCTTGGAGCAGATCGCCTCCATCGCGAGCTTGTCCTCGCCCGTCCTGAAGTGCGTTCCTGTGAGACACACACGATAGTAGATGTTGGTCGCGAGCGCGTTGATCAAGTGGTAGGTCTCGGCGGCTGCGTGGTGGAACTCATCCACAATGAGAAGATCCCTCGTGTCGTACCACTCCTGCGACTGCTTGACCGCGCTAGCTGCTGTGGCGATCACGATCGGCTTGCTGATGTCCTTTTCGCTAGGCTTGGCCGACCCGTCGAGGCGAGCCACAAAGTCCTCACCGAACACCTTGCAGAAGATGAGATATGTCTGCTTGACGATCGGAAGGCTCGGCGCGAGGTACAACGTCGGATGAGCGAAGTGGTCCACAGCACGGAGCGCCATCAGCGTCTTACCGGAGCGGGGAGGGGCGTCTACCACACCAACGCCGTGTCGCAGGATCTGCTTGTGCACCGCCTCTTGGTAAGGACGTGGGCGTACCTTAGATGCATACCAGGGGTAACCGTCAGGAGGGATGGTCCGAATGTCCCGAATCAAGCCTCGGATCTTGTAGTGCTTCGCGAGCGCGACGACGTGCGCCGTGAGTCCGCCAGGGACGCGGTTCTCGGTCAGGAGAGAGCCCCACAGCTGCCCGTGGTGCTTGAACGTCGAGCCGAATCGGATCCCGTGCTTCGTGCCCATCTCAATCGGCACAGCGAGGTGCCGGGAGACTGTGGCCAGAAAGTCGCCCGGCGCTCCGTGTATTTCGGCGTAGCTATTCCCGCGCCAGATCTGCATTAGATGCGGCGCGGCTTCCGACGCTTCTTCGCGGCTGGCTCCTGCTCTCTGAGCGCGCGAGGACCCATCTTGACGAGCTTGCTGCAGAGCACACACGTATGCTTTCCGACCTCCCGAGGCATGTAGCAAGGCGAGTTCGCGCAGCGAGCGTGCCTGTCGTACCAGTTCCTCCAAGCCCTCGGGCTCCGGATGGTGTCGGGCCGTGATGGTAGCTCTCCCGCCTCCGAGAGCGAGATCATGGCTGGATGTTGGAATGTGTGTGTCATTTCTCCGTTCCCTTCAGAGCCCACACCGCGACCGGTCGGTTGTGTGATCCCTCTGATGAGTACCCGATGCGGGTCCAGCCCTTGCGGAAGACAGGCCCCATGAAGCGAGGATCGACCTCTGCTACCAGGCCCGCCCACGCGGGGCTCTCCCGCAGGAGCTTGAGCACCTCAGGGCTCGTGACCCGGCCGTTCTGGCGGGCGATACGCGTCGCGATGATCTTGGCGGCTGCGATGAGATTCGCCCTAGTGGTCTCTAGCAGGGCGAGCGCTTCGTCTCGCTTCTCTGCCTCGCTCGGGGCGATCCCGGGGAATGTGGGATGTTTCACTTCACTACCTCTCGCTTTGCTGTGTTACCGGCATCAGTCCGGCTCAATCGGGTAGTCCTCTTCGTGGATCTCCTCCAGCTCGTACTCGACGTCGGCGAGGTCCGGGAACGAGATGTCCACATCTAGCTCGGCCTCCCACTGGTCGATCCACTCGCGGTACCGCTCCCCGTTCTCGCTCTCTTGCCAGGTTTCGCTGCGCTCGTCCGCGTAGTCGTTCAGCTGGGTAGCGATGTCGTCGCGAAACTCGTTGAACGAGTCGACTACCGCAGATGCGTTCTCGAAAGCCTCCTCGACGGGCACGAAAAGCTCGGACCGCTTCTGCGTGAACTCGTCGATCGTCTCCTGCAGCATGTTGATGGCCTTCACGATCGCGGCCTGATGTTCTTCGAACTCTGCCCGCTGCGTCTTGTTTAGCTTCTTCATGTCGTCGTCTCCTCGCCTAGACCATACACGATGCAGCTTTAGCCCAGGAGCCCCAGCTTCCGAGCCGCGTCAATACGATGTAGGCTGCAGTACCACAGGCCCCCTAAGCGGAAGCGTGCGCCCTTCTTGCACTGGGTGCCTTTCAAGGTGACCCCGCGGCAAAAATGCCTCACGTGCTTGCGAGGGGCCGCCTTGCGCTCGAACGCAGCCTCGATGCGGAGTCTGTTGGCTGGCCAGGTGCGCTCCCCGAGCGCGTCCTTGACTCGATGCAACTCCTTCTGAGTCAGCATGAGCGAGACCGAGATGCGCTCAGTCATGGCTGCAGTGCCCGCACTCAGGACAGAGCCTTCGCGCTCTTCTGGTCTTCTTCGGCATACCTGCTCTCTCTCTGCGGCCCCCTATCCAGGGGTCCTTGAGTGAGAGAGCCCCTTTCCCCACACGTGTCGGGAGAAGGGGGCTCGGAGGTCCCTGGTTACCAGTTCGCCCCGTCGCTCGGTCGCCCCGCGGACTAGCCGCAGGTGATCTGTACACGATGCAGGTTTCTGCGGAGCGGGGAATGTGTCGGCCTAGCCCCCGATGCAGCCCCAACGGGCGACCCGCGCAAGCGTCCTCGCACTGCCTCTCCCAGAGGGTGTGCGGCGAGCTAGGCCGACGAGGGAGTGTAGCTCAGATCCGGATGGTCGAGAGAGCGTAGATCCCGACAGCTCCGAGGACCACGACCACGACAGCCCCAACGGTGAACCAGAGCGCGGGGTGGCGGTACCACGCGTTGAGGTCTTCCTCGGCTTGCCGCCGCCCGCGCACAGCTTCCTCCAGGGCTCCAGAGGCTGCCTCGGCCTCCTCTGCCGCTAGAGCCACCTGGCGGAGCCTGAGAGCGTCTCTCTCGTCCGACAGGGTCAGACGGTCCTCTAGCAGGCTCAGCTGCCTCTGAGAGGCGCTCAGAGCCTCCACGCGGCCCAGGAGGCACCTCGCCACCGACAGGTGGAACCAAAGCCCCTGAGCGCCCGTAGGGGCCTGCAGGACGAGTCTCCGAGGCGCGTCCTCGGAGACCTCGGGCGCGCATGGCTCCTGAGCGTGCGCGGGAAGGGCGAAGAGAAGGACGAGAAGGCTAGATCCCCAAACGCGCGAACTCATCCTCTAGCTCCTCTGCGCTCAAATCGGCGCCGTGCTCGTGTGCCTCCGCCACCACGATCCGCTGCTCGGCGATCTGCGCATCGATCTGCTGAATCGCCTGATCCTTCTCACCTGCGTGGAGAGCTACCTCGGACCGGACAGCCCGCAGCTCTCTGATCTTGGATGTGGCTTTTTCGACCACCAGTTCGTCTCGGACACGACCGAGCTTGTTCTGCTCACGCCTCCACAGCCACCCTCCGCCGAGGATGAGAAGGAGAAGAGCGGCGATCCCACCGAAGAGAGCGCCTCCCCACTTCTTCATCCAGGCCCAAGCGTCGCTCACTGGAGGGAGGTTCCCTTGGGTGGTGCGCTCGGCGTCATCGAAGGGCCGCGCGCGATATTGTCGCCGACCTGATCTAGGTCAAGCCCCCCCTCTGTCTTCTTCCTCACCCACTGCGCCAACGCGTGTACCCAGAAGGATGAGCAGAGGCCCGCGCTACCCCAGTAGAGCATCGTAGCAGGCAAGCCCTCGACGCCGGGCGAGACTGGGATACCAGGGATGCCCCCGAGCCAGAAGCCAGCAGCGAGCGGATGGATCGCTACCGTGCGGCGCATGAAGTGCCAGACGTTACGAAACCGCCCAGGCGCGAAGGCGCGCTCTTTCGTCCAGACCTGCGCGACCATGAACTTTCCGACGACCCAAAAGCAGAAGCTCCCTAGAAGCCATGGCCAGTGGATCGCTAGGTTCTCCTGCGCCCATTCCCACATCGCTTGCCAATCCATCAGGTCTCCTATCAGGTAGTCGCGTAGTTGAGATTCGGACCAGGCCAGCCGGCGCCAGAGAAACCCCACCAAACGGCGGTACCGTTGTTGATGGTGCCCCTGTGAAGGCGGTTCCCTGAGACAACAGCATCCCCCGTAGCGCCCCCCTGAAGCCCGTCCATACCAGCGACCGAGAACGTCATCGTGTTGCCGACGATAACCCCCTTGGTCGAGATGTCTACGTTGAAGCCGTGGCCCTCTGCCTCGGCTACATGGACGGAGTTGTTCGACAGGGAGAAGACATCGACAGATACCGCGCTCCCGAAATCGACGCAATAACCGCCGTTCGAGACGAACTGATTCCTGTCGATCGAGAGCTGCGTCATCGTCGCCGTGCTCGTCAGGAAGATGCACCGCTCTGCGCTGCTTATTTCGTCTTGGTTCGGATTCCAACCGTCGAACAGGCACCCTGTAACGGCGATCTGGTTGCAAGTTCCCACAAGCGTGAGCGCGCTTGCCGCTACTGCCCTAGACGCAAGGTCTAGCCCGAGGAACTTGCAGTCATTGACCGCGACCCCTGTGGAGGCATCGATCAAGAGCGCGCCACACTCCTCGTCGTTGATGTGAAAATAGCACTCGCTGATCGTGCTATTCGTGGCGATCATCTCAATCGCCTTGCGCCCACCCGTGCTAGGTGTCCCTGCGTTATAGAACTTGCAGTTCCGAACCTTGAGGTTCCGGCACACCTTGGGGGAGGCGGAAGAGAAGATGAGAGCTGCTTTGTCTGGGTTGAACAGGAACGAGCTGTCTTCGATCACAATATCGCTACCTGCGAGAATATCGATGATCCCGTTGAACCCGAGCGCGTGCGTGGCGATGTTCGTGAAGTCGCAATCACGTACGCGCAGCGGTTGCTGCTTTTCGTTCAGGCCCGTCGCATTCACGCGGATCGCACCCGTCCAAGCCGCCCGCTGGATGACAATGGGGCGGAGCGCGTCCAACTCGTCATCGATCGTAGAAGACACGACGCGCGGAGTCACCTCTAGCGCGCCCGTCATGGCGCCAATGTCGTGGATGTGGGACCCGTCCTGAAGCTCCAGCATTGGGTTGGCGGTTGCCGAGTTCGTCCCGTTGATCGTAGCCACGTGATGGATGTGGCCAATCTGACAGCTGAGGAGCGTACTACCGTTCCCTCCAGCGGAGTCAGTGATGGTTTTGGCGTTGGAGATCTCACACCCCACCACACCAGAGATCGCGATCAATCCGGCAGTAAGCGAGAGGTTGATCCCCTGCCCGCCCATGTCGATTCGGAGTCTCTGCATCCCAGAGTTGATCGCGTGCGCGGTGGTGATGTTGTAGGTGAAGGTAGAGCTAAGGTCCCCCTTCGCTACGATGCGCACCTCTTCCGGGCAAGATGCGCCCATCCCTTCGAGGTGCTGCAAGCAGTCTTCGAGCCCTGTAGCCCCGTTGAAATCGCCGAAGGTCGTGGTCCCATTCCCGATGGTAAACGTGACCGTCTCGACGGTGCGCAAGCTCTTGGTCTGCTCAGTGCTGAGCGCAGCGACCGGATCGCGTGGGGCGAAGACTCGGGAGAACCAATCGAATGACCCAGACGAGTTCTGCCCTTTTAGGTCGGCGATCTGGCGGGCGAGAGCGCGGATGGCGGGATAGACGGCGTTGACCCCGTCCGCTCCCCGCGTCGCAGACCTGTCGAAGTCGGGAACCGCGGTGTAGGTCGCCTGTGTCGCCGCGGAGTAGGTCGGTCCTGTCCCTTCGAAGATGAACGGGCGCGTGTCCGTAATGTCCGCAGAATCCACATCTCCAGCGGAAGCCAGCCAGACAACGTCAGCGAGCTTCATCCACGCCCCACCAGAGCCCGCTCCTAGCACGCGCTGCGCCTGCCAAACCGGCTTGGATCGGGTGTCGTGGGCAGCGATGAACTCGACGTTTGTCGTCTCGTTCCAAAAGGCACGGTTATCGTTCGCGCTGTCCGAGTAAACGAACCTCACCTCGACCGCATAGGTGCCGTCTGGTTGCCCAGAGAAGTCGAGGATCTGCTGTGCGTTCCCCTCCACGACGCCGGTCGAGTTCTTGTCTCCTACGAGCTGGTCATACTCCAACGCCCCCGTGTCTTCTGAGAGAAGGAGCGCGCCGAGTGGGCCTCCGCCACCAGGGTCTAGCTTGACGGTGACCGTCGTGTCCGGCGTGCCCGCTGGCTCGACAGCGAAGCCACGGAGCGCGTAGTGGGCCTCATCACCCATGATGAGAGATCGGACAGTACGCCTGAACTCCCCAAGGACGAGGTAGGAGACCTGAGTCATATCCGGGAGGTCGACTCTCTCCTGAGATCCGAAGTTTACGATGTCCATGGGTTCTCCCTACGGGCTCACAACAGAGAAGTTGACCACGATTCCGGCGGCTCGGATCTGATCTAACAGGCAGCGGGCGGCCAGGGTCGGGTCGGATAGGTAGGCGTAGAAGTCGTCGCCCGCGTCTCGCTCCGTTTCATCCGGAGCAAGGTAGTGACCTGTAAAGGCGCCGTAATCAACGATCACCGGTGTAGATGCGCCGCCGGGGCTCGTACCCATTGTGACCGTCTTGGTCACGAAGGAGCCGCCGGGGTCGTAGTAGTTGGTCAGCCCTTCGCGGTAGCCTCGGCGCGTAAGGGTCGTGTCATCGTAGACTCCAAGCACACCATTGATGTCGTAATCGACGTCCACCGTATTCGCCCCGGTCGTGAGCTGCGGCTCCCCACCGTTCAGGTAGAACGTCCCTCTGATTTCCGTGGCTAGCGCAGCCACGATTTCGACGAAGACCTGATAAGCGGATGTACTCGTACGCTCGTAGACGTTGAAGCCGCCAGCCCCGAGCAGGGCTGTCAGGGCTCTCTCGAACGCATCTAGCGTTTGTTTTGGGAGGTAGGCGACCGCCTTGATCACCTCTCGCCAAGTCTCATCGTCAACACCGGGGCAACGAGCGAGCCCGAGGTTAGCCCCAATAGTATCTAGATCTTCTCCGATCGCGAAGTCCACGAGGATCCCCCGGCGGACATGATCGAAGGCACTCATGTTCCCAGCAGCATCGTAGACCAGTGAGCTAATCTCGTGGCGTGCGATGACTTTGGAGGACGCAACCCCTCGCGTGAGGGTGTCGAATGATACCAGTGTCCGCGTGGCGGCCTCGATGAGTTCCCCGCCCACTAGAACGCGCCCGATCGTGCCCCCGTCCTTCCACACGCCAAAGCCGTTGGTGGCCTCGACCGCCATAGTGCCCACCTCCGCCTCTAGGAGGGGGGCTGTCAGGCGTGTGACCCGTTGTCCGGCCAGAAGGTCATCCTGGTAGAAAATCGCATCTAGGACCGCCTGAAAAAGTCCCATCAGAGTGGTTCCCCTGTGGTCAGCATGCGGCGCCCAGTCCTCCACTTCGGATTGATGTTCGACCGCACGATCAAGGTCTTCGCTTCCTCGCTGAACAGCTCGTACGTGAGAGCGGACGCAAGGGTAGCGGTCGCGACCGTCGTGGTCACGCGCAGATCGTACACACCGTCATCCAACGCAGGGGTCCCACAGAACACCTTGGTTGGTTGGATGTCAAACGACGGGCGGAAGATGTAGCAGGTTCCTACGACTATAGCCGCTTGCAGCACCTCGATTGTCATTGGGTCGCCGAAGTTGGTCCCTATGATCTGGATGACGTCGCCGCCCCTACGGGCGACGACACCAGAGCCTGCGCGTTCCCCGTGAGGAGTGATGACGGAGACCAGCGTAGGGGATGCAGTTAGTTCTCCCTGCAACCCCCACGAGTCTATACCCCACTCGCCTACTCCCCACGGGTGTGTCATCAGAGCTTCACTTCAGATGCAGTGAGGGGCTTCTTCCTGGGCCTCTTGCGAGCCGTCTTCTTCCGCATCACCTGAGCCTTCTTGGGCGCAGCGGGCGACGCCGGCTTTCGGAAAAGCACTCCAGCATTCGGAACGAGTGAGTGGATCTCGTATTGCCCGTTCTCGGCAGCCTCTGCGCCGATCGCGTTGATGAGGGCCTGTAGCTCCGCCTTCCGCTGTAGAGCGGTAGACTCGGCATTGGTTGTGCGCTCGTAAGCGAGCTGCAGCTTCAACGCGGTCACTTCGGGCAGCCGAAGAGTCTCGCAGCCCTCGGGGGCTTGGATGGGATCTTGTGTCTGAGTCATGTCGTCTCTCCTTGGTGGTTAGGCAATCAACCCTAGAGCTTGCAGGTCAGCGATCAACGCCGCCAGCACATTGTTATTGTTGGTCGCGCTCCCGGGAGATGCCGCGAGGGTTCGACTCTCTACCACGGTAGCGGTACGGGTGTACGCCGCAGATTGCACCACCGGGGTCGTGTTGTAGAAGCCTATCTTGTTCGAGGTCGACCCGACCTGTATTTCGGTGGTATCGGCGTCCCCAATAAACACCTTCCCATTCGTCGTATCACCAGCCCCGCCCCGAAGATACGCGTCGCCCCCAACGTTGCCCGTACCGAGAGTGACCACCCCCGAAGAGCCACCGAGAAAGAACGCGTCACCCCCAGGACCGGCTGTATCACTTGCCCCCGAGGAGAGCCCCCCTTGCCCCCCTTCTGCCGTAAAGACCCCACCAGCCTTCCCGGTGCCAAGGGCCGGTGCTTGTCCAGAGAGCCCGCCAGAGATCGTGACCGGGGACCCCTGAGCGTTTCCAGCGGGCGAAATAGCTCCTCGGATTATGAGCCCCGAAGAGAGGTCTGTTTGCACCTCCATCGTAACGATGTTGGCCGCATTGTCGATCTCCAACATCACGCTGGTTGCATCGGCCAACTCGATGGTACCGACTGACAAGATATTGAAGGAGCGCGTGGTGTACCCCAGATCCCACGTCAGATTGACGTCCGGCTCCAAAGTAGGGCTACCTCCGTTGTTGTTGACAAAGAGCGCTTCGTTGTTGGCCGCCAATCCGAGTACATTCGCGGACGCCCAGTAAATCCCGACACTACCGCCCGGGGAGATAGCAGGGGTGGCCTTGAACCCGCTCGATGTGATTATCTCTGTAACCGGGAGGGAGGCCGTGCCGATGGCGAACGTCCCGCTAATGGGTCCTTCTAGTGCTGCTGTGGTGATAGTGGCTCGCGTCGATCCGCCGATCGAAACACCAATCTCATCGTCGGCGGGGGCATAGAACCCATTGTCCGTGGTCGTCG